>Ga0307442_1001467_pt1 | contig 11724 bp, 7 predicted proteins | sample SalMarWE160430MG_FD_202143 | JGI IMG/M metagenome (GOLD analysis project Ga0307442, IMG submission 202143) | Salt marsh sediment microbial communities from the Plum Island Ecosystem LTER, Massachusetts, United States - WE1604-30 | ecosystem: Environmental > Aquatic > Marine > Intertidal zone >... | reverse complement strand
GATCAGCGCCAGCCGCTTTCACTTTCGGCAGTTGGTCCTTCGTGCGTCGTGGGATGGCGAGGCCACGCCGAGCGTCGAGGCACCGCTGGGCGACCTCTTTTGCATTCCCCACTGCACGCCCGTTCCCGTCCGCTCCCTATGCGCGGTCGTCAATCCGGGTTCCTCCGGTCTGCTAAGCTGGGGAAGTAACCTTTACTTGCCGATGCCCTTTGCCTCCTCGGCACGCATCGAACTGACGTACGAGGCCATCCCCGGCATGCCGGCAGACGGGATGGCCTTCTGGTACCACATTGAGCTGGAGGAGTACGATCGGCCCCTGGCCACGGAAGTAGGCCGTTTCCACGCCCAGTGGCGGCGTGAAAACCTGACCCGACACATGGGTCAGGGCGCGCCGGATGTCTCCGGGTGGGACGGTCTCAACCTGGATGGCGCAGAGAACTATGTGGCGCTAGAGGCCGAGGGGTGCGGGCAGATGGTCGGCCTGCACTTGCAGGTAGACAACGTCGGCGGTGGCTGGTATGGCGAGGGCGACGACATGGTGTTCGTGGACGGCACAGGTTCGGAGGAGGTGTTCGGCGGGGGGGCATGCCCGAACCAGGCGTACAGCGGCCCCTACACCGGCTTTCACATGGTCGAACACCCCGACTTTGCCGGCAAGAGCGCCATGTACCGCTGGTACCTGGTCGATCCCATCCGCTTTGAGCGTTCGCTGGTGTGGACGATCGAGCACGGCCACGCCAACAACTATGAGAACGACTATACCAGCGTCGCCTACTGGTACCAGACCGAGCCCCACGCTCCGTTTCCAGTGCTGCCGGAAGCGCGCGCCCGGCTGCCGCGTTTCCCGGAATCCGTGTTCAAAGCCGATGCCGCCCGCATACGCTGCCGGCAGACGCTCGACCAATGGCGCAAGGCGGGCGCCGACGAACGGGCGATGGAACGCGCGCAGACGCGTTGGCAGGCAGGGAACCGGGCGCTATTGGAAGGCCGCACGGAAGACGCCATAGCCGCATTCGAGTCGGCAGAACGGAAACCCAGGCTACTGCACGTGACGAAAATCTGGGATCAGGCACAGCACAACGCGTTCACCGATCTCGTTCGCTTCCGCGGTCATTGGTACTGTACGTTTCGCGAGGGCGAGCGACACGTCTATGGAAAGGACGGTCAGATCCGGATCGTCGCCAGCGAGGATGGCCGTCAGTGGCATTCGGTGGCGCTCCTGGCAGAGGACGGGGTCGATCTGCGCGATCCCAAGCTGTCGATCACACCCCAGGGTGGGTTGATGGTCCTTGCAGGGGGATCGGTGTACGAAGGAGAGGTGCTCAGAACGCGTCAACCAAGGGTCGCTACCTCCACAGATGGACAGGAATGGGGTCCACTGCGACGGATCCTGTCAGAGGGAGAATGGCTCTGGCGTGTGACCTGGCACCGCGGCCGGGCCTATGGCGTTTCCCGTGGCCTGGACAGGATTCTACGGCTCTTTGCCAGCGACGATGGCCTGGACTATGAGCCGCTGTGCCACCTGGACGTTCCCGGAGAACCCAACGAGACCACGCTTCGTTTTACGGCCGATGGAGAATCGATCGCGCTGGTACGGCGGGAGGGAGGCAGCAAGAACGCCTGGATCGGCAAAAGCACGAGCCCCTACGTGGATTGGCACTGGCACGAGGCCGGATATCGGGTGGGAGGGCCCAATTTCATCGTCCTCCCCAACGGCGATATGTGGGCCGCTGGTCGCAGCTATGTGGGCGAACCGACGACCGTGCTGAGCCGTTTCGGCCCAGAGACATACGACCCTGTGCTTGTTTTGCCCAGCGGCGGCGATAACAGCTATCCAGGCATGGCATGGCACGATGGGACGCTGTGGCTATCCTACTACTCCTCTCACGAGGGCAAGGCATCCATCTACCTGGCCGAGATTGCATTACCTTGAAATGCATCGCCCATTGCAGCGCACTGGGCCACATGAGTTAGTGACCCGGTGTGCTGCCAGCCTGGCGCACACAGTGGGCTGGGCAAAAGCGAGACGCGGACCTCGGCGACGGGCCATCAGGCCGAGGACAGGAAGGGCATGACCTGCACGGGCGTATCGAGCAGGACGTGCCCGGCCTCGGGCAGCAGGACCGCTTGGAAGCGAGGCAGCAGCTTGCTCATACGCGCCGCCGTCTTGACGGAATTGTAGGCCACGTCCTTTTCCCCCGCGACCAGCAGCGTCGGCATGTGCACCTGCGCCAGCTCCTGATCCGAAAAGACGGGTGGAGCCTCGATGCGGGGGCTATAGTGAGCCTGGACCAGATCCATGAAGGCCTCTACCTCCTCCGAGATCGGCACGCCGCGGAACATGGCACGCTTGATCGCCGCCATGCCCCGCTCGCCAAAGAGCGACAGCACGATCAGGCGCAGCATCCACGAGGGACGCGGCGCGGTGACGCCGCCAGGACAGAGCAGGGCCAGCTTACTCACGCGCTCCGGGCGGGCAATAGCGTACTGGAGCGCGATCCATCCGCCCAGCGATATGCCCACCATGGCCGTCTGTTCCACGCGCAGCGCGGCAAGGAGGTCGTCGAGCCAGCCGACGTAACCCTCCTCCTTCAAGGAGGGGCGTGCCGGGGCGCTCTTGCCCGGCTCCCCCGGAATGTCGACTGCATAGGTCTGGTAACGCGGGCTGTAGGAGAGCACGTCGCCCATCCACGCCGCCGAGTTGCTGCTCGAACCATGCAGCAGCAGCAGCGGCGGGGCCGTGCCGTCCCCGCTGGCGACGACAAAGGTGTCGCCGAGGCCCGTGGGGATGTACAACCGCTCGTGGGGGACGGGCCATTGGGCGAGCACCTCTTCGTAGAAGGCCTGTATCGCCTGCTCGCCCGCTGCTGATCTGTAGATCGATCCGTTCGTCTTCATGCTACGCCTCCCTCTCGCCGTTCTCGAATGCGACCAATCCATCGCGCAGCGTGCGCACCCACGCCAGCTCGTGCTGGTAGAACCCGATCCAGTTCTCGGCCATCATGCGCCACAGGTAGGCCTCGCGCGGCGTCCGCGCCGGGTCGATCTCTCCCCTGCGCTCCTGCTCCTGGCAGATCAGCAACTGCGCGCGGGCCCTGTCCTCGTACGTTTTTAGCAGGGCATCGAGCTCCTCCGGGGGAAGCAGATCGGCCCACGCCAACTGCACGAGGAAAGCGTGCCGCAGCTCGGGCAGCTCGGGCGTCGAGCCGATCCACGCCCGCAGCGCTGCCCGCCCCTCCCCCGTGATGGTGTATACCTTGCGGTCTGGGTAATTGTTCTGGCGTTCTATCTCGCGGCTAACCAGCTCTTCCCCGTGCAGCTTGACCAGGGCACGATAAATCTGGTTGCTATTGCCCGACCAGTAGAAAAACTCGGAATCGGCAAACAGCTTTTTCAGGTCATAGCCGGTCAATGGACGCCAGCTCAGGAAACCCAGTATGGCATACTCGATCGACATCCGCCCTCCTCGCATTGTGAAATCTATGTTCACTGGAATCTATGTTACATATAACATAGATCCGGGAATCTGTCAAATCGTATCTTCCAGGTCCCCGGCACTGCCGAACTACGGTCGGGAAAAAGTGCCGGGAGACCTGGTCGCACCTGGAGGCCAGCATGGAACCTTTTCGCCACTGCCAGCGTCTACCAGATAGGTGGGCCAAGCCCACAGGGTGACCCATGCCTGGTTGACATATGACGGTCCAGGGGTACAATAGAGCCCTGCGCCACATCGGAGGCGGAAGATGAAGCCAGACGTTCCAGCAAACCGACGTGCAGGGATCCTGGTTCTGTTCCTGACTGCCCTGCTGGTATTTGCATGTCGCGGCACACCCGAGCCGACGTTGACCCCTACCCCAGTAACGCCCTCACAGACCGTGCCGCCGCTGGTCACGCGCACGCCGACGGTGACGGCGACCCCGCTGGCACCCAGCGAGACGCTCGTACCGCCGACGCACACGGCGACCGCGACCTCGCTGCCTGCAACGCCGACCATGACGCCCTCCCCCACCCCGTCGCCAACCAGCACCCCAACCCGTGTGCCGGCTGACGCCGGCCTACCGCCCCTACCGGACCAGGGTCCGCTGCCGGCGGTGTGGACGACGGTCGAGCTGGGCGATGGGAAAGCGCTGGCAGTACGCTACCCCACCGATATTGCCGTCGATGCGGGGAAAGGTGTGGCCTACCTGCTGGCAGCATGTGAGACAACACCGCTACACGAAGAGAAAGAGGCCAATCCCTGCGTCGCTACCTACGACTTGGAAGCCGAGCATATCGACCGCACGGCACAGGTTCCAGGGAGCAACTACAGCGGGAGGATCTTGATCGGCGCCGATGCGCTGTACCTGCACTATCCCTGGACCAACGAGCTGTACGTCCTCGATCGCACGACGCTCGAGCTGCGCCAGCAGCAATCGGACGTGTTCGGCATCGCCCTCAGCCCCAGCGGGCGCGTCTATCTCGTCGACGCGTCGGGGCTGCGCCCCATGGACGGCGGCGCCTCGCCCCAGCCTGTGGTGCGTGACTATGACAATGCGCCTGTCGAGATGGCTGCCTCGGACGAGCGCATCTATGTGGTGGGTAACAGTGCGCTGCAGGCCTTTACGGCTGACCTGCGCCCCCTCGCCACGCTGGATCTGCCCGAAGGACAGATGCGCTCGATCGCGCTCGATCCGGCACATGGGGGGCTGTACATCAGCGGCTACGAGGAGCTGGATCGGTTCGATCCGACGCAGAAGGAGCTGACCCGGGTATCCGCCGCCGTCGCCAACGCCGCTTCACTCCGCCTCTCGCCCGACGGCAAGCACCTCTATGCGCTGGTACACAGCAGCGGCTGGTTCGGCGGCATGCAGGTCATCGCCCTCGACACCACGACCGGGGCAACAGAGACGCTGTACACGACGCTCAGCAACAACCTATCCGCACAGGACCTTGCCGACCGGCGCCTGCTCGTGGCGGACAGGCTCGATCACGCCCTGATCCCGATCGATGTAGAAAGCGGCAAGCTGAACCCGCGGCTGCCGCTGGGGGTCGAAACGGTCGACGTCGTCATCGACGCCGCGCACGACAGGCTCTTTGCCAGCGACAGTGCCGGTTGGGTCCACGTCCTCGACCGGCAGACGTATGCCGAGATCGATCGCCTCTATGGTGGGCGCGAGATCAGCCTCGACGCCGTGCACGGCAGGCTCTACGCCGGGGACGACGTCCTTCCCGAGGTGACAGTTTACGATCCCGCCACGCTTGAGGTAGAGCGCACGATCGCCCAATCGGGCATGCCGCGTGCAAACGCCGCCACCGGAGAGGTGGTGATCGTCAATCGCCGCTTCTACGTCTATGACGGCGCGAGCGGCAAGCGGGTCGGCCTGCTGGATCCCAGCGTCGGTGAGCCAGCCGAGAGCTGCCCTGACTGCTACTATACCGTCGGCACCGACGTGGTCATCGACGCGGTGCGCGGCTTGACGGCGACGATCACCTACACGCCGTGGCCAGGCAAGCCCAGCGACCAGGTCTCGATCGACTATGATCCGAAAAGCGGACGCGCCTACAGCTCGCTGGTTACAGGCGGTTACGTCCATTTCAGCTCGATCTCGACCTATGCGAACCTGGGTGCGCTCCAGTCGCGCGCCGAACCGTCATTGCACCTGGAAGGCCTGGGCGGCCAGATCCGGCTCGACCCCAGCGCCGGACGGCTGTACGTGAAATGGGGGCACGCTCTGCACGTCCTCGACAGCGAGACGCTCCAGCGCCTGGGCCGGGTCGACGTCCCCTACTGGGATCCGGTGATTGCCGCCGTCGACGGCGAGCTGGGCCGGCTGTACACGCCGGTCGGCGGGAAGCTGGTGGTGTGGTCACGCAGGAGAGGTGCCCCCCCTGCCCCGCTCGATCCTGAGCCAGTGACCTTGAGCGGCGCCGTGATGGCGATCAAACCCTCTCCCAATTATGCACAGGACCGCACCGTACTGGCGACGATCGACGGCCACCTCTGCCGCTCGACCGACGGCGGCAAGACCTGGGTGCGCCTGCGGGGTGGGCTGCCCGAGATACAGGACTATCCGCTCGACGTCTATGCGGCCTTTTCGCCCGACTATGCCAAGGACAGGACGATCTTTGCCGGCGGTTCTCTCAACGAAACGCTGGGCGAAGGGGTCTGGCGCTCGACTGACGGCGGCCAGACCTGGCAGCCGTCGAGCGAGGGGTTGTACGATTTGCGGGTCTACGAAATCGTCCTCTCACCCAACTACAAGCAGGATGGGACGCTGCTGGCCTACGTGCACACCCGCCCCGGGGACGCACTCTACCAATCGCAAGATCGCGGGCAGTCGTGGACGCTCGTCACCCGCCAGACCGAGTACGGCACGCCTGTACTGCCGCTTCCGGCATCGTTCTTCCCGCAACTCGCCGAACAGCCCCAGTTTCGCTGCGATTATCAGGGCACGTGCGAGCGCTCGACCGACGGTGGCGCGACGTGGACGGCATTCAGCACCGCGCAGTTTCACATGGCACGGCTGGTTGACTATGCCCTGTCGCCGTTCTACGCGCGCGATCATCTCGTCTACCTGCTCACCGAGACGGCGATCTTTCGTTATCACGACGACACCGGATCGGGCGAGATCGCGACGGACCGGCCGCTCTATGGCCCGCGCGATTACACGAACGCCTACACCAGCGTCGCCGCCGTAGCAACCGGCGAAACCACGTCCGCGCTCCTGATCGGGTCCACCGGGGCCGAGTTCCTGCATGTGGCAACGGACGAGGTGACCTGGGAAAAGGTGTGGCCGCTTCCGCCCGCAGAGACCGCGACGCCGATCCCAACCCCAACGCCGTGCGGATACCTGGTCGACCCACGCTTGAGCGTCGACGCGGCGTCCCTGGAACGCCTGGACTGCACGACCGGGCCCGCCATCGAGGCCGCAGGCGCATTCCAGCCTTTCCAGCGGGGGCGCATGTTCTGGCGCGGCGACCAGACACAGATCTATGTGGTGCGGCGGGATGGGACGTGGGATGCCTTCCCAGATACGTGGAGCGAGGGCCAGCCGTCCGCCGACCCGGCCCTCGTGCCACCGGAGGGGCTCTCGCAGCCGATCCGCGGCTTTGGCAAGGTGTGGCGCGAGCAACTCGGCGGCCCGGACGCGCAGATCGGATGGGCCACGGGGCACGAAAGCGGTGGCACGCTGTTGATCCAGGCTTTTCGCCATGGGATGCTGCTGCGCGATTTCGAGGGCAATGTCCTGATTCTGTGGGACGATGGCACCTGGACGCCGCTATAGGCTTTCACTGTCAGGAGGCCAGAGGAGTAGCCAGCGCCCCCACCCGGCCTCCCACCCTGGCGACCGAAGGCTGCGACCCGGCGGGGGAGGAGCTTTGTCCTCCTCCCTTTAGGGGAGTTAGAGGGGGGCGCGAATAGCATTCGAGAGGGGGGCAATCTCTTGCTCGAAGGACGCGACTATCCACCCCAGGTCCAGCGCTGGTACGATCGCCTAGCGCCGGTCATAGAGCGGGCGCGCGACGCGCTGCACGCTGCCGACCCGGGCGACGTGGCTCGTCGCGCTGGCTGTCTATACGAAACAGACGGCACGCTGCGCCTGACGCTCCTTCGGGAGGGTTATGCGATCCGACCAGCGGATTGGACGATCTACCGCCGCGATACGGAAGAGAAACCGACCGAGTTCACCCAGGCCCTAATCCTGACCTACCTGATCAGCGCCGACGGGACGCCCCCCTCCGGACGGTGGATCGGCTACCGCGACCTACCCGACGGTATGTTCTATGCGCAGGCCTTTCGCGGCTATGCCGAGCTGCGCCTGGAGCGCGAACTGGGCGAGGGTAGCTTGGCCCGCTTTCGCGCCGCCGCAGCCGCGCTGGGCGGCACAGAGATCGAGATTGGCGACGCGGGTTATGCCTTCCCAGTACTGCCGCGCGTACACCTGGGCGCCGTCTACTGGATGGGCGACGAGGATTTGCCCTCCCGGACATCGATCTTGTTCGAGGACACCGCCCCCCACTATATGAGCACAGATGGGCTGGCCGTGCTCGGCAGCCACTTGGTGAATGCACTCCTCGACGCTGCGCCCTAGGCGGGCGCCTGTGATCACCGGCAAGATAAGCAGACCGTAGCTAGAAAGGACGAAAATGGCAGTCTGTACGCTCCACTTTCACGGCGAGGCGATCCAAAAGGCCTCCTCCATGAACGTCATTTTTCCCCATCGCTCCGACGTACAGGGTCCCTTTCCCGTGCTCTACCTGCTGCACGGCCTGTCCGACGACCACACCATCTGGTGCCGGCGGACCAGCCTCGAACGCTACGTGCGAGAACTGCCGCTGGTGATCGTCATGCCCGACGGGGGGCGCAGCTTTTACACGGACGCGGCCGAGGGCCTAGCCTACGAGCAGCATATCATGAGGGACGTGATCGGCTTTGTCGAGCGCACCTTTAACGTGCGAGCGGACCGCGAGGGGCGCGCGATCGGCGGGCTCTCGATGGGCGGCTATGGCTCGATGAAGCTGGCGCTCAAGTACCCACAGATCTTTGGCAGTGTCGTCGCTCACTCGGGCGTATACGACATGCGCCACATGATCGGCCCGGACAGCGCTCCCCGCCCCGAGCGACGCCGCATTTTTGGTGACGATGCCGTCGGCGACTCCAACGACGTCTTTGTGCTCGCCGAACGGCTCGACCCTGCCCAGACGCCGCGGATCCGCTTTGACTGCGGCGTCGACGACGGCTTGATCGAGCAGAACCGCGCCCTGCACGCACACCTGCAGTCGCTGGGCATCGCGCACGCCTATGCCGAGTACCCAGGCGCCCATACCTGGGATTATTGGGACGAGCACATTCAGGAGGCGATCGCCTTTCACTGGCAGATGCTCGGATCGTCTTGATCCAACGCTCACTGATCATCCATTCATCCACAGAGAACATCAAAGGAATCGACATCTCATGACCTCGATCAACGTACAGGACATTGGCTGGAACGCAGTTGGCAGCAAGGGCGCGGTCGCGGCAGGAGGCGCGGGCGCCGTTGCGGCTGGCATAGAGATCCTGGGCCAGGACGGTAACGCGGCGGATGCGGCGGCAGCCACCATCCTCGCCCTCAGCATCACCGATCACGGCGCATTTGCGATCGGCGGCGAAGTCCCGTTCATCATCTACGACGCGGCAAAAAAGGAGGTCAAGGTCCTCTCTGGCCTGGGGCGAGCGCCGCATTCGCAGGAGGCCATCGACTGGTACATGGAGAACGGGATACCGACCGATGGCGATATCAAGGCCGCGCCCATCCCCGGGGCCGTCGGCCTGTGCCTGACTGCACTGGAGATGTATGGCACGAAATCGTTCGAAGAGGTAGTAGGCCCCTCGCTGGCCCTGCTCGATGCCGGTGGGCGGGATTGGTATCCCCGGCTGGCGATCACCTTGCGCAAGCTGATCGAGACGGAGCAAAGCACGGACGGCTCGCGTGAGAGTAAGCTGCGAGCTGCGAAGGACAGGTTCTACAGGGGGGACATTGCCGAGGACCTGGAGGCCTGGTACGTGGAAAAGGCCGGCTTTCAGCGCATGGGGGACCTCGCTGCGCACGTGACGCGCGTGGAAGACCCGGTCACGATCGACTACAAAGGCTACACGGTATGCAAGTGCGGCCCGTGGACGCAAGGGCCCTACCTCTGCCAGGCGCTGCGCCTCCTGGAAGGCTACGACCTAAAAGGGATGGGTCACCTCTCGACAGATTACATCCACGTCCTGGTCGAAGCGCTCAAGCTGGCCATGGCCGACCGGGATACCTATTATGGCGATCCCGTGTTTGCCGACGTGCCGCTGGACACCCTGCTCTCGAGCGAATACACGGCGATCCGCCGCCCGTTGATCGACCTCGCTCATGCGTCACACGAGATCCGGGCGGGCGACCCCTACCAGATGATCGCGATCAAGCCGGGGGCCAGGTACATGCCCGGTCCGGGCGGGACCACCACGTGCGTGGTCGCCGATCGCTGGGGCAACGTGGTGTCAGCCACGCCCAGTTGCAACGTCTTTGGGAACAAGGGGGACGGTGGCGTGACCGGCGTCACGCACGGGAACCGGCTGCGGAGCCTGAACACCACACCCGGCCACCCGAACTGCATCCAGCCCGGCAAGCGGCCGCGCATCACGCTCACGCCGACCATGGTGCTCAAGGAAGGCGTGCCGATCCTGGCGATCAGCGTGGCCGGCGGCGACTTGCAGGACCAGACCACCCTGAACCTGCTCCTCGATTTCACCGAGTTTGGCATGATGCCCGAACGCGCCGTCCGCGTGCCGCGCTTTGCGACCATGCATCACCTGGACTCGTTCGATCCCAACCCGGATCGCGAGGCTGCGCTCGTCCAGGCAGGGAGCTTGACGGTCAATGAAGAGATCGGCGCGCAGGTCAGGGCCGAGTTGATCGATCGCGGACACGACATGACAACCATCGAGCGTGCCATCGCTGCGCCCGTGATGCTCTACATCGACCGTTCGAGCGGCACTTTTTACGCCGCGGGCGATCCGGCGGCTCGGCGCCACGCGGCGGCACTGGACTGAGCGCACCCCCACAAGTCATAGAACAGACCCTACTGGGCGAGCGTCGATGTCTCCAGGACGTGCGTGAGCAGCGGTTCGAGGCCGGCGACAGCGCGCTTGATGAGCGCCAAGTCATAGCCGCGGCACACGCCGTCCTGGTTGACGACGATCAAGGCGTGCATCTGCACCAATTCTACTGGCGCTTTGGCATCCCCGCCCTGCGCAGCCGGAGCATAGACCTCGAGCACGACGCGCCGCCCCTCTCCCCAGCTCAGTGTTACCTGCTCGCTGGCTGGCGCTTGCGCGTGGTTGGCACAAGCGACTCATCGTGGTAGAATGATGCGGACCAGGTTTTCGATGAAAGAGGAGGAAGCGTGATCGAGTCCTCGCCCACTCTCATGCCGGCAACCTCGATCGCAGAACTGGAAGCACGTTTCATCTGCTGGGCCGAGGCGGAGGACGATCTCCGCGCTGCCCTCGTCGTCGGCTCCCGGGCGCGAGAGGATCATCCAGCCGACCCCTTGGCCGACCTGGATATCCTCCTCTTTGCCGACCAGGTGGAGCGCTACCGCGACAGCACGGCGTGGATCGAGGTGCTTTCTCCGATCTGGGTCTCTGTGCCCGGACGCACGGTCGCTGGCGATCCGGAGCGGCTGGTGGTCTTTGGCGGGGGCCTACAGATCGATTTCGTCTTTAGCACTGTCACAGCCCTGCACCAGGCGCAGCAGATGGTCGAACGTGACGCCCTGCCCGACATCTTAGGGCGGGGTACGCGGGTGCTGGTAGACAAGGACCAACTGCTGCCGCCGCTGCCCGCTCCCGGCAAACCGCTGCCGCGCACGCCGCCGACCGAAGCAGCGTTCTGGCAGACGCTGGAGGGTTTTTGGTTCGGCGCCGTCTACTGCGCCAAGCAACTGCAACGGGGCGAGCTGTGGACCTTTCAGAACGCCAGCGGAGGCATGCAGGGGCATCTGCTGCGCATGGTCGAGTGGCACGCGCGCACGGTCCACGGCTGGGACTATGACACGTGGCACGGCGGCAAGTTCGTCGCCGAATGGGCCGGCCCCGAGGTATACGACGACCTACGCCAAACCTTTGCCCACCTAGACGAGGCAGATGGTTGGCGGGCTATGCAGGCGCGGCTGGCGCGCGAGGTCTCTACGCGGCTGGGCTACGCGTATCCGGACGAGCTGGAGGCG
>Ga0307442_1001466_pt1 | contig 11737 bp, 9 predicted proteins | sample SalMarWE160430MG_FD_202143 | JGI IMG/M metagenome (GOLD analysis project Ga0307442, IMG submission 202143) | Salt marsh sediment microbial communities from the Plum Island Ecosystem LTER, Massachusetts, United States - WE1604-30 | ecosystem: Environmental > Aquatic > Marine > Intertidal zone >... | reverse complement strand
TCAGACGGGCAAGGATGCCCTGTTCCCCCTCCGCGAAAAAATCTTTGATCTCATCTTGCTGGATATCGTCCTTCCAGATATGAATGGCTTGGAAGTTTTAGAAAAAATCAGAGAGATAGAAAAGGATTCCTTTGTCATTATGATGACCGCCTATGCCGATGTGCAAACGGCGGTAACCGCAATGAAATCAGGTGCATACGATTATATCAATAAGCCCTTTGAGATCGAAGAATTAAAATTGACGATCAAGAAGGCACTCGAAACAAAAGAGCTCAAGGGTGAGGTTCTCAGGCTTCGCTCCAAACACAAGGATGAAGAAAACGACGGGGAAATTTATGGGGTTAGTCCTCAGATGGATGTGGTGCGGGAACTTATCCGCTTGGTCGGGCAAACCCCGCGAACTCCGGTCTTGGTTCAGGGAGAAAGCGGTACCGGAAAAGAGCTGGTGACCAATGCCATCCACTACCAAAGTCAAAGACAACGGAAACCACTTATAAAAATAAATTGCAGCGCCCTTCCTGAGGCTTTGTTAGAATCGGAGCTTTTCGGACATGAAAAAGGTGCCTTTACCGATGCAAAAGAGAGTAGACCGGGTTTGATAGAAGTGGCCCACGGCGGAACAATCTTTTTGGATGAGATTTCAGAAATGAAACCTGCCTTGCAGCCGAAATTGTTGAGGTTTTTAGAAACATATACCCTCAGACGGGTAGGAGGTAAAAGAGATATTAAAGTAGATGTACGCGTAGTCGCCTCCACGAATAAAGATCTTGCGCAATTGGTGGAGGCAGGGGAATTTCGCAAAGACCTCTATTACCGTATCAAGGTAATGGTGATCGAGTTACCACCCTTGAGCGATAGAAAAGAGGATATTCCTATTTTGACGGAGCATTTTATCGCAAAATTGGGAAGGGAGATGGGCAAGCTAATCCAGGGTGTTGACCCCCAGACCCTTGACCTCTTATTGGGTTATTCTTGGCCCGGTAATGTACGAGAGTTGAAGAACGTCATGGAAAGGGCAACGATTTTAGCAAAAGGGGCCTATATTCTCCCCGAAGATCTCCCGTTAGAATTGAGGGAGAATAGTACACAAGGGGGGGATAGTGCTGTAGCAGGAGAGATGCGGACGGACAAGAATGGCCTCCTCCCTTTGGCCGAAGTAGAACGCAACTATATCTTGAAGGTGCTGAGGGAAAGGGGGGGGAATAAATCGGAATCAGCCAGAATTTTGAGAATTTCCCGTTCAACTTTGAGGGAAAAATTAAACAGATACAAAATTAGCAATATAAGCCCTAATAAGACGAATTTTTTATGAAAAAACGTCAAAAATCAATGTCGTATATAGTTGACATTGAGAAAAAAGTTTGATATTTTAACCTATAAAGTTATTTGGAAACAGGTCATGGCTATCTTCGGCGGGAAAAGGAAATTGGTGCTAGGACTAGATATCGGTACTAGTGCTGTCAAATTTGTAGATCTCAAGGATACCGGAAGGGGCTACGAGATAGAAAAGATGGGTCTCACTCCTCTTCCTCCAGAGACCATCGTGGACGGAAGCCTCATGGATGCCACAACCATAGTGGAAGCAATAGGGGAACTGATCGCTCACTATAAGATAAAAAAACGTGAGGTCGCCATTTCTGTCTCAGGACATTCTGTGATCGTCAAGAAGATTACCCTGCCCAAGATGACCGAGTCGGAATTGGGAGAGAACATTCGGGTAGAAGCTGAGCGTTACATCTCATTTGATATTAACGATGTAAACATTGACTTTCAAATACTACCGGCTCCTGAGAAGGATATGGGAGATCATATGGAGGTCCTTCTGGTAGCCGCAAGGAAAGATTTGGTCGATGATTATATCACCATTGTGAGAGAAGCCGGGTTGAGCCCTATGGTCATCGACATAGATTCTTTTGCTCTGGAGAATGTATATGAGCTGAATTACCCATTGGAAATTGGTGACCTAGTTGCCCTCTGTGATATTGGGGCGAGCATAATGAATGTAAATATCGTCAGGGGAGGAAAATCCCTTTTCACTCGCGATATCTCAATCGGTGGCAATCTCTATACCGAGGAAATCCAAAAAGAACTCAGCGTCAATTTTGAGGAGGCAGAAGACCTGAAAGTGGGAGGATCATCGGAAAAGGGTTCCCCGCACATGATTGATAAGGTGTTTGACAAAGTTTCTTCCAACGTCGCCCTGGAGATCGCTAAATCTTTGGATTTTTTTACCGCTACCTTTCCGGAGGAAAAAGTGGCGCGTTTATATCTCAGCGGGGGATGCGCCAAGACTCTCAGATTAAAAGAAATCATTCACGAGAGGGTAAACATACCAGTCGCCCTACTCAACCCATTCGCAAACATAGCGGTCAACCCGCGGGTTATCGATCCGGAATACCTCAAAGATATAAATTCCTTAATGAGCGTGAGTGTAGGATTGGCTTCACGGAGGTTGTAGGATATGATAGAAATAAATTTACTTCCTGTGCGGGAGGCCCGAAGGAAGGAATCCCTTCGTTTTCAACTTTCTATCGCAGTCCTGAGTCTCTTTTTTGCCGTTATCATCATTGCCTATCTCAACATGAGCGCTAGTAATCGTGAGCAAAAGGTTGATAAAGAGATAAACTTAGTTCAGACAAGGCTTACCGAATTAGAAAAAATAGTGGGGGAGATAGACAAGTTAAAGCAAGAAAAGGCCAAACTTGAGCAGAAACGGGCCGTTATCAGAGATTTGGATAGGGGGAGAAAAAGAGCGGCCTATATCTTGGACGAACTGAGTCAGCGGACACCGGAGAAGGTGTGGATCGAATCCCTGGACAAGAGTGGAAAGAGCTTGAAGATCACCGGTGTGGCATTGGATAACGAAACCATTGCTAATTATATGGATACATTAAATCGATCCAAATATTTCGCAGGTGTAGAACTAGCAGTAACAGAACAAATTAGCAGGGGTGGAATGAAGTTGAAAAAATTCAGTTTGAGTTGTTCGACTGTCCTCTAACAAAGGAACAGTAATGGCTATATCCCTCGATAGCATTATCAAGTTACCTACGCCGCACAAGATAGGCATTCTCGCCGTGGCTTCGTTGTGTATCATAGGGGCCTACTGGCAAGGTTTTCATCGACCACAAATGAGAAGGATCACGGCGAAAGAATCTAAATTATCTGAACTCACCTTTAGGTTGAAAGAACAAGAAAACATCGCCAAAAACTATGACAAATTTGTAAAAGAAACTGCAATGCTCAAGGAAGGTCTCCAGCGTGATTTGGCTAAACTGCCGGATAAAAAGGAGATCCCTGAACTATTGAAAAATATCTCTAATATGAGTAAAGAGGCTGGTTTGGAAGTCCTGCTTTTTAAGCCTCAGGGGGAACAACCCGCGCAATTTTATGCCAGGGTTCCAGTAGAGTTAAAATTTATAGGGTCATATCACAAAATTGGAACGTTCTTCTCTTATGTAAGCACCCTTCCCAGAATCGTAAATATCGAAAATTTCAGTATTCAGAATGCTCAAAAGAAAAGCAGTGAAGAGTTTCTCCTCAGCACCTCGTGTGTGGCAACAACCTATCGGTATATAGAGAGAGCGCCGCCCCCACAAAAGGGTAAGTAAAGGAGAAAACAACATTTTGTAAGGTATGAATATGAGTCGAGGAGGGGGGGTAAAAATAATATTTATTTTCCTCTTTTTAATCAGTAGTGCCTTGGGCGTTGGGGGATGTGACCAACTACCTTTTCCCGGGGGGAGAAAGGAGCAAAAAGCGGCCCCCAAACCACCTCCAAAGGGTGTCCCCCAAAAGGCCACTCCAACACCCTCCACCGGACCTGTCGAGGAAGAGAAGGACTATGTCTACGATCCTACCGGAAAACGGGACCCCTTTCAGCCATTCATCGCCACGCAGACCCCTGTCAAGCCCGTTGGCGAAGAGGTGCCCATTACCCCCTTGCAAAAATATGACCTCAGCCAATTAAAACTGGTGGCCATCTTGGTAGGAAAGGGAGAGGGAAGGGCGATGGTGGAAGATGCCGAGGGTAAGGGCTATATCATCGAGAAAGGCGTATATGTAGGGAGAAATTTCGGCAAGGTGAAGGCGGTCCTCAAGGACCGGGTGATCATTGAGGAACGATATAAGGATTATATGGGGCAAGTGAAGGCAAAAGAGATCGTGTTGCAATTACACCCCCCCGGGGAGGAAAAAGGACTATGAAATCCCTACAAAAAAATAAAGCGGGTTATGGGTGGGTAGTGATATGTTCCGTTATTATGATAATGACGGGGTGTGCAACGAGCAAAAAAATGGAGCCCCTACCAACAACAGTAGTCCCTCAAAATCTAGTTAAAGAGATAGCGGTAAAAACCAGTGAAGAAGGGAAAAAAGTAATTATCGAAGGTGCAACCCCCTTGCCTTATACCTTTTTTAGAATCATCCCTTCACCGTTGCAGTTGGTAGTCGACATCCCAGAGGCAGAATTGGCTTCCGCAGTCACCACACCCATAGCGGTTGGCGATGAGGTAATCGATAAGATCACCGCCGTCCAGCGCGAGGGAGGTGTCGAGGTCTCCATCAGCCTGAATAAACTGGTCAAATATCAAGTTCAGAAAGAAGGGAATTTCCTCTATATCGATATGGGGAAACACGGTCCGCTCCTGGCGGAGGAAGATGAGAAAAAAGCGGACATCGAAATTGTGAAAGAGATGCCGCCTCCTATAAAGGAGGAAGTCATCACCAAGGCATTGCCGCCCGCTCAGAATTTAGTCGATGTTGTGGCTGATTCCTCACAACAGGATAGGATTATTTTACAGTTAAAGACGGACGGTACCTTGGGAGATTATAATACCTTTGATCTCAAGAAACCCACGCGGTTGATAATAGATCTCTGGAAAGTAAAAAGGCGGTTCGGCAAGAAGGCGGTCTTGATCAATTCACCGTACCTGAAAAGGGTGCGCCTGGGAGACCATCCCGATAAGGTCAGGGTAGTACTTGATGTTCCGATGGAAGCTCTCCCCAGCCATAGGGTAGATCGTATAGGTAGCAATCTGGTGATTGTGCTGGGTAAAAAGGAAGCAGTAGCAGAAGCGGTACCGATGGAACCCCAAAAGGAAGTCGTTACAGAAGAAAAAGAAGAAGTAACCAAAGAAGAAGCAAAGGTTGCGCCTCTTCCAGTAGCTATAACAGGCGAGTTAACGGGCATAGATTTTAAACAGCTTGAGGATAAATCCAGGATCATCATATCCACCCCAACAAAGGCACCGTATGAAGTCAAAGAGGGCCCAGAGAATACTGTGCTAGTAGAAGTAAAAGGGATAACGGTCCCGCCAAAACTCAGCAGGCCGTTGGACACCCAAGAATTTAACAGCCCGGTATCCATGATCACCCCCCTTAATGTAGCAGTCGGCGGCCAAAAGAGCGCCCAAATCTCGGTGAAACTTCGGAAAAAGGTGGCCTACGACGTCAAGCAGGAAGATGACAGAATCTACGTCGATTTCGTGCGAACAGAGGAGTTCAAGGGTGAAGAAAAACCGAAACCAATCGAGGTGGTTACCGTCAAAAAGGCACCTGCTGAAGAAGTAGCAGAAAAACCAGCGGAAGTCTTAAAGCAAGAAGAACAGGTAAAAAAAGAAGAAGTCGCCCCACCATCGCCGAAAACGGAAGAAGTTACCCCCGCCCAAGAAGGGGCGGGAAAGGTCTATACGGGGAAGAAGATCACCCTGGATTTTAAGGATGCCGATATCGATAACATCCTGCGGCTCTTTGCCGAGGTAAGTGATCTGAATATCATAACCACTGAGGAGGTAAAGGGGACGGTTACTATCAGACTGGTTGATGTCCCCTGGGACCAGGCCCTTGATATCGTTCTCGAAGCGAAAAACCTGGGAATGGAAAAGATAGGCAACGTCATCCGTATTGCCCCGTATGAGAAAATACAGAAAGACAGGGAGGCGAAGGCCAAGGCCCGCAAGGCTCAAGAGGAATTGGCGCCGTTTGTCACCGAATTGATCCCGGTGAACTATGGTGGGGCAACCGACCTTGCTCCTCAGGTCAAGGACCTTCTGAGCGAGGGGGGAAGTATAACTGTTGATGAACGCACCAATACCCTTATTATCAAGGACACCCAAATCAAAGTCGACAAGGCGAAAGAACTGGTCCGCAGGCTGGATACCCAGACCCCCCAGGTCTTGATCCAGGCGCAGATCATCGAGGCCAGCACTGACTTTAGCCGTGAACTGGGTATACAGTGGGGTGGAAGGGCGGATGTAAACAAAAAAGATACTACTTCAATGATAAAGGGAGGTCTGGAAACACTAAACGACCCTGAGAATGAATTGGTGGTAGATCTGCCTGCCGCTGTTGGTACCGGGGCAGGTGGTGCCATAGAATTTGCTATTGCGAATATAAAAAATTTGAATCATCTAAAGGCGCAGATCACTGCTATGGAAGAAAAAGGGCAAGGGAGGATAATTTCGAGTCCGAGGATAACGACCTTGGACCATAAGGAGGCCTCTATCGAGCAAGGTCTACGCGTGCCCTATCCGGCGAGCGTATCGGCGCAAGGAGAACTCGGCTACGAATTTATCGAGGCCAACCTCAAGTTGACCGTCACCCCTCATGTGACGGGAGACGGGTTTGTCAGGATGGAGATTATCGTTAAAAAGGATTCCCCTGACTTTTCCTCAAGTGTGGGCGGCGTGCCATCTATTGACAAGAAAGAGGCAAAGACAGAGGTCTTGGTCAAGGACGGTGAAGTGGTGGTAATCGGGGGAATATATCAGTTTGAAAAGAGTGGTCCCACAATAAGAGGTGTCCCTTTCTTGTACAAAATCCCTTTATTGGGGTGGTTGTTTCAAAAGAGGTCAAAGAGTGAAACCAAGAAGGAGCTCTTGATATTTATCGCCCCCAGCATCGTGCAGCCGAGGAGGACCGCAGCTTCCTAGCAAGAAGAACATCTTTCCTTCGTTATTATTTTATATCCTTAGTCGAAGATCCCCTGGAGGGAAAATATTTACGGATTTCTTGAGAGATGCTGAAAAATACTCTGAGATGCATATTCATTTTTTATCTGTTATGGATATCAGCAGCTCATTTCTTAGGTATTAGTCAGGCCCAGGCGTCGCAAGACACCCCCACTCAAAGTTCACCGGCCCTTGTTACAGGCATCAGGTACTGGTCAGGTCCGACGCACACCCGCATTGTGATCGATCTCGACGGGGAGATCACCTACAAGGAGCATCTCCTTAAAAGAGATATCGCACTTAACAAGCCACCGCGGCTCTATATAGACCTCTCGGCTGCTAAACTCAGCCCTCATCTCAAGGAGCCCATCCCCATTGAGGCGGGACTGCTCAAAAGGGTGCGGGCAGGACAGTACAATCCCCATACCGTGCGCGTCGTGTTGGACTTGGAGAGTGTTGCCACGTACAAGACCTTTCCGTTGAGTGATCCCTTTCGCGTTGTTATCGATGTCTTGGGGACTGCTCCTGTTCCTATAGCCCAACAAGAGGAGATCTCTCAACCGCCTCAGCCCCGGCAATCAAAATCCATCACCATAGTGATAGATCCTGGTCATGGAGGCGAGGACCCGGGGGCAATAGGACCGACGGGACTTAAGGAAAAGGACGTCGTCCTCAACCTCTCGCAAAGAGTAAGGGACAAGATCAAAAAAAAGCTGGGGTGGGACGTTATTATGACCCGTGATGATGACCGTTTTATCCCCTTGGATGAGAGGACAGCTATCGCCAACTCAAAAAATGCGGCCCTGTTCCTTTCCATCCATGCCAATGCCTGTACGGACAGGAGAATCTGCGGAATAGAGAGCTTTGTCCTTGGCACCACCACTGATAAAGTTGCCTTGCGACTTGCGGCGAAAGAGAACAACATCTCGACCAAGCAGGTAAGCGATCTTCAGGTTATTCTCGCTGACCTCAAGCTCAATGACCCCCACAAGGTGATCCCTTCAAATCTCTTGGCTGACTGTGTTCAAAGGTCTTTGGTGAAAGACCTACAGCACTATGGACAGGTCAGAGACCTCGGGGTAAAACAGGCGCCCTTTGTCGTACTCATCGGGGCTGACATGCCTTCAATTTTGGTCGAGGTTTCTTTTATCAGTAACCCGAGGGAGGAAAAGTGGTTACGGAATCCGCGCTACCTCAATACATTAGCAGATGCCATTGTCGACGGCCTCACACAATATGCTCACGGTGTCAAGATGATTACTGGTCAACCCGAGGTATCAGCATCCACGGCCCGCAACTCCAATTGAAGTCTCCTTACCCCATGCCAGTCATTTATCTTTGGATAAAAGGCTATCTTCAGTTCGGAAGAGAGTTCCGTGCTGAGATCCCCCATACCGAATCCGATAACCTCGTAGGTCCTTTTTTCCCCTCTCAGCTTGAATTTTAAGGTGTTTTTCCCCAATACCCTGACATCGTCTGCCCTGAACCTATTTCTGGTAGCAAAGAGGGGCTTGGGGTTAGTCGGCCCATAGGGGGCGAAACCTGAAATATGGCGTAAGAGCTCAGGGGTGATTTCTTCCGGATCTAATTCCGCATCGACAGAAAATATTGGGATAAGGTCTTCTTCCCCTAAGTTTTTCTTGGCGGCCTCTTCAAAGGCGTCCCGAAAAGCCTGGATCTTATCGCGGTTTATTTTGAGACCAGCGGCATATTTGTGTCCACCGAAATCCACCAGGTGACCTGCACACTCCTGAAGCCCTTTGTATAGATGAAAACCTGCGATACTCCGCGCCGATCCCTTTCCCCTGTCCCCTTCCAGGGCAATGAGGATCGTCGGCCGCCAAAACTCCTCAACGATCCTGGAGGCGACGATCCCGATGACACCAGGGTGCCATTGGTCCGAACTCAGAACCATACTTCGTCGATTGAAAAGCCCCTCCCGTTTGATAATCTCTTTGGCCTCCTGATATATCCTCTCTTCGATCTTCTGACGCTCCCGATTGGCCTGATCAAGTGTTACAGCAATTCCTTGAGCCTTTTCATGGTCTTCTGTTAAAAGAAGCTCAACCCCCATCTGAGCATCGGCCATCCGTCCACCTGCATTGAGGCGGGGTGCCAGGCGAAATGCCACCTGTCCGGTGGAGATCTCTTCCCCGCCAATGCCGCTTACTTCTTTGAGGGCCCTGAGACCGGGCCGAAGGGTTTCTCGTAATTCTCTCAGGCCATACGTCACTAAAACTCTATTGATATCCATGAGGGGAACGATATCCGCTATCGTTCCCAGAGCGACCAGATCCAAGTAGCGATTGAGGTTCGGTTCCGCGCCATCTCGCCAGAACCCCTTTTCTCGTAAGCTCTTGCGCAATGCTATCACCAGATAAAAGGCCACCCCTACGCCGGCCAATCCCTTAAAGGGAAACGGGCAATCTGCTTGGAGGGGGTCGAGTACGGCATAGGCCGGGGAGGGGAGGGGAGGTGGTTCATGATGATCGACAACGATGGTATCCATTCCCAATGCCTGTGCCATCTGTATCTCCTCTCGGTCGCTGATGCCGCAGTCTACACAGATCAAGAGCGTCGTTCCTTCAGCAGCGACTTGTTTGATGGCCTCCGCGTTAAGACCATAGCCTTCCTTTAATCTATGAGGTATGTAATAAGAAGGTTGGTTCCCCGACGCGCGCAGGAAATCCACCAAAAGTGCGCAGGCGGAGATGCCGTCCACATCATAGTCTCCATAGATGGTGATTTTTTCCCCTTGTTCCAGTGCCGCTATTACCCTTTCGGCCCCCTTGCTCATGTCTTTCATGAGAAAAGGGTCATGGAGGTGCTTGAGGGAGGGAGAAAGAAATCGCTCTCCGCTCTGAGAATCCGTGATCCCTCGCTTGATGAGAAGTTGGGCAACTAAGGGTGGTATGTCGAGTCGTTTGGAGAGCTCATCGCTTAATGCAGCGGGACAGGGGGATATCTTCCACCTTGCCTTCACAGCTTGAGGCTCCCGATTATCTCTTTGAGATCTTCGATCCCATTGTTATGGAGAAAAATCTCCAGGCCTTCAATGATTTCCGCCATTGTCCGTGGATTGGTGAAATTTGCCGTGCCCACCTGAACAGCCGTGGCCCCCACTGTCAAAAATTCAAGGGCATCCCTATAATTCGTGATCCCTCCAACCCCTATTATGGGGATCCTCACCGCTGATGCGGCCTCCCACACCGCCTTCAAAGCGATAGGCTTTATGGCAGGCCCGGAAAGGCCGCCGGTAACTCCGCCCACTAGCGGCCTCCTGCTGTCCAGGTCTATCGCCATGGCGGGGACAGAATTGATGAGAGTAATGGCCTCTGCACCTTCCCCTTCGGCAGCTAGTGCGATTTCCTTGATATCAGATACTTGAGAAGATAGCTTAATAATAATGGGTAATTTGACTGATTTTATTAATACATTAGTTATTTCAGCTACCGACGTATACGTGCTCCCAAAATGTATCCCTCCCTCCTTGATATTGGGACACGAGAGGTTTGCCTCCAGGGCAGCTACGCCTGTTAGGGCGCTCAGTTTTTCAGCAACTTCGACATATTCATCGATCGTATGGCCGAAAAAATTTACGATAACCGGCGCCTTAAATCGGCGCAAAAAGGGCAATTTCTCCTGGGCAAATACCTCCAGCCCCACATTGTGCAATCCGATGGAATTCAGCATCCCTCCGCACGTCTCCCACATCCGGGGAGGTGGATTCCCTTCCTGGGGCGCAAGAGAAATACCCTTCGTAACGATGGCCCCTAATCGATCGAGATCGATAAGAGAAGCATATTCTTCGCCATAGCCGAATGTCCCGGCGGCAGGCATCACCGGATTTTGCAGCTCCAATCGCCCTACGTGTACGTTAAGGACCGACATCGTCTCTCCATACAATCTCTTCGGCATCAAATATCGGCCCTTCGCAACACACTCGCTTATATCCATCCGAGGTCATCACGACGCAACTCAGACAAGCCCCAACCCCACATGCCATCCGTCTCTCAATAGATACCCAACAGAGCGCCTTTCGCTCACGAGCAAAGTCTGTTACGGTCCTTACCATAGGCTCTGGACCGCAAGCGTACAGTATCGTTTCAGTCTCGCTTTTGTCTTTCTCTTGTTTCAAGAGCTGCGTGACAAGGCCTTGTTCCCCCCTTGTCCCATCCTCAGTAGTTATGTTAAGAGTGATGCCGTCTATATCGAGAAGTTCGGGGAGGCACACGAGGTCCTCCTGGGATTTCGCCCCGTAGAGAACGGAGATGGAGGACAGAGATGCCTTCAGCCTCAAGACTAAAGGGAAAAGGGGTGCGATTCCCATCCCACCGGCAATGATAAAGGCCCTATATCCTGCTGGTGGATCAGGAAATCCATTACCCAAAGGGGCCAAAATATTTACTGGCGATCCGACCGTAAGGCGGGCAAGAAGGGCGGTCCCTTTCCCTACCACCTTGAAGAGAAAGTCCAACCCGGACCCCTCACCATCGTTGTCGAAGTTGTGTATGGAAAAAGGACGGGGTAAGAGCATATCGCTGGCTCCCTCTACACTCACCATGGCAAATTGTCCAGGGATAATGGGGCCAATAGATTGCGTAAGGGAAATCCTCAGGCGATGATACACAGACCCTATGCTTGTGCTCTCTCTGATTTCACCTTTAAGGTAGACGGGATTGCCCATCGCCCTGTCGTTCATATATGCGATCTCCGTAGAAAAGCCTCATGATGAGGGCGTCTTCACCGGTATCGGCGTAATAGTGCTTCCTTACCCGCCATGCGGC
>Ga0307442_1001463_pt1 | contig 11746 bp, 4 predicted proteins | sample SalMarWE160430MG_FD_202143 | JGI IMG/M metagenome (GOLD analysis project Ga0307442, IMG submission 202143) | Salt marsh sediment microbial communities from the Plum Island Ecosystem LTER, Massachusetts, United States - WE1604-30 | ecosystem: Environmental > Aquatic > Marine > Intertidal zone >... | reverse complement strand
AGGCAGGAGGCTGACTCCGTCAATCGGTTTTGGATGTCCCTTCATATTTATATCAAGAATGTTTAGAACGGTAGGGAAGTAGTCCGAGGTGCAGCAGGGGATATCGGCTACTCGGCCGCCTTTTATTCGCGCGGGCCATTCGAGCAAAGCGGGAACACGGACGCCGCCCTCAAAGAGACTGCGCTTGCGACCGCGCAAAATGCCAGCGGAACCTCGCGTGCGACCGCTCCTGCCGTCTTTTCCCTCAGGACCGTTATCACTGCAAAACCATACCATCGTACTATTGGTGATGTCCAGCTCACGCAGCTCTCTGCGAAGCCGACCAATCTGCTCATCCATTGCAGTAATACATCCGTAGTAATGCTGCTCATCCTCGCTGTACTGTGAGTACATCTTTCGATATTTCGCCCCTGCTATGACCGGCAGGTGTGGGGTGTGAAACCAGACCACAGTTAGAAATGGTTTTCTTTGTGTTGCAGCTTTGCGGATAAACGGAACAACGCGGTCCATAATGACCCGGCTGTCGTCACCTTCAAGATTCTCGGTCGCTCTTGTACCGTCTTCTTTCCAATAGTATGTTCCATAAGGCTCGTTTGATTCAGGCTTTTTCATAGGGTCCCAAGTCGGGACCTTTGCTTCCGTGGAAAAGCACACATCGAATCCATTCTCCCACGGGGGGGAGTAATGCTTTGCGCCTCGTGGTCCGCCTCGGTTGGAGTCCTTTTCTGTTTTGGTAAGTGTCCCCAGGTGCCATTTTCCGAAATGACCGGTCGTGTACTCTTGTGCCTTAAGAACCTCGGCCAGCGTGACTTCATCTTTTGGCATGTGTCCCACATTGGCAAAGGTGATTCCGTATCGATACGGATGTCGGCCCGTGAGGCAGCTTCCGCGGGTGGGTGAGCAGACGGGAGCAGCCGAATAGAAACGCGTGAATCGCAGGCCGGCTTCGGCCATTGCATCGAGGCTGGGAGTCTTAATAATCGAATTTCCGTTAAAACCCGTGTCGGCCCAACCGAGGTCATCGGCCATGCAGAGTATAATATTAGGCCCAGCTACGCCCCTGGTTTTTGAAAATAGAACCTCCGGCAAGGCCAGAGCTACAGCACCGGCGGTAACCGAACGAAGAAAATTCCTTCTGGTAATCATTCTGCATACATTCCCGGCAAAAAAATGTAATTCACCCTCGACAGTTTGGGGGTTATACTGTAAGCCGAAACTGTGGATTATAATAATAGATATAGCGGGTTTTGTCTACTCAATTGATACTTCTGTTGAAAACTGCATTATGCTGGTATAATACCGAATAAGAGCCTGATAGAAGAAGTTACGGCTTGCGTATTATTTATTCGAGGTTCGTGTAACGAATTATTGCGATAACAGGCATGTTTTAAGATGGCCCAACTAAAGAAACAATTAGGTGCTCTTGATGTATTTGCGGTTGCATCCGGGGCGATGATAAGTTCAGGTCTTTTTGTTTTGCCTGCCATCGTGTTTATGAAAGCCGGGCCTGCGATGATATTGTCGTATTTGTTTGCATCGCTTTTAATCATTCCGAGTGTCCTTAGCAAGGCTGAACTGGCGACGGCCATGCCTCGGGCCGGCGGAACGTATTTTTTTGTCGAACGAAGCTTGGGCCCGGCCTGGGGAATGTTCGGCGGATTGGCCGGCTGGTTTTCATTGGCATTGAAGAGCGCCTTTGCCGTAGTCGGGATGGCTGTGCTCATCGAAGTCGTACTGCAAACGTCTTTTCCTGTTCAGCTAAGTCACTGGCATTTGAAAGCCATAGCGGCGGGATGCTGTCTTTTCTTTACGGCACTAAATATTGTAAGTGTCAAACATACAAGCAGATTTCAAATTGTACTTGTGGCTATATTGCTGGCGATACTTGCTATTTTTGTGCTCTTCGGCAGCAAAAGTGTTGAAGCGGCTCGATTCAAGGGCTTTCTGGACCATGGCTGGCTGAAAGTACTGGCCACCGCCGGCTTGGTTTTTGTCAGCTTCGGCGGTCTGACGAAGGTTGCCAGCATCGGGGAGGAAGTGAAAAATCCCGGAAAGAATCTGCCGATGGGTATGATATTAGCCTGGCTCGTTGTGACCGGCTTCTATATCGGTGTAATCATCGTTACGGTAGGTGTGCTGGACGGGGCAGAGTTCAAGGAGATGTATGAGCAGGACAGGCTGATGCCGATATCTTTAGCGGCGTCTAAATTTATGGGCTCTCCCGGATTTGTACTGCTGAGCTTAGCTGCGATAGCCGCTTTTGTAACCACGGCAAACGGCGGTATAATGGCTGCGTCACGTTCTCCGCTGGCTATGAGCAGGGACCAGTTACTGCCGCCGCTTTTAGCCCGGGTCAACGAGCGGTTCAAAACACCTCATCTGAGCATAGCGCTGACGGGCGGCTTTATGATTGCGGCGATAGTTTTTCTCGATATTGAATCGCTGGTAAAAACAGCCTCGACCCTGATGATAATCCTTTTTATTCTTGTCAATATGAGCGTGATTATCATGCGCGAGAGCCGGATACAAAGCTATCGGCCGAAGTTCAAATCGCCGTTGTATCCCTATATACATATATTTGCGATAATCGCTTACAGTGCTTTGATAATAGATATGGGGCGTGTGCCGCTATTGATTACGGGCGCCTTCATCGCTGTCAGCGCGGCGTGGTTTGCTTTCTATGTCCGGCGGCGCGTTAGCAGGGCGTCAGCGGTTATGCACGTCGTTGAAAGAGTCACCGACCACGAGCTTAAAACCGTAACCCTTGAAAATGAGCTGCGGGATATCCTGCTGCAGCGTGATGATATCATCGAGGACAGGTTCGACGAGTTGATACGGGAATGTGAAATCCTCGATATTCAAGGCCAAATGCACTCAGAAGAAATCTTTCGCCAGGTTTCCAAAATACTGGAGCCCAGACTGGATATCAGTGAGTATGTGCTTTTCGAGAAATTTCTTCACCGGGAAGCGGAAGGGGGGACGGTTGTTCAGCCTGGCTTTGCGATACCTCACATCGTGGTGGATGGCAATAACAAATTCGATATTATTCTTGTGCGTGCCCTTGACGGTATTGAATTCCCGGACACTCCGGAGCCGGTCAAGATTATGTTCGTTATGGCGGGCAGCCGGGACGAGCGGAATTATCATCTCCGCGCCTTGATGGCTATAGCCCAGATCGCACAGGAAAAGGATTTCGAAAAGCGATGGTCTGCGGCCAGGGACAAGGCGGCGATACGCAACTTAATCCTTCTATCAGCAAGAAAACGAGATACAAAATTATGATTGGTCTTGTTGCTGCTATCGCAGCAAAGTAATCTCCCAGCAGAGTTGACCAACAACGGGTCAAATTCCCTATATGTTTTACAAAACTTCTCTATCTTCATCGGGTATTGTGAGTTTTGCTTCGATAAAATCCTTGTGCGTTAATTTGAGAGAGGCTGCAATTTTTCGAATTTCCTCGGTCTCGTCGTATGACGTTTTTTCCGAAGCGTTTGCAATCCTGAAAAGGCACTTTATAAAACTCCTTCGCTCATCCAAGCTCGTACATTCAAAAAAACCCCGTGAAAGTCGGAAGTAATCGAGGCCCTGCAAAGCCCTGTCGCAGCTAATTTGTGTCAGGATTTGTGCCTGCTGTCCGTTTAAGTTCCACTGCGTTGAAAGCACATCCTTGATGGTTTGTTTTTCATTCTCTGAGATATTCGAATCCACGGCCGAGATTCGTGCGAGAAGTCCTGCTGCGAGGCAAAGTTTTTTGACCTGTTCAGGGGGCAGGTCAAATTTTATTCCTTTCTTTTCGCTTTCCGACTTGAGGTGGTAATAGATGTTATTTTCAATGTAATCATCAATCCGGCTTTCTCTTTGAGCAGCAGAGTCATACGTGTCGCCGCGTCTGTTGACGGCAGTCTTTATCATTTTTGAGAGTTTTGCCAGGACGCCGGTGTCCACATCCAATACACCCTTTTTGGCCTCCTCGAGAAAAGTTATTTCCTCTCCTGTGACGATACCATCTGCCTGGACTAAGTTCTCAATAGTGGAAACCACAAGTTCTTTATCTTCATCCGATTTGATTTGCTCTAAAACCGAACGAAGCAGATTTGTTTTTTCCTCCGTACTAACGGGCGAGTCCATGTAGATTTCCAGTTGCGCCCATTCATCACCTGTAACATCCTTGAGATTAAAGAGCAAGTCCTTCAAAGAGTTGATTTCCTCGTTTTGCAGCTCGCCGTCGGCCCATGCTGCAGCTATCACTAACTTTGCAAGGTTCATAATGAATTCTCTATCCGGCATCACTATCTCCTTAAACACGAATCTTCCATTCGCTCATATAGTTGGTTCCTGCTGTTCATCTTTCGGGCGGTGTTTCCATCTTCGGTGGAGCCACCAGTACTGGGTCGGGTCTTCGCGCACGAACTGTTCGATTGCGCTGGTGTATTCGGCGGTAATCCACTGGAGTGGGTCTTCCTTGTCGGCCCATTCATCGGGTGTAATAATTCTGTTGACGCCAATCTCAAAGAAAAAACGATTATCAACCCTTCTGCTGTACCCGACGCCTATCGGTGTATTAGTGGTGATAGCGAGCAGGGCTATGCTCTTGTAAGTGCTGGCCTTTCGACCGAAGAAATCGACAAATATCCCTTTTCTGCCGGCATCCTGGTCGACAATAAAACAAAGGGTGGCGCCCTTCGAGGTCAGCTTGGACATCAACTCGGCGGCACCTTTCTTATCGATTATTTTCTGGCCGGCCCGCCGCCGTACATCGTATAAGTATTTGTTAATGAACCTGTTATCCAACGGGCGGGCGATGCTGTAAATATTATAGCCAAAGAGGCCCAGCATATAGCCCATTATTTCAAAGTTGCTGTAATGGCCGGCGACCATAAGCATTCCTTTGCCTTCTTTCATCATCCACTTGGCCCTTTCAGCGGTTTTGAAGCGTGAGTAATGCCGCCAGTTATTTTTTTTCACAAGTCGTGGAGTAAAGAGCACATCAATCGCGAGCATTGCGATATGTTCGAAACTCCGCTGCCCCGTCCGCCGGAGCCATTGTTCGCTTTTTTCAGGGAAGCTTGCGCGAAGATTATCGAGAGCACGTTTTCGGCCTCGATGATAGTATTTCCATAACAGCCGGCCGAGAAAACAGGCGGTGTTCAGGTTGGTCTCGACGTCGAAGAGGTAAAGAAACATCACAAGAATCCGCAGCGCAATAAAGCTGAGCCAATCTATAAAGGGATTGTGTTTCTTCTTTTTCTTCTTTCGCGGGGCGGATTCAGTCATATACAACGATTTTAAGCTTAGAAAAAGCGTTGTCAAGCTTAAGAATCTGTGACACATACTTGAGAAAGTGTGTAGTTGAAAGAAGGAGTATGAATATTAAATATAGAGCACAGGATGGGCGATTTTCCGGGAATTTCTATTAATTTTTATTGACAGAGTGATGGCAGGACTTATAATGCTATCGGTTTATGAGAGTGGTGTATCATGAAGAGATGCAGGTTGGCCATCTCCATTCCTGCTCATAGTATATCAGGGGGCAACTGCGCGGTTTGCGCGCTATACAATAAAGACATTTATTGAAAGGGAAGGAAAATGAAAGAGACAATATTAAGGACCGGTGGCATGTTTTCAAAAAGTTTGGTTTTCTTAGCGATAGGTGTTCTTTGTTTGGGTGTTTCGGTTTCGCAGGGCGCGTATCTGCTGGATACGTTCAGCGATGACACTCCGGGAAACCTGCCCAACGGGCCGGAGGTCGGCAGCGCAAGTTATGCAGGCACTGCCGGCAAGCACGTAGTTATCAGCCTGGCCGGTGGCGACCTGAGATTGCAGTCAATCGACGGCTTGACGACCGGAAGCATGGTGATTACCTACACGCCCATCGCGGTGTCTGAACTGGCACGGATTGACTATCTGATGCGGATTGAGTCCGGCTCGATTCTGGTGGCCCAAAATGCTTTTTCACAGGAGCTAACTTTTTCACCGTTGGGCGCGAACATTTTCCTATACTGGGCTGACGACAATAAATTGTATGTCAGGATTACACGGCCCGGATTGCCAGACACTACCATACCGACCGGGTATAGTTGGAGTTTCGATACCGACTACCACATAACCTGGATTATCGACATGGGGGGGGACACATTCAATCTGGTGGTTAACTTTACGACGCTTCTGAAGGAAGAGGCCATAGGCGTGGATGTTACAGACCTTAACTGGCTGTACTTTGTGACGAATTACGATACTACAGGCAGCCAGTTGCTTGATAATGTTATGATTGACCGCATCTGCGACGGCCCGTGCATGTGGTACGTTGATGATAGTGCCTCCGGCAACGGCGACGGCACGAGCTGGGAGAACGCGTTCAGATATCTTCAGGACGCACTGGAAGCAGCAGCATCGGGCGATGAGATAAAGGTAGCCGACGGCACTTACAAGCCCGATGAGGGAGGCAGCCAAACACCCGGCGACCGCACGGCCACGTTTCAGCTCATCAGCGGCGTTGCTATCAAAGGCGGCTATGGCGGCTTTGGTGAGGCGGACCCCGATATCCGTGATATCGAGTCATATGAAACCATTTTAAGTGGCGATATTGGGACGCCGGGGAACAACTCCGACAACAGCCTCCATGTTGTTGCCAGCAACTTCGATGACCACACCGCCATCCTGGATGGCTTCACTATTACTGGCGGAAACGCCGAAGGTGCCTACCCTGACTATGTAGGCGGCGGGATGTACATAGATTATAGTAGTCCAACGGTAACGAATTGTTTATTTATCAACAATTCAGCAGGTGCTGGAGGTGGCCTCGCCGTTTGGCACGAGTGCAGCCCGACCATTATCAACTGTATCTTTATCGCAAACACATCGATAGGAGCTGGCGGTGCGCTGTGCTTTCAACATAGCAGCCCGACACTGATTTCCTGCATGATACTGGGCAACACAGCAGATAGTGGGGGGGGGATGTGGACTTTGAACAACTACGATACCCCGAAGCTGACCAACTGCGTGTTCAGCGGCAACGCAACGATGAGTAGTGGAGGGGGGGTATCCAACGCTGGTGTGGGCGGCCCCAATCCCAATCCTCCAGTGCTGACCAACTGCACCTTCAATGATAATTCCGCTGCTGTCTCAGGCGGCGGACTATATAACGCGGGTGGTAACGACGCCACTGTAAACAGTTGCATTTTTTGGGACAACAGCGATGCCGGAGGCACGGATGAGTCCGCTCAGATTCACACGTCCAGCATTACACCAGCGATTGATTATACCTGCGTACAAGGCTTGACCGATGCTTTGGGCGGCACGGGCAACATTGGTGACGATCCGTGGTTTGTTGATGCCGACGGAGCCGATGATGTCGTCGGCACAGAAGATGACGACGTGCATCTCCTGGAAGATTCGCCCTGCATCGATGCTGGCCATCCCGCAGTCGAATACCAGGATGTAGACGGCAGCCGGAATGATATGGGCGCCTACGGTGGGCAGTTTGGAGAAATATACGAACCAACATATACCGGAACCGGCTTTATCTTTAACAACATCGGCGAGCTTCCCACCACCGAGATAGGCCGGGATGGCAACGAGCCGAATGTGGGATTGGCAAATGTTGAGCATGATATAGCAGTGCTATTCGGCGTTCCGGAGTACAAAGACTCACCGTTCGGCAGCACTCTGCGAGTCCGCGGGCAGTTCGGACCTTATGATGATGTGGATTTCTACCAGATAATGTTGGCTAAATGGGATGATGGCAACGAGCCTGCGCAGGAAGATTACACTGTTCTCGGCGAAGAGGAGGGCGGACTATCACTCGGCAAGGTAAGATGGTTTGTTGACGCCAACGGCATCTGGAGAACTGAGTATGTAAGAATGGGGCCGAAAACTATCGATGGCAGGGAATACCTGTACCAGTTCAATCGGCCGCTCGACGAGAGCATCTGGTCGAATCCTGATTTGCGAATCAGGTGGAACACGAGAGTGTGCGAAAACGGTTTATACACCCTGACTTATAAGGCCTATCGCTGGGCCGACCCCTGCGAGACCACTTTGGTTGAGGTGAGCCTTCCGCCGACTGACGGCTGGGACCATCTTATCCTGCACATCGATAACAACCCTGTTGAAGCTATCATCCACGACGTCAGGTATGACCCCAACGCCGGTAATCCCAACTACGACCCGTGCACCGACGGGCTCATCGAGGAATGCGCTATCATCGGTCTTACCAGCCCCGATGAGAACCTGCGGTTTACGATTACCGCCTCGCATCCGATGGGATATTTGAGGCACTATGTTCTGGACGCAATCTCGGGCAAGAACAACTATCGCGGTGTAATTACCAGCGACAGCTATACCAGCACAACGCCTCCCTACTGGGATGGTGTGCATCATGAAGAATTTCAATCCAGCGATGGCTCGCAGGACCCCTGGGACCGCTGCGCGTATCAATTCCGGCTGCGCTGCTGGGCCCGCACAACCAATGGCGACTACTACATTTATTATGATATATTCAGCGACCACTATTATCTGGACTTTGGTTTAACCACATGCATGCGAGCCGACATCGACAGCAGCGGTACGGTTGATTTTAAGGACTTGGCCGAGCTGGCTAATCACTGGATGGAAACCTGTGAGTTGTAGCTCTATTAGACGGATCGCCAAAAAGAAGAGTAATAAGGGTCGTGAGCGTTATGCTTGCGGCCCTTTTTTCGTATCCGTATATGCACGAGGATTCTTATTGCAAAAGAGTGAATAGTTAAGATAATGTTTACCTTGTCAGAGGCTTATAGTTTAGAGCCTGGAATCTTAAAACTGACAAAGGATACCCGTAAAAAGGACTGACAATGAAGATATTCGTTCGACTCGCACTCGCCACGGCGTTCTTTTGTTTGCCCTTTATGCAGGTGGGGTGTTTGGAGCCATCGAAAAGTGGTGCTGTCAGCATCGAGAGGGCAGATGACGGCAGTTTTAAGCCTTGCTCTCCATCGGCAGTTTATGAAAAATCTGTAACAGAATCAGCACGGGACATTCCCGCAGCTTATGATGTGGATGTTGTGGTTGTCGGCGGCTCGACGGGCGGCGTTGTTGCCGCCGTGGAAGCGGCGCAGAAAGGCGCGACGGTTTTTCTTGCGACATCGCGGCCTTACCTTGGGGAAGATGTTTGTGGTACGTACCGGTTATGGCTCGAACCGAGCGAAGTGCCAGTGTCACCGCTTGCGAAGAAGATTTTTGCGGAGCCGGCTATTGTACCTTCGGTGGGGAAGGGAATTGCTTTTACCTACAAAGCCGACAAACCATCCGCCGGTGTTCATAAAGATACCCCGACACCATCGTTACTTACCGACGGGAAGTGGAGCAGCGCTCCCGCCCAAAGTGTTCAGTACGATGACGATGTAACCATTACCGCTGAGCTGGGGCGGGAACATAGATTTCAAAAGGTCCATGTTCTTGTCTATCAGCGAAACAATGACTTCGAAGTGGAAAGCGTGACAGTTTCCGTCAGTGACGACCTGCAGGAGTGGAAAGAAGTTGCGGCCATCAAGAATGAGAAGCTCGGCACAGGTTCGTTTGAAGAGTCGGCGATTGACCTTTCGGCGCCTGTGAAAGAGAAGGCCCGTTATGTGAAGCTGTTCGTTAAGAAAAGTGAAAACGTCGAGAGAATTCTGTTAGGCGAAATTGTGTTGGAGCAGGAGGGGGCAACCGTCGAATCGAGCGAGAGGCCTCGCATTCCTCCGACGCCAATGCAGGTCAAGCGCACGCTGGATGAGGCACTTATCGAAGCGGGAGTGCAGTTTTTGTACGGCTGCTATGTGACGGATGTGCTTCGTGACGGGGCGGGCAATCCAGCGGGTATTGTTATGGTCAATCGTTCCGGGCGGCAGGCCGTTAAGGCAAAGGTCATTATCGATGCCACAATGCGTGCAACGGTTGCGAGGCTGGCCGGTGCGGGCTTTCGGCCATATCCTGCCGGGATGCAGAGCTTCAGGCACATAACCGTGGGCGGCGAGATCCAAACCGGCGAGGGTATCCGGGCACGAAAGAGGCCCATGCCAATCACAGGACGTCAGGTTGTCGAATACACACTTGAGATTCCAATGAAGGACGGCTCGTTTGCGTCCTTTGCTGAGGCTGAGCAGGTCGCACTCGACAGGACCTGGCATCCCGGACAGACGGATGCTACAGAGACACTCTTCCAGGTGCCGCCCGACCCGATGAAGGGAAAGAAAAATCTGTCGGGCATCTGGCCCGGCGCGAAAAAGGTCAGTCTGGATGTGTTCCGGCCAAAGGGTATTGAGCGTCTGTATGTCCTTGGCGGGTGTGCGGATGTGTCCCGTGATGCGGCGGAGAAGCTGATGCGGCCTCTGGAGCTGATGGAAGCAGGCAGCCGGATTGGCGCCGTGGCGGCTGCGCAGGCAAAGCGCACCGGCAGACTAAAGAACGTCGTATTACCCGGTGAAGCAGGTGTAACCGTGACATCAGGAGATACGCGCGAAAATTTGAGCTGGGTTGGCCGGGGGCAAAAGAAAGTCGCGACTATTCCTGCGAGCAAGAGGGCTGTGCCTGTATTCGGGGAGTACGATATTGTGGTTATTGGCGGGGGGACAGGCGGGGCGCCGGCGGGGATTGCGGCGGGGCGGCAGGGGGGCAAGACGCTTGTTGTCGAATACCTTCACGGGCTTGGCGGAGTGGGTACGCTCGGGCTTATCAGCAGTTATTATCACGGTCATCGCGTGGGCTTTACTACAGAGATGGATGAAGGTATCGCAAGCTTCACGGGCGATGTGAAGAACCTGAGCGCAAGGTGGAATCCCGAATGGAAGAAAGAGTGGTATAGACGCCAGATGCGCAAGGCCGGCGTTGATATCTGGTTCGGGGCGCTTGGCTGCGGCGCGTTTGTGGAAAACGGACGAGTCAAGGGGGTTATCGTTGCGACGCCGGAAGGTCGGGGCGTGGTGCTTGCGAAGGCGGTCATCGACTCGACGGGTAATGCGGACATCGCGGCAGCAGCCGGCGCCGAGTGTGCCTATACGAACGGCTCCAGTGTTGCGGTCCAGGGGGCCGGGCTGCCTCCGCGCAATATGGGGACAGGATACACCAATACCGACTGGACATTCATCGACGATGGGGATGTCATCGATACGTGGCGGGCATACGTGGTCGCCAAGAAAAAGTACAAGAGTGCATACGATTTGGGGCAGTTGATAGATACACGTGAGAGGCGGCGGATTGTCGGTGACTTTATTATGTCACCGCTTGATATCTTAAACGACCGGACCTATCTCGATACTGTGGTAATATCGAAAAGCGATTTCGATTCGCACGGCTTTACGGTGCACCCGGCGTTTTTACTCAAACCTCCGGGCAGAAAAGATATTTTTGTTAATGTCCCGTATCGATGCCTGCTGCCGGCGGGACTGGATGGTATTCTTGTAACGGGGCTGGGCGTCAGCGCACATCGCGATGCGATGCCTGTTATACGGATGCAGGCGGACATCCAGAACCAGGGCTATGCTGTGGGTGTCGCAGGGGCGATGGCGGCGAAGGACGGCTGCGGATTGCGTGATGTTGATATCAGAGAACTTCAGAAACACCTTATCGAGAAAGGCAATCTGCCGGAGAGGGTGCTGACCAATAAGGAATCTTTTCCGCTGCCCCAAGAAGAGATTGAGAAGGCTGTTGAGCGTGTTGCCAATGATTACGATGGTCTGGAGGTGCTGCTGACTCAGCCGATGAATGCGATGCCGCTTTTGCGGCAGGC
>Ga0307442_1001461_pt1 | contig 11748 bp, 13 predicted proteins | sample SalMarWE160430MG_FD_202143 | JGI IMG/M metagenome (GOLD analysis project Ga0307442, IMG submission 202143) | Salt marsh sediment microbial communities from the Plum Island Ecosystem LTER, Massachusetts, United States - WE1604-30 | ecosystem: Environmental > Aquatic > Marine > Intertidal zone >... | reverse complement strand
TGGGGAAAACTCGCACCATATTGCGGAAACCTGTTATAAGGGCCTCGCCCGCGCGCTTCGCTCGGCCATCGCCATCGACAGCGCACAGGCGGACCAGATTCCGACCACCAAAGGCACGCTCGGCGGTTAAGGCCGCGGGAGGGAGAGCTGGTGCAGACCTATACTGTTTATGAGCGGCGCGTCCCGCCTGAGGATGTGGAAGAGCGGGCGGCAGAGCTGGTCTTCGTCAAGGAAGGCTTTTCCCTCTGGACACTGCTTTTCGCGCCCTTGTGGCTCCTGGTCAACGGGTTGTGGCGCGCGCTGCTTCTTTACATTCTGATCGTCGCGGGCATCAGCGTCGGGCTGACGGAGCTCGGCGTCAGCGAGCAGGTCATTGGCTGGGCCAATTTGCTCATCAATCTGATCTTCGCGTTCGAAGCGCGCGACCTTTATCGCGGATCGCTCGAGCGGCGCGGATATGTGCTGAAGGCGGTTGTTTCCGGCAGAAATCTTGCCGAATGCGAAAGACGCTATCTGATGGAATGGCTGCCTCATGCGAGACGTGACCGGGAGCGCACCGCAGCCGCGGCAGCCTCGGGGACCGGGACGGCGATCCCGGGCAGCGACACCGGACCTTCGTCGGTCCCGATCATCGGCATGTTCCCGTCCCACGGCGGATAGAGCATGAACGTCGCCATCATCGATTACGGCTCAGGCAATTTGCACTCGGCGGCGAAGGCTTTCGAGCGTGCGGCGGGTGAAGCGGGAACGGGGCAGCGCATTCTCGTCACGTCCGACCCCGAGGAGGTTCGCAGCGCCGAGCGGATTGTGCTGCCGGGCGTCGGCGCCTATGCCGATTGCTGGGCGGGACTTGCCGCCGTCGAGGGGATGCGCGAAGCGCTCGAAGAGAGCGTCAGGCGCCGCGGCAGCCCGTTTCTGGGCATTTGCGTCGGCATGCAGCTTCTCTCCGAGCGCGGCTATGAGTACCGCGTCACCGAGGGGCTCGGCTGGGTGAAGGGCAATGTGCGGATGATCGAGCCGCGGGACGCCAGCCTGAAGATTCCGCATATGGGCTGGAATACGCTGACCTGCCGGCGCTCGCACCCGATATTGGACGGCATACCAGCCGGTGAGGATGGCTGGCACGCCTATTTCGTGCATTCCTATGCGCTAACCGAGGGCAAGCCGGACGAACTTGTCGCCGAGGCCGATTATGGCGGCCCGATCACGGCGATTGTCGCCAGGGACAATGTCGCCGGCACGCAATTCCACCCGGAGAAAAGCCAGAAGCTCGGCCTTAAGCTGATTGCCAACTTTCTCCGGTGGCGGCCGTAAGCAGGCGCGATTCGCGCGGTGTGCTCTCTCCCGACAGCACACTCGCCAACAGACGGACCGGTGCGCGCTCATGCGTGGAGATCGCGCTCATCCGCGCCGGTGAGCCGGAACCGATGTCCATCCCCGCCACGTCTTCTCCCGCTTCGCGAATGTAAAGCTTGTCGCCCGTCACCAGATAGGCGCCGAGAATGCCGCGAATCTCGCCCGCAGACAGCTTCGTCTCGACGATCCAGAAGTTGGCGAGCGGATGCTCCCAATCCTCACCCAGCCGCTTGATCTCGGTGGTCAAGTCGGAATAGTTGTTGCCGGGTCGGTAAAGGTCGTAAGAGATGATGTAACGCCGCATGGATCCCCAAGCCCGATAAGGTTTCGGAAGACTCGAAAGCTCCATACGCGGATACGGGGAAGGAGCGCACTCTAACGCGCGACTTGATAGGTTCAAAGTATTCCAGATCTCTGTGTCTGATTTTAGACGGATTGTACCCGATGAGGCTTTTCCCGGCCATTGATTTGAAGGACGGCGAATGCGTGCGTCTGCGCCAGGGGCTGATGAGCGAGGCGACCGTCTTCGCCGACGATCCGGCCCGTCAGGCGCGCGACTTCGAAACGCTCGGCTTCGATTATCTGCATGTCGTTGATTTGAATGGCGCTTTTGAAGGCAGGCCGGTCAATGCGGCGGCGGTCCGGTCGATAGTGCGGACCATATCAATTCCGATGCAGCTCGGCGGCGGAATCCGGTCCATGGCGCATATCGAGACCTGGCTCAAAGAAGGAGTCGCGCGTGTTATTCTGGGCACAGTCGCCGTGCGCGATCCGCAACTTGTGCGGGAATCGGCGCGGGAACACCCCGGGCGAATCGCCGTCGGCATTGATGCGCGCGAGGGCATTGTCGCGATCGAGGGCTGGGCCGAAACCAGCGAGGTGACGGCGGCCGAGCTGGCCAAGCGCTTCGAAGATGCGGGCGTCGCTGCGATCATTTACACCGACATCGCCCGCGACGGCGTGCTGACCGGCCTCAATCTCGACGCGACGGCGGAGCTCGCCCGCGAGGTGACGATCCCGGTCATTGCCTCGGGCGGCCTGGCGGGCATCGAGGACATCCGGCGTCTGCTGCGGCCGGACTATGCCATGCTCGAAGGCGCGATCGCGGGCCGCGCGCTCTATGACGGCCGGCTGGATGCAGCCGAGGCGCTCGCGCTGCTGAACGCGACAGAGGCAATGCGATGACCATCGAGCTGATCTATGCGACCTGGCCGAACCGCCCCAATGGCGTCGGCTGGGCGGATATGGCGGCGGCGCTGCGCAAGGACGGGCTGACGGCGAAACTGAGGAAAGCGGGCTTCGAAGTCGGCGAGGATGTTCTCACCGCGTCGGGCGAAGGGGCGGGCGAATTGAAAGCCGGCTTCGAGCTTGCCGCGCAGATCGGCGCGCTGGTCGATGCGGCCCACAAGGTCGGATCGCTCGCGGTTATTGTCTGCGGCAGCTGTTCGGTGGCCGCGCTCGGCGCCGTCTCCGGCCTTGGCGGCGAGAATACCGGCATTCTATGGATGGATGCCCATCCCGACCTCAACACGCCCGCGACTACCATGAGCGGCCTGCTCGAAGGCATGGCCTGCGCCATCGTGCTTGGAGATGCCTGGCAGATGCTCGCGATCGACGTGGCGCATCTGCGCGCCGCGAGCCGGCGCAATCTCTGCTTTTACGGGGCGCGGGACATCGATCCAGCCGAACGGAGCGTCATCGAGGACGATGCCATTGCGATTGCCGAAGACGCCGAAGGTGTCATCGATGCGCTGGATGGCTGTGAGCGCGCCTATATTCACCTCGACATGGATGTGCACAATGCCGCGCTCATGCGCGTCAACCGCTTCTCAGGCGAAGGCGGTCCGTCGCCGGAGGACGTGCGCCAGACATTGGAGACCGTAACGGCGGCTCTGCCTGTTGCGGCCATCGCTCTTACCGCCCTCGATCCGGAAATCGGCGCGGAGCACGACGCCGTCCAATGTGCGATCGGGCATATTAGCGCCACATACGATGCCTGGCGTGCCGCGCAATCTGGAAGCTGACGAAATGCTCAAGACCCGCATCATCCCCTGTCTGGACGTGAAGGACGGCCGTGTCGTCAAGGGCGTGAATTTCGTCGATTTGCGCGACGCCGGCGATCCGGTCGAGGCCGCCATCGCCTATGACGAGGCCAGCGCGGACGAGCTCTGCTTTCTCGACATCACCGCCAGTCATGAGGACCGGGCGATCATTTTCGATGTCGTCACGCAGACGGCGGAGCACTGCTTTATGCCGCTGACAGTCGGCGGCGGCGTGCGAGAGACGGAGGACATCCGCAAGCTGCTGAGCGCCGGGGCCGACAAGGTCTCGATCAACACAGCCGCCGTGAAGAACCGTTCGTTCGTCGCCCGCGCGGCGGAGAAATTCGGCGTGCAGTGCATCGTCGTCGCGATCGACGCAAAGCGGGTTTCAGCGGAAGGGGAAGAGCCGCGCTGGGAGATCTTCACCCATGGCGGGCGCAATCCGACCGGCATCGACGCCATCGACTATGCACGCGAGGTCGTCGAGCTGGGAGCGGGCGAGATCCTGCTGACCTCGATGGACCGCGACGGTACGCGCGCCGGCTTCGACATTCCGCTCACGCGCGCCATCTCCGATGCCGTCATCGTGCCGGTCATCGCGTCCGGCGGCGTCGGTACGCTCGACCATCTCGTGGAAGGCGTCCGCGACGGACATGCCAGCGCGGTTCTGGCCGCCTCCATCTTCCATTTCGGCGACCACACGATCCGCGAAGCCAAGCAGCATATGGCCGAGGCCGGCATCGCCGTGCGGCTGGATTAAGCGGGCGTTTTCCGAATTCGGCGCCGTTGATCTGTGGATTGTGCGCCCCGAGCGGTTGGCGCGCCCTGGCGCAGAGCGCGCGCCTCCCCCACCATTGAGTAAATGATTCGCAATTGCGGGGGCTTTGATGGCGGCAAGCGCAACACTCGGCTATGCGGAATATACGGTCGATCTCTGGTGGACCGATCTGAACACGACCGAGATCGGCATCTTCAAACATGCCCGGCAGCGCGCGAAATCGCGCCAGTTCAGCAAGGACTCCGACATCATCGGCGCCGTCAATGTGAATGGCGAGCGCACCGGTCTGCTCACCTACCGCCAGGGCCTGTGGGATGAGGCCGAGGGCATGAAGCGGCGGCTGATCGTCAAGCTGTTCAGCGAGGAGATGAACTGGCGCGGCTCGATGGACATGCTGATGGGGCGCAGCCTGCAGCTGACGCTCGGCGCGCGCGGCTTTCCGGTCGCGGCCTATAATGTCAACCTGTCCGGCCATGAGCAGATCGTCAATGTTGAGCGTTCGGCGCGCAAATGGCCGCTGATCCCGGAGGATTATTCCTTCTTCATTCTCGACGACCGGCGCCCGCATTTCTACAGGCTCCGCCGCGACTGGATCAGCATCGGGCGGGACTACACGCTCTATGACGAAACGGACACGCGGATCGGCCATCTGAATGGCCGCGTTCTCGATCTCGGCGGGCGGTGGGACGTGAAGGTCCGCGAGGATCACGACAATCCGCGGCTGAACGGCACGTTACAGCTCTTCTGCGGCATGCTGCGTTTCCGCTCCTCCGTCGAGCGCCACGTCCGGAAGCTGGCGCGCGAGGTCAGGCGCGGCCATATCGACCCGCGAATGGAGGTACAGGAGACGAACCTCTACCTCAATCCGCGCCGCCAGCATTATTGATCGGGTACGGGGGCGGCAAAGGTGCTCGCCACATTCAACGCAGCCGCCCCGATCGCGCTCGTCATCCTGCTCGGCTATCTGCTCAACCGCTTCCGGGTGGCCGGTTCGGAAATCTGGTCGGCGATCGAGCATGTCTGCTTCTACATCCTGTTCCCCTTCCTGATCGTCCGTACGCTGTCGAGCGCCAACCTCGCCGACCTGCCGGTGACGAATTTCGCCATCGTGCTGTTCGGCGGCGCCTCGGGCATGGCGATGCTGCTGTTTTCCATGCGCCCGGTCATGCGGCATTACGGCGTGTCCGGCCCAACCTTCACCAGCCTGTTCCAAGGCGCGACCCGATTTCACGGCTTCATGGCGCTGGCCGTGATCGGTGCGCTGTTCGGCGAGCCGGGCCTTGCCCTCGGCGCGCTGGCGATCAGCTTTCTGGTGCCGACGCTCAACATTATGAGCATCACCGTGCTGACCATCTGGGGGGAAGGGGAGCAGACGGCGACGATCCGCAATGTCTTGCTGCGCATTGTCCGGAATCCGCTCATCTGGGCCTGCCTGATCGGGCTGACGCTGAATATCACGGGCATGCCGGTCTTTGTCTTCAGCGCCATCGAGATCATCGGCGATGGCGGGCTGGGACTGGCGATGCTCGCCGTCGGCGCCGGGCTTCAGCTCGGGCGGGTGACGGAAATGAAATGGCTGCTGACCGTCGGCGTGCTAATCCGGCTGGTGGGGATGCCGCTGCTGATGATTCTCTTATCCTGGCTCGTCGGGCTGGACGGGCTGCCGCGCACCGTCGCGATCATCGCCGGCGCCGTGCCGACCGCCTCGACAGCTTATGTGATGGCGCGCAAGATGGGCGGCGACGCAGAATTGATGGCGAATATCGTGACGCTGCAAGTGGTCGTCTCGGCAATGACGCTGCCGCTGTTCATCTATCTGGCACAGAACATGTGAGGGACGAATTATGGTCGAACCCGGCACCGAAAAGGACCACCCCGAGATTGTTGCCCCGCCGCCGCTGATTTTCGGCGGCGTCCTGGTCGTCGCGCTGGCCCTCGATTGGCTCGAAAACGGCCCCGGCTTCGGCCTCCCCTATTTCGCGCTGATGATCGCCGGCATCGGCCTCACAATTCTAGGCCTGATCCTGGTTCTGGCCGCCGGCGCACAATTTCGCCGCGAGCAGACAAATGTGAGCCCTTGGAAACCGTCCCTCGTCCTGATCACCACCGGCGTCTACAGCCTCTCGCGCAACCCGATCTATATCGGCATCGCGATCAGCTATGTCGGGCTGAGCCTGCTGGCGGACAGCGTGATCGCGCTGGTGGGCCTGCCGATCGCATTGGCGATCATCCGTTTCGGCGTGATCGAGCGGGAGGAGCACTATCTGGAGGTTAGGTTCGGAGACGCGTATCGGCAGTATAAAGCCCGCACCCGGCGGTGGGTTTAATCGGCAACGCCTAAGTATGCAATGCGTGCGATCGCAATTCCAGGCTTGACCTTTTCAGAAACTCATTTCCAGATCGAAGCATTGCGTTCCGGAGTTGTGCGTGATGGTTCCCCTGCCGATAGACAATGAGCTCGATCATACTCATTATGCGCGTCATTTTATCGAAAAATACGCTCTCAAGCACATTGGCGGACGCTATCCCGAGCATAGTGACTTCATCACCTTAGATCTCACCCAACAACGCCGGAGTGGCTATTGCTTTCCCGATTTCGTCGCTTTTGCCGTAACCCGATCCGGTGAAAGCAAACCACGGCAGACGCTTTGTGGCTTCGAGCTGAAAGTCCCCGCCGGTATTTCCATCAATGCGGTCGAACAGGCTTGCAGGCAGAAGCCATTGCTCAATGCCGCGTATCTCATCTTGCTGCTTCCAGCCGGGGTTCCGGCGGAGGCGCATCTGAGCCAGGTCCGGCGGGCCGCCAGGTCTCACGGCATCGGCCTCATCCGTGTGAGAGAATGGCTTCAAGGCGGCCGGCACGAGCTTCTCGAACCCGCGCAATTCTCCGCTCCGCTCGATCCGGATGGCCCCGAGATCATCAAAAGCTATCTGCCGGGTCCGGAGCGAGCCATTTTGCACCGCTGGATGATGCCGTAATGGCTGCCATCATCTCGATTGCGAACATGAAAGGCGGGGTCGGCAAGACGACTCTGTGCATCTCCCTGGCCGAGGGGCTCTGCTATCTGCAAAAGCATGTTCTGGTGCTTGATCTCGACCCGCAAGCCAATTGCAGCCAGGTTCTGTGGGGCAAACGCGCCGGAGATCCTTGGAAAGAGGGTGACAATATCCACAGATTTCTCCATGAAATCATTGAGACCGCGACTATCGATTGCTTTCCCTACATCAAACGCAATGTGATCGAAAATCGCGGGAGAGATGGCGCGGTCAGCCTGTTTTGCGGCTCCCCGAGGCTCTTTTCGTTCGAGCGGCGGAAGCTGTCGGAATACCGGAATGGAATAAGGCAGCTGGAGGCCATCTATTCCAGGGCGATCAACAAGATCTACGATCGCGAAGCGGACAATTTCGATTACATCATTTTCGACTGCCCTCCCGGAATATCGCTCATTGCGGAATCGGCATTGAAGACATCCGACCTGATCATCATGCCGACAGCTCCCAATTTTCTCAGCACGATGGGCATCCAGGCCTTCTCCGAATTCCTGGTCAGGAATACCAGCGCGCAGCGGTATGTCTTCATCAATCAGGTCAGCGCCGCTGCGAGGCGGATGGCAAAGTTCCGGACGGAAATTCGTGCGGAGGCCTATCGCGACAAGCCGCGATACCAGGTTTTCCGGAATCATTATCCGCAACGGGTTGCGCTTCAGCGGGCCATGGACCGATATGACGGCTCCACTTTCGACAGCCGATATGAAAATGCGGCTTTTCTCGTAAAGAATGTCACGGAAGAACTGATCGAGATTACCAATGGCAGATCAACCGCTCAATGAAACCGTTCGGCTTGCGGCGGTGCTGGCTGAATTCGATCCCGTCTTCGCGGCAACGCTGGAGAAAAGCGTGCAAGCCTGGATCGCGAAAAATGCCAAGGGACCGACGTCAATGGTCTGGATGACGCCCTTCTGCGAGAAAGGCTATTCGGCGGAACTCCGAAAGCTGCTTGCAGCTTTGCCAACCGCAAAGCTGGAGGCTTTCGCCCTGAAGCTCGACAAGTTCCACCCGACACTTCCCGAATATTCACCCGAAGAAACAATTGGCCATATCGTCAGGCTTGTCTCCGGCGAGACCGAACCGACGCCGAAGCCGAAGGCCGCGCCGAAGCCGAAGGCTCGTACGGGCGGCAACGGCCGGGCGGCTCCAAAGATGAAGCTGGAGGACATCATCAAGTTGGACAATATCGACCAGCGCGGAAAGGAATTGTCCCGCCTGACCGCCAAGGAGCTCACGCAGCAGCTCGAGGGGATCGGCATGCAGGTTCCGTCAAATCTCAAAAAGCCGCAGCGCATCCGATATATTCAGGACGAGCTCGCAGCGGGCTGGCCGAAGCCGAGGAGCATTCTGGACAGCTCCCGCTATTAGGCTGCCTTCCCAAACCCTGCCAAATCCCCCATATTCGCGCCATGCCTCGCAAACCGAAAACCGGGCTCGCGGAAGCCCCGGCGGCGCTCTACCAGCCGGCCGGCGTCAGCACCGCGCAGCTCCCGACCATGGCCAATCACCCGATCGTCTCGGGCGCCATGCCGATGTTCACGCCGCACCGTCCGGAGCGCCCCGAGAAATCCGAAGGCGGCATCCATTTCGATCTGGTCTCCGAATATGGGCCCAAGGGCGACCAGCCGACCGCGATCGATGAGCTGGTGGGCGGCGTCAACGAGCATGAGCGCGACCAGGTGCTCCTCGGCGTCACCGGCTCGGGCAAGACCTTCACCATGGCGCAGGTCATCTCGCGCACCCAGCGCCCCGCCCTGATCCTCGCGCCGAACAAGACGCTCGCCGCCCAGCTCTATGGCGAGTTCAAGAGCTTCTTCCCGAGTAACGCCGTCGAATATTTCGTCTCCTATTACGACTACTACCAGCCGGAAGCCTACGTCCCGCGCACCGACACCTATATCGAGAAGGAATCCTCGATCAACGAGCAGATCGACCGGATGCGCCACGCCGCCACCCGCGCCCTGCTCGAACGCGACGACGTGATCATCGTCGCCTCGGTCTCCTGCATTTACGGTATCGGCTCTGTCGAGACCTACACGGCGATGACCTTCGAGCTGAAGCGCGGCGCCTTCGTGCAGCAGCGCCAGCTCCTCGCCGACCTGGTCGCGCTGCATTACAAGCGCAACAACACCGACTTCGCGCGCGGCGCCTTCCGGGTGCGCGGCGACACGGTCGAAATCTTTCCGGCCCATTTGGAGGACCGCGCCTGGCGTGTCTCCTTCTTCGGCGACGAGATCGAGTCGATCAGCGAGTTCGATCCGCTGACCGGCGAGAAGACCAATGAGTTCGAAAGCGTCAAGATCTTCGCCAATTCGCATTATGTGACGCCGAAGCCGACGCTGCATCAGGCGGTCAAGGGCATTCAGGACGAATTGCAGCAGCGCCTTGCCGAGCTGAACGAGGCCGGACGCCTGCTCGAAGCCCAGCGCATCGAGCAGCGCACCAATTTCGACCTCGAAATGATGCAGGCCACGGGCTCCTGCGCGGGCATCGAGAATTATTCGCGCTGGCTGACCGGACGCCAGCCGGGCGAGCCGCCGCCGACGCTGTTCGAATATCTGCCGGACAATGCGCTGGTTTTCGTCGATGAAAGCCACGTCACCATCGGCCAGCTCAACGCCATGTTCAATGGCGACCGCCGCCGCAAATGGACCCTCGCCGAGCACGGTTTCCGCCTGCCGTCCTGCATGGACAACCGCCCGCTGAAATTCGAGGAATGGAACGCCATGCGCCCGCAGACGGTCTATGTCTCGGCGACGCCCGGCAAATGGGAGCTGGAGCAGACGGGAGGCGTCTTCGCCGAGCAGGTCATCCGCCCGACCGGCCTGACCGATCCGGTGATCGACATGCGCCCGGCCAAGACCCAGGTGGACGACCTGATCGACGAATGCCGCAAGACGGCCGCCGCCGGTTATCGCGCGCTCGTTACCACGCTGACCAAGCGCATGGCCGAGGACCTCACCGAATATATGCATGAGCAGGGCCTGCGCGTGCGCTACATGCATTCCGACGTCGAGACGCTGGAGCGCATCGAGATCATCCGTGATCTGAGGCTTGGCGCCTTCGACATCCTGATCGGCATCAACCTGCTGCGCGAGGGCCTCGATATTCCCGAATGCGCACTGGTCGCCATTCTCGACGCCGACAAGGAAGGCTTCCTGCGCTCCGAGACCTCGCTGATCCAGACCATCGGCCGCGCCGCGCGCAACGTCGATGGGCGCGTTCTTCTTTATGCGGACAATATGACCGGCTCGCTGGAGCGCGCCATCGCCGAGACCGAGCGCCGCCGCGAGAAGCAGATCGCTTACAATAAGGAGAACGGCATCACGCCGGAATCGATCCGCAAGAATATCGGCGACATCATGGGCAGCGTCTATGAGCGCGACCACGTCATGGTCGATGCCGGGCCGGGCTTCAAGGATGCGGGCGGCCCCCCGCTCGCCGGCCACAATCTGGCGGCGGTGATCGCGGATATGGAAGGCCGGATGCGCGAGGCGGCGGCCAATCTGGAGTTCGAGGAAGCCGCAAGACTGCGCGACGAGGTCAAGCGGCTGAAGGAGGTCGAGCTGGCGGTCGCCGACGACCCGCTGGCGCGTCAGGAAGCGATCGAGGAACGCTCCGGTGGCGGATCATCAGGCGGCGGCAGGGGACATGGACGCGGCAAAGGCGGACGAAAGCCAGACCCGATGTCCCGACCGCATAAGCCGAGTCTGGATGAGATGGGGCCGCATTCGGAGCGGGTGGCGCCAAGAACGTCCAAAGCAAACAAAAACAGTCGTTCGCCGAAGAAACATTGACAAAAGACCGATCCAGAATTTCTATCGGATTTTTAAATCCGGGAAGATTTGGAACAATGAGTATTCTTGCCATTGCAAATCGCAAAGGCGGCGTAGGAAAATCCACCATTGCAACTATGATCGCCTTTGGTCTATCGACCTGGGAAAAGAAACGCGTGCTTCTTATCGATCTCGATGCACAGTGTAATTCTTCTTTAATTCTTGTCGGTGGTCAAAACTGGTCGCGAGCACGCGACAAGGGGCAGACAATCGCTGATTATTTCAGTGATCGTTTTGATCATGTTGAGATCGATTTCTCAACGTATCTCTTCCATGAGGTTGGAGATGTGAAAGGCGATCGAGGTGCATTGCCTCAGATTTCTCTAATACCTGGATCCGTAGAAATGGAAGATATTGAGCACGAGCTTTTTCATAGCGTGTTTGGGAAAACCCGGACCTTGCACGAGGCTGAGGAAGGCGTAGTTGGGCGTTTTTCGGTAATGCTACGTGCGCTAAAACGACATTATCCGGTCGTCATATTTGATTGTCCGCCTGGCCTGTCATTCGCTACGAAGGCCGCATTAAAGATTGCGGACAAAGTGCTCGTACCATTTCGTCCAGACTTCGTATCTGCATTTGCGGTGGACCGCGTTTCTCGCATGATCGAAAACAAGCCGAACCTACTGGCAGTTAATGAAATCCCGCGCAACGAGCGACGCTACGTGACCCTTGCGAATTTTGTCTCCGA
>Ga0307442_1001460_pt1 | contig 11750 bp, 10 predicted proteins | sample SalMarWE160430MG_FD_202143 | JGI IMG/M metagenome (GOLD analysis project Ga0307442, IMG submission 202143) | Salt marsh sediment microbial communities from the Plum Island Ecosystem LTER, Massachusetts, United States - WE1604-30 | ecosystem: Environmental > Aquatic > Marine > Intertidal zone >... | reverse complement strand
AGTCGAGGAAGTCGGCGACCGCCTTGTCCACCTCTGAGCGGAATACCGCACCCAGGTCTTCGTTCTCCGCCAGGATCGAAGCCCAGCGGCGCGCCGAGAGGTTACTCTTGATCCGGCCGACCTGCTTCCCGGTCAGGCCCTTGCACAGCAGGGCCAATTCGTTGTCGGAGAAATCCCGCAGCACGGACTGGAGCTCTCTGTCGCTGATCCGCAGCAGCACGTCCATGGTGAGCAGTTTCTTCTCGATCTCCCTGGCCAGGGCCGGTTCGCTCAGCTCCAGCCGCTCCATGATATCCCGCTCGCTCGCGTATTTCATGTTGCGCAGGATCTCAGCCAACACGGATTGGCCGTCGACCTCCTCGGTAACGATCTGCCCCTGAGCCCGGATCTTCTCTTTGAGCGCACCTTCGGCCTGGCGGAGGACCTCCGGATTGATCTCCTTGAGCACGGCCATGCGTTTGACCACCTGCAGCTGCAGCTCCTCGTCAAGGGAGTGGAGGATCTCGGCAGCCCGATCCGGAGACAGGTGCGGAAGGATGGCCGTCAGTACGGGTGTGGATTCGTCCTTCAGCAGCAGCCGAACCTGCTCGAAGTCCAGATCCATCAGAAAGGAGAAGGGATGAGGAGCGGTTCGATTTTTCAGTTTATTGACCAGGGCGTCGGCTTTGTCCTGATCGAAGGCTTTGCGCAGGATCGCCACCGCCATATCCACCCCGCCCCGGGCCACCAGATCCTGCGTCTTGACCAGGTAGCCGAACTCCTCGAGGATATTGGTCGCCTCGGTTGCCTCGATCTTGTCGACCTGAGCGATCTCCTTGGTGATGCCGGCTACCTCTTCCTCATCCAGATGCTTCATCACCCGTGCGGCCTCCTCCTTGCCGAGGAGCATGAGGAAACGGGCCGCCTTGGAATAGCCCTTATCGCGGAGATTGTCTTTGACGTCCCTGGGATCCATGATTGGCCTATCCATGATTGGGCTATGATAACATCCAGGTCTGGTGTGGGTCAATTCGCGCAGTAGATGCCACGATGCGTGTCATCGCGGTGTGCGGGATTTCAGTTCGACAGATTCGCCGCGGGGTGGCCGTCCAAATCGAGGTACATGCTGTCGAGCAGTTCCGCGAGGGGCAGGGGCTGGTTGTACTGGAGTCTGTAGTTGTCGTGCCGGCTCAAGCCTGTGCCGAGGGATTGGTTGCCGATCAACTGCTCGGCCCGCCCCGGGTCTCCCCGGCCTTCGAGGATCTCGTGCATCTCTATCAGCACGGGCACGGTTTCGTTACGGGCGGCTTCCCAGAGGTCGAGAAAACTCTCCTGGTGGCGCCATTCGTTGTTGCAGGGATGGGTCCAGGTGTCCCTGCAGAGATTGAGGAAGTCGATATGCTCCGGGATTTCGAAGGGATGAAACAATGCCAACCGGCGACGGTGTCCATGGGTGCTGCGGTCCCGCTCGAAGGCCAGGCGTCTATAGTGGGGATTCAGAGGATCGATGAAGGTATAGAAGCCCATGGAGTCGATGTAGGCGTTTTCAACCCGCTGCCGGTCTCTGGATTTGAAGCGGGTGTTCGGATAGGTATCGTTCAGACTCTTCACCAGGGTCTTGATGATCCCGTAGGGGAGCATGGCGCCGCAGTCCAGCAATGGCAGCAGGCTGAACTCGCGGATGTTCAGACCGCGTTTGATCTTCAGCATCAGAACGTCGAGGATGCGCTCCAGGAAGATATGACAGCGGTAGTAGCGTTCGCTTTCCTCCCGGTCCGGCTCCACCCACCCGGAGTAGTAGTCGATGAAGGGGTGTGTCCTCTTGTCCAGGAAGGCGTGGCTGGTGAAGCCGAGAATGTAGGCCCGGATCGTGGACAACTCCTTATAGCCCTTGGCCTCCAGGTGCCGGAGCTCCCGGATCATGTGGGTCACCAACCTTCCGTATCCCTCCCTGTGGGCGTTTACTCCGAATTTCAAACCCGTAGGTCTGCTGCGCTGATTGTGGTAAAAAAAATCGGGGCCTTGCGCCCCGAAGCGGAAGATATTTCCCTGTTCAGCGAGGATCAATTCGGCTTCCCGGCCAAGGGCTTCTCTTAGAGAATCTTCTGCAAATATCAAATGGCAGATCTGTGAAGGCATCGCTACCCTTAATTGTAATAACTAATTTCTTTATCGGCAATATTTTAGCTGCTTGCCAGCAGCTATCTACCAGCGCCGTGGCCGAAAAGCGGAGGCTTTCGACAGCTCCTCGAACAACTGCCGCTCCCGCGCACTCAGATTTTTCGGCACCTCGATGCGTATGCGTACGTACAGGTCCCCGTGCCCGCCGCTCTTTTTCGGAAAACCCTTTCCCCGCAGACGCAGACGCCGGCCGCTCGGGGTGCCGGGCTGCATCTTGACCGAAGCCTTGCCGCCGATGATCGGCACTTCGATGCGGGCTCCCAGGGCCGCCTCCCAGGGGGTGACCGGGGCGTCCAGCTCCAGATCGGCGCCGTTCAGACGGAAGATCGCATGGGGAACGATCCGCACCCGCAGGTACAGATCGCCCGGCATTCCGCCGCTTCCGGCCGTGCCGCCGCCGGCAACCGGCCCGCCCTGTCCGCGCAGGCGCAGGCGCTGCCCGTCGGTCGTGCCAGCGGGGATCTTGACCTCCAGGGTCTTGGCCTCACCGGTCGGCCGGCCGCTGCGCGCGTCCCTGGACTCCAGGGTCACGCTGCGTTTTGTGCCACCGTAGGCCTCCTCCAGGGTAATTGTGATTTCCGCCTCCTGATCCTGGCCCCGCAGGGTCTGGGGGCGGGTTTGCCCCTGACCCGAGGCTCCGCCGAACCCCCCCGTCTCCCCGCCGAACAGGGTCTCGAAGAAATCACTGAATCCGGAGAAGGGGGAATCCCCGAAACCTTCGAAGATCCGGAAAGAGTATCCATCCCCCCCCGGCCGGGTTCCGGAACGGGAACGGGTCCCCGAACGGGTGCCCGTCCCGAAGTTGAAGAACTCCCAGCCCGGAGGCGGGGTGAAATCCTGCCCCGCCTTCCAGTTGTCGCCGAGAGCGTCGTAGCGTTTGCGTTTTTCCGGGTCCCGCAGCACTTCATAGGCCTCGCCTATGAGCTTGAACCTATCCTCCGCATCCGAGCTCTTGTTGATGTCGGGATGGTACTTGCGGGCCAACTTCCGGTAGGCCCCCTGGATCTGTTCCTGGGTCGCGTCCCTGGAGACCCCCAGTGTCTCGTAGTAATCCTGATACTTTACCGCCATGTCTTAGGTACTAATTTACCTCTCCGAAAATTCAGCGTCAATCACGTTATCGTTCCCCTGATCGGAATCCGTAGCCGTTCCGGAGTGATGTCCATGGCCATTGCCTCCCGCCGCACCGTAGGCCCCCTGGCCGCGGCCCGCTGAACCGGATCCATCCGCGGCTCCTTCATACGCCGAAGAGGAGATATTGTACGAAGCCTGCTGCAGCTGTTCTTTCAACTCCCGCACACGATCCAGCGGAGCTTCCTCCTGGATCGCCCGGCGGATATCCGTGATCAGCTGCTCGCAGCGAGCCCGCTCGTGGGAGGGCACCTTGTCGCCCAGATCCTGAAGAGCCTTTTCCACCTGGTAGGCCAGTCCCTCGGCCTGGTTTCGCTCCTCCACTGTTTGCTTGCGCTGTTTGTCTTCGGTCGCGTTGGACTCGGCCTCGCGGACCATCCTGTCGATGTCGCTCTGATCCAGACTGGTCGATCCGCTGATGGTGATCTTCTGCTCCTTGCCGGTATCCTTGTCTTCGGCCGAGACGTTGAGGATCCCGTTGGCGTCGATGTCGAAGGAGACCTCGATCTGAGGTACTCCCCTCGGGGCAGGACGGATCCCTTCCAGTTTGAACTGACCCAGTGTCCGGTTGTCCCGGGCCATGGATCGTTCGCCCTGAAGCACCACGATGTCCACCGCGGTCTGATTGTCATCGGCAGTGGAGAACACCTCGGAGCGCCGTGCCGGGATGGTAGTGTTGCGTTCGATGATCCGGGTCATGACCCCGCCCAGGGTTTCCACGCCCAGGGACAGAGGCGTAACGTCCAGCAGGAGCACATCCTGTACGTCCCCCTGGATTATGCCCGCTTGAGCCGCCGCACCGACGGCGACCACTTCGTCTGGATTGACCGACATGTTGGGCTGTTTGCCTGCGGTCAGCTCTTTCACCAGTTCCTGAACCGCCGGGATCCGGGTCGAACCCCCGACCAGTACCACCTCATCGATGTCTTGCGCGCTCAGTTTGGCATCCTCGAGGGCCAGCTTGACCGGTCCGCGGGTGCGCTCCACCAGGTTCCGGGTCAGCTGTTCGAACTGGGCGCGGGTGACGTTGATCATCAGATGCTTGGGACCGTTGGCGTCGGCGGTGATGAAGGGCAAGTTGACGGTGCTTTGGGCTGTGGTGGACAGCTCGATCTTGGCCTTCTCCGCCGCCTCGTACAGCCGCTGAAGCGCCTGCCGATCCTTGCGGATGTCCACACCCTGCTCCTTCTTGAACTCGTCGGCCAGCCAATCGGCCAGAGCTTTATCGAAATCGTCTCCGCCGAGGTGGGTGTCTCCCGCTGTGGCCCGAACCTCGCACAGACCGTCTCCGACCTCGAGAATCGACACATCGAAAGTCCCGCCGCCCAGGTCGAAGACCATGATAGTCTCATCCTTCTTCTTTTCCAGCCCGTAGGCCAGAGCTGCGGCGGTGGGCTCGTTGATGATACGCAGGACCTCCAGGCCCGCGATGCGGCCGGCGTCCCGGGTCGCCTGACGCTGGGCGTCGTTGAAGTAGGCCGGTACGGTGATCACGGCCTGCTTGATCTTCTCACCCAGATAGTTGGATGCGTCATCAACCAGCTTGCGCAGAACCTGGGCTGAGATCTCCTCCGGGGCGACCTGCTTGCCCCGGATATTGAAGCGGACCGCGTCGTTGGGGCCCGATTCGACCTTATAGGGCACGATCTCGATCTCAGAATCGACCTCGCTGTACTTGCGCCCGACAAATCGCTTGGCCGAGAAGATGGTCCCATCGGGATTGAGAACGGACTGGCGCTTGGCCAGCTGTCCCACCAGGCGCTCTCCCTCCTTGTTGAAGGCCACCACCGACGGGGTGGTGCGGGCGCCTTCGCTGTTGTGAACGACTACCGGTTTTCCGTCTTCCATGACGGCTACCACTGAGTTGGTGGTTCCCAGATCTATTCCTACTGCTTTTGACATGATGTGCTACCTCCAGTAAGCAGATTATTTTCTTGTTAACAAATATTTTGCAAGTTCCATGCCATTTGTTTGGGTTGTAGCCAATCACAATTTATTCCATAGTATAGATATAGAAAAATATATAAATGCCTGTGTAGTACGTAGGGGCCGTTGGGCTATTCTAACACGCAAGAGTGGGCCATTTTGTCATAGCGGGTTATTTTGACCCGATTTGCGTACATCGGGAGTTTCAATCGGGCGCAGTAATTAATTTCAGGCGCCAACATCTATTCTATCAGCTGAATTCCCAGGGCCACTGCACAGGTTCGCATTTTCTGGTCTGCACTGAGCAGGATGAATGTTTCCTCGGGAGTCGCATCTCTCCAGAGCAACAGGGATGCTAGATGGAGGGCGTCCAGGGTGCCGACAACCGTCGGAAACGATTCGGCAGCTCTGGTTTTGACAGGCTGAGTCAGTTCTATGATGGTCAATCCGTCGCAGATTCTTTGAAGATTTTGCTTCACATCGGCCAGTTCGGAATCCGAGATCTGTTTCTCCAAACGGTATCGATGCAGAACGCGATTGCACTCGATGTTCAGAAGCTCGCTCGAGCCCACGACGTCGTATTGCGAGGCTTGCTTCAAGGCGGAATCGTGAATAAGGAGAAAACGCAGTACGACCGAGGAATCGACGTAACAGATCATCGTTTCGTTCGCTCTGCCATGAGGTAGTGAAGTGGATCCGTTCTCACGGAAAATGAGCTTTGAACATACTCGAGTCGATGCTTTGGTGTTCGTATATTCAAGAGGTTCTTCTTCTCCTGATATGGGATAACCTCGGCAACAGGAATGTCCCGATCGAGGATGATGATGTGTTCCCCTGCTCGCACCTTGCGCAATTCCTCGCTGATGTGGGCTTTGAATTGGGATATATTTGTGGTCTTCATGTGACTATAATAGGTCTTTTTAAAACTGTGGTCAAGGTATTTGTGGGCAGGCAGCTCCTGACGTTATTGACAATTTTTTTTAAAATTGTTAGTTTTTGGGCCACTTGCCGCTGTAGCTCAGTCGGTAGAGCAGTGGACTGAAAATCCATGTGTCATCAGTTCAATTCTGATCGGCGGCAGGAGCCCCGCATTTCGCGGGGTTTTTTATCGCATCGGGGAGTAGACAACCAGCCTCAATGTGTCCGCTACTCCTTCCTGCGAAGTATCGAGTAGATGGATAAAGAAACTACGATGATCAGTCCGTAGATAAGCTGGGTCCAGAAACCGGTAAGTCCGATGGCCACGATCCCCCCCTCCAGGGACCCTATGATGATCGAACCAACGAAGGTGCCGAAGATCGTACCCACTCCGCCGAATACGGAAGTTCCACCCACGAACACCGAGGCGAGCGTGCGCAGGAGATACCCTTCTCCCAGGGACGGCCACAGATAGGTCACCTCCAGGCTGGCCATGATGCCCGCCAGGGCGGCAAACAGACCCATCTGCATGAACACGATCATCTTGACCCGTTCCACCCGAATACCCATCATCCGGGCACTCTCCACATTGTCCCCTACAATCAGGACATGGGAGCCGAAGCGGTGGCGCCGAAGAACGAACCAGAATCCGACGGCCAGAACAACCAGCCAGATGGCTTGAGCGGGTATAAGACCCCCCAGTCTGCCTGCGAAGGCTTTGAACAGAATCGTTTCGTTAACCGGAACGAGACTGAGACCGAATCCCTGGCCGCAGACATTGACCATCCCCCTCCAGAAGAACATCGTCCCTATTGTAGCCACCAGGGACGGGATCTTCACCTTGTTCACGAGAATGCCGTTAAGGGCTCCGGCGGCCAGCCCGGTGAGGAAACATCCCAGGGTAGCGATGAGGATGGTCAGGTTCGGGTTCATACCACGTTCGATGAAAACGTTGACCAGCTTGGAGAATACCCAGGCGGAGTAGCCCATGATCGAGGGGAAAGACAGATCCATCTCACCGGTGATGATAACGAAGGTTATGGCTAAAGCCATGATTCCCGAAAATGGGATGGTAGACATGAAGGAGTAGTACATATCGAAGCGGGTGAAGGTCTGCGGGCTTCCGAACAGAAAAAGCAGGAAAATCCCGATCAGAACCCCGGTGATGCTGAGTTCCAGCCTCAGCTCCCGCGATTTTGACGTCTGGAGCATTTATCTGTCTCCCTTCTGATTATTAGCTCATGGTCACCGAAGACAATAGTTACCTTGTTTCGAGCAAACAGATGAGCCCATGGCGCCCCACAGGTCGCCACAGGCTCTCTCTATTCGTTCAATTTCCCAGTGTGAGCCAGATGCACCATCTTGTCGACCAGCTCCTCCTGGGAGATCTCCTTTTTTTCGAAGACCCCCGCCACGGAGCCCCGGTCGAGGATGTAAAAACGATCCGCCACTGGATACACGTAGTAGATGTTGTGGCTGATGAAGATGGCTGATTTCCCCTGTTTTTTTATATTCGCCACAAAGTCCAGGACTTTGTTCGTTTCTGAGATGGAAAGTCCCATGGTCGGCTCATCCAGGATGATCAGATCAGCCTGGAAGTACAGAGCCCTGCCGATGGCGATCCCCTGCTTCTCCCCTCCCGAGAGATATTTGACTACCGCGTCCTCGGAGATCGCCGTAGAGGTGAAACCCATCTGCTCCCGCAGGATCTTATCCGTTTCGGCTCTCTGTTCCTTGACCTTGAGAAAACCAAACCTCGTTGTAAGCTCCCTGCCCATGAAGATGTTGGTCCAGAGGTTCTGCTGCTCACTGAGGGCTCGTTCCTGATATACCGTTTCAATTCCCAGTTCCCTGGACCTCTTCACCGAGTGGATGGTTATCTTCTCTCCTTTGTAGTAGATCTCCCCGCCGTCGGGCTGGTGCACTCCGACCAGGATCTTGATCAGGGTAGACTTGCCGGCGCCGTTGTCGCCGACCAGACCGACGATTTCATTGTGACCCACGTTAAAGTTGATCCCATTCAGGACCTGAACCTTGCCGAAGGACTTGCGGATATTCGTCATGCAAACGAGCATTTGAGCGGATTTATCGTCAGCCATCTCAATCCTTTTTTTAGCTAACGGATCTGCTGCTCCGCCAGGGGCGCTACGAAATCGATGTTGGTCTTATCGATAAGAGCGGCACCTGTGTCGATGTGCAGACCCGCGAATCCGTATTTCTTTGCCAGGCAGACCTGGAGGATGGGCAGGTAGCCCTGCAGATAGGGCTGCTGGTCCAGCACTACGCCGGTGTAGCCCTTCTTGATTGCATCTGCCGTGGCGGAGCTCAGGTCGAATCCGGCGATGTAGATCTCGCCCGGCCGCTTACGCGAAGCGCGCATGTAGGTCTCGGCGGTGGCGGTGAGGGCTCCGTGGTCCGTAATTATCAGCTTCACATCCGGATTTTTGGATACGTAGCCTGTGAACACGGGAGTCCCCAGAGCGGCCTCGGCGTTGATGGCATCGGAAATTTCGAGATAGTCGACCTTCATCCCGGCTTCTTTCAGGGTATCTACGCAACCCTTTGAGCGCAGCCCCCGTGTCTCCTGGGCTATCAGTCCCCAGACCATGGCCCTGTCACCAGGCTTGAGCCCGGCTCGTTTGATCGCTCCTTTGGCCAGGGTTACCCCCGACTCGTATAGCTCCTGCCCGACATACCCGAAGCCCCGGTCCTTGTACTTTTCTTCGATCGACGGAAGCGAGGTATTCTGGCTGGTCACGATGATGCCTTTGGCAAAGGCCTCATCCACCAGGGGCGCGAAAGCCACTGTGCCCGGATGGCCCATGATGCAGATGGCATCCGGCCGTCTGGCCACCGCTTCCTTGAACTGGGTGATCATCTTGTCCACATTCCAGTCGGACCACACATAATCCACCTTGCAGCCCAGATCCTCTTCAGCGGCTTTGGCGCCTTTGTACACCACCGTGGCAAACGGACCGCCCGGAGGTCCTCCGGGGAAGAAGGTTATGCGAATTCCTTCGAAGTGTTTGTTCTGAGCAAAGGCCGGTAGAGCCAGGCACACCAACAGCACGGCCACAAGCCCCGCCAATAACAGTCTCTTTTTCATCTTTTTCTCCTTTGTATTTTTGCTTCTATTCTAGCTGAAGTGAAACAATTGAGAGCTCCGTCTACGGCACCTGGTATCACCTCCTTCCCCTCTTCGATTTGCTCTCACCGGCTGAACAGCGCATACAGCTAAGGGGAAACAGAAACGCTTGCTCGTTCGACACACGATAGGCATGCAATCTGTTATCTCCCTCCAATATTATAAACCATTAGCTCTCCGAGTTGTCAATGAAACGAAATAAATCTGAACAGACCCTGTCCGCTCCGGAAGGCAGCCGGAGTGCGGTTTATTCGGTCCTGTAATGCCGAAGCTTCACTGCAGCAGCTGTTTCTGGGCCGTTTCGATGAAGGCCAGCATATTTAGCAGGTGGTTACCCAGTACCTCCTCCAGGTCGGCCTCTGCTCCATAGTGGTTGTAGAGTTTGTCTTTGGCCTCTTTCGTGAAGCCGAATGACCAGGGCACGTAGGAGGGCTGTTTGTGGTCCAATACATCCCGAATCACATCACGCTTACTCATAACACATCCAGAAAAGATGAGTCACCGCAAATCGGTGTAGGCGGTATTTTTTATCGTATTAACCATCGACCAGAAATTCTCCAAAGATGTGTCCAGCTGGACGTAATGGGTGGGGCCGATGATCAACCCGCCCCCCCCCGCCTATGGTCTTGAGTCTGTGAAGGACTTCCGCTCGAACTTCGCCCTCTGTACCGAAGGGCAGGGTGCGCTGTTCATCGATCGTGCCCCAAAAGCAGAGGCTGTCGCCGAATTGTTCCTTGACTTCGGAGGGGTTCATGCAAGCCGGTTGGATAGGATTCAGCACATCCAAGCCGATTTCGATCAGATCGGGGATGATCGGCCAGTTTCGGGTTGACGATGAGATCCATTAACAGTCGTTGCAGTCCCCGCAGAGCCCAGGCGGTCTCGAAAATCGTCGTGACCGTCACACCGACGATCCAGTATTCGTTTTTGTAGCTGCAGATCACCCGTTGCGCTTCGGTGTACAGCTCCGGCCGGTCGGGATCGGGAGGCAGATACCTGTCGATGGCCAGGTCTTCGGCCAGGGGATGGTGGCAGATCTCGGTGTAACGGCCTGTGCCATACCGGGTCTTATACCGCTGCGACCGCCAGCCGATCCCCCACTCGTCGGTGTATTCATCCAGGTCCTGGTAGTAGGAGTTGGCCCAACCTACCGAGGTAAGCAGCATATCGACACCAAGTGCCTGCTCCAGCTCGTATTCATTGCCACCGCCGTGGGGATTGTGGTCCTTCAAACCTTTGATGTTCAGATCCGCTTCCAGGCGATGGGCGAACTCCGGCGTGAAGCTGATCTACATGGGACAGCGGTCCGCTTCCTCGTGATTGAGCGCGGCCATGACTCGTTCTCGGTGTTTCATCCGCCTTCAGCTCGCTGTAACGCTATTCAGCAGTGTACACGGAAATCGGCACGGTTTTCTACTTAACGGTATATAGTGGTATTTTACCGATCCCCATATTCAAGATACGCTCACTGGCATGGACGACAGAGAGAATATCCTGCGGGCCGTACGCTTCGAACAGCCGGAAAGCATCCCCATGATCTTCCATATCAATCCCGCCTGCTGGCATCACTACCCGCAGGGCTCCCTGCAGGAGCTCATGGAGGCCCACCCCCTTTTGTTTCCCGACTTCCGGCGTGCCGAGGAGCCGGTCGAACCGGAATATCTACCCTACGCCCGAGCGGGTGTTGAGTTTACGGACCCGTGGGGGTGTGTGTGGCAGACCACGGACGACGGTATCGTCGGGACCGTCACCAGGCATCCCCTGGAGTCGTGGGAGGATTTTAATACCTTCGGGCCGCCGGACCCCGATCGGTTCGACCATTGGGGGCCCATCGACTGGAGCAAAAAAGCCCGGGAGGCCAGTCAGCTCGGCTTCAAAAGACAGATCGCAGCCGGGGAGATCGGCCACGGGCATACCTTCTTGAAGCTGACGGATCTGCGGGGATATCAGAACCTGCTCTACGATATGACCGATGAGGAACCCCGACTCCGGCGGTTGATCACGATGCTGGAGGATTTCAACCTCCGATTGGTGCACAACTATATACGGCGGGCAAACGTCGAATGGATGGGCTATGCCGAGGATCTGGGGATGCAGATCGGCCCCATGCTTTCCCCGATCCACTTCAAGAAGTACATCAAACCTTCGTACAAGCGGATCGTTGCCCCGGCCCGGGTGGCGGGGTGCATCGTCCACATGCATTCCGACGGGGATATCCGTCCGCTAGTCGAGGATCTGATCGACGTGGGTTTCGACGTGTTGAACCTCCAGGATCTGGTCAATGGCATCGACTGGATCAGGGAGAACCTGAGCGGTCGGGTGTGCGTCGACCTGGACATCGACCGCCAGAGGATCACCTACGCGGGCACCCCCCGGCAGATAAACGCGCTGATCCGCGAAGAGGTGGAGTCTCTGGGTTCGAAGCAGGGGGGATTGATGATGATCTACGGTCTGTACCCCGGTGTTCCGC
>Ga0307442_1001459_pt1 | contig 11751 bp, 10 predicted proteins | sample SalMarWE160430MG_FD_202143 | JGI IMG/M metagenome (GOLD analysis project Ga0307442, IMG submission 202143) | Salt marsh sediment microbial communities from the Plum Island Ecosystem LTER, Massachusetts, United States - WE1604-30 | ecosystem: Environmental > Aquatic > Marine > Intertidal zone >... | reverse complement strand
ATGCGATCATTTTCTCCGAACCGCTGCCAGTCAACATGGGATTCTCATAATATTCAACGGGCTGAACGTCGCCTGCCATCAGCTTTTGAAAGATCTCCCTGATTTCTTCCCTCATTCTTTCCGGGACAAAGGAATCAAACCAGTTCTTACCAACAACATCTTGTTCTTCAAGACTTAGGAGCGCCAAGCCTTTCTTGTTTATGAGGCTGACCCGTTCGTCAGGGTCAATGACGACGAACATGGCTCCCGCGATATCAAGATACTCTTGCGCCCTATCTCGCTCCCCTCGTATGGCCTCCTCAGCCCCCTTGCGTTTGTCCATTTCCCGTTTGAGTTGCTTGTTTGCGTTGACCAGCGCTGCGGTTCGTTTCTTCACGCGCCGTTCCAACTCATGGCGAGCGTTCTGGAGCCGCTGCGCCGTCTTGCGCTTAAGTCGCCGTTCGCTGAGCAGCGCGCCGATCTCAAAGGTCAGAAGCTGCAGACGTTCCATGCGTTTCTCAGGAAAGGCATTCGGGCTGTCAGCATATACCATGACGCCGCCCTCCAGTTGACCGTCAACTGTGAGCGGCAACGCCAGATTTGAACGATAGCCCAGCTCCAGGGCGTAGTCGCGCCACCTTCGGAAGCCCTCGTCTGCCTCCAGGTCGGCATAGCTGAAAGGAGCTCGGTTCAAAATCGCCTGGCTCATGGCACAACGGGCATCCGGTGATGTCGGTTCGCTAATCTGCAGAACGAGGTCATCCAGATACCTATCCACACGACCGGCGGACAGGATCGGCCTGATTTCCCCGTTAGCGTATCGGCCATACCACGACATGGAGAACCCATATTGCTCCACGATCTCTGATACAACAGTCTGAAGAAGTGCCTCCTCTGTCTCCTTTTGTTCAACATTATGCAAGACGGCAAGAACAGAGTGGCATGATACGTAATCCTTCAAGGCATCCTCAACGGCCCTGTGATTCCGCGCGTCTTTCTCCAGCGCCTCGACCCTTTGTTCCAATTCTTCGTAACTTGGCTTATCGGCCATCAGAAAATCCTCCAATTGCCTGAAGAGTGCAACAGGTCCTGATAATAAACAGATGATAGGAAGGATAGGGCTTCTCTCTCCCGCGGGGTGGCCCCGTTGCAGTCATTTTATCTTTGGACCGGAGTTCAAATGATCTTGTAAAATTGTATTCAATTCCAACTGTGATCGTCAAGGTAGGACCACTGAGGTCACAAAGGGTTTGAAAAATCACACATCATGTTGCGGGTCTCTCAAAGGAGGCCGGTCAAGAGAGATCTTGCCGGGATTGATGGCGCGCAAGAGGTCCAAGTTCCGCGTTTCGCTGCACCCTCGGTCACTGTGACGTACTATAAGTACACCTCATTGCAGAAGGTTTTCGAGCCTTCAATTTGGGTCAACCATAGATTGGGGGCATCATGAAGCGAGCTATTTCGAGGAGTTCAAGAATGAGGCATCGGTCAAAGATGGGCTGAAACTGAAATGCCAAAATGCGAAGTTATTTTTGCGCAACCCCCTAGTCAACCAGGAAGGGCAAGAAACTATGAAGTGGTTTGCCAGGTCCTACCAATTGCGCCAACTCTTGGAAACAGGCATCCTCTGCCCAGATGGGGATGTCCACGTAAGTTGTGCCCGTTGCCGGGTCTGTCGCCATGATTCCGCCATATTTTCCTACTGCAAAACGAACGACGGACCGGAACAGGGCATAGAAACCGGTCAGGTCACTGGTTAATATTTCCGGTGGAGCCCAGCTGCTTTGGAATCGTGCCATTGAAAAAAACCTTCTTTTGCGCGCTAGTTTTGATGGTTTCGTAAAAAGTCTTTTGTGAGCGAAATTGAGCATTTTGGGGAGAAAGCACTTGAGGTGTTCAGCGTTAAGAAATGCTAACTGTTTGAGGGTGTTAGCCCGAGTTTTAGCATTTTAGCTGAGCACCTCAAGGGCGCCCAAAATGTTCACGGAGCGAGCAAAATCGACTTTTTACGAAACCATCACTTTTAGTCTAAGACTTATTATCGGCATGCGCGAAGAAAACTTGAAAGTGCGACTCATAGCGTGAGACAAAGAGAAAGACTTGGAAGTCTCTGAAAAGGATTTTTCTCTGCGAACTCAGCGCCTCGAGAGAGTGGAACGAACGGGCGCTGCATGTTTGACTCCCAAGACAGAAACTTAGGAAATGGAACCTATTTCCTACTCCCGGTATTAAGAAAGATGCGGACTCATCCGGTCGTGTCCTGGCTCTTTGGCATCGGAAGAACGACTTGCACGCACACCACCCAGGGCGTAAGACCGGATGAAATATTCCAAGTCAACTTGCTGCCTGGGTGTCAACTCCCCAAATTGCACGGCACAATGCCGCAATGTTATAGCACCAAAAGAGAATTCGCGAGGCATTGCGGAGTCCCGGATGGTCTTGACCGGGACTTTCGCTAGACAAAAACGGCCATCGGTCGTTAATATATTCATATTGGCCGATCCGTTTGTCCTCGCTTTGCTGGCAACGTAACGAAACGAAAACCCGCCCCTGCTTATATCCATGATTTTACCCATTACCGTAAACTTAGGGCACAGCTCGGCAAAGCCGCCGTCGTGGACTTTGAATCGGTCATGTTGCCTCCCTTCAACCACCTCTTCTTCGTACCTTGGTTGTGTCGCATTTTTCATTTCTGAACCCCCCTTTGCGATTTTTATTCAGAGATGAAACACTAACAAAACATGTAAGGTGATGGACTTAGCATCCCAGTTCGACCCTGCGGATGACATGATTTCACCGGGGTGCTGCTTGGAGGCCCTGACAGAACAGTCCACGTTCTGTCAGGTGCTGGGTATGCCGATTTTGAGGTTCATTGGTTACCTCCGTTCGTCTTCGCCGCTTGTTTGTGGCCCCACAGTCTTTTGAGAGGATTCATCCCGCATTTGTCGAACAGTCTAAGGATATATTCGGGGCCGGTCAATGGGGCGTCGCCCCCATTCAGGGGTGGGGATTTCCTACTTTTCTGGGAGGTTTTTCCTTATCGGGAGGCAGGTGTCAGACACTCAAGCAGGTACCCGGATCAAGACCTGAGTGTTCCGAGTGCCGGCTGAGTGTGGTTTTCTCATGAAGCCAGAATGACAAGCCGCTTCAAGGCTCTCAGCTTTTCATGCACGTCTTCAAGGCGGACTGCAGGGTGTCGGCCGCCAAAAAGGCGCAGTGAACCTCTTTTTCAGGAAGGTCGCCGAGGACTTCGAGGATCGCTTCACCGGTGATATCTGAGAGGGGTTCGGTTTTTCCCCCAATGGCCAACTCACAGGCCACTGAAGCGCATACCGCGCTGCAACCGCAGCCGTCTGTGGTAAAGGAGGCATCGGAGACAATACCATTTTCAACTCGCAAAAAAATCTCCATGGTGTCACCGCAGTTTCCGGTTACACGACCGTATCCACTGGGATCTTCCATGGATCCCGAAAACCTTGGATGACGCCAGCGCTCATACACCTTCTGTCCATAAGTCTCAATGACGTCCTGGTTGATCTCCTCTTGCAGACGATCGGCAAACTCATCAAGTGCAGTGCTCATGTGGCTTACGTCTCCTTCTTCCGCATTAATCGGCCTGGCTGCCAAAAACCACCTTACTCGATACCGCTTCCTCCACTGTCAATGCCTTGTTGAGGAAACATGGCATTTTTTGTATAAGGACTGCTAGGGCAGGCGGCGCTTCTCGATTAAGATTACAGCCCCAGCCGTCTAGAATTCAAGAAAAAAGTGTGAAAAGAACCGGTATTGCAGACAGCCCCCTTCATGGTGGCAAGGCGCCTCGCTGGCTCTTTCAGCGCATGAAGCGGCTGGCACAGCAGCTCATCATCGCCATTGTGAGAGTATCGGGAGTTTCTTGAAGGATACCAATGAAACGGGCGTGTTGGACATAGTGTGCCAACTTTTCACGAGCATTCCCTCCATGACTCCATTACCCCGACGGGTGGGCTACACAATAAATGACGGATAGGTCCCATCAGCTGCTGCTTCTTAGCTCTATTTGCTTGTTTTTGACCACGATAACGCTATGTGTCTATTGGCAGGTGAGAACCCATGACTTCGTCAATTACGACGACAATGGCTACGTGACCAGCAACCGCCACGTGAGATCCGGATTGACCTGGGAAAACGTGGGATGGGCCTTCACCTCTGGAGATATGTCCAACTGGCATCCGTTAACCTGGCTATCTCACATGCTTGATTGCGAGATGTATGGATTGGACCCCAAGGGACATCACCTGACGAACCTGTTCTTTCATGTGGCAAACACCATACTCCTGTTCTTGGTTCTCACGCGGATGACCAGCGCTGTTTGGAGGCCGGCCCTGGTTGCCGCCTTGTTTGCGGTGCATCCGCTTCATGTTGAATCGGTCGCTTGGGTGGCAGAGCGTAAAGACGTCCTGAGCGGTTTCTTCTGCATGATTGCGATGCTGGCGTATGCCTGGTACACGGAACGGCCCGGCCCCTGGAGGTATCTGGTGGTTTGGCTCTCCTTTGCATTGGGATTGATGGCCAAGCCGATGTTGGTCACCTTGCCCTTCGTACTCCTCCTCCTGGACTATTGGCCGTTAAGCCGTCTGGGCCTCTCATCCACAAGAGACAACCTGAAAAAGGCCTGGAAGCGGGTTCGGGAGAAACTGCCTCTTTTTGCACTCGCGCTCGCTTCCTGCATCGTCACCTTTCTTGTCCAGCGGCATGGCCCTGCTGTGCAATCCCTGGAACAGATCTCTTTTCAAAGCCGCATCGCAAACGCCTTGGTGGCCTATGTCGGCTATATGGTGAAGATGATCCGGCCAAGCCATTTGGCAGTCTACTACCCGCATCCCATGAACAGCCTGCCGGCATGGCAGGTTGTCGGTGCAACCCTGGTGTTGATAAGTATTTCGATCGTCACCTTTCGGCAAATGCGCTCGCGTCCTTATTTGATCGTTGGCTGGCTATGGTACCTCGGGATGCTTGTGCCTGTTATCGGCATTTTGCAAGTCGGAGGCCAGGCCATGGCGGACCGGTATACCTATTTGCCGATGATCGGTCTGTTCATCTCTGTCACCTGGGGTGTGTCCGGCATGATTCCCCGTTGGGCCGGCCACAAGGTTGTTCTTTCCGTGGCTACGGGTCTTCTGGTTCTTGCGTTGGCCCTTTCTGCCTGGTTCCAGGCACATTACTGGAGAAACAGCGAAACACTGTTTGAACACGCCCTGCAGGTCACGGCCAACAATCAATTGGCCCACAACCAATTGGGACTGGCATTAAGCCGGCAGGGCAGGACCGATGAAGCCATAGGGCATTTTCTCGAGGCTTTGCGCATTACGCCTCAATATGTGAATGCCCATATCAACCTGGGCAATGCCTTTAAGGACCAGGGGAAGCTTAGTATGGCTGTCAGTGAATATCAAAAGGCACTTCATTTCGTTGCGAACCATATCACGGCCAGGAATAATCTGGGTATTGTGTTCGCCATGCAGGGAGACATTGAAAAAGCGGTAGCCCTTTTTTCCGGGGTCCTCAAGCTGGATCCCAACAACACACGGGCTCTGAACAACATGGGAATTGCTCTGGCAAAACAGGGGAAATTCGATAAGGCTATTCAACATTTTTCCAAGGCCTTGCGAATAGATCCTGAGTCTGCTTCGGCAAGAAAGAATTTGGAACAGGCCTTGATTCGGCAGGGCAACGCAACGGGCACCCCCCTTTCTCCGTTGCTCCCGTTTCCAACTTCATCGGGCCCAGGGCCGCACGGCTCGCGATGAAAGAAGGGACAAACACCATGGCTGATTTTTCGGAACTCTTGAGGCGGAGACGATCCATCAGGGATTTTGAGAACAAGGACATACCGTTGGAACTGATTGAAGAGATTATCGGGGATAGCTGTCTGGCACCGAGTTCTGGGAACGGGCAACCATGGAGGTTTATCATTATCCAGGACCGGCGATGGATGAAAAGGCTTTCCGATGAGAGCAAGAAGAATTTTCTTGCAGATATTGAAGGCAACCCCGGGGCTCCCGTCAAGAAGTACGAGACCGCCCTGAGAAAAGAGAGCTTCAACGTGTTTTATAACGCCCCATGTCTTATTTACATCGTGGGTGCCGAGGATATCCCGTCAGTCCACGTAGATTGCACACTTGCGGCGTGCTACTTGATGTTCTCCGCAGTCGCAAGAGGTCTGGGCACCTGCTGGATCGGTTTGGGCTCTAACATCAGGGCTCCTGAGATTCTTCGGGCGATTGGAATGCCCCGAGATTGTAAAATCGTCGCCCCGATCATTGTTGGCTATCCGAAGAGCATTCCCGCCCCTCCGGACAGAAATGAGCCCCGGATTCTGAAAGTGGTTTGCTGAGAAATCGATATGGAGAAAAAGCCGACCTACGAGGACTTCATCCGCAGGATGGGTGCATCTGAGAAAGTTGAACACGAGCTTGAAAGAGGGATGCAATACCATCATGCAGGGCAGTTAGAGAAGGCGGAAGAGATTTACAGAAAAATACTTGAGGTTGCCCCCGATGATACAAGGGCCTTACATCTTTTGGGTGTCGTAGCTGATCAGGTCGGCGAGACGGGGACAGCCATACGGTTGATCACTAAGGCCATTGAGCATGGGTCTGAAGATCCAAGCTGTTTCAACGACCTCGGCAATGCGTTTGTCAATCATGGGAATTCGCAGGAAGCGCTGTCGTGTTTTCGAAAGGCTCTGAAGCTCAACCCGAACCTGGCGGGGGCCCACAACAACATGGGTCATGTACTTGTGAAGCAGGGCAGGATTGCCGAGGCGGTCTTATGTTATAAGAAGGCACTGACAGTAAAGCCGGATTACGCTGAAGCCTTCATGGGCCTGGGCATTGCGCTTGTTCGACAATACAATATGGGTGAAGCCATCTCGTGCTTCCAGAAGGCCGTGGAACTGAAGCCGGATTGTGCTGAGGCTTATGCGTACATGGGCATGGCTTTCAAGCATTACGGAAAGGTGAATGAGGCTATTGCCTCGTACCGAAAATCCTTGGAAATCAAACCAGACTTCGCTGAAGTGTATGGCGAGCTATTCCACCAGTACCAAAGGACGTGCGCCTGGCAGAAGCTTGAGGGCCTGTCATCGAAACTCGACGGCCTGACGCAAGAGGCACTGGAGACCGGCACAAGAGTTCCGGAGACGCCTTTCGTTAGCCTTGCGAGACACGGTGATCCATCTCGAAATCTTGCCGTGGCACGGTCATGGAGCACTGAGATTGTCAGGGCTGTATCGACGTCCAGGGCGGACTTTTCCTTTGAGGATCGCATATCGTCAAGAAGGAAAGTGGTTATCGGCTATCTCTCAGGTGACATACGTAATCATCCTGTAGCCCATGCGATGCTGAGCCTCTTTGGGGCGCATGACCGAACCAAGTTCAAAGTGTATTGCTATTCATATGGCATGGATGACGGAAGTCCGTACAGAAAACGAATAGAGAAAGACAGCGACAGGTTCATCGTTTTCGGCGAGTTGGGCCATATAGATGCAGCCAGGCGCATATACGAAGATCACGTCGATATTCTTGTCGATTTGACCGGACACACCTGGGGCAACAGAATGGAAATCTGCGCCCTGCGCCCAGCCCCGGTTCAGGTCAGCTACCTCGGCTTTCCAGGCACAACCGGGGCCAGCTTCATTGATTACCTTATCACGGACAGAATCGTGACGCCCGAGGATCATGCCCCTTACTACAGCGAGAAATTCGTCTATATGCCTCACAGCTATATGGTTACTCATCCCAGCCGGGGCATCTCAGATAAGGAGTTGAAAAAACAAGACCTGGGATTTTCCCAGGATGACTTCGTATTCTGCTCATTTAACCAGCCGTATAAGATTGATGCCATAACGTTTGCCGCCTGGATGAAGATCCTCAGACGGGTTCCGAAAGGCGTTTTGTGGCTTCGGCAGATGAACAAGGCGGCGCGAAACAACCTGAGGCGGGAAGCAGAAAAAGGAGGAATCAGGAAACAACGGCTCGTCTTTGCAGAAAAAACACCAACAAAGGAAGAACATCTGGCCCGACTCGGACTCGCGGACTTGGCGTTGGACACGATAAGTTACAACGGACACGTGACGACGACCGATGCCCTTTGGACAGAGGTCCCCGTGATAACATTACAGGGGAGCCATTTTGCATCGCGGGCTTCCTCGAGTATGCTCATGGCCATCGGGCTGCCTGAACTCATTACACACAGCTTGGAGGCATATGAAGCCCTTGCCGTGAGGCTCGCCCAGAATCCAGACGACCTGGTCCGTGTGAGGCAAAAACTTGCAAGGAATCGCTTGTCAGAACCGCTTTTTGATACCGCCCGATTTGCCGGGAACCTGGAGAGGGCCTTCAAGGAGGTTTGGCGGGTCTTTGTTGCCGGTGAAAAGCCACGACAAATCAAGGTGACAGAAACTTGATGAGCTCGCAAGAGGGGCCTTTTCCAAACAGATAAGTTGTTGGCCAACATGATTGTTTTACCCCGTCCTTTAACGGGCGCCCCTGTTTTTGCTGCCAGTCCGTTGACATTTCAAGAAACGTCATATAGGTATCAAACAAGGAAGGTTGCGGACGGAAGGGCCATCTTCGCTTGACAGCAGGCCCACTCGAGAAACGATGCCTATTTGACAGTGAAAGCGAACCCGTCAGAGGAGAAGAGGAAAAGCCCCCGGATAGACTTTCATCTGGGGGTGATGATCAGGGGGCGGCAGGGGTTAAGGGAAATACGGAACTTTGGCCTCTATGGGGTGTATGTTCGGACGGAGGATCCATCACAGTTCAAGAGCGGAGATGAAATCTACCTGATCACGAAATTTCCTTCTGAAAAAAAGGCCATGCAGCTGAGGTCCAGGGTGGCCCATGTATCTGACAAGGGTATCGGGGTTGAGTTCATAGACGTAAACCCCAAGAATGCCATGTCTATGGATTACTGTTTTAACATTTTTAAACATACCGTGCCGCTGCCGGGCACATAAGAAACGACAACCGCTGGGATGTGACCACACCTGTTACGGGAGCTATTGTCCAACTCAACACCCTTCATACCCCATGTGATATCCTCGTCCCTTTCCGGTAAGGAAATTGTGCAGGCCTTTTCGAGGTTGTACTTCCTTTTTTGAGGATACCTGTTTTGACTGATAACCTGCCATCAACACAACGCAAGGAGTGAGCCCATGTCTGAGGTGCAAGATACCATCGTGGTGCGTGCCCTGGTAGAAATGACCACGGCTTCCCTTCGGGCCATTGTGGCAAATGCCAAAAAGGTCTCAGGGCCTGACGAAAAAGGGGTTTATCGCGTTGATACAGCCGATCAGGTGAGTGCGATGATATCTCGCTTTTTGCTGGAAAATGACTTTGAAAGTTTTGTAAAGGATATTGCGAACTACCGGCGCTAAACTCCCTCTCGATGTCTTATGAGACGATACCTCATCAAAAAAGAGCCGTGTGAGCCCGCAGGGTCGGTCTTTTCCATCCCCTACAGGGATGTTCTGAACCCTGGCCAATATGAGGCCGTTACGACGTTGCAAGGGCCTCTGCTGGTCATTGCGGGGGCGGGCAGTGGCAAAACGCGCACCCTCACATACCGGGTTGCCAGGCTCGTTGAAGAAGGGGTCTCCCCGGGTTCTATCCTGTTGCTCACCTTCACACGAAAGGCCTCGATGGAAATGCTTCGCAGGGCTGCCGCCCTGCTGGATCAGCGCTGTGAAAAGGTGGCCGGCGGCACCTTTCATTCCTTTGCCAACTTGATCTTGAAAAGATATGCCCGGAAGCTCGGTTTTGAGGCAGGCTTTAATATCCTGGATCGGGCCGACGCAGAAGACGTGATCAATTTACTCCGCGCAAGACTGAAGTTCAATCTCAAACAACGCCGCTTTGCCCGCAAGAGGACCATTGCCAATATCTACAGCAAGGCGGTGAACAAGGTGATCCCCGTTGAGACTCTTATTCTGGAAGATTATCCCCATTTCGCAAAGGACACTGCCGACCTTCTCCGCCTTTATGAGGCGTACCAGACATATAAGAAGAAGCATTCTCTCATGGATTACGACGATCTACTTGTCGGTCTGAAGACGTTGCTTGAAGAGCACCGGGACGTGCGGGAGACACTTTCTCAAATCTATCATTACATCATGGTGGACGAATACCAGGATACCAATAAGATTCAGGCCGATATTGTCAGACTATTGGCTGCGACGCACAATAATGTCATGGTCGTTGGCGATGACTCCCAATCGATCTATGCCTTCCGCGGGGCCAACTTCGGAAACATTATGGATTTTCCAACAACATTTCCAGACACAAAACTCATCAAACTGGAAGAAAACTACCGCAGCACCCAGCCTATCCTCAACCTGACCAACGTCATTATAAATCGTGCGCGAGAAAAATACACGAAGGTCCTCTTTACCAGGAAGAAAGACGGCGCTCCTCCGGCCCTGGTGATGGCAGAAGATGAACACGCACAGTCACAGTTTGTGGCCCAGAGGATCCTTGAACTGCGAGAAGAAGGTGTTCCCCTGGGTGAGATCGCGGTGTTGTTTCGCTCCAGTTACCACGCCTTTGACCTTGAGATTGAGCTGAACAGCAGGGACATTCCCTTTGTAAAGGTGGGCGGCTTCAAGTTTATGGAGACCGCCCACATCAAAGATCTTCTGGCTCATATGAGGATTCTGGCCAATCCCCAAGATTCTGTGAGCTGGCATCGGGTCCTGCTGCTGTTGGAAAGCATTGGGCCCAGGGCGGCGGACGAGATATTTCAGGGGGTATTGCGCTCCGGCAGGGGCGTTGCCGGTCTGACGACCATAGAGCCAAAGCCTCGATACGCCAAAGTCTTTGAAAGGTTCAGGCAGGCGATGCAAAGCCTTGAGACAGATCCGCTCCCCGTGGCCGAGGTTGGGGCGAGACTTGTGCAGTATTATCAGCCTGTTTTGGAAAGGAAATTTGACGATTATCCCAAGCGTGCCAAGGACCTTGAACACCTCGTCATGATCATGGAACGTTACGACGGCCTTGCAGCATTCCTCTCGGATATGGCCCTGGAGCCCCCCAGTGCCAGCATCGACAATATGCTTGCCACCGATTATGATGATGAGCAATTGGTCCTTTCCACGATTCATTCAGCCAAAGGGCTGGAATGGCACACGGTGTTTGTGATCTGGACCCTGGAGGGCCGGTTCCCGGCTATGTATGCCGTTCGCAGCGATGAAGACATGGAAGAAGAGCTTCGTCTCATGTACGTGGCCGCCACCCGGGCCAAAGAGAATCTTTACTTTAGCTATCCCATCAATATTTATGATCGAAGTACAGCGATGGTGCTGTCCAGGCCATCGCGGTTCATCGAAGGCATTTCCGAGGATATCCTGGAACCATGGTCCCTGGTGACCCATGGGGGAGACGAAGATCTCCAATGGTAGCATCCGGTTTACGAGACCTTTGAGAGGGGGCTTTTCGGAGGTCTTTCTGTTTTTGGCTTTCATAATCTGCTGTCGTCATGATTCCTATTCGAGACACGATCCGGGCAGAGACCTATCCCGTTGTTAACAGTCTCATTATTGCGATCAATGTCCTGGTGTTTTTCATAGAACTGTCACAAGGGCCACGACTTGGTGCATTCATCAAGACTTACGGACTTCTGCCGGCCCGATATTCTGTTCCCCAGATCTCGGTCTTATTCAGCACTGGCCAGCAGGCGATTGCTTTTCTCACCTTCATGTTCCTGCACGGCGGTTTTCTTCATTTATTG
>Ga0307442_1001456_pt1 | contig 11764 bp, 10 predicted proteins | sample SalMarWE160430MG_FD_202143 | JGI IMG/M metagenome (GOLD analysis project Ga0307442, IMG submission 202143) | Salt marsh sediment microbial communities from the Plum Island Ecosystem LTER, Massachusetts, United States - WE1604-30 | ecosystem: Environmental > Aquatic > Marine > Intertidal zone >... | reverse complement strand
AATAGTTGTAATAGACAAATAATAAAGCTCGTTTCGTTTTAACTAAAATTTGTTTAGATTAGATCATAAAGTTAATTATGTTTGCATAATTATTCACCATATTCTATTAATTTAATGAAAAATTATGACTGAACAAGAAAATAAACCGAACACGGATACTGATTCTTCCGGAGATGAAGAGAGGAACTCGAGACGATCACGAAGACCCATTAGAAAAACACAAGCGCAATTAATTCAAGAAGCATTAGGAATGAAACAGCAAGATATATCTGATGTTGAAGAAAAATTATTCATTGCTCGTTTTTTAGACTATTTTTCTGAAGAAACATTAGACTTCATTTTCAAAGATAAAAGTGTTGATAAATATCTTGGAAAGCTAACGTCGAAAATTGAGACCTTGGGAACAAGTGAAGACGACAAGCTTTTGAAGATAAGATTTGAGGAAACAAGTATTGATAATATAGTTATACAAGTAAAAGCACGAGCAGAAGAAGCGGCTATTGAAAAGGGTTTTAAAACATCAGCTGACAAGCGACTTCGCAAATTAAGCATGATTGTGACTATTCCCTTATTATTAATTATTACTGTATTAGCATTTATTCCTGGTCTCGATTATACATTCATGTTTCCTATTTTATGCGTTTTCTGCATGCTTCCACAATTTTTAAAGGGATCTGTATTAAGAAAATGGTCAAAATTTAAAGAAGAGAATCGGAATGATATATACACTGTAAATCGAGACGATATAGCTGTCTTAAAAAGTTACGTCCAAGAAGTTCTTGACAACATCCGAGACAAGCTATTGGATATAAAAGTACCTCTTCAGTTAATTAAATTTGTTCTCCATAGTGCAGACTATGAAAACTTAAATTTGATCAATCAAAAAACCTTCAAAGGACTAACTCAATACTATTATACATTTGCATATCCTCCCGGAATGGAACCGATACCAATTCCTGAAAATATGAAGCAACTTGATCAACCAATTTCGATTAAAACAAAAAAACCTGAAGAAGCTGAACAAAATTTCGTTGTGTTAACTGACATTAAAGCAAAAGAAGGAGTTATCGAACAATATGTTCCACGTTTACGTAAGGATATCGCGGATCAAATCAATAACATGTTAAACGAATCTGATTTTGCAAGTGCACCTATAGATTTCACAAAAATTATTCCTTCATACGTAAAGGAAGGTAATATTTATTGTGAATGCGGAGAAGTTGTTGAAATCATCAACGTGCAAATTTGTACTTGGAAAAATGAATTTCAGTATTATTTGTTTGAAAGTGCTCGATGCAATTGCGGGGAAAAAATGTACATTTTATCTGTAACTGATGATACTCATAATGTTCCAGAAAAATTAAGAGACATTTTTTCGAGTTAATTTCTTTTCTTTTTTCTTATTTATTTGTTTTTATTCACTAGTTACTCTTTCATAAAATATTAAATTACTTTTTCATCTTAATTTTAGAATGCCAATCAAATAAAAGCTTATATCCTCGAACAGCTCGTTCTACTTCATTTTCAAAAACAGGAATTTTTAGATCTGAAGCAGTTTTTATAACTCTTTTTGAACCATCACGTTCAGCTTGGATTAAAACAGTTATAATTGGTTTATTCGGATAAGATTCCTTGATATTCTCAAATATATTAAAATCAAATTCAATCTCCACGAAAAATTCTAAAGCTAGAATCAACCCATCAACTGAGTCATCTTGTAGGAGCGCGTGTGAGGATGTATTATAGATACCACATATTTTGGTACCAACAAATCGATCAGGAGGCCAATAATCAACAGGATTTCCCAAATTACATGTAGAACCACCAACTTTATCTAAAATGATTTGTTTGTTTTTATTAGTTAGTTTTGCTATTGATAATCCCTGTTTACGCATTTCTTTAACTATAATATATATTGCACCAGAACTAGGTCCGATGATTCCTAAATTAGGTCCTTTCGGTTCAGGACACCATAAAAAAATTTTCGCAAATTCAAATAATTCCATGTAATTTGATACCATCATTCCACCAGCATGGCTTAATTGTTCCTCTCGTGAAATGTCCTTGCCCACGTAGAAGAATAATACGGGTTTAATTGGAGAGATTTTTTTAACTGCTTCCATTATTCTATCTGTAATTTCTCTGAGAAAGAGTAAGATTATTTGAGTTGAATCATCTTGCATGAAATACTCTAAAACATCTGCATCGTCTATATTAAATCCATAACCTAAATGAATCACTTTAGATATGGGTATATTTTGAGAAGGAGCCCACCATCCCATCGCTCCTGCTAAACCTCCAGACTGAGCAATAAAACTAACACCTGCTTTAATTTTTCTATGCTTTTGCATTAAATATTGCCGTACGGGTATAATCGATGTTGTGAAGTTATTTATGAAATTGATGATACCGATCATTGAAGGACCCATAAAAGCTACATCGTATTTCGAACTTATTTTGTTTAATTGTTCAATAAGATCTGCATCTTCCATATCAATACGTAATTCTGATTCGATGGCTATATTCTTCACACCAAATTTTGCTAATTTTTCAAAAAGAGAAGAAACATTTTTACTTAAGACAATAACTGCTAGTTCTGGTACCTCTGGTAGTTCTTCCAGTGAATGATACGATTTGACCCCTAAAATCTCATCAGCATTAGGGTTTAATATGTAAATTTTTCCCCGATAAAACACTTCCAATAAATTTTTAAGGATAGTATAACTAAATGTGTAGGTTTTTCTCGATACTCCAATTATTAGGATGCTATTTGGATGAAAAAAGGGATCTAAATTTTTCAAGATTAAATCTCAAATTGTTTATTTTAATCTATAATAATAAGAAATTGGTAAGATAAAAAGTGTAATGATTATTTTTAGTTAATTATAGAATTAAATTTCTTAAAATAATCTCAATTCTTTATACTATTATTTAAATTGCGGTTAATCATTTAGTGTGCAGCTTTAAATATGAATTTATATATTAAAATATTAAATCTTAATGATATTTTGGAGATAACCAATATCAAATGCCTAGAGAAGAATTTAAAGTAAACGATACAATTTCACTTAAACTTGATAATGGAAACGTCAATATTTACCTTAATGGAGAGCTATTTAGGCAATGCAAAGCGATCTTGCTTACTCGGCAATTTAGTGAGTTGCACGATTTAAATTCCATTGAATCAGTTGATGAATTAGCAGAGACATTCGAGCATTCCTATATCAATATGGAGGGCAATACTACAGAGATTCCCCTTGAAACGCAATTTTGGGCACATTGTTCGAATATACAAGCATGGATTGAGCACGATTACGATACGTGATTACTACATAGTAATCTAGCATTTCCGCTCCTGAAAAAGCTCGCAGACCTCGGGGATCGTCGGGCAAAGCAGCGATTTAGTGAGGAAGTCCTTAAGCGATTCAATGAAGGGAGCGAGAAGACGAAGGAGTACCTCATTTTTGAGGAGTACCTTCAATATATTGAGGATGAAAATAAATACCTCTCATTGCTTAACGAAGATGATGCGCTATTACTAATTGAAATGGCAAAGAAATATCAGATCGAATTCAGAGTGGAAACCTTTGTTCCATCTGCGCCCCGATTTCACGATAGCTATATTACAATTAAAGATAAAAAGCTTATAGGCATGGGTTTACGACTTAAGAAGGATCGCGCTGAGATCCCGAGCGAAATTTCCCTCTTCAAAAATCTCAGCGGTCTAACCGTCTACTTGAAAGACATCGACTTCAACGTGGCAAACACGGAGATTAAAAATATTAATGGTTTATCGCTTATCGTTAGAAACTCAAATAAAGATGCCCCTATTAAAATTAAGGGGTTAGAATATTTCCCTAATTTAAAAGGATTATCCATTACTAATGAATTGGTTTATGAAACAGATGTTTTATTTGATAAATCATTATTGAATAAGATAAAAAAGGCTTATATTGAATTCTCTAGTACAGAAAGTATTGAAAATCTAGAGGGATTTTATTTAGATTCATGCAGGCTAAATAAAGATCCTCAGTTCTTAAACAATTCTAAAACTCTTAAACGGTTAACTTTAAGAAATTCAGAACTTATATCGCTCCCCGAAAATATATTTAAATCTCTCATACTTGAAGTTATTAATTTAGAGGAAACAGTATTGAAAGAAGCTAAAGAACTTCCTTTAGGTATATTTGAATCTCCCTTACTTGAAGTTGTCAAACTGGAGGGAATGATTCTAAAAAAAATCCCCAGATCTATAATAAAAAAACAAAATATCAAGTTTTTTTCTTGTGAACCTTTCTTAATTACTTCTGAGATTATGGAATGGTTGAAAAATAATGAACTTGAACCTTTTGGCATTAAAAGATATAAAAAAAGTTTGTTTTTTAATTTCTAGAAACATAATGCTTATTAAAATTCTCTTAAATAAGGTTCCCAAGGAATGTACACTGATGCACGATTATTTTTCATAAAAGTTGTAATGTCCTTTAATGTAGATAATGGATCATACAACCATGCTCCTTTCTTATTGAACGTCACGCATTTAAACTCCTTCAGATTGAATATTTGCTTCAAGATTAAGGCGTAAGTCGCAATTTGAGGGATCGAGTTTATAAAACTATAGTAAGGGGTGGTCTTAGATTGCTGGTCTGGCTTGTAATCGCACGCGTATATTACACCATCGTAGATCACTAAAAGATCAATGTGACCTAACAATGCTACGAGATTAGTATCTAATTGAGGTTTAAAGTATACAGGAACTTCACAGGCTATCGCCCAATCCCTATTTTTAACTAAATTAGGTAATACCGCCTCATGTGCCGGAGAATCATACCCGAACAGGCAAAGATCAACGCAAGAAAGATCTTTTACATGTGGAGCAACATAGACGGGGAGGTATGCACCTATCCTTCATGGTCGGAATTGCTCGACGAGGAGAATTGGGAATACCTTTCCGACAATGAGGACTCCCTCGATTATTTTGAGATGGGCATGTTGATCCAAGTTTCTTCTGGGGAAGAAGTGGAGGGCAAGGTGTTCTACGAGGACAATCATGGTCAATTCCACGAATATAATGATGGAGTGGAAGAATGCGAGATCACGACCCTTTACTACGGAAAGATCCTCGTGAAATGTGTCCCTTCGAAAGCCGAGGAAAAAGCAAAACAAATCCAATTTTAATTCTATTTTTTTTTTCATTTAGCTTTTAATTTTTACTTCTTATCTTGTTAAATTTTAACAGGATCTTTTCTGTTTTTTCAACCCTATATCCCTCTTTTATTTCAAACCTTGAGAATACTTCCAAATAGTTTATTTTGATCCCAAGATCTTATCAAAAAATTATTTTTGGTAATTTAATATATTATCGCTTTCATCGGGAATATCTCAATAACGATATTGAAGGTTATAATGTAGCTAATTCATAAATTGGGATTTCTTTCCTCTTAGCAGCATTATAGAGCGGAAGACCCGATCGCTTTAAAATCTCTGGAGTTTTATATTGTAGCACAACTACCTGCCCACCACAAGAGATCTTCATGCTAGCTACTCTTAATCTATCTCGAATGATATCTAGGTTTTTTAAATGAGTCGCAACATCTACTATAATAGCGCCGGCTCGAACTCGAGCGCACACGCCCGTGGAACGGCCAAAACTGTTGCGCATTCCAGATTGAACACGGTCAGCGCCAGCAAATGCTAACATTCTATTTTCACGATATTTCTGGAAAGGTTTAGAACGAATTCTCATGCGATAATTGAGTCTTCCAAGAATTTTCGTTAAGGGTGAATTTATTGTAATCCTAATTGCTTCTAAAGCATTTGATGATACTTGAATTTGGTTTGAAACCTTTAAGCCCAACACAATATCCCAATCTTCCCAAGGTATATCCGTATTTCCACCCCAATAACGTTGAATCTTTGATTCTGCACCGCCTCTCGCGTATTCTCTTCGATGGTTAGCACTGCGCTTATGTTGAAAAGGGCGCCTGTTCCACTTCGAATAACAGTGCCAAGGTCTTTTATGAGCCATTTAAATTCACCAATTCATTTTAAAATCTTTATTTTGACTGTAAAAATAAAATTAATAATTAAATGTGAAAGTATATTATTTTTAATAAACTTTATCCTAAAGCATAAAGGACGTTAAATATTATCGATGTTTGATTTGAATCTTATTAGAATTATACTTGTTCCAAAGTAATTAATGATTGATTTTTTTTCAATTCCGTGAGTAAGAAATCTTAACATTTATTAAATGGTTGTTAAAAAGGGTATCTTATTATTATTAGGAAGGCTAAAATACTAAGAAGATTTTTATTATAAATATTTTCATATATTTGTTTACTTTTTATTAAAAGTAGAAATATAAGAGAATCACCCTTTTATAGCAATTGTGTAATTAGAATATTTTGAAAGGATTTTATTTCTTAAGCATTGTCATGTTTGAAATTAATTCGATTTTTGAAAAGAAGACTGAACTTTTATGTAACGGATTATTTCTTGATGAGAATTTAGTTGAACTTTATCTCAAACAAGGGATAGAAATTGGTTTTGGAAGGAAGGGTGGGGCCGGTCCAAGTGGAGGGAGATATTTCTTATTTAAAGACAATACTTTGGTAAATGTTGCACTTTGGGATAATAGTAAACGAACGCCTTTGGTCTTAGGAGAACAAAAAGGTAGGTATTTTCAAATTATTAATAGTAAAAGTAATGAAGTATTTGCGGATTTAAGGTTAGTTCCTAATCCCGATTATTATGATCCTTCATACATAACCACTGATGGGATCCCCATGAAAAAAATTGCCTTAGTACACGGAATTGACTGCCTTTCAAGCACAATTTATCAAAAATGCGTTTATTGGGCATGTGGAGAAGCCTGCAAGTTTTGCGGAGTAGAATTGAGTTTACAAACTGATTCAACAATTCTCGAAAAAAATGCAGAACAAATGAATGAAGTTATTGCTACTGCAAAAAAGGAAAATCGTTGTTCTCACATGACATTGACGAGTGGTACAGATTTCACACCCGATAAAGGAGTAAATAGATATGCTGATATGTTACGAGGAATTAAAAAGGAAAATCCCGATTTACCACTCCATGTTCAGATCGAACCTTTAGAAGATTTAACTAAGATCGACCAACTCAAAGATGCGGGAGCAGATACGATTGGAATACATATTGAGATTCTTGATGAAAAAATTAGAAGTAAAATGACACCTGGAAAAGCCCACATTCCTTATCAGTCGTTCGAAGAGAATTGGATTCATGCGGTAGAAGTTTTTGGAAAAAATCAAGTTGAAACTTTTATTCTGACTGGATTGGGTGAATCTCCCAACGAATTGATTAAGGATCTTGAAAAAATTATTTCTATTGGCGTAATCCCTTTCATCACTCCAGTGAGGTCCATTCCTGGAAAAACTATGTTTCCTAAAATGGAAGTTTCTAACTTAATCCAAATCTATAGAGAAACTGCTATAATGATGAAACGTTTTGGAGTTGATCCCTTAAAACATAAAGCCGGTTGTGTTAAATGTGGTGGATGTTCTGCCATAACTGAAGCTTATAAAACGACATGAATTTGGATTTAAAAAAATTGAAGGGCGCTAAAATGAAAAACCCAAATATCATTTTTATCCTTTCAGATCAACAGAGATTTGACTCACTAGGTTGTTATGGTCAAAATTTAAATATTTCTCCTAACATCGATAAAATGGCAGCAGAAGGAGTTCAATTTGAATATTGTTTTTCGAATCAACCGGTATGTGGTCCTGCAAGATCGATACTTCAGACGGGTAAATATGCCAGTGAGACCGGATGCTATAGAAATGGAATTGCCTTACCCATCGATGAACAAACTTTAGCAAAATCTTTTTCTCAAGGGGGGTATGAGGTCGGATATTTAGGTAAATGGCACCTCGCAAGCACTATTGGAAGATGTAAAGATATTAAGCTTGAAAGAGTGAAAAATATGATTACTCCCATATCAGAACAATATAGAGGTGGATATAAAGACTATTGGCTTGCATCTGATCTCTTAGAATTTACATCTAATGCATATGAAGGTCATCTTTTTGATAAGAATAATAATAAAATTGATTTTAATGATTATCGAGTTGATTGTCTGACGGATTTTGCTTTAGAATATTTAACAATGCGAGATAGTTCAAAACCACTATTCTTTTTCATCTCATTTTTAGAACCCCATCAACAAAACGATCAGAATGCAATAATTGGTCCAAAAGGAAGTAAAACTAAATTCAAAAATTATGAAGTGCCGGGAGATTTACATGGACTGGAAGGAGATTGGAAAGAGTTCTATCCAGATTATTTAGGGTGTTGTAATAGTATAGATTATAATGTAGGACGTATTATTAATAAAATTAAAGAATTGAACAAGGAAGAAAGCACGATAATTGTATTTACCAGTGATCATGGATGTCATTTTAGAACAAGAAATTGGGAATACAAGCGTTCATGTCATGATGCATCAATTCGGATACCACTGATTATAATTGGGGATGAATTTAAAGGAGGAAAACGGATTAGCGAGCTTGTAAGCTTAATAAATCTTCCTCCGACTTTACTTGAATGTGCTGGAATTCCAATTCCAAAATATATGAAGGCAAAACCATTACAACAATTATTATATGATAATTCACAGAATTGGTCTAATGATGTATTTATCCAAATAAGTGAAACTCAAGTTGGAAGAGCTATACGTACTCATAAATGGAAATATTCAGTAGAAGCTCCTGATAAAGATGGTATTCTCTATTCAAGAAGTAGAATATATAAAGAGACATTTCTTTATGATCTTGAAAATGATCCATACGAAAAGCAGAATCTGATAGCGGAACTGGAATTTATCAATGTTAGAAAGGAATTGGCATCATTATTAAAACAAAGGATGATAGAAGCGGGTGAGCTAGCACCAATTATCATTCCTCAAGATTCCTCAGATATTTATGGTGATTAATGGAAAAAGATTAATAACTTTCCAACCTTAACAAAAACTAGAATAGCTCAATTATATTGAGATATAATATTAAATTTAACTGAGTTGAGTCTAATTAATGACTGAAATTGATGAACATAAAACTTTAAAACCCAAGAAAGGAGAACGTCAAGATTCGTTCAGAAATCTATCAGATATCGAAATTAAACGTTTATACACTCCTGAAGATATAAAAGATTTGAATTACGAAATGGATTTAGGAGAGCCTGGGAGATTTCCATATACACGTGGAGCATATAGTAACATGTATCGGGGAAGATTATGGACAATGCGGCAATTTGCCGGTTTTGGGACCGCAGCACAAACAAACGAGCGTTATAAATTTCTATTAGAACATGGACAAACTGGTTTGAGTGTTGCATTTAGTTTACATACTATTTATGGTTATGAAGCCGATAATGAATATGCACTGGGAGAAGTAGGTAAAGAAGGTGTAAGCATAGATACACTAAAAGATATGGAAATATTATTCAATTCGATAGATTTATCTAAGATTTCAACATCAATGACGATTAATGCACCTGCATCAATTTTACTTGCAATGTATATTGTAACAGCAGAAAAACAAGGTCATTCTCCAGATTTATTAAGAGGAACCATACAAAATGATATTCTAAAAGAATATATCGCCCAAAAGTCTTGGATATTTCCTCCAGAACAATCAATGCGATTAATTATAGACACGATCGAATATTGTCAAAAGCACGTACCCCAATGGTATACTATTTCAATAAGTGGATATCACATTCGAGAAGCAGGATCTACAGCAGTTCAGGAACTAGCTTTCACTCTTGCAGATGGGTTCGCTTATGTTGAAGCCGCAATGGAAAGAGGTTTGAATGTTGATGATTTTGCACCAAGATTATCATTTTTCTTTAATGCTCATAATAATTTCTTTGAAGAAGTATGCAAGTATAGAGCTGCAAGAAGGATTTGGGCTAAAAAAATGAAAAATAAATATGGCGCTAAAAAAGCAGAATCTTTGCGATTAAGATTTCATACCCAAACTGCCGGTGTTTCTCTTACAGCCCAAGAACCTGAAAATAATATTGTCAGAGTGACTTTACAAGGATTAGCTGCGGTATTAGGAGGAACTCAATCACTTCACACTAATTCATTTGATGAGGCATTATGTTTACCAACAGAAAAAGCGGTAAAGATTGCATTAAGAACACAACAGATAATTGCTCTTGAATCTGGAGTTGCAGATACAGTTGATCCACTTGCTGGTTCCTATTATATCGAATCATTGACTAATAAAATGGAAGAAGAAGCAGAAGCATATTTTGAACAAATTGAGGAACTTGGAGGGGTCATCCCAGCTATAAAAGCAAACTTTTTTCAAAAAGAAATTGCTAACGCATCATACAAGTACCAGCAAGAAATTGAAAAAACAGAAAGGATTATTGTCGGAGTTAATGATTTCCAATTACGAGAACCATGTTCTACTCCACTCTTAAAGATCGATGAACAAGTCTCAAAAGAACAAATCGATCTCTTAAACAAAATTCGGAAAATTAGGGATAATGAAAGGGTAAAAGCAAAATTAGAGAAACTTAAAATTGCTGCTCAAGGTTCAGAAAATTTAATGCCATACATCATTGATTCTGTTAGGGAATACACTTCTGTAGGAGAGATTATAACAACCTTAAAAGAAGTATTTGGTACATATGATGAGGATTCAATATTTTAAGAGGGAATAAAATGCCTGAAAATAGAAAGATCAAAGTCTTAGTTTGTAAACCTGGCCTTGATGGTCATGATAGGGGGGCTAAAGTAATAGCGAGAGCTCTTCGAGATGCCGGGATGGAGGTTATTTATACTGGAATTCATCAAACGCCTGATGAAGTTGTGAACACTATTATCCAAGAAGATCCCGACGCTGTGATGCTTAGTATTCTTAGTGGGGCTCATAATGCCTTATGTCCCATGATAATGGACAAATTAAAAGAAAATGGTATCGATGATGTTTTGGTTGCCGTTGGAGGAATCATCCCTGATGAAGACAAGCCGAATTTAGAAGCCCATGGCTTAAAGGGATTTTATGGTCCCGGAACAGAATTAAAAGAGATCGTTAAATTCGTAAAATCTAATCTTAAGAGATAAAAAAAGAATGGGATACGAAGAATTAATCGATCGTCTTTTGAAAGGAGATACAAGAGCTGCAGCTCGTCTTATAACTATAGTAGAAAATGACATTGCTTCTGCTGAGGAAATCATAAATAATATCTACAAATATACTGGTAATGCTTATATATTAGGCATTACTGGAGCACCTGGAAGTGGTAAATCTACTTTAATCTCAACATTAACAACTATTTTTGTAAAAGAAGGGAAGAAAGTCGGTATTATTTGCGTAGATCCAACTTCTCCATTGACAGGCGGGGCATTATTAGGGGATCGAATTCGAATGAAGAAACATTTCACAACCAATAATGTCTTCATAAGAAGCATGGCAAATCGAGGTCAATTAGGGGGGTTAGCAAGAGCAACGGAAGATATCATTAAAATTTTAGACGTTTACGGATGCGATATAGTTATTATTGAGACTGTGGGAGTAGGTCAATCAGAAGTAGATATTTTTCGCTCCGCTCAGAGTGTTCTTGTCTTATTGGTTCCAGAAATGGGTGATGACATACAAGCCATTAAAGCTGGTATAATGGAAATTACGGATATCTTTATTGTCAATAAGATGGATCTACCGGGTGCAGATAGAAAAGTATCAGAGATCATGCAAATGTTGGAATTATC
>Ga0307442_1001454_pt1 | contig 11781 bp, 8 predicted proteins | sample SalMarWE160430MG_FD_202143 | JGI IMG/M metagenome (GOLD analysis project Ga0307442, IMG submission 202143) | Salt marsh sediment microbial communities from the Plum Island Ecosystem LTER, Massachusetts, United States - WE1604-30 | ecosystem: Environmental > Aquatic > Marine > Intertidal zone >... | reverse complement strand
GGTATCTTACCTAAATCCTCAGAAGTGTCGATGCTGGTGCGAATGCAGTTCGCAAAGATATTAGGGAGTCCGGAGTTAAATGGTGTGAATATGGGGGGTAGTTTTGCCCTATTCGGGGTAACACCAGCCGGCAAACCGCCAGGGCCTAAGCCGTCAGATATGTTAATCGGTGTACTTGTGCCCATTACAGATTACAAACAGTTTATTGATGGCAATCCTAATTTGAGTCCACCGGACGCAAATGGAGTTTCAAAAAACACAAGCAGCGAGTTTGGTGCAATGTGCATTAAGCAGGTCGGAAACTATGCGCTTATAGGGCCATCCGAGTCTAGCACCTTTGCCGCGACAGCAAAATCGATTTCGGTCAAGTCAGCTACGCTTGGGAGTGCCCTTGATGCTGCTGAGGCACAACGAGCTGTGAAAGAACCGCTGTGGATGTATGGAAATATCCAGCAGGTGTCCAAGGCGTTTGGTCCCTTATTGTTTGGCCAACTTGAGCAAATGAAGAAGATGATGCAGAGTATGGAGTCGAGCAAGCAAGGGTCGATGGGGCCAACAGTAAAGATAATGGATATGTATATTGCTATTTTTGAGACGCTGATGAAGGAGACAGAGTCTTTGAGCTTAACCGTCAGGCCGAGGCCGAATGCGTGCAATCTAACTGTTAGCGTTTCGGCAGTGCCTGGAACAGAAATGGCGAATATGTTTGCCGCTGATACCTCCATAGTAAAGGAGAACAGACTTTTAGGGTATCTGGAAGACGGGGCGATGATGAATTTTGCGGGCAAGATGAATACGCCTTTATGGAAACAGCTCAATCTCAAAAGCATCGATTTGCTTACGGCAATTGCCGGTGAGGCTATGACCGCTGAGGAGATAACCAAAATGAAGACGCTGACCACAGATATGGTTAGCGCTGTTAGCGGGCCGGTAGTTTTCTCATTCTTTATTGATGCAAACAGCAAACCGCCCTTTGCGCTTAAGTATGCTCTTGAAGTTAAGGATGCCGACAAGTTCAACAAGGTCATTGAAGATGCCATGGAGATGATGAACGCCGGTGGTATTGCTGATTTTTACAAAAGCCTGGGTTTCGAGATGGGCTTTACAATAAAGCGCGGCATCGGCAGTTACAAAGGTGTTTCCATAGATACAGCAAAGCTCGTGATGAAGTCGACCGACCCTAATTTACCACAAGGGCAGATGATAAATGCGATGTACGGTGACGGCTTCGAGTATAGATGGGCAATAGTTGACGGATTGTTTGTCTGCGCTGTTGGCGGCGATGTGGATTCGGCTATACGCAAGCTGATTGATGAGGCCAAAGCAAGTGGGCCGAGGCAAATGGCTGCTGAAATGAAGGCGGCTTTAGCACTGCTGCCGGAGGCGGACAAAGCTGACTTTATGGGGACGTATAACATTCTGCGTTTGTTTAGGATGATGGGAGCTATGGCTGGGGCCTTTATGCCGGCGCCGATGCCTTTTGGGAAGATGGATATTGCGACCAAGAGCAATATCGTATTTGCGGGCAAGGCAGCTAACAGCAGGATGACGGTGGATATTGCTCTTCCAAAAGAGCATCTGACCGAGATGATGGCGGCCTTTCAGCCACCTTTGCTTAAAGCGCGTGAGCAGGCCAAACGAACTGTCTCTCTTAACAACTTAAAACAGATAGCACTGGCTTGCATAATGTACGCAGACGAGCACGAAGGCAAGTTCGCCCCCGATTTACAGCAATTATATCCTTACCTTCGCGACCCAAAAATCCTTGAATCACCGCTTAAGCCGAAGGGTTTTGATGGTCCCAGCTACATATACATTGCCGGGCTGAAACTGCGAATGCGTCGTCCGCAAGTTATTATTATTGCCTATGAAAACCCTGCATTTTGCAGCGATGGGATTTGTGTTGCTTTTATGGATGGCCACTGTGAGTGGATGAAGCCAGAGGAATTCCTGGAAAGACTCAAAGAAACTTACAAACAGCTCGGTAGAGAGATGTCTGAGATTAACTTTAAGGGCCCAATAAGAAGCGCAGCACCGTAGAAAAAGCCACATTCAATAGTTCAGGCACAGAAGGTTGGGTAAAGTTGGCTATTTTGCGGCTTTTAACTATTGATAATCTATTTTCACGAGGCGTTTCTGGCAAACGCCCCGGACATCCGCCATAAAAATCTCTATCTTGGCAGGAGTCCAAATACCGCCTTTTTCAACTTCGTGATAGTTATATCCACGAACGGTTAAACAAGCACCTTTGTCAGTACCTGCAAACAAAAGCATATCGACTAAAAAGGTGTCTCTATTCTGGTAGTAAACGAGATTGGGCCGATGTGTTTTACTGTCAGGTTTGTCAGAAATTGGTCGTCCGATAGGATAATACCATTGCCCTTCGATTTTGACTGGTTCGGCGCTCCTGATTAAGCCGGTTTTTCTCTCTATAAGACGTAATGGTGTCGTTGTGATATCGAGAATAGCTTGCGCGAAATCTTCAGCCTTAAGGCCGGCAGGCAGGAAATCACCCTGCTTTGTACCTTCTATTACCGTAAAGCCGGTCGGTGAAAGTTCCCAAACGAATTTGCCTTGTGGCTCCTGAGCTGAAAGGCGAATTAAATTTGACAATGGATTAATCTTATGGTGTTGTTCTGTCAGGTAGAAACCGCCATCCGGTTGGTAAAAAGTAACCACGCAATCAAGATCGAGGGTTTTCGTTTTGGCCCATGCCCGGGGTCCTCCGGCTGCTTCGATTGCCTGAGATATATAAGGAGGTTTGTCAACCGACACATCAACTTTATGTGGCTGCTGCCGGAGCTGCTGTTTCTGCTCGCACCCTGCGACAACCAAGACCGTCACAGAAGTGAGCCAAATTGTCCTGTAAATCCAATTCATCATTTTCCGTCCCCTACCTGTTAATTATTTTGTGTCTTATATTTGACATTACGCTTCACTATTCTGTCCGCAGGATAATTTCGCAAGCTGCTCCATCAGAGCATACTTTTGCACCGCATCATTGCTGGCGAGTTTCATCAGTTCCGCCGCGGCCTCCGGCTTTGATTGCTTCAGGCTTCGATAGCGGTTCTCGCCGTATGCGTATTCTTCGAGGTCCAGAGTCGGTGCTTTCGAATCGAGCTGCAGCGGATTTTTACCCTGTTCTTTAAGCTGCGGATCGAATCTATATAGTGGCCAGTGACCGCTGTTGACGGCCTGCTTCTGATGTTCGCAGCCCTTGACCAGGTTAAAACCGTGGGCGATACAGTGTGAATAGGCGATTATGAGCGAAGGTCCCGGGTAGCTTTCGGCCTCTACAAAGGCTTTTACGGTCTGGTTTGGATTTGCACCCATAGCGACCTTTGCAACAAAAATATTGCCATAAGTCATAACCAGGAGGCCAAGGTCCTTTTTAGGCCTTGGTTTTCCTGCTGCCGCAAATTTAGCCACAGCCGCTCTCGGTGTGGCCTTCGACATCTGCCCGCCTGTATTGGAATAGACCTCAGTATCCAAAACGAGCAGGTTGACGTCGACCCCACTTGCCAAGACGTGGTCCAGCCCTCCGTACCCAATATCGTAAGCCCATCCGTCACCACCAAGGCCCCAAACCGATTTGCGTACAAGATAGTCTGCCACCAGCAGTAACTGGCTGCAATCGGCGCATCCACTTTTGGCGCACTGCTCTTTTAGTTTGTCCACGCGGGCCCGCTGCTGTTCAATGGCATCCTGCTGCGGCTCATCGGCTAATGTTTCCGTTCGGATTTCCTCAGCCAGTTTTTTATCAACACAGCCTGCTTCGGCCACTTTAGCCAGCAGGGCCAAGGCGCGTTCTTTGAATTTGTCTACCGTCAGACGCATACCCATTGCAAACTCAGCGGTGTCCTCGAATAAACTATTACTCCATATTGGCCCCCTGCCATCGGCCCTCTTTGTATATGGTGTTGTTGGAAGATTCCCGCCATAAATCGATGAACAGCCCGTTGCGTTGCCAATCATAGCTCGGTCGCCGAATAGCTGTGTCAGCAGCTTTACATAGGGCGTTTCGCCACAGCCGGCACAAGCACCGGAATACTCGAACAAAGGCTGAATTAACTGGCTTCCTTTTACTGTATCGGATTTGAACAACTTCGGATCTGTGTTTGGGATAGAGAGGAAATATTCATAATTGTCACGTTCCTGTAAACGCAGTGGTTCCTGAGGAGTCATATTGATTGCCTTTTTCCCCGTTGGCTGTTTGTTCTCATCTTTTTCCTGGGCGGGGCAATTGGCGACGCAAAGGCCGCAGCCGGTGCAGTCCTCCGGAGCTACCTGGACGGTAAATTTCATCCCGGCGAATTCTTTACCTTTGGCATCTGCACTTTTGAAGGTCTCCGGAGCGTCTTTGAGATATTTTTCGTCGTAAGCCTTTACTCTTATGGCCGCGTGTGGGCAAATAATTGAGCATCTGGCGCATTGAATACAAAGAGCAGGCTCCCACACGGGTATATTTACTGCGATGTTGCGTTTTTCATATTGGGTCGTTCCGGTCGGAAACTTACCATCGACCGGCATCTTGCTGACAGGGAGCTTATCTCCACGAAGCGCTATAAGTTCGGCGGTAACTTCTTTGACAAAATCAGGAGCATTTTCAGGGACCGGCGGCCGCATCTTTATCTTACTGCTCACCTTGTCAGGAACCTTCACTTCGTAAATTTTCTCGAGGGCGGCATCAACAGCCGCGTTGTTCATTTCAACGATTTTCTCTCCCTTTTTCCCATAAGTTTTCTTGATGGCATCTTTAATGGCTTTGACAGCCGTCTCGATAGGAAGAATGTTACTGATTTTGAAAAATGCAGTCTGCATAATGATATTGATTCTCGGCCCCAGCCCTATTTCCTGAGCAATGGAGATGGCGTCAATAATGTAGAACTTCAGTTTTTTATCGATTATGTGTTTTTGCACCTCCTGCGGTAAGCTGTCCCATACCTCATCCTTGTTATGGCTGGTGGTCAGCAAAAACGTTGCGCCTTTACGTGCTGAAGAGAGCATATCATACTTTTCCAGGAAGATTGGGTTATGGCATGCGATGAAATCAGCTTTTTCTACAAGATAAGGCCTGCGAATCATCCGTTCTCCAAATCGCAGATGTGATGTGGTAACAGTACCGGCCTTTCTCGAATCATAAACAAAGTAGCCCTGTGCGTAATTATCGGTTGTCTCGCCGATGATTTTTATGGAATTTTTATTTGCACCTACCGTCCCGTCGGACCCGAGGCCATAAAACATTCCTGAAAGAAGGCCCTCGCTGGAAATCTCAAAAGAATCGTCAACATCCAGGCTGGTATTCGTAACATCGTCAATGATGCCTACTGTAAAACTTTTCTTGGGCTTTTCGGCATCGAGATTATCAAAGACAGCCTTTACCATAGCCGGCGTGAAGTCCTTCGAGCCCAGTCCATATCTTCCTCCGACAACCAGAGGATACTTTGTAAAGGCTGTTTGTCCTTCGCTCATCGCTTCGCCGATAGCAGTGCGAACATCGAGGTATAACGGCTCACCGAGCGAACCGGGTTCTTTTGTTCTGTCTAATACGGCGATTTTCTTAACGCTTTTGGGCAGGCAGTCAACAAAATGCTTTCTGCTAAACGGCCTATACAATCTCACCTTCACCACGCCGACTTTTTCGCCTTTGGAGGCCAGGAACTCAGCCGTGTCGTGTGCTGTGTCGGCTGCTGAACCCATAATAATAATGACTTTCTCCGCATCATCAGCACCGACGTAATCAAACAAATGGTAACTGCGCCCGACGAGTTTTGCAAATTTATCCATCGTATCCTGGACAATCTGCGGAGTAGCTAAGTAATATTTATTCACCGCCTCCCTGCCCTGAAAGTAAACATCCGGATTCTGCGCGGTGCCGCTCATCATAGGTTTGTCAGGGCACAGCGCCCTGGCTTTATTTTGAGCAACAAGTTCATCATCAATCATCGCACGCATATCGTCGAGAGATAGCTGCTCAACCTTCTGAAGTTCGTGGCTGGTCCTAAAACCGTCAAAGAAATGTAAGAAGGGCACTCGCGAGGCCAACGTCGCCTGCTGAGCGATAAGCGCGAAATCCATTACCTCCTGAACGTTGCACGAAGAAATCAAGCCAAAGCCGGTCTCGCGACAGGTCATCACGTCCGAATGGTCGCCGAATATTGAAAGTGCCTGACAGGCCAATGAGCGGGCTGATATGTGAAAGACCGTTGGCAGCAATTCGCCCGCGATCTTATACATACTTGGAATCATCAGCAAAAGACCCTGCGATGCTGTGAAGGTTGTCGTCAGGGCACCTGTGACGAGTGCACCGTGGACGGCTGCCGAGGCACCGCCTTCCGATTGCATCTCCGTAACCGAGGGAACCGTTCCCCAGATGTTTGGCTCACCTTTGGCTGTCCTTGCATCGGCGATTTCTCCCATAACTGAACTTGGAGTTATCGGATATATTGCGATTACTTCATTTGTGGCGTGGCCAACATATGCTGCTGCCGTATTGCCGTCGATTGTAACGATTTTGCGATTCATAATTTCTCCATTTTAACTAAGAAACCACAATTAACATAAATACCGTCATTTGCTCATATAGTAGACCTTCAAAGCCGCGTTTGTTGATACATCGTAACAGACTGTAATATAAGCACGGCGATTCCACCATGAGCTTGGAATTGCTATTTATACAACTTTTTCCGGTATTAGGCAATGGATTTTTTCCAGAATGGAGAACTGTGGTAAAAGCAGGCATAATATTTTATTGCTCTATGCCAAAGAATTCGAGCCATTGTTTGGTTTCGCTCTCGGTTAGGCCTGAACGTTTAGCTTCAGGCTCTTTTAACGGCTTTTTTCGCCTTAACTGCTTTTGGAGATTGTCCCAAAAAACTTCTGATTTTACGGCAGTTGCTTTTCTTGCCCGTGCTGCATCTCGCAGTCTTCGGTCACTGCTGACTATTGATAATCTCCTGGGTGCGGAGCTTGCTTTTATCTTGTTTTCGATGACTGTGTCGGCATCGGTTCCGAGCCCGGCAAAAAAGACCTCAAGATTTGCTATATTATCGAATCCGCTTTTGTCCCGTGGGCCGGTCCCGTCGAAAATGATTTCGCCTTTATCACCTATCGCTTTCAAATACCTGCTTATAATCCAGCATATTTGCAAATCAGTCATCGGTTCAGCTTGGTGACCAGGTGGTACAATTGAATAAAGCAGATTATGACCATCAATAATAATCATAGTTCGTAGTTCATAGTTCGTTGTTCGTAGTGCGTTGTCTATGAACTCATACTACGAACTCCAAACTATTGTGTTTTACGCTTCGAATCTAATTTCTCCGCCTACGATTGTTTTTTCGACCTTGCCGGTAACTTTCCAGCCGTGATATGGGCAGTTTCTGCTCTTTGAGCGGAATTTGTTTACGTTAATTTCATACTCGGCCTTCGGGTCGATGATAGTAATGTCGGCCTGCCTGCCCACGCCGAGTGTACCCTTATCAACGCCGATTATATTAGCCGGCATTTCGGTCATTAATCGAATAAGTGCGGGCCAATCCAGAATGCCCGGCTCGATCAATGCCTTTACAAAAAGAGCCAAAGCACATTCCAGGGAAGCTATACCAAATGGTGCAGCTAAGAATTCGAGCTCCTTCTCGCTTTGCAGATGCGGAGCGTGGTCTGTGACAAGGGCGTCAATCAGGCCTTCGGCAATCGCTGCCTTTAGAGCCTCGACGTCTTTGTCTGACCGCAAAGGTGGGTTGACCTTATAATTAGTGTCATATTCGGCGCAGCATTCCTCGGTCAGAAGCAAATGATGCGGCGTGACCTCGCAGGTAATCGGCAGGGCCTCTTTTTTAGCGGCCCTTATCAACTCAACCGAACCTGCAGTTGAAATATGCTGGGCGTGATAGCGAATCCGCCCGGGGCGGATTTTTTTGACGAGCTGAATATCGCGCCACAGCATTGCTTCTTCAGCCAGCGGGTCTATCCCCGGCAGTCCCAATATCGTCGAGTAGTAACCAGAGTTCATCACACCATTGCCGGCAAAAGCATTATCCTGACAATGCTGAGCTATAACCACATCGAACATAGCAGCATATTTCAAGGCCCGCAGCATCACAGCCGGGTCCTGCACCCCCCTGCCGTCGTCGGTAAAACCAACTGCACCGGCCTCAGCCATAAAGCCCATCTCTGCAAGCTCGACACCTTCTAAATTTTTCGTCATAGCTCCCATTGTATAGACGTGCGTTTTTCTTGCTTTTCTTGCCTTTCGATGAATATACTCGACATCCGTTTCATTTTCTATAGGCGGATTAGTATTGGGCATGCAGACAACGGAAGTAAAGCCGGCTGCCACAGCGGCGGCTGAGCCACTTGCTATCGTTTCTTCTTCCTCGTCGCCCGGCTCGCGAAAGTGTACGTGGATGTCGATTAAACCGGGTGTTACTAATTTGCCGGCGGCATCGATGACTTTCTGCACAGGTTTTTCAACTTTTCCGACCGATGCAATCTTATCATCAGCGATAAGCACATCGCATTCTTTGTCAATGCCGTTTGCAGGGTCTATAACCCTGCCGTTTTTTATAAGAAGCTCGTTAGTCATTCTTTATGCTCTAAGCCCTCTGCGCCGCCGCTGCTGGCTACCGGGTAACCCTTTTGCTTGCATTCAATATGGTAATACCCACAATTTGTCCTTCTTCGTACCTGACGATGATGTCATCATCCGTTAGTTGAGAATCATCAGCGTGACTTGGCTTCTTGAAATTAACATAGAGCACATCTGCATCCCTGTCGTACGTCGTCCATATCCGGCTATGAGGAATCTCTAATAACTGAGGCACAAGGGTCAACATTCTTTCTATTTCTATCGCGGCCATAGCCTTCGTCTCCTTTCGAGTTGCTTTTTTCGCTTTGTCAAAAAGGCGCTAATGATAAATCCATCTTTGTTGCTTACCTCTTTGTATATTACCACAATGTATTTATCTTCTTCTAATTCTCTTACAGCCAAACATTCACCGGCCCTGCCTTGATAAATTGCCTCGGGTTGTGCCACCGCCTCAAGAACTTCAAAATAATAACCGGCCATCTCAGAGTGCTCTTCTGTGATGTGAAACCACCTTTCCTCCTGCAATCTGATGGGCACATCATTTTTAGACTTAATCACATCCATACAATTTTTTTCTCATCGATTATAAGCACATCGCATTCTTTGTCAATGCCATTTGCAGGGTCTATTACCCTGCCGTTTTTTATTAAAAGCTCTGAGTTCATATTATGGTTCTATAAGTCTATATTTACTTAACTGTTTTGGTTTATAAGCCTTTGGTCAGTTATTCAGTAATCTTTAAATTTTCTCATCCACTCCGGCCAATTTGGGCTGTGGTCTTTTGTCCAGGGGCCGTTTATATCGAAGTTTTGATTCCACTTGAGCTTCCATAATTGTTTAAGGCCGACCGATTTAACCGACCAATCCATAAAAAGACAATTTGTCGCCCCTTTACCGTGCCGGTCGATGCAGAAATTTTTCATTTGTTCCAGTAACGTCCAATCCTGAGGTGGCTGTCCTTCATACGCAGGGGGAATAGAATTAGTGTCTGGCCAGCTTACCATCCACAGGCAGTCCAGAAAAACCGGTACATCTTTTGCGTTTTTGACAATTGAAGTTCTCCAAAAAAGTTCATTCAAAGTAGATGTGGGACCCGCATTGCAAACCCATCCATTTAAACCATAGCTGCCGAAGTCTCTGCCTTCCTCATCTTTCCAAGCCGCGTATACTCCCTGTCCCCCTTCGTCAGCGGTATTTTCAGCGAGGGGGCAGAATGTTATTTTTCCTTTTTTGCCATAGAACGGTCGCAGGATTTCAATCCAGTCATCCCAATCGCTGCCGTACGCGCCTTCAAAGAAAAAGCCATTGTTTTCGTCTGTATACATCTCAAGAACCAAACCCCATTGTCTCAGATTAGACTGGCAGACAACTTTTTTTGAATATAGGCTTGCTTCCCTTAAGGCCGGTATCGAAATTGACATCAACAATCCGATGATAGCTATTACCACCAGAAGTTCAATTAGGGTAAATCCTCTTTTCATGTTTCGGCTCCTTGATGAGAACATCGCATTCTTTGTCAATGCCGTTTGCAGGGTCTATGACGTGTCCATTTTTTATTAAAAGTTCAGCGTTCATATTTCACAGCAAAATAACCAACTATCAATAAACCAATCGCCTACTCTATTGGCTCAACAGTAATGACCTCTTCGTTCAAAATTGGCTTCGTCATCCGATTGTCAGCTTCTTCGTCTATTACCTCTCCCGTAAACCGCATCTTTATTTTGCTGCGCACAAGCCAGCCGGTCTGCTGATCTACTTCAGACCTGCCCTCACAGGAACCCACTATCTTAAAACCTACCTTACGTCCCTCGTTGTTGACCCATGAAAAGGGTGATTCTTCCGCGGTCCTCTCCGCCCTTAAATCTATAGCAACTGTTCCTTTTGCACTTTCTTTCAATGTATAAGTTCCGTCAATCTCATAATTTTTCCAGATTTTTATCTTGTCCACCCAAGACTTGCCGATTCCCACAGGCCGCTCAGGAAAGGCCGTTATTATATTACTCAACATATTCTTGATTTCTTTTTTGCTGTAGGAGCTTTTTATATTGTTCCTCCTCCGTTCCTTAAAGGATTCCTTATGTCTTTCAAAAAATTCCATCTTCAGGTACTTTTCATCCCACGCATTTATTTTTTCAATCATGCGTGAATGCATTTGCTCAATGCCCCTTAGCTCGATTACCTTGCCTTTGGGTGTGACCTTTATTACGAAACTTTCTCCCACGCCGGCAGCTTGAATAGCCGGTATTTTCGAATAATCATCAGCTATAGACTGCTCTGTCGAATCATATTCCATACGATAGCCCCCAGCACGAATTACCTTCATTTGAAGCGTTCGACAAGTAACTTCTACCGATGCAACCGAGTTAGTGTCCACATCCTTAACTTCAAAGCCCATTCCCTTAGCAAACATAAAACTTTCATTCTCCTGCCTGTCCTCCATCGTTTCTGTTCTCTTCAACTCCGTAATTAACTGCATACCATACTTTTGGCCAGGTTTTAGCCGAAGTTTCAGGTCAAGTTTTCCCGCTTCACAACTCCCAGCGACCGAAACACTAACAATTTGAAGAAGGATAAAAATTGAAACTGTCGATATTAATATTTGTTTTTCCATTCTTCTTCTTTTCCAATAATCAATTATCAATATCGAAGATACACCGTCCGTGTAGCTGAATCAATCCTTCTGTGCTGCTGCCTGGTTCACAAGAAACAGTACTGCCATTCTTACAGCCAGGCCATTCTTTACTTGTTCTAAGATAACGCTGTTGGTGCCGTCGGCGACTTCGCTTTCCATCTCCAGTCCTCTGTTAATCGGGCCGGGATGCATGACCATGATATCCGACTTTGCTTTTTTCATTCTGTCTACGGTCAATCCAAAGTAATGCGAGTACTCCCGTATCGAGGGAAAAGGATTTCCACCGAGTCGTTCAAACTGAATGCGAAGCATGTTTATCACGTCAACCTTTTCGATAACCTCATCGAGGGAATAGCTGACGCCGACCGGCAGCTCACTTACCCTGCCCGGCATTAATGTCGGTGGTCCCACGAATATGACTTCGGCACCGAGTTTCGTCATTGCCCACATATCACTGCGTGCAACGCGCGAGTGTGCTATATCGCCGACAATTGCTATTTTTAAACCTTCGAGAGTGCCTTTTATTTTTCGGATGGTATAGACATCCAAAAGACCCTGC
>Ga0307442_1001451_pt1 | contig 11789 bp, 8 predicted proteins | sample SalMarWE160430MG_FD_202143 | JGI IMG/M metagenome (GOLD analysis project Ga0307442, IMG submission 202143) | Salt marsh sediment microbial communities from the Plum Island Ecosystem LTER, Massachusetts, United States - WE1604-30 | ecosystem: Environmental > Aquatic > Marine > Intertidal zone >... | reverse complement strand
GGCGTGGCGTTCTTATTGTAGGCCGCGACGAACTGATCGATCTTCTGCACAAGCTCCTTCACACTACGGAAGGAACCTCGGCGGATCGCCCGCTGCGTGATGATGCCGAACCACCGCTCCACCTGATTCAGCCAAGAGGCGTAGGTCGGGGTGAAGTGAAGATGAAAGCGGGGATGAGAGGCAAGCCACCGTTTGACCTCGGCATGCTTGTGCGTTGAGTAGTTGTCCAGCACGATGTGCACCTCCAGATCCGCAGGGACGTTCTTGTCGATCTGACGCATGAAGCCCAAGAACTCCTGGTGCCGATGATGGCTCTTATTCTGCGTCAGCACCTGTCCGTTGGCGATGTCCAGCGCCGCGAACAGCGTCGTGGTCCCGTGGCGCACGTAGTCATGGGTCACCCCTTCCACGTAGCCCAGCCCCATCGGAAGCATCGGCTGGGTACGCTCGAGCGCCTGACACTGGCTTTTCTCATCCACGCACAATACCACTGCGTTTCCCGGGGGATTTAGGTACAACCCCACGATGTCCCGCAGCTTCTCGATGAAAAACGGGTCAGTGGACAGCTTGAATGTCTCCTGTCGGTGGGGCTGCAACCCGAAAGCCGTCCACACCCGCTGCACGGTGGATTTCGATAGCCCGGTGGCCTCCGCCATCCCTCGACAACTCCACTGTGTCTCCCCTTCGGGCTTGCTCTGCAACGTCCTGTTGACCAGCTCCGCGATACGCTCGTCGTCGATGCTCCGCGGCCGTCCCGAGCGGTACTCGTCGTACAGCCCCTCCAACCCGCAGCTGACGAATCGCCCGCGCCACTTGGCCACCGTTTGCCGGGTCATCCCCGTAGCTTCGGCGATCTCCTTGTTCTGCTTGCCCTCCGCGGCCAACAGAACGATCTGAGCTCTCACCACCAGCGCATGGGGCAGAGCCCGGGACCGGCTGAACGATTCCAGCTGGACGCGCTGCTCTTGCTCCAGCACCACAGCTTTCTCACGACTGACTCCTCGCATTGGCTTCCTCCCGCAGCCAGTATAGCGGTTACGGGGTTTCGATACTACTAGACATACGTACAGCTATTTCTGGGACACGAACTTACGGGACAGCACACTAGATGGTAGAGGGGAGTGGAACGAGCTGACTTGAGCAGGCGAGTTCCGATATCCAGACATAGCCAAGGAGGGCTACAAGAAACGAACCTCTATGGAGCTGGACGGGATACGGCGAGGCCGTACATCTTACCCAGGGAAGCCCTACTTATCTGGTGTCGAGCACTGCTATCGGCGCTATAAAACCAAGCCGACGAGGAGGCCCCAAAGCGGTGAGGGAGAAGAGGGTGGCAGATTCGCAAGGAGTACTGATGACCCAGAGCCTGAGAAGCACTGGTAACAGGGCGGAGGAGAAAACTCTGGCGATCGGGAAGCACGGAGGAACGGGTGCAAGAGGCTGTAACCGAAGAACCCACCATTTATGATGGTTAACACACATCCGAGCCTCACACCGTACCGAAGGCAAGCCCGGAGATCGGAGCCATCGTCACTCCGATATGGAAAATTGCGGACGAAAGGCGGTTGCAACACGACCGGAGGACCGACATAGCGTTGGAAGGCACGGAGTCAGAAAACCAGAATGGGGGCAGGGGAATCCAAGCAAGGATGCCCGCTAAGCCGTTGCTTAGGAGGGCCATGAGCCTGTCCGACTCAAGGGGAAACCCACCTTCAACCCGGTAACCGAAGGCGAGAAGGAGAGGTTGCGGAGAAGCAAATGAGCAAACACGAGAATGTGCTGGAGCGGGTCTATGAACCGAGACGGCTGCTGGAGGCATGGCAGCAAGTGAAAACGAATGCCGGGGCAGCGGGGATAGATCGGATGAGTGTGAAGGATTTCGAGGAGCGCAAGGGCGAGCTGATGCCCATGATCAGGAATAAGCTGATGCAAGGGACATATCGGTGCAAACCTGCGCGACGGGTAGAAATACCCAAAGAGGGAAGCTCGAAGACCAGAAGGTTAGGAATACCTGTAATAACGGATCGAATCGTGAGCACAAGTATTCAACGGGTATTTGAACAGATATTCGAGCAGGATTTCACCTCGTCAAATTACGGATTCCGCCGCGGGCGGAGCCAGCACCAAGCTATCGCGTATGTGAAGAAGAAAGTGGAAGAAGGATACAGCTGGTGTGCGTCCATAGACCTCAAAGGATTCTTCGATGAAATCCCCCACGACCTGATATTGAAGCTGATACGTAGAAAGATCGCAGACGAACGGATCGTGACGCTTGTCGCGAGAGCGTTGAAAGCCGGAGTGGTGGTGAAGGGAGTATTCGAGAAGACTACGAAAGGATGCCCGCAAGGCTCCCCACTTTCGCCCATGTTGTTGTAGACTCCCGCAGCTAGATTGAAATAATCCTGAAATTGTCCCAAAGTCTTTTTCTAGATTAGAAGGAAAGAGAGGAAGAGAAAGCGGGACGAATACCCTCCGCTAAGAAAGCAATTCGTCCCGCCCTCAAACAAGTAAGTTCATCGTACTATATATTCAGCCGGATGTCTACGACTTCGAAAAAGTTCGTAGCCAATTTATCAGTCGATTCAGTACTCATGCTTGTCCTGCCTGCCAGTCGGCCGGCGCTCTAAAAAAGCACGCCTGGTACAGCAAATACTATTACACCAAGGTGCTACAAATCCTGCGCTGTATCTGCACAGCTTGCGGGGTTACCCATGCCATCATCCCTCGTTTCTCCCTGCCCGGGACCTCCATTGGAACCGAAGACGCACAAACCTACGTCCAACTCCGTGAACAGGGCCAAGGACGGCGGAGGGCTTCCAAGGTGTTCTGCGGGGCCAAGTCGATGAGCACCAATCATCCGGCGGTGCTGGATAAAGCCTTTCGGGTGGCGGTAGACCGGGCCCAGGCGATTTTCGCCGGACAGGCTGATGAGCGGCTTCAGGGGTGCGCTTGGATCGCGGCCCTTACCGGTGAAACGGATCAGCCGATGGTGAGCCTGAATCAGTATTGCCTGGAACATCGGGTGAACGGGGTGTGTTTGACCCGCTATACCATCCATCTGTTTCGGGATCATAGGGCGAGAGTTAGGGTTCCACATAATAGTGGAGCTGCCCGGATCTTCAAGCTGGTTATAGACTCCTGGTAATTCCAATATCAAGGAGGATTTGAATGACTACCGAGCAGCAAGAACAGAAAGCTCAAAAGATCATGGATTTTCGTTACTCCATCATCGCCGAGCTTCTCAATCCGTATCTGTCACGGAATGACAGAAGAGCGTTGATGAGACAGAAGGCGGGAAGGCAGTACGAGATCCCCTACGCGAATCGCACCCGAATCACGGTGGAGTGCATCAAGAAGTGGTACGGTACATTCCAGCGTTTTGGTAAAGAGGGACTTCGGCCCAAACAGCGATCAGACAAGGGGATCTGCCGGGCGCTTTGCGCAGAGGAAACCTCCGCCTTCTTGGAGGTTCTGGAGCACAATCCGGAGCTCACCGCCAAGGCCGTCTACAAGAAACTGCGTGATCAAGGAGCAATCCAAACTGAGATCTCCAAGTCTGCCCTGTCCCGGCTGGTGTTGTCCGCCGGGTTGCAGCGACAAGCCCGTACGCAGAGCACGGAGCAGCGGCAGCAGCTGAAGTTTGCCTTCAAGTACCCCCTGGAGTGCGTACAGGCAGATTTGATGTACGCCTTTGAGGTCCCGGACGAAAAGGGAAAGCGAAAGCGCTCGATCCTGTTGGTGATTCTGGACGACGCGACCCGCCGGGTGGTGTACGGCGCCTTCGCCTACCGGGAAGGTTCCCTGGCCTTTGAATACGGCCTGCGGCATGTGCTTTTGTCCCACGGACGCATTGGCAAAGTTTTCGTCGATAACGGCTCGGCGTTTGTCTCTTCCGAAACCTCACGCATCCTCTCGATTCTCGGCATTCCCCTGATTCACTCCCGGGTGGGGGTGGCTTCGTCTCGGGGAAAAGTTGAGCGAATTTTTCGCACGATTCGAGACGGGTTCCTGCGGCCTTTAGACAAGGAGTCGGTGCGCAGCCTGGCGGATCTGAACGCCCGTTTCCATACCTGGCTGGAAACCGAGTACCACCGATCGCCCCATCGGGGCTTGGGCGGGAAAACACCCCTGGAGGCATGGTTGGAAAAGGCCCACCACATCATTCATCTGGATCCGACCGTGGATCTGGATGAGATCTTCAAGCATGAAGTACGCCGTCGGGTCTACGGTGACTGCACCTTCACCTTGGACGGTGTGTTGTATGAGGTGCCGGTGGTCTTGAAGGGCAAAAACATCAAGGTGCGGTTCAACCCCTTTCAGCTACCCCGAACGCTGGAATTGGTCTACGAGAAGCGAAGCTACGGCCAAGCTCGGGTGGTGGACGCCTACGCCAACACCCGGGTCAAGCGAACCCAGCGCAATGATCTTGACTCCGGCTTGAGCCCCTCCCAGCAGGCCGGAAGGCCCCCCAAACACCCTCCGGCCTCTCCGACCCGGGCGGCTTTGTCGGCCTCCACCGTTGATCTGGGCAAAGGAGGGGTCTCATGACCACCAAAGAGCTTCTGAGCCACTTCAACCTCACCCAGCTTCCCTTCTCCAAGGAGATCCCCGTACAGCAGCTTTTGGAGCTGCCTTCGCTGCAGAGGGCCTACAGCTCCCTGGAGCTGTTGGTGGAGACCCGCGGCATCGGGCTTCTGTTGGGTAAATCCGGCACCGGTAAAAGCAGTTTGCTTCGAAAACTCTGCGCCTGCCTGCACGGCGGATTGTACAAGCCGCTGTACCTGTGCCACACCTCCGTCAGCCTTAATGAGTTCTACACCCACCTGTGTGCCGCCTTCGGACTGGAGCCGGTATTTCGTCGCTCCAAAATGTTTCGCATGATCCAGGATCGGGTGCTGGCTTTGAATCGATCCAACCGCATCCACCCGATCCTTCTGGTGGACGAAAGCCAATACCTGAGCAACTCCATTCTCCAGGAGATTCGGCTTCTGACCAACTTCGAGATCGATTCGTTGAACGCTCTCACCGTGCTGCTGTGCGGTCGGGAAGAGCTGGCTATGCAGTTCGATCTGTCCATCCTCGAACCCCTGGCCAACTCCATTACTCTCACCGTTCATCTGGACGGCCTGTGCAAAGAAGAATCGTTCAGCTACATCGAAGAGCGGCTCCGTCACTGCGGGACCTCTGCCCCTGTGTTCACCAAGAACGCCTTAGAGCTCACCCATCAGGCCTCCGCCGGCATCATGCGGGATATCAACGCCATCGCCCATGGCGCCCTGATGAACGCCTATCTGGGTGGCAGCCCACAGGTGGAGGCCGAACATGTCAAAGCGGCCATAGAACGATAGTCCCCTGATGAACCCCATCCATTCGGAGATCCCGGCCACCACAACCTCTCAGGTCCGTAAGCAGGCCGTGAGGTTCGCTCATTTCACCGACACGGTTCTGGGCCAACTGAACCGCGCCGCTGCCCGTCTGTGTCGACGTTGCCTGCGCGAACTCCAGCAAAACCCTGAACACTACGATCAAATCTTCACCTACCACGTGGATCTGTTGGCTCGGGCCATCCGTCGGGAGTTGGACGCTCTTTACAGTTGCCTGCGAGTTGACTCTTTGGAGATAATCGATCGTTCCTACCAAGACTGGATTCGACAGAGGAAAAACTGTAAAAAAACCGTTCCTCCACCGATGGCCCGTTGATGGAAACAACGTCAAGCGGGAGGGACCTCTTTCCCGCTTTCTTTTGTTCTTTGAAATAATTCGGGAATGCAAACAGGTACAACACCACGGGACTTCGGCACTTATTTCGGGATCATCCTTACAAAGATACTGCGGGAGCACCCAATACATTAGTGCGGGAGTCTACAGTTGTCAAACATCGTGCTAAACGAAATGGACCAGGAGTTGGAGCGAAGAGGACTGACGTACTGCCGTTGGGCGGACGACAGCGTGATTCTCCTGAAATCCGAACGGGCAGCACAGCGCGTATCGGAGGGAATGATCAAGTATCTGGAGGGGACACTCAATTTACCAGTGAACCGAGAGAAAAGCAAAGTGGCGAAGTTCAAGGACATTACGTTTCTTGGGATTCGAATTAGCGGACGGAGAATACGGATCAGCGAGAAAGCGATCGCAAAGTTCAAATGGAGGGTGAAATCCCTCACGCATAGAAACAACCCTCTATCGATGTACCAGATCATCACGGAACTGAAGCCTTACCTGAGAGGCTGGATAGGATACTTCCGGATACAGCAAATGAGCGGCATCCTCGCCGAGTTCGATGTATGGATACGGTATAGACTACGAGCCATGCAGCTGAAGAAATGGAAGAAACCGAAGAAATTCCAGCGAATCATGATCAAGGCAGGGTTCGACCCCCGAGAAGCCCACAAAACATGGGTTAACATGAAATCCTGGCGCTCAGCACGTAGAAAAGAAGTGTGCATCGTGCTGAGCCCGGAATGGTTCCGAAGAATGGGGCTTGTATTTCTCGATGACTTCAGGCCTGCTTCTCTTAAGGAAACTTAGCTGCTAATCGAGGAGCGGCTTACCTGGCCGGTACGAGCCGTTCTGTAGGGAGGGGGTGTCCTACGGGGCACCTCCTCCCAGAAGTCACCACCTTCCCTGTAACAAGAATCGCTTTGCCGATTCTCAGATCCTTTCGAAAAGTCATCCGCAGCCATTACCCTGTCCCATATCAAGAGGGGGAGACCAGCTATCCTTCCAACTCGTCCCGGTGACTAAGTGGGTGTACCAGCCATGCGGAATCAACTTCCTCCAACTTCTGTTCAAGAAGCATTTTCAGAACTTCGCTTATCAGTACGAGGCCAAACACGTGATCGTCTACGGTCGTTTCAGTATCGAACGCCCACCGCCAGTGCTCGATCCAACTTCGTTGAGGTGGCAATCTTTTTGATACCTGTTCGTTCCTGGGGATGACTCTCTATATCCAGATATATTCTGTACCAAAATATCAATCGATTATACGGTAATATATAGATCGCTATATAGCCCTATAAATAGTAATTATAAATCAGAAAAACGCTATGTTAAAACCTATAAAATACGCTAAAAGTATTAACAAAAATGTCCATAAATGCTTGACAAAAATATGCTATATTACTATAATAATAGGAAGAAATGTAGCTAACAAGGAGATGCATTTAATGAATGTAGAAAAGCGGGTGCAAGGCAACGACAAGAGAGCTAGGTTTGTCAGGATAGCGGAGACAAGAGTTAACAGGATTCTGGAGAATTTAGACAGACTCTCCAACTGTTCTAATAAGAAGAATTACGTATACACGGATGAGGATGTCAAGAAGATTTTTGGCGAACTGGAGAAAAGACTGCGTGAAGTCAAGCTCAAGTTTCAGGAGCCGTCCAAGGATTCTAAAAAGCAGTTTAGCCTCGAATACTAACCACTGCTTTGTGTGAAATGTGGAGAGCTAGGGAGGAATAATGAATGGTGGAAGCAATAGCCGGGAATCTTTGTAAACGACTCATAGCGGCCGATAGCGAAGACGAAGTTGTGGCTATTCTAGATGAAGCAGGGTACTGGGGTGACACCAATACCTGGCGGTACTACGATGACAACGAGAATAATTACAGTACAATCGGCAATCAACAAAGCCGTCCCGACGCGGCAGTTGTTGAAAAGCTGGTGAACGCAATCGATGCCAGGCTCATCAACGAGTGTCTGTTACGGCAAATCGATCCCGAAGGCTCGAAAGCGCCTCAAGACATCCACTCCGCGGTTGTGCGGTTCTTCGAAGAAAATCCTAACTCGATAACGGCGGGCCTGATCTCGGAGTGGCCAGATAAAAAACGTACTGACATCGGTAAGGGTATTACCCTCACAGCGTCCGGATCTCGACCGGGAAGTGGGAAGCCATGCCTCACTATTTCAGATTGCGGTGAAGGTCAAACACCTGACATGATGCCACTCACTTTCCTTTCTCTGACCAAGTCCAACAAGCTTCGAATTCCGTTCGTGCAAGGCAAGTTCAATATGGGAGGGACCGGTGTTCTAAAATTCTGTGGACAGAGAAAACTGCAGCTCATTGTGACTAAAAGAAATCCTGCTCTTCTTCGTGAGACCGCTAGCTCATCGGACGGGATGTGGGGTTTCACCGTGGTACGGAGAGAACAACCGTCTGAAGGGAGACGCAATTCTGTTTTCACGTATTTGGCTCCTTTGGGAGCCGATTCAAATCCGAGAAAAGGCGAGGTACTTAGATTCTCGTCCAAACAGCTGAGCATCTTCCCGGAGGGCAGAGATCCCTACAGAAGGGCTTCCGAGTGGGGCACGCTAGTTAAGCTCTACGACTATGGCATCACCGGTTCGCACATTCTGAGAAAGGACGGTCTTCTAAGCCGACTGGATCTACTCCTTCCTAGCCCAGCTCTTCCAATGCGCCTCTATGAATGCCGGTCTGGTTACCGTGGTCATGCGGGTAGTTTCGAGACGACTCTTTCGGGAATACAAGTTCGTCTTGAAGATGACAAAGCGGATAATCTTGAATCCGGATTTCCAACGACTGGATCAATTCGAGTTGCCGGTGAGCAGCTAACTCTGAAGCTATGCGCCTTCAAGAAAGACAAGGCCGATACGTATCGCAAGAATGAGGGCATTTTATTCGTAATCAATGGACAGACACACGGACATCTAACTACTGATTTCTTCAAGCGTAAGAAGGTAGGATATAGCTACTTGGCCGATTCGATTCTAGCAATCGTTGATTGCAGTCGATTCACGGCTACGAACAGAGAAGAACTCTTTATGAATAGCCGTGACAGGCTGAGCGCGGGTGAATTGCGGAACAGGATTGAAGAGGTACTAGAGGACGAGCTTCGCAATCACACGCTTCTTCGGCAGCTAGTTGAGCAAAGGAGACGGGAAGCACTGCAATCGTCGATTGGGCAATCCAAACCGCTCGAGGAGATCCTGCAAAGCATACTAAAGAAGAATCCCACTCTTTCGAAAATTTTCCTCGAAGGGTTGCGCCTATCCAATCCGTTTAAGACAGAAAACGTCAAGTCGAGACAGGATTCCTTCGTCGGTAGTCGTTACCCGACTTATTTTAAATTCAAAGGGAAGGAATACGGAGCTGAACAAACTAGAAACTGTCATATAAACATGCGATGCCGATTGACCTTCGAGACAGACGCTGCAAACGACTACTTTGACCGTGATACAGATCCAGGGTATTCCCAGGTCATGATGGAAAATGGTGATGGGCTACATGACGTAAACGACTACGCTCTGAACCTACAAAACGGAATCGCAACTCTCAATCTTCCCTTGCCCTCGAACTGCAGAGTCAACAGCGAGCACTCCTTCTTATGCAGAGTAGGCGATTCAACTCGAATAGCACCGTTTGAGAATCGATTTACGGTGACGGTCATGGCCCCCACGGAATTGAAAGGAAGGCCTGGTAGTCGGCGTGCGCCGCCCGGCGTACAGCCTGGTAACGATAGAGAGAGACCCTCAGCTCTCGACCTTCCAGAAATGACGGAGGTATTCAGAGACGGGTGGGACAAACACGGTCTTGATCAATACAGCGCCCTGAAGATTGTCAACAGCGGCCTCGCGACTGCTGGCAAGAACAAAGACGTGTACGATTTCTTCATTAACATGGACAACCTCTTTCTCAACTCGGAGATAAAAACCTCACCAAACGAGGCAGAAGTGATTAGGGCAAGGTACAAATTCGGAATGGTCTTGATTGGCATGAGTCTCATTCACCAGGAGATACAAACGAATGGTCATACAAACGAAAAAACCGAAGATGAGGCAGTAAATCTTGAGGATCGGGTGGCGTCGGTTACGGCCGCTCTAGGTTCCGTGTTGTTACCTATGATCGACACACTTGGTACGTTGGACACCGAGAGTGAGCTTTTCACCGATTATTCGGGCGAATCGACCTAGTTCCTGATACTGTGAAAAAGTACCAATTCCTTGCTGGAAGGTGTTAAGGGGCGCTGTGCAGCATACCACCTTCGGTTGGGGACGTTCCTCCATATCCTTGCCTTTTCGGGCCCGGCTGTTCCCAATAGCTTGCGTTCTCGAAATCCGACCTCTTCAAGTACTGATAGGTACTTGGGTAACTGCCATTCCGGATCGGAGAAGGAAACTAGTTGGACCACGAGAGTGTCACGGTCACAAATGTACCTCACCGAAGAAAAGCACTCAAAGAGCTTCTGGTAGTAACCTTGGAGGTTGATCTGCTTTCTGTCACAAAATGTATAATATGAAGCGCCTTGAGTATCGTTCGTATTGGTGATCCAGTAGGGAGCCGACGATTCCCGTCTACCTTGAATTTGCCAACGGTGGTAAAGCATGTGCACTCCAGGATACGGCGGGGACGTCACTATCAGCTTAGGCGAGTATTTGACTAAGGCGGGTTCCTTCGGAATACCCGATGCGGACCCATGGTACAACAGTGTTCGGAAAGGCGGATAAAACCCGTAGTAATGATCAACGGATTGAATTCTATTCGAATAGTCTCTTAGACCTTCCAACATACGTTTTCCATACATTGCAAGTCTCTGTCTGAAGACAGCGACAGAAGGTATAGCCGCACGACAATCCAGGGCCCACTGGGCAGTTCTCAAGATAATGCACCGCGCAAGATCATTCTGGTTTTGGCTTGATAGATTGACCGAATCAAGCAACGACGCGATCACCTTTTGAATGCGCCAGGTTGTACGATCACCAAGGTTCGTCAAACTGTCCGGAACCGAAATTGACAAACTAGTTGTCCCCTGCCTGAGGATGGTTGACTCGCTTTGACGTTCCAGCCATGCCTGAACTTGGTCTTGCTCATCCCGAGAGAGTGGCGTTGTCTTGACCCTTGTAACAAATACCGATAACTCATTGATGTCTATCCCAATCGCGCGCCGACCAAGGGCCATTGCTTCGACTATCGAAGTGCCTCCTCCCATGAAAGGATCAAGCACTATGTCACCGGGGTCGGTGAAAGCTTGAATCACTGAACGTGCGAAGAGAGGGGAGAACCTGCCAGGATATCGGTAGAAATCATGAGTAAATCCATCAATTGTTGCGGTGTTGTGTATGGAATGGAGTAGCTGAGATACTTGACTTTGTCCCAATCGAATTCTCATGTTGACGGTGAGGTATCTCCCCTATAATAACATATCTCAGATTCATTATCGATTGTTTTTCGCTGTCTATGAACAGAGAAAACAGACTCTACTTTGTGTGCCAAACCGCAGATTAAGCAGACATGCAAGAATCCCCGGATTTTCTAGCAGGTAGAAACCGGATAGGCCCGACCGGAACATGAGCCGAAATAAAGAAAAACTTGCTGGTCACTTCGTGGGAAAGGAGAAGTTGTATTCCCGTTCCTTGGTGTAGAATATGTACATTGAGGAAGCGTAGAATGGTAAAAGTATCATTCCTGAGGCAAATAGATCTTGTAGATGATTATAGTAATGCACTGAGCGCGGTGACACGGTCGTTTAGACTGTCTGAGACGCAGGGGCAATGCTTAGTTTCATGGTTGAATCTTTGCTTTAGTGGAGCACAGAACATGAAGCGGATTACTACAATCGCTCTTACGACCCACCGCCTGATAATGGAAAGGGAGAAATGACACTTACGATCAGCACGGCTGCGGGGATAATTGGCATGACGGACCGCCTCGGCACACACGAAGTGAAAAGATTGCCACCTCAACGAAGTTGGATCGAGCACTGGCGGTGGGCGTTCGATACTGAAACGACCGTAGACGATCACGTGTTTGGCCTCGTACTGATAAGCGAAGTTC
>Ga0307442_1001450_pt1 | contig 11794 bp, 9 predicted proteins | sample SalMarWE160430MG_FD_202143 | JGI IMG/M metagenome (GOLD analysis project Ga0307442, IMG submission 202143) | Salt marsh sediment microbial communities from the Plum Island Ecosystem LTER, Massachusetts, United States - WE1604-30 | ecosystem: Environmental > Aquatic > Marine > Intertidal zone >... | reverse complement strand
GAGGCCACCAATAAAGATTGCAAGTGAGATATACAGGCTGATGGAGTAGAACATGCGTTTTTATCCTTTAAGAGTTTAGTATGTTTTTAAATCTTTGCTGCATCTAAGATGGCTGGAAGCCGATTTTCCCATCCCATTGTTACCAGTTGAACACCCTGGCAGAGTTCTCTAAGAGAGGTAATCAATTCACCTGCTATAGTTACGCACTCATGAATCCTATCAGAGGCCTTCCTAAGCCGTGAAATCATCTCTTCGGGTATAGGGGGCCCAGGAACATTGGCGGAGATATATCGGGCAACACCCACTGATTTTAAAAGAAAAACAGTCGCAATCACTGGAATACCTAATGCTTTAGCCTTTTCCATAAAATAGGTAAAAGCATTGATGTTAAAGACCGGAGGCGTTACCAGGAATTGAGCACCCTCTTTCACCTTTTTTTTAGTAAGCTCTAATTCTGCTTCGAGGGCAATCTCATTAGTAGCTGGTTTAATAGAACAACCAGTTACAAACTGAGGGGAGCCCTTCAATTCCATGCCTGCCATATCAACTCCATTTTGAAGCCCCTTTATAGCCCTGAGTAATGTAAGTTCATCAATATCGGCAAACTGTTTGGCATCGATGTGATCACCATACATAATCTCTTCGCCAGGTATCACTAAAAGGTTTTTAATGCCAAGGAAATAGGCTGCTAAGATATCACCCTGAAGGGCAAGCCTGTTTCTATCCCGGGAGCAGATCTGCATGATGGTTTCCATTCCCTGCTGTTGCATAAGAGCAGCACCACCCATAGCGCTCATCCTCATGACAGCTTGTGCCATTTCAGGCACAATCACACCATCAACCCTTCCTTTGATTTTTATGAGATTTGAGACCAGATCGGACGCATCTACCCCTTTAGGGGGATCAAATTCAGCCAATACTACGAAATCGCCTGCCAGTAGTTTTTTCTGAAAGCTCATAATTTAGCCTTTTTTCTAAATAGAGAGATGTTTGTTGATTAACGTTTACTTTGGTACTCACTATATATAAAGGAAAAGCCTTTATTTTCATACAAAAAGAGAAGAATAGAAATTTAAGAAAGGAGAGTTTCAGCATTTCAAAAAAAATGTAAAGACTAAACTTTTGGATGCTCGTTTATCATTTAATCTTTAATCATGTCAAGAAAAATGAGAAAAAATAACCCCAAGAAATAGATTTCCGATTAACCAATAGTATGATGTGATTTTTGCAAGGCCTGACAATTCTTGTCACCCTACAAACGAGGGTGGGATTTTCTGAAGAAAAGTCCATTCTCGTTACAAAAATATGAGGTATGTCAAGGTCTCATGATGTGATCTTTTGAAAAAAAGGTAGGTTTATTCAGAGATAAGGTCGACCGGATTATAATGAAGGATGTTTATTGTGGATTTTTAAAAGAAAAATCCAGGGAGATGGTAAATCATCCCCCTGGATTTCCTATTATTTTAGAATATTCCCTCAACCTTGCCTGTCTTAGTATCAACGTCTACTCTTCTGAAGGCAGGATCGGAACTTGTTCCTGGCATAAGGCTAATTGCTCCTGCGCAAGGACAGAGGAATTTGGCCCCGGAATAGATCAACACATCTCTTATCGGAAGTGTCCACCCCTTGGGCACGCCCTTTATGGTTGGGTCATGGGTGAGACTCAGGTGAGTCTTAACCATCATGGTCGCATAATCATCATACTTGGAATCGCCCTCGAGCATCTTTGCCTTTGCCTCTGCTTCAGGTAACCAGGCCACGCCGTCAGCCCCATACACCACTTTAGCGATCTTGTCAACTCGATCTCTGAGTTTCATCTCAAGGGGATACAGGAATTTAAATTCAGGCTCAGTTTCGCAGGCCTCTTTCACCACATCTGCAAATTCCAGGGCTCCATCGCCACCATCAGCCCAATGCGTTGAAAGGGCAACTCTTGCCCCGGCATCTTCAGCGGCCTTCCTGACCATAGCGATCTCGTCTTTGGTGTCGGTATAGAAGCCATTGATGCATACGACCGGATTGATCCCTGACTCTCTGATGGTGTTAATGTGATGCACCATGTTGGCAAGACCTTTTTCAAGGAGTCCAAGATTTTCCTTAGTATACTCTTCGGGAAGTTTCAGTCCTGCTACCACCTTGGGGCCACCTCCGTGCATCTTCATTGCCCTTATAGTGCTTGTAAGGACTGAAACATGGGGTTTGAGACCACTGAAACGGCATTTGACATTCCAGAACTTCTCAAAGCCTATATCAGCGGCAAAGCCACTCTCGGTAATATGGTAGTCAAACATCTTGAGACCAATGCGGTCGGCAATGATAGAAGACTGCCCTACTGCGATATTGGCAAAGGGACCGGCATGCACCATGCAGGGCTGATATTCAGCAGTAGACATAAGAGTAGGATTGATGGTATTCCTCATCCATGCAGTCATGGCACCACCCACTTCAAGGTCACCCGTAGTGACTACATTTCCGCTCTTGTCAAAAGCAACGGTAATTTTATCGAGCCTTTCCCGTAGATCCGCAAGGTCCTTAACAATGGAAAGGATGGCCATGAGCTCAGAGCCTACAGCGATCCCGAATTTTGACTGCATGGTGAAACCATCCATCCTTCCGCCAAGGCCGATGACAATATTCCTGAGAGCCTGGGCGCAAAAGTCCATGATCCACCCCATTTCAACCCTGGTAGGATCGATATTAAGGCGGCGCATTTTTGTAAGCCTTTGTAATTGTTCATCATTGTAATTTCTCTCATGCTGCATCCTGGCAGTCAGTGCTACCATTGCCAGGTTGTGCGCATTTATTATATCATTGATATCTCCTGTCAGGCCCATAGAAAACTCGGTGAGAGGTATAAGTAATGCATTTCCACCACCAGCAGCAGTTCCCTTGATATTCATAGTTGGCCCTCCAGATGGTTGACGAAGGCAGCCACCTACATTCAGGCCTCTTTTTCCCATACCTTCCATCAGGCCCATAGAAGTTGTACTTTTGCCTTCACCCAAGGGTGTTGGTGTGATCGCAGTTACCTCTATGTACTTGCCATCTGGTTTATCCTTTAACCGGTCTATTATCTTTAAAAAATCCAGCTTGCACAGTCTACCCATTGGTAGGATCTCATCCTTCTGGAGACCTATCTTCTCCCTCCACTCTTCCGGTGTTGGCATATTCTCCTCCGCTGCTTCTGAAATCTGCCAATCACTCATCTCAACTGCATTATACGCCATGGAACTTCCCTCCTTTTTTAGATTAATTATTAGAAAGATTTGCAAAAATATGCTGAATTACCTCATTTACACAACAGATTATGTATGCTCTTATTGTCACCTCCTTCTATCAAAAAATATGTTTAGGTTTTTCTGCCTTGAAAAGACCATTTTTAGACATTTAGACGATTCTCTTACCATAGTGAGAAATTACCATTGATTATCTGGAAAAAGGAGCCTAAATATGATTATAACTTAGGCGTAATGTAACTATTATTTTTATCGGTTGTTGTCAATAAAAAAATTAAGGCCTTTTGAATGATAAGCATACATAAGTCCCTTAATTTCTGATGCAAACCGTTATGACGATATCTTTTCAAGACCTAACAACTTTTGTCACCCTACAAAAGAGGGTGGGCTTTTCTGAAAAAAGGTCCATTCTTGTTACAAAAATATGAAGCATGTAAGAGTTTCATAACACACAGAAAACAAAGTCATGGGCAGGGATGCTAAATCTCTCTTTTAGTCTTTTAATAATGCAGTGGAAGATAGGTGAATGAAAATAGACAGAGAACTGTTCAGAAAATTTGAGAAGATTGTGGGCGAGGAGTACATATCTGATGCAGAAGTGGCGAGAGTATGCCATGCATATGATGCAACCAAACAGAGGGCTATGCCTGATGTGGTTATAAGACCTTATTCAGCTCAGGAAGTGTCACAGATACTGCGATTAGCGAATGAAAGGCGCATACCGGTATATCCGGTGGGCGCTGCATCCGGTATGACCGGTGGGGCTGTGCCGCTCCATGGTGGAATATCGCTGAATATGAATAGGATAAACAGGATAATAGAGATCGATGAGGCAAACATGACCGGCACAGTGGAGCCGGGTGTCATAGTTGCCGATTTTCAGAATGAGGTAGAGAAATTGGGCTTATTTTATCCTCCAGATCCTGCCAGCAATACGTTTGCTACTATGGGTGGTTCTGTCGCGGAATGCTCTGGTGGGCTACGAGGTGTGAAATATGGCGTCACAAAGGATTATGTGATAGCGCTGGAAATAGTGCTGCCCACAGGAGAGATAATACACACTGGCTCCAAAGCACTAAAAAGTGTCACAGGATATGACCTGACCAAACTTTTTATCGGCTCTGAAGGAACACTTGGCATTTTCACCACGATAGTAGTCAAGCTAATACCGCTACCGGAAAAAATCGAGACGATATTGGCACTTTTTAAGAGTATAACAAATGCGACAGATACGGTATCTTCCATCATCGCCTCAAAAATTGTGCCCCGAGCACTGGAGTTTATTGACGAGGAGGCTATCAAGGCCGTTAGGCTCTATAAAGGATCCGGTAGTATCGAGAGCACGAAAGCTATGTTGCTCATTGAGGTAGATGGTTCTCCAGATACAGTACGCCGGGATGCTTTGCGTATTATGAATATCTGTAAAAATAATAAGGCCTTTGACGTAAGGAAAGCAGAGACTGATGAGGAAGTGGATGCCCTCTGGTCTGTGAGACGCTCAATATCGCCAGCGCTCTACACTGTTAGCAAGGGAAAGGTTAACCAGGATATATGTGTCCCGCGGAGCAATCTGACCCGGATGTTGAATAAAATATCCGAAATAGGCACAAAACATGAAGTTAAGATCGTCAACTTTGGGCACGCTGGCGATGGCAATATACACATCAACATCCTGATTGATCCCAGCCTGCCTGAAGAAATGAGGCGCGCTGAGAATGCAGTAGGCGACATATTTAAGGAAACAGTCAATCTTGGTGGAACATTATCGGGTGAGCATGGTGTCGGAAATACCAAGTCAAAATATCTTTATCTTGAGATTAAGCCAAGAGAATTAAAGCTTATGAAAGATATAAAGACCTTGTTAGATCCAAATGGAATACTTAATCCAGGGAAGATATTCTCAACCACCACCTGAAAGTATACCTGATGATGCCCTTCGGTCTGAGACATGTCGGCGAGCCCTTCGGCTGTGAGCTCAGGGCCGAACGGCTCATGTCGAGTCGCTCAGTGTCGAAGGCAATTGCAAAGATTATACTCATTAGAATACGTTATAGTATTTGCGAATCGTAGCACTTAGCCTCAAACCGACAAGACGTGAAAAGCACAATTATTTAAGGGACAAATATATACTACTGAAAGCATTAAATAGTTTGCAATATCGAGAGGGGATATTTTCATTGCGCAGTTAAGGGGACATATTTACAAAGCTTAAACAGGAAATAGAGCTTTTCTTGACAGATTAAAATGGATTTGATATAAGATACTAACAATTTGTTCAAGATGGAGGTCTTATTATGGCTGAGGAAGAGGTTGGTGTAGTTGTTAAATTTTTCTCTAAACCAAGCGTTGCTGCTATAAACGTGACAAAGGGATCTATTAAAAAGGGTGATACCCTGATGTATAAAGGTCACACTACTGATTTTACCGAAGAGGTAGCGAGGATGGAGATCGATAACCAATCTATAGATGAAGCAAAGATTGGTGATATGATTGGTATTAAGGTAAAGGAGAGGGTGAGGGAAAAGGACACAGTCTATAAAGTTGTGGACTAAGACGCTATGTCTTTAAGTGGAAGAATTTAAATCAAAACCACACCTTACACAACAATCTTTCTTTTTCTGTTTAAAACCACAATTTGGGCAGAGAATAAAATCCTCTGTGGAAAGTATATATTTTTGTTCAACAGAGAATTTATCAGGAAATTCCCCAGTCTCTTGAATATTAACAAACCCACCGGCATTGATAATGACCTCAGCATATTTCCGAGCTTCCTCTAAGCTTAAATCCCTCTTCAAAACTACTGGAGCCCTTTCGATATATTTATCTAAGGTAGAGCCAGAAACCCCAAGTTTGGCCATGTTTTGCCGGAAAATCTCTTCTTCAGTCTTTATACCAAAAAGAGCAATCCTGTATTTCTTTGCCATTTTTTTTAACAAACTATTGTTAAATAGTTGCACAACGTACTCAGCAAAATATAAGTCCTCACATCCTATGGCAAATCCTGATCACAAAAGGAATATGCTAAGTGCTTCGAGTCGCTCAGCCGAAGTTTATATAAATACGTCATCGAATTTATGGATCAAGGGACTAAGTTAATCAGTAGTCATTTTTTTTATTCAATTCAGAAATCGTATATCAATGTGGATTTAAGGCCAGATCAATCGTATGTCAAGACAAAAAGAGACTAACCCTGGAATTCTTTTTCTTGCATAGAAATAGTATCGTATGATAATTAAAGCAGTTTAATAAAAATGTTGAGCCGTAGAGCAGTTACGTAGTGTAGTAATAAAAACCACACAACTCAAGCATTCGACGATTCGATCACTCAATCATCTTTTAATAAAGAAATATACCTTGACGGAATTAGTAAATAAAAAGGGGAATATCAAAACCAAAAAAGTTACATTCATTAATAATGAATTAGCGAGAAGTCTTTATGGAGAAAGAAACAGCAATCTACGCCTGATAGAAAAAAAGCTTAATATAATATGTAATATTAGAGGAAACGATATCATTTTGCAAGGTGACTTCCCTGAATTAGAAACGGCTGAAAATTTATTAACCCAGCTATACGGATTGCTTAAAGAAGGATACCCTATCTACGAGAGAGATGTTGAGTATTCACTTAGAATCCTAAATGGTAACCATAAAGCAGAGCTTAAACCAATTTTTTTAGACAGGATATACATCCCATCAAAAAAAAAGACAATAACACCCAAAAGTCTCAATCAGAAAATGTATATTGATGGTATAAGAAAATACGATATTGTATTTGGTATAGGACCAGCTGGCACAGGGAAAACATATCTTGCTATGGCAATGGCCATATCATCTTTAATGAAAAAAGAGGTAAATAGGGTAGTCTTAACAAGACCAGCTGTGGAAGCAGGTGAAAAATTGGGTTTTTTGCCAGGAGATCTATATGAAAAGGTGAATCCATATCTGAGACCACTATACGATGCCCTCCATGATATGATGGATTTTGAAAGTGCTTCACGTCTTATCCAAAACAGTGTAATAGAGGTAGCTCCTTTGGCCTTTATGAGAGGAAGGACACTTAATGATTCTTTTATTATATTAGATGAAGCTCAGAATGTAACACCTGAACAGATGAAGATGTTTTTGACGCGTCTTGGTTTTAGCTCAAAAACAGTTATAACCGGAGATATTACCCAAACAGACCTTCCTGAGGGAAAGGCTTCGGGCCTTATACAGGCCAGAGATATTTTAGCTGACATAAAGGAGATACAATTTGTGTATTTCGGGAGAGAAGATGTTGTCAGGCATCCATTAGTCCAAGAAATTATAGATGCCTATGATAAGCTGGAAACTTGATACTCTTTAACTTTATACACATTAGGCATTTATAACCCTGGCCAGACCTGATTTTTTAGCCTGAGCTCCACGGGCTCAGCTTTTAAAATATTGCAGCGATAATAGGATATTTCAGGCAAGTCGCGCCAGGGCGGGCTTTAGACACTTTAATATAAATATCATGGCAGAGAAGAAGAAAAAGATCGCCCCAATTAAGAATAAAAAGGGTAAAAAGTTGGAAAAAGAAATCACCTCACCACTGAAAAGATTTGTGACATCACTCAGGGTGGCTAGCTCCAAAATTCAAATATGGATATATCTCATTGTCTTAAGCGCTATTATTTCCCTTCTCTTTTATCCGAACTTGCTCTTAATACCAACAGAAGATTACTCTATAGGAGATGTGGCAAATAAGGATATCAAAGCATCTCATGATTTTCTTGTTGAAGATAAGGAATTGACAAAACAGAGGCGATATGAGGCAGTAAAATCAGCTCTTTTCGTCTATGACTTTGACAGGTCAGGTGCCAATATTAACCAGAGGATTAAAACATCCTTCAGCTATGCTAAGAAAGAGCTAGAACAGATTTCATCAATTGAGTTGGAGCCAACCCTGCGCTCAGAAAAACTTGAGCAATTAAGAGACAAATTCTTTGATCTTTTAGAAATCACTGAAGATTCTGTTCTATTTGACCGGCTTGTCAAGGACAACTTTTCTTCCCATATAGATAATAGCGCATCGATCACAATAAACCAAATATTAGAAAAAGGTATTGTAGGAAACAAGAAAGTTTTGATGACCCAGAAAGGAAAAGGGATAATCCTTCGTGATATAGACAGTCAACAAGAACTCAAAACAGATGATTTTGATCGTTTTTATAATCTCGAAAGTGCTCTGCAATATTTCAATCAGGCTATTGAACAACGCATAAAAAATGAAAATGTAGGAGATATTGTTGCGACAACAAAGCATTTTGCTAAATCGATCACAAATCCAAATATAACATTTAATAAAAGTGAGACAGAGCTAAGAAAAGAGGAGGCAAAAAAATCAGTTAAACCAATCTATTTCCAAGTTAAAAAGGGCGAAATGATTGTGAGAGAAGGAGAAAAAATCAACCTAACTCATCTATGGAAATTGGAGGCTGAAGCAAAACTAAAAACAAACGCCCCAACACTCAGTATGGCCCTTGGCATGACCCTAATGATTGGTATATTGTTGGCCCTAAGTTACATTGTGCTTGTTAAGAGGTCAAATACCTTCAAAGGAGATTCAAAAAGTCTCATCTTCATTAGCGTGACCCTTTTATTCATGTTTTTGCTTGTGCTCTTGTATAATACAGTGGCTGAAGAGGTAGCGAGGGGTTTCCATTTTTTTACTGCCCAAGCTCTCCTCTTTGCCTTGCCAATTACTCTGGGAGCTATATTAATCTCTATCTTTCAAGGATTGGAGGTGGCAATTGCCTTTTCATTGATCCTCTCCATTCTGGCTTCCATTGCTGTCGAAAGTAGGATAGAGTTTTTTGTTTATTTCCTTATAGGGTCTCTTTTAGCGGCCTATGGAGTAAGAAATTGCAGAGAAAGATCGGTATTGATAAAAACAGGAATGAAGGTTGGTCTTTTAAATGTTGTTCTGTCTTTATCGATCCAGTCTCTATACGGAAATCCTTACTCTCTCCTCGGTGCCGTTTCTGTTGTATCTGGTTTTCTGGGTGGTGTCTTAGCTGGAGTTATAGCAACCGGTTTTCTACCATTGATAGAGATAATTTTTGGTTTTACTACAGATATCAAGCTGCTGGAGTTGTCCAGCTTGGATCAGCCCATTCTTAAAGACTTAATGGTCAAGGCCCCTGGCAGTTATCATCATAGCGTCATGGTGAGTAACATGGTCGAGGCAACAGCTGAAAGCATCCATACCAACCCTCTTTTGGTAAAAGTGAGTGCATATTATCACGACATTGGAAAGATAAATAAACCACTCTATTTTATTGAAAATCAAGTGAAGGGTGACAACAGGCATGAGAAACTTGCACCTTCTATGAGCAGTCTTATATTGATCTCTCACGTTAAAGATGGTGTGGAGCTTGCAAAACAACATAGGCTTGGAGAGGAAATAATAGATATTATCCAGCAACACCATGGCACAGGTCTCATCTCCTATTTTTATCAAAAAGCCAAGGAACAAAGTCAAAAAAGGGGAAGCAGGTCCTCGCCTGTTAAAGAAGAAGATTTTAGATATCCTGGTCCGAAGCCTCAGACTAAAGAAGCTGGGTTGGTTTTGGTAGCAGATGCAGTAGAGGCAGCATCCAGAACTTTGGTTAATCCTACTCCTGCAAGAATTCAAGGAATGGTTCAGAAAATCATAAATAATATCTTCTCAGATGGACAGCTGGATGAATGTGAGTTAACATTAAAAGATTTAAACCTGATAGCCAAAACTTTTTCTAAAACATTAAGTGGAATCTTTCACAGCAGGATTGAATACCCAGAACCAATAGCCAAAGGAGAAACAGATAAAAGAAAAGAAAATAGAGATTCAAATAACTTGTCAGCACCCCAGGAAAAAAATGGATCCCGGGAAAATAAAAATGAAGTTAAAGAGGATCTTAAAAGACTTGGAATGTCATGATGCTGAGCTGAGTATACTCATTACAGATGATAAACATATAGCAGAACTAAACAGCCGCTTTCTTAAAAGAAAAGGCCCTACAAATGTTCTCGCCTTCCCGATAAGAGAGGATGATCCTAACGAGCCTGAGACATCTATGCTCGGAGATATTGTCATATCATTAGACGCTGCAATGAGAGATGCAATAAAACTTGGTGAGAGCCTTACTAAAATGACTGACAGACTCCTCATTCATGGCCTTTTACACCTTTTGGGCTATACCCATGAAAGGTCGGAGGAGGCTTGGAGGATGGAAGAAGAGACGGAACGGCTACTGACAATGATAGAAAGATAAAGATGTCTGTTGTTAATGGACTGTTGTCAGTTGCAAAGGACAAGAGATAAAAAAACAACGACAAAAACTCAACAGACACAATACATTAAACAAACTTATGTGATAAGGAGTTACTACTATGGCCCTTTTATCAGTTAATGTTGATCATATTGCAACAATCCGTGAAGCGAGAGGAATAAATGAGCCGGACCCCGTTTTGGCTGCAGGTATAGCTGAGTTAGCCGGCGCTGAAGGTATCATATGTCATCTGAGAGAAGATCAGCGACATATTAAGGACAGGGACTTAGAACTGCTCAAAAAAACAGTCAAGACCAAATTAAATCTGGAAATGGCACCCGTCAAAAATCTCATTGATACTGCCCTTACCATTAAACCAGATTTGGTAACCCTTGTCCCTGAAAAAAGGAAAGAGGTAACCACTGAAAGTGGCCTTAATGTTGTAGGCAATAAAAAAGAATACAAAAGAGTTACTGGCATATTAAGGGAGGCTGGTATTTCTGTCAGTTTTTTTATTGATCCAAACCCTGATCAGATACAAGAATCTTTTGATGCGGGTGCAGATATAATTGAGATTCACACAGGAGCCTACAGTGAAGCAGTATCAGAATCAGAGATACTCAGAGAATTTGAAAAAATAAACAAGGCAGCAAAATTAGGAGCTGAGCTCAAGCTGAAAGTACATGCTGGACACGGCCTTAATTATGTGAATATAAAAAGATTTTCATCTATTCCCGAGATAAAGGAATACAGCATTGGCCACAGTATTATCGCGAGGGCTGTAATGGTGGGACTGGATCAGGCTATTCGCGAGATGATTACACTGATGTCCCAATTTTAGTGTTTGTTGAGTTTGTTGTGTTTTTGAGTGCCCATAGTCCATATGGTTGTAATCCCCCTGCGCCAAAACAACTTTTAACTTACAATTTTAGGCAATGTAGCCCTGGCCCAGACCTGGCTGCCAGATGGCGGGCAGGCCTAGTAAAACTTTACTCAGCAAAGATAAAAAAGGATTTGTGATACATAAGAATCAAGCGTATATTCAAATCATTTCGCACCCCTGGCCCAGACCTGGCATCGGAAATTTGATGTTTGCTATTGAGGTCTTGGAAAAACTAATAGCCCTTATTTAATAAATCATCACATCGCGCCAGGGCAGGCAGGGCGGGCTCACTTTAGGCACTGTTATGATCTATGGTATTGGTATAGATATTGTAAATATAATAAGAATGGGAAGAGTAGTTAATAGATGGGGACCAAGGTTTTTGCAGAGGGTATTTACTG
>Ga0307442_1001448_pt1 | contig 11801 bp, 11 predicted proteins | sample SalMarWE160430MG_FD_202143 | JGI IMG/M metagenome (GOLD analysis project Ga0307442, IMG submission 202143) | Salt marsh sediment microbial communities from the Plum Island Ecosystem LTER, Massachusetts, United States - WE1604-30 | ecosystem: Environmental > Aquatic > Marine > Intertidal zone >... | reverse complement strand
CCGAACTTGCGATCTCACATTCGACGTTGAATGCTCATTTCAGCGCGGCACGCCGTAAGCTGGGCGTTGCAACAACAGTCCAAGCCGTGCTCAAGTTCGTGAGCGCGGCGGGAGATCTTGGGGAGGGTGTTCGCCTTCGGCCACGGGAATCAGGCACAGCCCTGCCGACTTTTTCGGCAAGTCAAATCGCTTTTCTTGATCGTCTCGCGCAATGCTCTTGTCTGACCACGGCGTGGCAGGCGCTCCACGACCACGTTGCAGCGATTGGGGTGACGGCGGTCAACCTGGGTCTTTTGACCAATCCCGACGGAATCTTCGGCGAAAAGGACTACTACTATCGGTCGTCGCTGCCCGATGAGCTGACAAAGCTCTATTATTTGGCGGGCGGCCCGCGCAACGATCCGATCATCCCGTATGTGGCGCACGGAGGAGCACCGGTGGTTCGTGATCCCGAAGGCTTTTGGGCCCAGGTCAAACAGTTTTCGGAAGATCTTCCGGCATCGCTGTTGCAGTTTGGAGAAGCATTGATCGACTTCCATTTGGGCTGCGCCTTGTGTGTTCCGCTGCGCGATGCGGATACCGGTGCACCCTTCTGTCTGGTGTTTTGTTTCGATCGCAGCAGCCGAGTTGAGTTTCAAGAGGCGGTCGCGGAGCACGAACGCAATCTGAGCGAATTGGCGCAATTATTCTGGGCACACCTGCAATCTATGCGCATGCTCTCTGGTCTGCCGGGTTTGACCGCGAGAGAGCGCGAAGCGCTAATGCTCGTGGTTCGTGGTTTTGCCGTGTGCGAGGTCGCTGAGCGCATGCAGGTTTCTGGGCGCTCCGCCGAGAAGTTCCTCGCTGGCGCACGGTCGAAACTCGGCGCGCGCAACAACGCTCAGGCGGTCTACCGCGCTATGGTCTACCGTGCTCTTTTTTGAGAGAGCGCCCTCGGGTCACTATGGGACGGGTATCTGGGCATGACTGTTCTTGGCTCAACCCTGACGTCTTATAAAGAGCGGCTTAGGACTGTTCTCGGAGCCTACTAAGCTGACGAGTTCGGCTCTTGAATTTGGATCCGCTCCTGGGCCTAAAGGCCGACGTTGGCCATGCGGCCGAACAGGAGCTTGGATGAGTTCCGTGCGCTCGCGCGTGCCCGCCTTGCGCCCAACGACCAATACGTGATTGTCAGTTTTCTCCGGTCTGCGATCGGGCAACAGGATGGGGGACACTTCTCGCCGCTCGCAACCTATTGCTCCGCTACAGATCGGGTTCCTCGTCCTCGACGTTGCGCGTTACAGGTACCCGCCGATCTGGGTCCGCACGGCAGAGCTGTTCGCCGCAATGAATGCCCCTAATTTCGACAACGGCGACCGCACCCGTGTCAAGTTGCTGCTAATTCCACGCGCACGAATCCGTGGCACTTTGCAGCTCAGCCTCGAAGTCCGTGCGACCAGCGCGTATAGATGGCATCTGTAACCTGTCGCAGCCTGCCGATTCGCGCATCGATGTCTTGCAGAATTTGCTTCGACGACTGACGAGTTGCATCTGAACAGTCGGGGAGCAGATGCGCGCAGCTCTGACACCACATCTCAATCTGGGGGCGATCGACCTCGATATGACACTGAATGCCGAGATGGCGGTCATCAAAAATGAAGGCCTGGTTGGCGTTGAACTTGCTGGTCAATACCCGTCTTGCGCCCGTTGGCAATGCAAACTGGTCATAGTGCCACTGAAATGGCGTAAACCGCGTTGCACGCCCGAACCATTCTTCGGGTGCGTTCTTGCAGACCTCGACCTCGTGCCAACCGATCTCCGGAATGTCTGCTCGTTCGACGCCGGCGCCGAGGGTCTTAGCGAGGATTTGGCTGCCGAGACAGTGGCCAATGATGGGTACTTGGCAGTTGATTGCCCGATATAAGAGCAGCGATAACGCAGGCACCCAGCGATGCGGATCGTTGGCGCTGATTTGGGCACCCATCAAGCCGATCCCTGCGAACTCTCTGGGATCGATCGGGACAAGATCGCTAGCATCCAACCGAAAGAGGCGCCACGGCAGATGGCTGGCGTCGAGCCATTGCGTGAAGTAGCCAGGACGCTCGGTCGCTGAGAAGCAGAACACCGCGATCGGACGCATGCTTAGCCTCTAACCTCGGTGCCATCGATGATCTCAGTTTTCAGCCAATTTGAAGGCAAACCCGCTACCGCATCTTCGTACACCGCAATGCCGCTCTGGGTCAGGAGCCGCTAATGTCTGATTTGGGTCACGAGCAGCCACTTCACGCACGCACACTCTGAGTCCGCTTTGACCCCGAGAGCGGACTTGGCCAATAGCACGGCGTTGGCATACTCGCGAGCAGCCTAAGGGGGTTTGAGATTTACTGGTGGGACAGATTAATCTATTGATATTTAAAGCAAAAATGGCCTTGGCGCCCCGTAGGGGACTCGAACCCCTGTTACCAACGTGAGAGGCTGGCGTCCTAGGCCACTAGACGAACGGGGCAGCGCAAGGCCGAACCTATATGGGAGGCAGGGCCCTCCGATCAAGCCTTTCTTTGCAATGCCGGGCCTCACCGGGCCGGCGGCTGCGTGCCCGCCGGCTTGGGCTCGACCGCAATATCGGTCACCGTCCGCCCCGTCCGAAGGTCGAAGACCGCGATGCCCGCAGCCGTCCCTACCTCGTAGTGCACGGCAATCCGATTGCCCGAGAGCGAGATTGAGCGCACTTGCGCCCCAGCCGGCAGTTTGAGGCTCTGCGCGGGGCGGATGGCCAGTGTGGGAGCTGCCGGTTGCGTTGCCGAGGGGGACGCGAGATAGATGACGCGCCAGACGACAGCGGCCAGTCCTGCAAACAGCACGACCGCCAGCGCCACCACGACGAACTTGAGGATGCGCTGGAGCCGCAGCTCGGATGCGGCGCGAGAGCCCGCGTCATGGGGTGACGTTTGTGTGGAAGCAGCGAGAACACCGTCCGGGGCCTGCATGGAAGTCCCTCTCAAACAGATGTCGCGGAGACCATGGCGTCACGACGCAAACATCCAGTCGGGGTCCCAATCAGGATCCAAGTGACGCCAGCGGACTTGGGCGGGCGGCTCGACAAACTCCTGACCGAGCGCATCAAGGACTTGAGTCGCGCCCACGTGCAGGCGCTCATTCGCGCCGGTCACGTCACAGATTCTACGCATGCGAGCATAAGAGACGGGGCCTATCGGGTCAAACCAGGCGAAATCTTCGAGGTCTGCGTGCCGGAGCCGGCGCCCGCCGCGCCGGCGCCCGAGCGCATCGCCCTTAACGTCGTCTACGAGGATCGGGACCTCATCGTCATCGACAAGCCGGCCCATCTGGTCGTGCACCCCGCCGCCGGGCACGCTTCGGGCACGCTCGTCAACGCGCTCATTGCGCACTGCGGCGCCAGCCTTTCCGGCATTGGCGGCGTCAAGCGCCCAGGCATCGTGCATCGCCTCGATAAGGGCACCTCGGGACTGTTAGTCGTCGCCAAGACCGACGCCGCGCACAAGGGCCTCAGCGAGCAGTTTGCCGCGCACGGCGCAGATGGGCGTATGCAGCGCGCCTATTTGGCGCTCGTGTGGGGCAAGCCGCTGCGTCCGCGCGGGACAATTGACGCGCCGCTGACCCGCAGCTCGGCGAACCGCACCAAGATCGCCGTGGCAAAGGGCGCAACCGGCCGTCGGGCCGTCACTCACTACGAGGTTCTCAAGACGTTCGGTGCAACGGGGAAAGGAGCAGTCTCACTCTTGCGGCTGTGGCTCGAGACGGGGCGCACGCACCAGATCCGCGTGCATCTTGCCCATGTTGGGCACCCCGTGGTGGGCGACCCCGTCTACGCCAGCGGGTTCAAGGCGAAGGCCCGCGTATTGCCGCAGCCGGCACAAGACGCCCTGCGACACCTTGGCCGCCAAGCGCTGCATGCGGCCGAGCTCGGTTTCGAGCATCCTGTGACGGGCGAGGCGCTACGCTTCACAAGCGCGTTACCCAACGACATCGCCGATCTTCTCGCCGCGCTTGAGCGGGCGCATTCGCCGAAAAGCCGCTTGAATGTCGAAAGCAAGCATTAGCGCCATTAGCTAATTGGCCCCGCTTCCTTTTCCACCGTTAAGGAGTCCCGCGCTAGAGCGGGATGAAAGCTTCGGTCAGGGCACGAACGAGCTAGGTCTCCGGAGGGAAATCCGGTTTTGTCGCCGGGTACACCGGCCCCCGCCCCCCAAGATCAGCAGCGCTGCTTTGCCGCGCAGACATAGGTCGCCTGCAACACCTGGGGCAGGCTTAACGTATAGTTCACGAGACACATGACCACGCGCGTGGCAAGACGCAACGGAAATGGTCGACCTCGCACGTTAACAGATCGCGGGGCACCCCTATCTCGGCGCGCCCCCGCGCGGGTCGATCGCGATCGACGCAAAGATAAGAGGGACCATCCCCCGCTCAAACCGGGAATGGTGTTTGGTATGGCGACAAAGCTTCCCACAATTGCGCAAGGCTCTATGGGCCTGGCGCGCTATCTGCAGGAAATCCGCAAATTCCCCATGCTGGAGCCTGGCGAGGAGTACATGCTCGCCAAGCGCTGGCAGGAGCACACCGATCAGGACGCGGCCGAGCAGCTGGTGACGTCGCACCTGCGTCTCGTTGCACGCATCGCCATGGGTTATCGCGGCTACGGGCTGCCGATCGGCGAGGTCATCTCGGAAGGCAACGTCGGCTTGATGCAGGCCGTCAAGCGGTTCGATCCGGACAAGGGTTTCCGGCTCGCGACCTATGCGATGTGGTGGATCCGCGCCTCGATCCAGGAGTACATCCTGCGCTCGTGGAGCCTCGTGAAGATGGGCACCACGGCGGCGCAGAAGAAGCTGTTCTTCAATCTGCGGCGCGCCAAGAGCCAGCTGCAAGCGCTCGACGAAGGCGATCTGCGCCCAGATCAGGTTCAGACCATCGCACGCCGCTTCGGGGTGAGCGAAGCCGACGTCGTGTCGATGAACCGTCGCTTGGGCGGGGACGCCTCGCTCAACGCGCCGGTGCGCGCCGACGCCGAGGCCGGCGAGTGGCAGGATTGGCTCGTCGACGATGGGCCGAGCCAGGAGGACCAGCTCGCCGAGAACCAAGAGCTCGACCAGCGCAGAAGCTACCTGTCGAGTGCGCTGTCCTCGCTCAACGACCGCGAGCGGCGCATCTTCGAAGCGCGTCGGCTCACCGACGATCCGGCAACGCTGGAGGATCTCTCCACCGAGTTCGGCGTGTCGCGTGAGCGCATTCGCCAGATCGAGGTGCGCGCCTTCGAGAAGGTGCAAAAGGCCGTGCAGAGCGCCGCAAAGGCGGCCAATACCGTCTGAGCCTACGCCAACCCCTCGTCTCGGCCCGCCACGGCGCGGCTTCAGAGCACTTGGCGCGCAGCTATTGCGGCTCGGCGACCTCGAAGTTGGTGATGGACCAGCTGTCGCCCCTCCTGCTGGGCGCAGACGCCGCGAGCATGCCGATGTAGCTCGGGTCCCGAGGCGGCTCGCCCTTGAAGTGGGCGACCTCTTTGCCGTTGATCGAGATCTCGACTTGGTCGCCTTTTGCGGTCACCCTCAGCGTGTTTTTCTCCTTGGCCCCTGTCTTGATGGCGTCGAGCTTGACCCAGTCGACCGGCCTTTTGGCTTGGACGATGCCATTGACGACGCGTGCAACCGTGAAATAGCCGTTGGGCGCAATCACCGCTTGGTAGTAGTTACGGTTGTCCTCGACCCAAAACATGAGGCCGGCATAGCTCGTGGTCGAATCCGACGTCGGCTTGGCCAGGCGGACGGTGGCGCAGGCATCGAGATCGTCGAAGACGAATGCCCGGTTCCAGCGGAACGTCCGCGTGCCCGGAACCGGATGCAACACAGCTTCTCCCGAACCGATCTTCAGCCGCGCGTCTTTTGGACCCCAAGCCGGATCATGCGCGGTAAAGCTGTCCTCGAAGAGAACCTTGCCATCGGTGCAGGCGGGGCCCGCGGTCACCGTGCCCGTCGAGATCTCTTTGGACGTGTGGGGTGCGTTGGATTGCGCCGGCTTTGCCACGTTGGTCACCTTCAAGTCGGACAGGCGCCACGTGTCCGTCGTCCCGGGCGCGGAGGCGGCGACCAGGCCGACGTGACTTGGGCCTTCGGGTGCCTGCCCGTGAAAACGGGCGACCTCGGCGTCGTTTATGCGGACGGTGACGATCTGCCCCTCGAGCGTCACCTGCAATGTGTTCTTGGCATCGGGGCCGAGCTTGATCGCTTTGGCCTTGGTCCATGGCACGGGCGCCGCCGCGGCGATCTTGCCGCGCACCTTGCGTGCCACCGTGAAGAGCCCGTTGGGGGCGATGACCACTTCGTAGAAATTGTCCTTGTCCGTGAGCCAGAACAGCAGACCCGCGTAGGTCCGCGATGCATCCGCGCTCGTCGCTGGCATCGCCACGCTCACGCAAGCGTCGAGGTCGGTCAGCGTGACGCCCGTATCCCAGCGTGCGGTCTGCGTGCCGGACTGTGGCGTGAAATCCGCCTTGGCACCATCAACCTTGAAGCTTGCATCCTCCTGTCCCCAGCCCAGCTCGGCGGTCTTGAAATCGCCGGCCAGATACACCGACTGCCCTGTGCACGCCAGCGCCGGAGATGCGGCGAGCATCAATGCAAGAGCGATCAGGGAAAATGCACGCATGCCGGCTCCTCTCTTCTTTGATTCGCCCAAAATGCAGTATGCCCCATAAAAGGGGAAGTACGGGTCTCCACCCACGCTTTGCGCCGGATGAGGCGCCGGAGATGCATCATTAATTTTTGTGCACCGCGGTGCCCAAAACTGTGGACGAATCATCTAACGTGCCTCGCGTGAGGGGGCCGAACCTCTCCTTCAGCTTGCAATAAGCTGAGCTTTTTCAAGTGCGCGTCAGAGAAGGGAGGGCGCGAGGCCCTTGTCATCTCTGAGCCAGGACTTCAATACGACTGGCGCCTTTGGTCGGTCGGACGCGTGGCGGGCACGGACAGGGCCGCCCGAGGGAGCGTCCGCCGGCTTCAACTTCCGGCCCCCGCCGAACCCTGTCCGCGACCTCCGCATCCATCTGCATTCTCCGGTCACCATTGCCGGCGTGCCGAGCCTACCCCGGGCGGCGCGCCGATGCGTCTCGGTGATGATGAAGTCGGTTGGAGCCTGCAGGCCTTGGGCGCGGCACACACTGGAAGATGGAGTGGCAAATGCTGAAGCGCCTTCATCGAGAGAAGGTCCCACACGTGTCTTCGAGTTCGTGCATCGCTCGCTCGCTTCGGCTCGAATTGGATTGGAAGGTAATCCTGCTCTGGCGCCAAAAGCACATGCGTCCTCCGAGTATGGTCTGACGGGGGCTTAGCCGGCGCGGGAGTGCGACCCAAGCTGGCCACAAAAATCAAAGGCCGGTCCTCTCGGACCGGCCTTATTTGTCGGGTTAGACCCGCCGGCCATTACATCGGCAATTGCGCCAGCTGGTTGTTGAAGTAGCTATCAACCGCCGTCATGATCGAGTCCGTCACCTTGTCGCGCCAAGCATCCGACCTCAGGTTTGCGGCGTCCTGCTTGTTGGTCACGTAGGCGAGCTCGATCAGCACCGAAGGAAACTGCGCCGTCTTGAGCACGCGGAAGCCGGCCTGTTTATCGGGATCCTCGCGCATCTTGGTGCTGGTCTCCATGTTCTCGATGACGGAGCGCGCAAAAAAGGTGGTCCGATCCTTGGTGGCGTCCACCTCGCGGCCAGCAAGGTCGGCAAGGATCGACTTGACGGCATCAACGTCACCACTCGCCTCCTTGACGGTCTCCACCTCTTTACGCGACAGCAGTTTGTCGGCGAGGTCGCCCTTGGCCGACCTGCGCAGTCTGTTCGCCAAGGAGTCGCGCAACGAATAGATCGTGGCGCCGTTGGCCCTGGGGCCCGTATCCGCATAATCGCAATGCACGGCGATGAACAAGTTCGCCTTGTTGCGCTCTGCGAATGCCACCCGCTCGCCGAGCGGTACGAACACGTCCTTGTCGCGCGTCATCAAGACCTTGAAGCGCCCCGTCGCCTCTAGCTTGCGCGCGAGGATCTTGCCGACCGCCAGCACGATGTCCTTCTCGACCGCGCCATTCTTGATCGCTCCGGAATCATAACCGCCGTGCCCCGGATCGATGACGATCACGGGCTTGAACGCCTTTTGCGCCAACTCCTCGGGAGACAGCGCTGGCCGCGGCAGCGGCGGCTGCAGACCGCTGGCGCCCAGAGAGAACGTGGGCGGTGGAATGGATTTGTCGGGGGTGGCCGTGGCTGCCTTGTCGATGCTGGCCGTGGCGAGAGTTGGAGCGGGGACAGGAGGTGGTCCGAACGGCACTATCTCCACGATCAGCTGCTGGCCACGCCCGTCCCCGGCTTTCTCGATCTTCGCGCTCGCGACGATGACGGGCTCGGTCACGTAGATGATGATGCGGGAGCGGTTCGGCGCCGATTGGCCGGCGCGGAAGGACTTGATCAGTCCGACCGGCTGGCCCTTCTGCGGCTGCTCGGGCAGGCGGAGCTTGACCTCGGAGACCTCGATGACGACGCGGTTGGGTTTGTTGAGCGAGAAGACCGCAAACTCTGCGGACTTGGGCAGACCGACGAGGAAGCGCGTGCGCAAGTTGCTGCCGTGGAGGGGGCCTCCCGGCGCCAGTAGGTGCGCAATACCCTGTGCCGCCGGCGCCGCCGCCAGGGTCTGAGCCCAAAGCGGCGCGTGCGCCCACACCAAGGTTAGCGCAATAATTATCCCGCGGCTGAGGTGCCGCAGCAACCGGTGAACCATGACGTCTGACCCCCGTCTACGCGAAACAGTTCCAAGTGCCGGGACAGTCATTGGTTGCCTGAGATGATGGCGTTTTCCGGGTCATCTTCAGACATTGTTAGGGTTATCGCCCCCCAACCCTTAACGCTTCCCTAACGTCAGGTTGGTGTTGCACAGGCCTAGGTCCGCCCGCGGCGACCTCAGCTCCAGCGCTTGGCAGCGCTCTCGTCACCCTCGCGGGCCTCGACCCAGACACTGTCGCCAGCGGCCGAGACTTCCTTTTTCCAGAAGGGCGCCCGCGTCTTGAGGTAGTCCATCAGGAAGCCGGCCGCCTCGAACGCCGCCTGGCGATGCGCCGATGCGGTCACGACCAGGACAATGTCGTCTCCCGGGACAAGCTCGCCGACCCGGTGCACGATGAGGCTCGCCTGCAGCGGCCAGCGCTCTCGAGCCTCCGCCTCAATGCGCGATAGCTCCGCCTCCGTCATCCCCGGATAGTGCTCGAGCGTCATCGCAGCGAGCTGGCCCTCGTTGCTGCGCACGCGGCCCGTGAAGGTGACGATGGCGCCGATGTCGGTGCGCCCGGCGGTTAGCGCCTCGACCTCGGCGGCGACATTGAAATCTTCTGTCTGTACGCGGACGGCCATGCGCTCAGCCCCCGGTCACCGGAGGAAAGAAGGCGATCTCGCGCGCGCCGGCAACGGCGGCAGAAGCCTTGACGTGGACCTTGTCGATGGCGGCCCGGACCAGCTCCGGACGGGCAAACGCGGCGTCGAACTCGGGGCCTCTGGTCTTGAGCCAGCCGATGACGTCGGCAACGGTCGCCACGTCTGCGGGCAGCTCGATCTCCTCGGCGCCGCGGCCGACCTTCTCGCGCACCCAGGCAAAGTACAAAAGCTTCATATCGGACATGTCTCGTGTTCAAGCGTTCATGCCGGAGGGTCAACGCTCCATGGCATGGACGACACCGGCCTTTAGATAGTCGTAGCCGGTCCAAAGGGTAAGCAGCGCCGCGATCCAGAGGATAACCAAGCCCCCGGTGGTTATCCCCGGCACGATCTTCTCGGCGGCCGGCCCGGCGAGCAGCACGCCCAGCGCGATCATCTGCATCGTCGTCTTCCACTTGGCGAGCTGGGTGACGTGGACCTTAACGTTGAGCTCGGCCAAGAACTCGCGCAGACCGGAGACGAGGATCTCGCGCACCAGGATGATGATGGCGGCCCAGATCGACCAGCCCGTGATCGTGTTGTCGTGCACCAGCATCATCAGCACGGCGCCGACGAGCAGCTTGTCGGCGATGGGGTCGAGCATGCGCCCCAAAGTCGACTGCTGCTCCCACATGCGGGCGAGGTAGCCATCGAGCCAATCGGTGACACCGGCCAAGACGAACAGGGCGAAGGCCGACCAGCGCGCCACGTCCCCCTGCAAAAAAAATAGGCAGGCGACGAGAGCCGGCACCGCAAGGATGCGCCCGTACGTCAGCACGTTCGGCAGGCTCATCGGCATTGAGCGCGGCGCAGCTTGCTCCATTGCTCCTTCGTACACCATCCGGCCGATGGTCCGTCAATGGTGTAGCGCCGCCGCCCCTGCGATACGGTTACGGCGCTGTTCGGCTGCGGGCGCGATCGCAGTTGTGTGGCCGCTGGGAAGCGCCGCTCGGCAACGTGGACAGCCCGCTGGGGCGCGATGGTCTCGATGCTCTGCACCTCAGTGACAGATCCCGCGGCCTTTGCGCTGTTTCACATCGAAATGGAAGTGATTGCGATGGGCCTCGTTGGCCTCCGGACCCAAGACGGTTCCGAACATGGCGCAGGCGCCGCTGTGGAGCCGCTTGAGGAACGCCGAATCGCGCGTCTTGGCGGCGGTCATGCCCGCGGCAGCGGCGACCACCTGGGCGCGCGCGTGCTGACCCGGCTTGAGGCCCGCCTTATGAACCTTGGCCTCCCGGGTGGACTTCGCTGTTGTCTTCTCGATCGCAGAGCTGGCGCCGGCGCGCTCTGTCTTCGGGTCGTTCTTCTTGGCGTCCGCCATGGCGGATTTCGCAGCCTTCTTCTGGGCGGCGACGATGTCGCGCTCGGTCGGGCCCCAGGCCTTCGCCACCGTGATCTTGCGCCCATCGGCCAGGACAAAACCGGCGATGTCGACGGCCCTGCCGGTCGCGTGCTCGCTCAACGGCAGCTTGGGGTTGGAGTACATGTGGCGGCAGGAATAGGACCCGGCGCCGATGATGCGGGTGACGCGCGAGCCGAGCACCTCGCGCGCGGCGGGTTGCAGAACGGTGTCGATCCAGCGTGCCAGATGCGCGGCCAAGGGGCAGCTCATCTCCGGCGCAGGATGAAACTCGACCTTCGCTGTGGTGCCGACGCTCTGCAGAACCACCGGCGCCGCCATGCCGCACGGACCCTTCTTGACCGGCACGTCCAGCTCGACCTTGGCTGCGATGGGCGCCAGCAGGCGCAGACACGCGCGCAAGCCCGCTGCCTGCTGCGCGTCCGTCCACACGTCCTCGGCCGCTGCGGCAGAGGCGCCCGCAGCCGGCGCCGCCGGAACTTTGGTCTGCGTTGCGGCCGGGGCGGGCGCCGCAAGCGTTGGTGCGAGGGCTCGCGTCGCGGGGCGCGGCGGCACCTTTGGCGAAGCGCGGTCAGTCTTATGCCCGGGCAGCAGCGGCAGCGCAGCGATGCCGGCGAGCGCGATCAGCGTGGTCCACTCCGACACTCTGGCAAGCATCTTGTCTTTCGACGCCATGCTCATCTGTTTCCCCCTGCAGAACTGCGAGGAGCATTCCCGCGTTCCTTTGGCTGTTGAGCATTGAGGAAGAGCGCGGCGGAATTGGGATTACAGTCTAGTGCTTACATATGAAAGCGCGGTTTCACGCACCCCGCTGCGCTTTCACAGGATGTAAATCGATGGACGATTTCGAGAGCGATCAACTCAGCTTGTAGCCCCGGCGCGCCATCGATCACCGCCAAGTGCTCCCCATGAGCCTAGCTGCCGGCTTGGCGGCCGCAGTGCGTCCCGTCGTGGCGGAGACCGCGACCACCA
>Ga0307442_1001441_pt1 | contig 11842 bp, 8 predicted proteins | sample SalMarWE160430MG_FD_202143 | JGI IMG/M metagenome (GOLD analysis project Ga0307442, IMG submission 202143) | Salt marsh sediment microbial communities from the Plum Island Ecosystem LTER, Massachusetts, United States - WE1604-30 | ecosystem: Environmental > Aquatic > Marine > Intertidal zone >... | reverse complement strand
GGCTTCTATAGCGGCCTGACGCCCCGGAAGATGTACGACGCCATGCCCAGATACGAATTGTTCGCCGATATGGGTGAGGCCGATCCGGGCGTTCTTGGCGTGGAGAAGACGACGATCGCGCAGGCGTTTCCTGAAGCCGGACACAAGATGATATTCCTGTTCGACTATGGCGATGAATGGCTCTTTCGCGTGAGCCTGAAGGAACAGAGCACAAAGCAGCCGAAGACCCGTTACCCGCGCGTCGTCGCCTCGAAGGGCGAAGCGCCGGAGCAATATCCCGATCCCGACGATTACGATGAGGAGGAATTGGCGACCTACGGGATGAATCCGCGGACGGGCGAGAAGATATATTTCGGGAAATAGTTCGTAGGATGGGTTTGAGCCCCCGCGAAACCCATCAAATGCTCTGCAATCTATTGCTGGATATCAGCCCGCCTGAACTGTCTTCAACCCATCCTACGGGATCAGGCAATCCGCCAAAATGCGTGGTATGTTATGATCAACACCGCATAACAAGGAAACAGCCAATGGATGCCGATGCACTCAAAGCCATGCAGGCCCCGATCAAGGAGCGCTATCGCGATACACCTGATGCGGCGCTGATCACGTTGAAAGCTGAGGGCACGGTCGGCGAGGGCGTGACCTGCTCGGTGCAGACGTCCAAGGCGCTAATCGAGGCGGGACTGCATCCAGCGACGGGCGGGACAGGTATGCATGCCTGTTCGGGCGACATGTTGCTGGAAGCGCTGGTTGCCTGCGCGGGCGTGACGCTGAATGCGGTGGCGACGGCGCTCGGCCTCGATATCGGTGAGGCAAAGGTGCGCGCCGAGGGCGATCTCGATGTTCGCGGTACGCTGGGCGTCGCCAGGGATGCGCCGGTCGGTTTCCGCGACATCCGGCTAGTCTTCGACATTGACGGCAATCTCACCGATGAGCAACGTGACACGCTGTTGAAGCTCACCGAGCGGTACTGTGTCGTCTATCAAACCCTGCGAAACACACCCGCGATCGAGGTCTCCATGCGCGTAACGGCGTGATCGAAGATCGCGGCCGCTGTCCGACGGCGCCCATCCACATTGGCTGAAACCATCACCCGCGGCTCTCGCCGCACCGATTGGCGCAATGCCGTGCAAAGCAACATCCCGCGCTTGCCCTCGCGGCACCTTCCGCCGCAATGAGCCCAGAGACTTCGCCGGCAAGATGCAAGGAAGCGCGGCTTGCCCGAGGCCCCGCGCTCTCCGCAATCCCTGTGACTATTTCAACGGCTCGAAAACGCGCTGAAGGCTGTAGTTCAAGCCAACCTTCAGCGTGTGAATGTCGTTTTCATGCCGGAACACATCGCCGTCCGTATTCCGGGAATGGTCCTCGCCGAAATCCATGTAGAGATATTCGACTTTCATCGACATGTTGGGCTGGAAAGCGAACTCCGCACCGGCGCCTAACGCCCAGCCGCTCTTCACCTCGCGCAGCTTGGTGAAATCGTCCGAGTCAATTGCGCCGCTGGTAATGGCACCGGCCCGATTTTCGATATCGGCAAGAGCGAGACCGCCTTTGCCGTAGAACAGCCAGCGATCCTCGCCATAGCCGAGCCGAGCCGTCAGCGTCCCATAGCCACCATAGTCGGCCGTCGTAAATGCGCTTAACGACCTCTGGCTATCATCGGCGCCGAGATAGCCGATATCCGACTCTACGCCGGCAACGAAGGCATCCGTCTGCCAATTATAGCCAAGCGTGACGCCGCCGAGCCAGCCATTCGGCTCGATGGCGAACCCACCCGCGCCATTGAACGCGTCGCCATTCCCCGCGCCCGGCACGTTGAATGACGAGGACGATCCCCAGCCATAACCGAGATGGCCACCGATATAGAATCCTGTCCAGGAGAAATAAGCCGGGGGAACGACGATCGGATCGCCGTAATCCTTATAGCTTCGATTGTAGTCCCCGAGATCCGCTGCACTGGCCGGGCTCCAGGCAGCCGCCGCTGAGGCGAACGCGAACACGAAACGCGACGCCACACAAACATACTTGCACATTGTTCTTACACACCCTCAACACTGATCTGAACAAACCCACTGATCCCGCCCCACGGTCAAAACGCATACGCCACGGCTCCGCAGGTCCGAGCGACGCGCGCACTTTACACGTTCCTTCGCGTTTAGGTTGAAATTATCCAAAGATATTCGCTTATAAATTGTATTTTACATCTCCGCTGCGGCCATTCTGCAACTTATGCGAGCGGTTTCTTCAAGAGCTTTGTCCTCAATTGATCCCATTCGGGCGCGTATGATGACCGGTATCGGGACAAAACCGCCGCCGCGAAAGGGAAGACTACATGCTTCGCCAGCCATCCTTGTCTAACTTCCCGCGTCTCTCGAACCTTCGCACCGCCGCCTGCGCCGCCGCCATCGTCGGGATGCTCGTGGCTGCCCTGCCGGCCCATGCGCAGCGCGCCGATGATCCGGCCGCGGCCGCCCTGATCTCCCGGAACGACCGCTTTCATCCGGTGGTCGCGAAGAACGGCATGGTCGCGGCGCAGGACCGGATCGCGGCCGACGTCGGCGCGGAGATCCTCCGCAAGGGCGGCAATGCCGTCGATGCGGCGGTCGCGACCGGTTTCGCATTGGCCGTGACGCATCCGCAAGCGGGCAATCTCGGTGGCGGCGGCTTCATGCTGATCGCGCTGGCGAAGGAAAAGAAGGTCGTCGCGATCGACTATCGCGAAATGGCGCCGAAAGCGGCGACGCGCGACCTGTTCATCGGCGCCGATGGCGACGTGGACAACAAAAAGGCCCGCTTCAGCCGGGCGTCCGCGGGCGTTCCGGGCACGGTCGCGGGCATGATCCACGCGCTCGAAAAATACGGCACGATGAGTCTTGCCGATGCCCTCGCCCCCGCCATCCGCCTTGCCGAAGAAGGCTTTCCGATTCCCTGGGGCCTCGCCTTTGCCCTGGCGCGCAGCCGGGACCGCTTTGCCAAAGATCCCTCATCGGTGAGCTACTTCCTGCACGCGGACGGCCGCCCCTACAATGTGGGGGAAAGGCTGAGACAGCCGGACCTAGGCGGCACGCTGCGCGCAATTGTCGAACGCGGCCGCGAGGGCTTCTATCAAGGCCCGGTTGCCGACCGGATCGTCGCGGAAATGAAGCAGGGAAACGGGCTGATCACGCTCGACGACCTGAAGAATTACCGCGTTGTCGAGCGCGAGCCGGTGCGCGGGACGTTCCGCGGCTATGAAATCGCCTCCATGCCGCCGCCATCCTCGGGTGGAACGCATCTCGTCCAGATGCTGAACATCCTCGAAGGTTACGACCTCAAAGCCACCGGGCATAACAGCGCCGATTACATCCACAGGCTCGTCGAGGCCATGCGCCGCGCCTATGCGGACCGGGCAAAGCATATGGGTGATCCGGATTTCTGGGACGTCCCCGTTGCAGGTCTGACGAGCAAGGCTTATGCGGATCGGCTTCGGCAAGGCATCGATCTGAAGAAGGCCTCCAAATCGTCCGACATCTCCGCCGGAACGCCGCCTGCCAAGGAGAGCCAGGACACGACCCATTTTTCCGTCATGGACAAGGACGGCAATGCCGTCGCCAATACCTTTACGATCAACTTCGCCTTCGGCAGCGGGTACTCGGTCGACGGAGCCGGCTTTCTGCTCAACAACGAAATGGACGATTTTGCCGCCAAGCCGGGCGTGCCGAATGCCTACGGCCTCGTCGGGGGCGACGCCAATGCGATCGAGGCGCAAAAGCGCCCGCTGTCCTCGATGACGCCGACCATTGTCCTGAAGGATGGCGAGCCCTTCATCGCCACGGGCAGCCCAGGCGGCAGCACCATCATTACGGTCGTCATGCAGGTTCTGCTCAATGTGCTCGAATTCGACATGAACATCGCCGAGGCAACCGCCGTGCCGCGCATCCACCATCAATGGCTGCCGGACAATGTCATCACCGAGGAAGGAGTCTCGGTCGACACGCTGCGCCTGTTGGAGGAACGCGGCTTCGTTCTGCCGAAGGACGAAAGCGGGCATTTCGTCCATCGCGTGCTGGGGCGGACCAATTCCATCCTGCGCAAGGATGGCTATCTGCTCGGGGCGGCCGACCCGCGCGCGGCGGATGGCGCCGTCGCGGCATATTGAGCATACAGCGCCAGCGACGCGGCGCCACCGTCGCGGCGTGAGGCGGCACGGCTGTCAGGCCTCGAATTGTTCCAATCCAATTTGGTGACGAAAGGGCGCGCCCGATTCGGCCCGGTCCTTTTCGCTTGCCGGGCAGGCAACTCCGCATCACGCGCTCTGCCGCCTTCAATTCGCCGCACGACGCGCGATTCTTCATCAGCTGTACAGTTTTTCGCTGGCACGCTTGTGATCCGAGTTGAATTGCAGAGATCGCCCCTCACGGCGAAAGTTATTCTACAAAACCAATCGAGCGAAGCTCAAACTTCCGCGATCCGTCCGCAATATCGGCGCGTTGCGCGCCCCTAGGCGATTCCGGGTGAGCGAATAAAGGAGTGAAGGGTGCAGACAGACCGCTTTTATGGGCAGCATGCAAGCGATTCCGCGGCGGCGGTGGCCGCCTTCGAAAATGCGGTCGAGGCCGTCGCCGCCCACCGGCCACTCGGCGATACGCTGAAGCAGGCACTCATAGCCGATCCCGATCTGGTCGCGGCGCATGCTCTGTGCGCTTTTGGCAATATCATGCTGGCCCGGCGAGAAGCCGTCTCGCAGGCGAAGGACTATTGGCATTCGACGAAAAAAGCGGCGGCAAGCCGCAAGGCGCTGACCCCGAGCGAAACGGCCTTGGTCGAGGCGCTCGAACAAGCCGTCGCCGGCTATTCCCGGCGCGCGGCGGAGCGGCTCGAACTTCATTTGGAAACAGCCCCTGAAGACTTCCTCAGCGCCAAGATCGCCCACGCCCTTCGCTTCATGCTGGGCGACCGGCAGGCAATGCTCCGGCTGACCGGCGACCTCGTCTTGCGCGCCCCGGAGAGCGGCGCCGGCTATGGCTTCCTGCTCGGCTGCCACGCCTTCGGCCTTGAGGAAAGCGGCGCCTATGCGGAGGCGGAGACCGTCGGGAAAAGAGCGGTCGAGATCGAACCCGCCGACAGTTGGGGCCTGCACGCCGTTTCGCACGTCTTCGAGATGACCGGCCGCGTGGATGAGGGGCGGGACTGGCTCAACGCCTCCCGGCCGGTCTGGTCCCGCTGCAACAATTTCTCTTTTCACATGGCCTGGCATTTGGCGCTCCTGCATCTGGAACGCGGCGAATATGACAAGGTCCTTGCGCTCTATGACGAGGAGGTCCGGCCGGTCCAGACCGACGATTTCCGCGACATGTCGAATGCCGTTTCGATGCTGTGGCGCCTCGAGCAGGAGGGCATCGATGTGGGCGACCGCTGGTCGGCGCTTCACGAGATCGCGCATCGCCGCCGCACGGATACCACTTACGTTTTCGCTTCGCTCCATTATCTGCTGGCCCTGATCGCCGCCGGCGATATGAACGCGGCCGAAGAGCTGATCGGAGCCATGCGCCGGCATAAGACAGACCGGAGCGATCAGGGCCGGGTTGCCCGCTATATCGGCGTGCGTGTCGCCGAGGCGCTGATCCGGATGCCCGGCCATTGCTCCAGAAGCGACCTGTGCCTCGCCGAGATCGCCAGACGCCTGCCGGCGATCGGCGGCAGCAATGCCCAGCGCGATGTGTTCCTGCGGTCGCTCATGGCGGTCGCCATCAGGAGCCAGGATTATCCCTCGCTGCGCGCGATCGATGCGTTGCGCAGCGAGTTGCGCCATGAGGACCGCTTCCACCAGGCGATTACGGCGCGCATGAACGGCCGGCCGCCCGTTTCGGCGCAAGGCGGCCAGGGCCAGTCGCATCACGAGCACTCAGCTCTCGTCAGGCTGATTTAGAGCATCGGACCGAAAAGTGGCATCCACTTTTCTGGTAAATCCGATGCCAAAACAAACAGTTAGAGTGGCGCATCCGATGCCGATAAGAGTCCGCCGCTCTCGAGCTACCTTCGGAGGAAATCATGAGACGTTTGAAAGTCCTTGCCGGTCTCGTCGTCGCCGCAGTGATTACGGTCGCGGCAGCCAGCTATTTCGTCCCAAGCGCGAGCGGCGCACAAAGCGCAATCAATACGCTCGGAACAAACGGCGTGGCGATCAAAGGATATGACCCGGTCGCCTATTTCACGGAAGGCGCTCCCCATAAGGGCAAGCCGGAATTCACGGTGACCCATAATGGCGTCAAATGGCACTTCGCCAGCGCCGAGAACAAGGCGCTGTTCGAGGCCAACCCGGAGAAATACATCCCCGCCTATGGCGGCTATTGCGCTTTCGGCGTCTCAAAAGGATATCTGGTGAAAATCGAGCCGGATGCCTGGTCAATCCGTGATGGTAAGCTCTATCTGAATTACGATAAATCGGTTCAGAAAAAATGGGCTCAGAAGCCCGCCACCTATATCCAGCAGGCTGACAAAAACTGGCCGGGCCTGGTCGCGAAAAATTGACGCCGGCTGAAGACGATTTGAAAACAATTCAACAACATCGTCTGACGGCTTGCACTATATTCCGTATGCGGTTTTCCTAAAAAGCGCGCGGTCAACACAGGGGAGATGAACAATGAACGTGCAAGCAGCCAAACCATCGGCCGGAGATGTCGGAGTAGGCGGCATCATCGTGACGATCCTGCTCGCGGGGCTCGCCTCCGAAGTGGTCTGGGAGACATGGGCGCGGGTAATCACGCCGCTCTTGGTCGGCGGTCCGCTCGAACCCGCTGCGCTCGTCCAGTCGGTTTTCGGCCTCAGCGACCGCACGATTGCCGAGATCATCCACTTTCTCGTCGGGCTGATCGCCTACCCATTCGGCTATATTTTCATTGCCCGGCCAATCGCAAAAGCGATTTTCCCGTTTCTGCCCTGGTGGATCGTGGGGCTCGGATATGGCGTCGGCCTGTGGATCTTCGCCCTTTACATTATGGCGCATCTCTTTGCGGGGCTGCCGCCGTTTCTCGGCTTCGTCCCGTTGGCCTGGGCCTCGCTGGTTGGACACTTGCTGTTTGCCGTTGCCGGCGCCGCCGTGGTAAAGGCTCGGCTTGGCTGAGCACGCTTGGGGGAGCGCCATCAGGCGGCTCCCCCTTAATGCCCTGCCCCCGCCCAAAGCCGGCCTTTCCTCTTCTTGAGCATTCGACCATGACACGCATTGCCGACCTTGCCGCACAGACTCTCTACGCCCATGGCGTGCGTTACGCTTTCGGCATGCCGGGCGGCGAGGTCATCACCTTTATCGACGCTCTGGAGAAAGCCGGGATCCGGTTTGTGCTGTGCCGCCACGAGACGGCCGGCGCGATCATGGCCGCCGGCGCGTCGGCCGTGACGGGAGCGCCGGGTTTGCTCGTCACAACATTGGGGCCGGGGCTCGCCAATGCAGTGAACGGCATCGCCGATGCCTCTCAGGAGCATGTGCCGCTGATCGTCATGTCGGGCGTGGTCGAGCACAGGATTCGCGGCCGATATACGCATCAGATCTTCGACCATGACGCGCTGATGCAGTCCCTGGTCAAAGGGGGCTTCGAACTCGAAGCCGAGGGCGCGGCCGGAACCGTCGCCCGCGCGGCGCGGCTCGCGATGCGCGCTCCGATGGGGCCGGTCCTCCTGCAGCTCGCGCCGGACACGGCCGCGAAAGCAGCGCCCGAGGGCGAGACTGCGATCGCTCCGCCGAACAGGCTCGCCGTCGAGGTCGATGGCGACAGCGCCGCGGTCGAGGAGATGGCCGCGCGTCTGAGGCAGGCGAGGCGGCCGATCATTCTTGCCGGGCTCGAAGCGGTTCGCGACGGCGCCGGGGAGCCGCTCCGGCAGCTGATGGAGCGGGCCGGCGCGCCGCTTGTGACCACCTACAAGGCGAAGGGGATTGTCGACGAAGCCCATCCGCTGGCATTGGGCGCCGCCGGCCTTTCGCCGCTTGCCGACAAGGAGCTGCTGCCGCTTTTCAAAGCCGCCGATCTGGTGCTTCTGATCGGCTACGACCCGATCGAGATGCGCGCGGGCTGGCTCGATCCCTGCGCCGCCGATGCCGCCATCGTGGAAGTCACGGCCTGTCCGGCCGATCACGGCATGCACGCCGCAACAGCTCTCGTTCAGGCCTCACCGCGCAGCGTCCTCGAAGCGCTCACGCGACGCCTTGGCGAGGAAACCGGCCAGACGCCATGGGCCGATGGCGAGCCGGCGGCGGCGCGGGAAAAGCTGCATGCGCTGTTCGCGCCTCGCGAGGCGTGGGGGCCACATTCCCTATTCGACGCCTTGCAGAAGGGCCTGCCCGAGAGCGCGCTCCTGACCGTCGATAGCGGCGCCCATCGCATCCTTCTCAGCCAGCAGATGCAGATCCGGTGTCCCTTCGGTCTCATGCAGTCGGCCGGTTATTGCACTATGGGCGCAGCCATCCCGCTCGCCGCGGGCGCAAAAATTGCCGAGCCCGATCGGCCCGTGATCGCCGTGCTCGGCGATGGCGGACTGGAAATGGGACTAGGCGAGCTGGCAACGCTCAGAGATGAAGGCGCGCCGGTCGTGATCGTCGTCCTTCAGGATGAAAGCCTGGCGCTCATCGAGCTCAAACAGGCACAGGCCGATCTGGAACGCCGGGGCGTCCGGCTGGGCCCGAGCAGGTTCGAGGATGTGGCTGCCGCACTCGGCGGCAAGGGCTGGCGCGTCGCCTCTCGCGGGGCTTTCGAGGCTGCGCTTTCAGCCGCGCTTCAGGAAGCCGCATTCACAATTATCGTTTGCGAGATTCAGGTCCAGGACTATGCCGGAACTTTTTAAAGCCCCAGCCCGCGATCGCGATCCACGCCTGGACTTTTTCCGGGGCGTGGCGATGTTCATCATCTTCATCGCGCATACGCCGGGCAATTGGTGGGTGAACTGGATTCCCGCCCGTTTCGGCTTCTCCGATGCGACGGAAATCTTCGTATTCTGCTCCGGCATGGCCTCCGCGATCGCTTTCGGGCGCATCTTCGAAATGCAGGGTCTGGCGATGGGGACGGCGCGGATACTCCATCGCGCCTGGCAGGTTTACTGGGCGCATATCGGCCTGTTTCTTACGATCGTCGCCCAGCTCGTCGCGATCGACTATCTGCTCGATACGGGCGGCTCCTATACCGGCTCGATGAATCTGCACATCTTCTTCGACAAGATTCGGGACTGCATTCTCGGACTGATGACTCTGACCTACGTTCCCAATTATTTCGACATCCTGCCGATGTATTTCGCCATCCTTCTCATGGTCCCGGCGGTGATGTGGCTACGCTGGCAGCACCCTTATGCGCCATTTATCTTCTGCGCCGTCCTGTGGGCCGCCGCGAACCAGCATTGGCTCGATCTCCCCGCCGAACCGTGGAGCGATCGGCCCTGGTTCTTCAACCCGTTCGGCTGGCAGCTCATCTTTTTTACCGGCTTTGCGTTCATACGCGGCTGGTTGCCGACACCGCCGGTCCGGAAAGACTGGATGATCGCCTGCGGTGTAATCCTCCTGCTGAGCGTTCCGTTCTCCTCGCACTATCTGCTTTATCCCATCGAGTGGCTGCAGGAGGTCAGATCGGCGCTGTTCCCGTTGATCCGGAAGACCGAATTCGGACTGTTCCGCTACATACACTTCCTGGCGCTCGCCTATATTTCCTATTCCACTGTGACGCTGCTCGGAACGCATTTTAGGGGGATCGTCGTCGATATCGCCCGCAAGGTCGGACAGCAATCGCTCGCCGTATTTCTGGCGAGTCTGGTAATGGCGCAGACCGCCGGTACGCTGCTCAATCTCGTCGGTCATAACTATATGACCATAGCGCTTGCCAATCTGCTGGGCTTTGCCGGGCTGGTGGCCGTTGCGCATGTGGCGGGGTGGTTCAAATCGACGCCGTGGAAGCAGCCACGCATCCCGCGGAAGCAAGGCAAGCCGGGCATCGCGGGCACCGAACAGGCGGACGACCTCACGGACCGCGACGCGTATGAGGATACCGATGATTACGCCCGCCAGCTTTCCCCGGGCGCGCAAGTCTCGCCGGCCGAATGAGTGCGTCGCCCGCCCGCCACGATGCTCAGGCTGGGGCGGGATCAGCTTAGGTTAAAAACTCGATCTGTGGAATCCGCTAAGCGACCTCTCCCCAGCCCTCTCCCAAGGGAGAGGGAGAAACCGGCGCAAGCCTGACCGATTCGGCATAGATTGATCTGGCGCCAATCAAAACCGGCCTTCCGAGATCGCATCCATCAAGAAGTCGATGTCCCGGATCGCCTGACGCAATTCCCGTTTTTCACGCGCGCTCAATTTCCCGGTCTCGACCAGGTTCGAAGGCGGCACGCCGGAGTCGATATCCTCAAGCTGCTGGACGAGGATCCGCGTCAAGATCGTTTCATGGGCCGCGATCACACTGTCGGCGGCGTGGCTTCCGATTGCGCCCGCCGCAACCGCTGCCTGCAACCGCTCCGCGCAACTGCGCGCAAGGAGCTCGTGCCTGATCGAGAGAACCCGCGCGCCGGTGAAGATCGGCATCAGCCCACCGAGCTTCAAGTTGGTGCGATCGCCTTTATGTGTGCGGAAGCTGCCGAACAGGCCAAGCGGAGACCGCCAGTTGCGCGACAATTCCGTAAGCAGGGTTTGGAAAACCGGCGACCCATGCGCGCGCATATAGGCGTAGCGCCAGATCTCGTCGGAGAGTTCGGTCGCCCCGTGAACCCCAACGCCGTCGAAGAAGATATCAACATTGAGCAGATCCTGCGGACGCGACTTCGTCACCCATTCGTCGATGGTCGCGAGCCAGCCTTCCCGATCTTTGCGCCACGCCGCATTCTTGCCCATGATGCCGCCCTGACAATAGGGAACGCCGGCCTCGTCGAGCAGATCGGCAACATGGGTGCCGAGCGTCGCGAACCACTCATCCTCCGGGCCGCCCGGCTTGCCGCGCTCATAGACAATCGCATTGTCCTGATCGGGGACCAGCAGGCTCTCGCCGCGGCCGCCGGAGCCGAGAACCATTAGCGCATAAGGAACGGGCGGCTTGCCCAGCCCGGCAGACTCCATCCGGCGTTCCGCGATCTCCGCCGCGCGCCGCGTCAGATTGCAGAGCTCGGCGCTGACGACCGCACAAATGGACCTGGCGTCGAGCCCGTCTTCCAGAAGACCCTTTGCCAGAAGTGGCAGCTTGGCCCGCGCGGCGGCGAGGCCGGCGCCATCCGTTACCGCTTCGATCTGATCGCCAAGAACAATGGCTTCATTCGCGCGGGCCCGGAGCAGATTGCGGGGTGTCACGACACCGACAATGCGGCCTGTTGCGTCCCTCACCGCGAGATGGCGCACGCCGAGACGGTTCATCCGTCCGATCGCGCGATAAAGATGTGTGTCCGCGTCCATGCAATGCAGCGGATAGCTCATAATGTCGCCGAGCCTTGCATGCTCGCTTCTCATTCGTTCCGAAGCGAAGCCGCGAAGCAGATCGCGTTCGGTCACGATCCCGGTCCGCCCAATGTCCTCGACCAGAACCGAACTGACCCGTTTCTCGATCAGCAGACGCACGGCATCCTTCAAAGTCATCTCCGCCGGCGCGAAAACCGGAGGCGCGCTCATCACATCGACAAGCCTGCGGCGATAGGCATAGCTGTCGATGCGGACCGGGGGCTTTTCGGGCTGAAGGGAGGAGGCATCCGCCTCGATCCCGGACGACTCGCGGGCGAGCTCCTGCGAGCCGTCATTGAGCAATCCGCTGGTCGCCGACAGGGCCTCCCCGAGCGTCCGGATGCCTTTCTGCCGGAGCAGCGGAATGAGGGCCGACCAAATGCCCGCAGCCGCCACAGCGTCACCCAA
>Ga0307442_1001439_pt1 | contig 11851 bp, 10 predicted proteins | sample SalMarWE160430MG_FD_202143 | JGI IMG/M metagenome (GOLD analysis project Ga0307442, IMG submission 202143) | Salt marsh sediment microbial communities from the Plum Island Ecosystem LTER, Massachusetts, United States - WE1604-30 | ecosystem: Environmental > Aquatic > Marine > Intertidal zone >... | reverse complement strand
GCGCGCCGCGCCATCATCCCTCTCCCCTTATCAGCGAATCGCTCACCCCGATAATGGCACGTATCTCTGAACCAGGACACTAGATGCTCAGGCGAATTCGAGTTATTGTGTAGCTGGGGCCGAGGAGCTCACAAAACTGATTCATGATGGCCGAACCGTTGACGCATACTTCGAAGAGAATTTAGGAAATAAGAGAAGTAACATTGATTTGTATATTCGAACCAATATATCAAATGTCACGCATTTGGGGGAACAACTCCCTATATCTCTGTTTGCGTCCTCTCCGCAGTTAAGGGCAGCGGAACGGCAAATTATCGTCGATCTGACGCAGCGGCGGGGCGGTTGGCGGGCAATCGAAGGGCAAGTAACGAAACTTCTACAGGATGATCTGGCGCATCTCCGTGAATCATATGAAGTGATTATGTTCGACTGCGCTCCCGGAATATCGGCCTTTACAGAGGCTGCGATTCGACTTTCTGATCTCGTCATAACCCCGACAATTCCGGACTTTCTTTCCACCCTGGGTCTTAGTGCGTTTTGCAGCAACTTGTTCGGAGCAAACCAGCAGAGTTCCTCAAAAATGCCTTACCATCGAAGCAAACCTTGGGTCCTTCCCACACGGGTGAGGCTGCATACTAGAGAGCACCAGGAAAAGCTACAAGACATGAATGAGATTTCAGGCAGGGAAAACGCTCCCTATTTCTTGTTCGATTCTCGAATGCACGAAACAATAAGTGTTCCAATTGCCTTGCAGCGGGTAGACGTCAATGGGGCAACCTATCAAAATAAGTGGGGCATATTCGTTGATTCACTGAATAACCTATGCTCCGAAATTCAAAAAAAAATCTGGGGTAAGCCAAATGCAAACGCTGTTTGATCCAATAGGCGTTTTTCGCGTAATCGCGAATAATCCAGAGATCTTTGGCGCGATCCAGGGCGAAATGAGGAAGCAGGCTCAGATGCTGCTTGAAAAGAGCCTAAAAACGAAACAATTCTCTTTAGATAATTTGCGCAAACTTCGAAGAGAATTAGGCGAAGATGAGTTCGAATTGTTTGTCGATGCAATGTCAGGAACCTCAGTCCAAAAAATTGCAAAAAAATTTGATCCAAATAACCAAAATCTTAAATTAACAGAGAAACATATCAATGTAGTGTGGGCTCGAAATCATATCATGAAACTCTCCAGCGGCGAGATTGAGCCAGAGGAAAAACTGTTAAGCCTGGACAAAATCCTCCCTGCTGCGAAGCGCTCGCATGATAACCTGATACGAATTTACCAAGAGCTTGGTCCAGATCGCTTCGCCGCTAGCCTTGCGCAGATGTCAGGCTCGGCTCCGGCGACATTCGTCAAGAAGATTGATCCCAAGAACCCTAGAGCCAAAGCTAAAGCCGCTAACATCGATATGGACTGGGCACGCCGGAGAATTGCCGAACTGGCATCTGAGGGAGAGAACGTGCCTGCCGATAGGGCACAGTCGGCTGAACCGCCGAAACGCAATCTGTTTGATGAAGCCCATCGCGTGTTCTCGACGAAGCGCGGCGCAAGTGCCTGAAGAACTATCTTCGGTTCGTGCGATCGGATTGAACACCCTCGTCTCGGGCTTGAGCACCACCGCCTGCCACTCGGCTCTGAGGGTGTTGAATACCATCCGTTGTCTAATCATTTTATTGTGTTCAAGAAGCCGCTGCACCGCCCTCTACCGCCGGGGGGAAAGGGCAAAGATGAATAGGTGAGTCGGCGGGCGATGTTGGAACGGTTGGGGCTTGCTCAATACGACATCGCGACAAGCGCTCACCTTAGGCCGGGGCAACGACGCAGATATGTCGGTTGGGCTATTGCTGCGTCTGACGGTCGTTGTAGGTCCCGACGGACGCGGTCGTTAGCTGCGGCTCGGGCATCAGCCGTTGCACATAGCTGCTCGCGGCCACGACGGAGCCATTATGCGCCGTATACTCGGCGGTGACCGCAAAGGCGGATTGGCAAAGCCGGATGCCATCCTTTTGCACCATCTTCTCGCCGGGCGCGCAGCCGGCAAAGGCGGAAGCGGAGAAAATGACGGTTGTGGCGGCAATGGCGGATGCGAGCAGCGCTTTCTTCATCACGGAACCCCTTCGATGTGCGGCAAGGCGGGATCGCCCCTCTCACGGGTCTGTCGTCATGATAGCGCAAAAGGTTCATGGCGAAGTCGTCCGGACGGGTGAGGCGCGTAGATGTGGACGCGGCGCAAAGGCTGGATTCCCATCGGCGCAATGATGATATAGTCGGCATCATGGGAGTGAGTCGGAAGCAAGCGTTGGAAGCCGGCCCCGCCGCGCCAAGCCGGTCCGAGGAAATGGCGGCGGTGCCGCAAGGACAGGCGGAGGGGAGTGCGCCGGTTCCCTTGTCGCGCCGGGCCATGGCGGGCGCCGTGCCGCCCTATGTGACCGGGCTCAATCCGGAGCAGCGCGAGGCGGTGGAGGCGCTGGACGGTCCGGTGCTGGTGCTCGCCGGCGCCGGAACGGGCAAGACGCGCGTCCTGACCACCCGGATCGCGCATATTCTGGCGACGCGGCGCGCTTTTCCCTCGAAAATCCTGGCTGTCACCTTCACCAACAAGGCCGCGCGCGAAATGAAGGAGCGCGTCGGGCGACTCGTCGGCGGCGCGGTCGAGGGCATGCCCTGGCTCGGCACCTTTCACTCCATCGGTGCGCGCATTCTGCGCTATCACGCCGAGCTGGTCGGGCTGCAGCCATCCTTCACCGTGCTCGACCCGGACGACCAGCTCCGGCTGCTGAAACAGGTGATCGAGGCCGAACGGCTGGATGCCAAGCGCTGGACGCCGCGTCACCTCGCAAGCCTGATCGACAGCTGGAAAAATCGTGGGCTGACGCCGGACAAGGTGCCCGCCGGGGAGGCGTTCGCCTTCGCCAATGGCAAGGGCGCCGAGCTCTACGAGGCCTATCAGAAGCGGCTCAAGGAACTGAACGCCGCCGATTTCGGCGACCTGCTTCTGGAGAATATCCGGCTGTTCACCGAGCATCCGGAAATCCTGAAGAGCTTCCAGGACCGCTTCGCCTTCATCATGGTGGACGAATATCAAGACACTAATGTCGCGCAATATCTCTGGCTGCGCCTGCTGGCCCAGGTCAATCGCAATATTTGCTGCGTGGGTGACGACGATCAGTCGATCTATGGCTGGCGCGGCGCCGAGGTCGATAACATCCTGCGCTTCGAGCACGATTTTCCGGGCGCGAAGGTGATCCGGCTGGAGCGCAATTACCGCTCGACCAGCAATATTCTCGCCGCCGCCTCGCATTTGATCTCATATAATGAGGGACGGCTCGGCAAGACGCTGCATACCGAGGACGAGGCGGGCGAAAAGCTGACCGTGCGCGGCGTCTGGGACGACGAGGCCGAGGCGCGCGCAATCTCCGATAGCATCGAGGAACTGCGGCGCGAGGGCCATGCGCTGAACGAGATCGCTATTCTTGTTCGCGCCTCCTTCCAGATGCGCGCCTTCGAGGACCGCTTCATCGCCATCCAGCTGCCCTATCGCGTGATCGGTGGCCCGCGCTTCTATGAGCGCCAGGAAATCAAGGACGCGATCGCCTATCTCGACGTTACTTACAATCCGGCGAACGATCTGAAATTCGAGCGCATCGTCAATGTGCCGAAGCGGGGCCTCGGCGAGACGGCCGTGCGCACCATCCATCAATTCGCCCGTGCGGCCCGCGAGCCGCTCTATCACGCCGCGCGCACGCTTTCGCAGACGGAAGACTTGAAGCCGCAGGCGCGAAAGCCGCTGAACCGGCTCATTCAGTCTTTCGAGCGCTGGCGGGGGCTGCTGCAGACGATGCGCCACACGGAGGTCGCCGAGATCATTCTCGACGAGTCCGGCTATACGGCGATGTGGCAGAACGACAAGTCGCCGCAGGCCCCGGCGCGGCTAGAGAACCTGAAGGAGCTGATCCGCTTCATGGATGAGTTCGACACGCTGGGGGCCTTCCTCGAGCATGTCTCCCTCGTCATGGATGCCGATCAGGCGACGGACGGCGACCGCGTGAGCGTGATGACGCTCCATGCCGCCAAGGGGCTAGAGTTCGACACCGTCTTTCTGCCCGGCTGGGAGGAAGGGCTGTTTCCGCATCAGCGCTCGCTGGATGAGAACGGCCTTGCGGGCCTCGAAGAAGAGCGTCGGCTCGCTTATGTCGGCATTACGCGCGCCAGGAAGCGGGCGCATATCTCCTTTGCGCAAAACCGCCGCGTTCACGGCCTGTGGCAGACCGCCCTGCCCTCCCGTTTCGTCGATGAGCTGCCAGAGGCGCATGTCGATCCGGTCGAGGATACAGGCGCAATGGGGGCTTATGCCCGTGGCCCCGGCTTTTCCGATGTCTGGGAAGGCCGGATGGATGGCGGCTATACGAGCCCCGGCTGGCGGCGTGCGCAGAGCTACTATCAGCAGCAGGCGCAGGAGGCCCCCTACGCACGGCGCGCGAGTCCTCCGACGATCGAAGGCGAGCTCGTGGCCTCCAGCAGCGATGAAACTTGCGATTACGAACGGGGCGAGCGAATTTTCCACGACAAATTCGGCTATGGCCAGATCGCCGATATCGACGGCAATAAGCTGACCGTGGATTTTGACAAAGCCGGCCGCAAGCGGGTGGTTGCCTCATTCGTCGTACGTCCATAACGTTAGGCGCTTTCGGCGTGGCATTTTTCATAATAATATGCCGCGCTGCATGATAGGCATTGCACATCGGCGTGCCGGCTAGTACGGGCCGATGGGCAATTGAGGGAATTCGGAGTCGTGCGATGAATGAGGCTCGTCCGATCCCGGCGGCCAAGGCCATTTCGGCCGAGCCGGCGTTCATCCCTGTGTCCAGAGCCGATATATTCAAGGCGCTGCTCAGCACTGAGCTCTGGCCCAGCCAGGCGCGGCAGGCGCAGGCGGCCGATGTTCTCGACAAGATCGGCATGCTTCGGCAGCACCGCTCCGCCGTGATGCTCAATGAGCTCAGCGATATTTACGACGCGTTCAACCCGGACGACGAAACCATCAATGTCGTCGAAGCTTCGGAAATGGAGCGTCTGGAAAAGCGGCGGATCTTCAACCACAGGCTTAAGCAACTCGTGACGAGCGCAAATTATCGCGAACTGGGTCAGGAAGACCTGGAAGACATCCTGACCAGGGCTTCGCCCGAAGGCGTGCATGTCGATGTCGATTTTCAGGAGTATGAAGTCAAGCTTATGTTTTATCGTGGGGAATCCCACGCCATTAAACAAATGCGGGACATCAGGACGCTGTTCCTGAAGCACGTCACTTACGAGATCCCGACATTCGAACGGTTGTTTCTCGCGGTAAAATTCAAGCCGGACGAGCTGCGCGTTCAGGAAATCATGCGGGAGCACCGGGTGGACGAAGCAAAGGCCAGAAAGAAGCTCAAGAAACTGCGCCGTATGCTGCCCCCGCACTTTTCGACCGATCACATCTATATCAAGGTGTTCAAGGATATCCCGCGCTATGATCTGGAGATGCTGTTCCCGAATATCCGGGTCAAAATGAAATATCGCGATAAGCTCCAGCTTGGCGGAAGCGCCTTAGGCGGCACGGTGATGTGGGTGGTCGGGACGATTTCGAAATGGGCGATTTTGGCCGCGCTCACGCCGTTAATGCTCGCCGCGGCCCTGATCACCGGGGTCGGCAGCATTATGTGGGCTCAGATTCGCAACATCTTCATCACCCGCGACCGCTACAGAATGGAGCTTGCCCGCCGGCTCTACTTCCAGAATCTCTCGAATAATCAGGGAGCTCTGGCGCTGATGGTCGATGAGGCGGAAGAGGAGGACGTCAAGGAAGAAGCGCTGCTCTATGTGCATCTCCTGCAGACGCCGGTCAGCGTCTCGCAGCTCGAAACGCTGCGGGCGCGGATCAATGTGTTCATCCAGCATCGCTTCGGCGTTCTTCTGGACTTCGATATTCGCGACGCTCTTTCGCGGCTTATCGCGCTCGGGCTGGTCAATCAGTCGCCGATGGGCGATCTCCACGCCATGCCGCTCGAAGACGCCAGCCGGCATCTGCGCGACCGGTGGTGCAGCCTCGCCGAAATACGCTGAACCCTATGACCGTCTATAAGGCAGCCATTCTGACCTCCGAGGCGGATGGCGAGATCCTCACCGGGCTGCTGGCCGAAACGCTCGATCCGGTGCCGGCGATCAGCATGAGCGAAACGCCGTCCGGACGCCTCCTGGAGATCTATTTCGAAGGACGTCCCGATCCGGCGGCTCTTGCGGCACTCATCGCAGACCATCCTGCGGCGACGATCCTTCGTGATCTCGCGCTCGAACCGGTGCCGGAGGAAAACTGGGTCGAGAAAAGCCAACGCGACCTTCATCCGGTCGAAGCGGGCCGGTTCTTCATTCACGGCAGCCATGACCGCCCGCGGGCCGGAACGCGCTTTGCGATCGAGATCGACGCCGGCCAGGCCTTCGGCACCGCTCATCATGGCACGACGCGCGGCTGTCTGCTGATGCTCGACCGATTGGCGAAGCTGGGCCAGGTCCGCCGCATGCTGGATCTCGGCACGGGCTCCGGCGTACTGGCGATCGCAGCCGCAAAGTCACTGTGCCGGAATGTCATCGCGACCGACATCGATCCGGTTGCAGTCCAAGTTGCCACGGAGAATCTGGCCCGGAATGGCGTGGCTCATCGCGTCAGGACGGTCACGGCCGCCGGGCTCACGCATGCAATCGTCTCCGAATATGCGCCCTTCGACCTGGTGGCGGCCAACATTCTTGCCGCGCCGCTCATTTTGCTCGTGCCCGGCATTCAGCGCATCATGGCGCCGGGCGGACATGTGATCCTCTCCGGGCTGCTGGATAGCCAGGCGCGGGAGGTCAGCGCCTGCTATGTCGCACAAGGCTTTGTGCATTCGGCGCGGTTGTCTCTGGATGGCTGGGCGACGCTTCTTCTGCGGCTTTCCGGCAGGAAACGAAGAAGCCGCCATGAGGCGGCGGCTTCTACAAGGTGACGGGCGGGAAGAGCCATGCTGTTAGCGCATGCCTAACGGAAGTCTTCCACCGCGAATATCCCTAATCTGGCCCTCGGTATAGCCGTAGGTGCGCAGAGCACGAGCATCCAGGCTCTGCAGGTAAGATAAAATGCGCCTATTGGCTTCTTTCTGTCTGGCCTCAATAACTCGCCGAAACACACGGCCAATAAAGCTGCCGGAAGTTCTTGATGCGTTGTCAAACGTCAAAGAATTCGCGTACGTTGTTGCCATGATCGTCTCCAGGACTGCTTTTTTATCGGCACAAACCGACTCACGGTTCCTGCTTGCCATCCCAATATCGCGTCATCGCCGGACATTGACTAGCCGGTTTGGTTGCATCGCAGCAATGCGTTCACCGCATACTCAGCGCGCGTGATCGATGCGATAAGTTCACTTGATCGTCTCCTCCGTCACGCATAGAAAACGCCATGTTTCAGAATTTCGACGATATTGGCGGCCCCGAGCACAGTGCCGAACGCCTGAGCCTCTTTCGGCAGAAGCTTGAAAAGCTGGATCTGTCAGGCTTTTTGCTGCCCCGGTCCGACCGGTTCCAGAACGAGTCCGTCGCGCCCGATGCCGAGCAGCTGCTCTGGCTGACCGGATTTTCCGGCTCCTGGGGGACGGCCGCCATTTTGCGAGACGAAGCGGCGCTGTTCATCGATGGCCGCTATACGCTCCAGGCCGCGACGCAGGTCGATGCGGACGCCTATGACATCGTCAATGTCGGGGAAACCAGCATTACGCGGTGGCTGGAGGACCGCCTCGCCGCCGGCGACCGGCTCGGATACGACCCGTATCTGCACACGATCTCGCAGGTCACGGCGCTAAGGGCGAGCGTCGAAAAGGCCGGCGCGCATCTCGTGCCAGTCGATCCGAACCCGCTGGCTTTCTTATGGACCGATCGGCCCTCTGCGCCGGTGAAGCCTATCGCGCTGCAACCGATCCGCTATGCAGGCGTCGAGGCGGCGGACAAAATCGCTGACATCCAGGATCAGCTTTCGAAAAACGGCCTTGATACGGTCATCATCACCGCGCTCGACTCAATCGCCTGGCTGTTCAATATCCGCGGCGAGGACGTGCCGCATACGCCGTTCGTGCACAGCTATGCGATTGTACCGGCCGAGGGTAAAGCGCAGCTTTTCGTCGATAGTCGCAAGGTCGGGCCGGATGTGCGGGATGCGCTGTCGAAGGTCGCCGAACTCGCAGAGCCCGCCGAGCTGAATGCCGCCCTTCATGCGCTTGGCGAGCAAAAGGCGGGCGTGCAGCTCGACCCGGCCAATGCCTCGCAGTGGTACTTGAACCAGCTTGAGGATGCCGGAGCCACGATCGTCAAGGCGAGCGATCCTTGCATTCTCCCCAAGGCGCGAAAGAACGAGGCCGAGATCGCCGGCAGCCGAGCCGCGCATTTGCGCGACGGCGTCGCGGTCTGCCGATTTCTGAGCTGGCTCGATGCCAACGCGTCAAGCGGCGCGCTGGATGAGATCGGGGTGACGACGAAACTGGAGGAATTCCGCAGGGCCAGCAACGCGCTGCGCGACATCAGTTTCGATACGATCGCGGGCGCCGGGCCGAATGGGGCAATCGTCCATTACCGTCCGGCGCGCGCCAGCAACCGAAAGATCGAGCCGGGAACGCTCCTGCTGATCGATTCAGGCGCCCAATATCAGGATGGCACGACCGACATCACACGGACCATCGCCATCGGCGAGCCGACGCCGGACATGCGACGTCACTACACATTGGTGCTGAAAGGCCATATCGCGATCGCGACCTTGTGCTTTCCGAAAGGCACGCGAGGCTCGCATATCGACCCCATGGCGCGGCATCCGCTCTGGAATGCGGGGCTGGACTATGATCACGGCACCGGCCATGGGGTGGGCAGCTTCCTGGCGGTGCACGAAGGCCCGCAGAGCATTGCCAAGCGGGAGTCGCCGGCGCTCGAGCCCGGCATGATTCTTTCCAACGAACCCGGCTATTACCGCGCGGGCCAATACGGCATCCGGATCGAGAACCTGATCCTGGTCACGGAGCCCGAGGACATACCGGGCGGCGACCGTCCGATGATGCGCTTCGAGACGCTCACGCTCGCGCCGTTCGACCGGCGGCTCATCGATCCGGCCCTTCTCTCGCGGGACGAAATCGACTGGATCGATGATTACCATCGAACCGTGTTTGCAAGGCTGAATGGCGCGCTCGAAGGCGAAACGCTGAACTGGCTGCGTCAGGTCACCGAGCCGCTATCCGGCGGATCCTGACAGCGATCCCGATCCATCGGAACTGATCCCGCAGGAATGCAGGATTATGTTCATTGGAAACGAACGTCGCCCCGGACGGAGCGAAGCGGAGATCCGGCCTGTTGGCCTATCCGCAAAGTTATTGCGTGACCGATAGAGAATTGGGCACCGGATCAAGTCCGGCGCGACGAACAAGTATTTTGGACGGTTCCGTCAAAGCGGATGCTGCCCTAATAGCTGCGGGCCCAGCTCTCCGTGTGCCTCGTCAACTTCAGCATCAGCTTGCGGAACGAACGCCGTTCCGCATCGGTCAGGCAGGCCAGCATCGCCTGCTCGCGCTCGATAAAGAAGCCGACGAGATCCTCATATGCGCCCCGTCCGCTCGCGGTGAGCTGGAGGACCTGGCGGCGGCCATCCGCCGGATCCGCTATGCGCCGCAGGAACTTCTTCCGCTCAAGCAATTTGATGGCGTGGCTGATGCTGCTCTTGACGCGGCCCGTGACATCGCTGATCTGCCGGGCATTCAGCCCTTCATATTGAGACAGGCAGAAAATCACGATCCATTCGGGCCGCGTCAGCCCCTGACGCGCTTCGACCAGCTTCAGCAGCGGGCCGACATAGAAATTGGCGAGATAGTTTAGAAGATAGGCGTCGAGGATCGGATTCTTTTCCAGAATATGCGCCAGATCGGCGGTCCGCCGGCTCCCGGTGCCGGTTTCTCGTCCGTCATCGTCCTGCGCCGAGGAACCGGCTCTTATCGACAAATCACTCACCAAGGTCCAATCGCCATTCCTGAGAGGCGGAACTATCGAGGCCTATCAATCCGCGCTCGATTTCAGAAAAACATCGATTTCGTCGAAAAGCTCCGCAGCATTCCGCTCGACACAAAGAAAATGCGAGCCGGGCGATATGGTTACGAACCGTTTTCGTCTCGCCCCGAGCCGGTGGAAGAGGTTCACGGCATCGCTCACTGTTGAGGTGGTATCGTTGGCGCCCCGAACAACCAGGGTAGGTGTCGAAATTCTGCCCGGATCGTAGAGCGGCCTCCCGTTGAAGATTTCGAACAGATCGACCAGCGCGCCAGTGGGCGCGCGGAACGACGGCTCCTTGCGGTCACCCGATGCTGGATCGGCGGCGGCTAGCGCCTCTATGATGGCGGGCGGTACCGCTTCAGCCCTGAAGTCGGCGCTCGATGCGCCATCAGGAATATCGGCGTCCCAGCGCGACAAAAGCTGGGCAAGGTCGACCCAGCGATAGGCCCCCAATGCGGGATTGACCCGCGTGCGGTTCGCCGGATCGGCGATTTTGTCGATCCACATATCGTTCACTTCGGCATAGACCGGCGCATAGAGGACCAGCCGGTCTAGCTCCGCGGCGTTGCGCTCGGCGAACACGCTGGCGACGACGGAGCCCCAGGAAAAGCCGATGAGATGCACCCGCCCGCATCCCGTCCGCTCCCTGACGAAGCGAATGCCGGCGGCGAGATCGTCGACGGCATCGGTCAGGCGGGCATAGGGGTCATTTGTCTCCGGGGGCGCATCGAGCGTCGGGGACGGCGTCGATTGTCCATAGCCGCGTATGTCGAGAGCGAAATTGCGCCAGCCGCGGGCAGCGAGGTCGCGCTGCATCGAGAGGCCGGGCGGCCGCAGGTCGAACATCGGCGCCCCGAACGTTGCTCCATGCAGCAGTACAACAGGCGTTCTTTCCGCGTCGCCGTCCGCAGGCGCGACTTCCAGAATGGAGAGCGGAACATCGCGCCCGTCGTCGGGGGCCAGCCGGTGTTCGCGTCTGAGCGGTTCAGGACCGAATGCCTGCATCACTAGCCTTTCGTCAGTGCGCCGTAAACTCGCTCTAGCGCAACGCGCGTCCAAATCGACTCGGATAGTTGCGCTAACTTATTGAAATAGATCAACTTAACCTCGTCCAAGTGATTCCACTTGAACGAGGGTTGATCTAGAGCCCCAGATAGGCTCGCCTGGTGTGCTCGTTGGTCATGATTTCCTGACCCGTGCCTGAGAGAACGATCTCGCCATTCTCGATTACCCAAGCCTGCGACGACACGGCCAGGGCGTGCTGCACATTCTGCTCGACCAAGAGAACGGTCGTGCCCTGAGCGTTGATCTCCGCGATGACCTCGAACATCGTCCGGACGATGAAGGGTGCAAGTCCAAGCGAAGGCTCATCCAGCAGCAGCATGCGCGGCATGCCCATCAGGGCTCTGGCAATCGCGACCATCTGCTGCTCACCGCCCGACAGCGTCCCCGCTTTCTGCCCGGCGCGCTCGCTGAGGTGCGGAAAGATCGCGTAAGCCCGCTCAAGCGATTGCCTCCGGTGCTGCTTGACGTGGCTCTGGAACGACCCCAGCTCCAGATTCTCCAGGACCGTGAGCGAAGGAAACAGGCATCGTCCCTCGGGAACCATGATCAGACCGCGGCGAACGATGTCATGCGCCGGAAGCTTGTGGATCGGCTCACCGGAGAACCGGATCTCGCCGGCGCTCGGCGTCAGGATGCCCGAAAGCGCCCTCAGCGTGGACGTCTTGCCGGCCCCGTTCGCACCGACGATGGTGGCGATGGCGCCTTCCTCGA
>Ga0307442_1001438_pt1 | contig 11856 bp, 11 predicted proteins | sample SalMarWE160430MG_FD_202143 | JGI IMG/M metagenome (GOLD analysis project Ga0307442, IMG submission 202143) | Salt marsh sediment microbial communities from the Plum Island Ecosystem LTER, Massachusetts, United States - WE1604-30 | ecosystem: Environmental > Aquatic > Marine > Intertidal zone >... | reverse complement strand
ATCCCGCCCTGTTCGAGAGTCATATTGAAGAGTATGTGACGCAACTCAGCCGCCTCCGCCAAACGCTGCCGGCAATCACGTCGATCCTCCCAGTCCTTTCGGAACTCTTCTTCGATCGAGAATCAAAGCAAATCATCGAGCGCGAAGTCGAATCCGTAGTTCGTGAAAGTCACGTATATCATTTTGAATGGCTCGAACGAAAGTTGAGCATCCCCCTTCGGAAAGAACTGACCTCTTGGCCTAATTTTGTCGAGATTTGCGAGAGACGTAACTTACTTACACATACAGGAGGTAGAGTTACTAGCCAATATTTGGAGGTGTGTGATCGACACGGCGTAGACCTATCTGGAATAAAAAGGGGTGCGGAGTTGGGAGTTTACCTCCCATATTTTACCAAAGCCCTCGATGTTTTCCTGGAGATAGGAATTAAACTGGGCCACATAATCTGGCGTAAATCAGTAGATGACCCAGAGGCCCCGGACAACAGCTTGATATCTTTAACTTATCAATTGATACGTGATAAGAAATATGAGGTCTCTAAACGCATTCTAGATTTTTCTGTTAAGATGCCTCGTTTGGCAAATGAGGAAGTTCGCTGTATACTGATAGTCAATAGGGCAAACTCATACAAATTAGATGGAGATAAGGATCGCGCCAAGGAAATTCTTAGCGCCGAAGACTGGTCTGCGACCAGCGAGAAGTTCAGAATCTCTGTCGCGGCTGTTCTTGATGAGGACGATATTGTTATCGCACTTATGCGGACTATCGGCGCTAACGGGTCTGTTCAGCGGTCGGACTATCTGGAATGGCCCGTCTTTGAGAGCATAAGAAAGACTGAGGAGTTTCGTGCGGCGTTTCATGAGGTCTTCGGTGTATCTGCCGTCGCGGAGGAGTCGATGACCCTACTGCAGCGAGTGGCTTCCGAGGCTTAGTTATTGTCCGCCCCTTCAAACTCCATCGCCGCGCTATTCATGCAGTAGCGCTTGCCGGTCGGCGGGGGGCCGTCGGGGAAGACGTGGCCGAGGTGGCTGTCGCAGCGGCCGCAACGGATCTCGGTCCTGACCATGCCGTGCGAGCGGTCGACGAGCTCGCGGATGTGCTCCGGATCGAAGGGCTGATAGAAGCTCGGCCAGCCGGTGCCGGACTCGAACTTCTCGCCGGAGCGGAAGAGCGGCAGGCCGCAGAGGCGGCAGACGTAGTTCCCCTTCTCCTTGTTATCGAGCAGCACGCCGCAAAACGGCGTCTCCGTGCCGTGGTCGAGCAGGATGTGGCGCTCCTCCGGCGTGAGCTTCTGAGCAAGCCGCTCCATCTCTTCCGCGGAAGGCGGCGTGAGATCGTGGCCGGAGGCGGAAGTCTTCACGTTCGAGTTCGCGGCTGTCTGGGACATCGGGTGTCTCCGGAGATTCTTGGGGGCTGCCGCGAATATAGGGATTGCAGCGGGCGAAGGCCATGTGGACCGGTCGTCTTCAGGTCTTCCGCCGGCTATCGCCGCCATTCCAAGAGCGCGTCGGGCTCCTGTTCCTCGTTGCCGGAGCCGTCGGTCTCCCTCACGAGCCGGAAGCCGCGCCGCTCATAGAAGAGGCGCGCGGCAGCGTTCTTCTGAAAGACCCAGAGCTGAAGCTGTGGCGCGGCCGCCTTGGCCTGGTCGAGCAGCGCGCTGCCGACACCGCGTCCCTGCCAACCGGGATCGACGTAGAGGTGATCGACCCAGCCGGCCGCAAAGGCCACGAAGCCGACGACGGCGCCCGACGCTTCGGCCACCCACACCGTTGCTCCCTCCACGAAACCACGGAAGAAAGCGCGGTCCTCCTCCGGCGTGTGCAGGTCGGGGAGATAGGGCATGCGCTCCTGGCGCGCGCGGCGGGAAACCGCTGCGATTGCGGCAACGTCGCCGAGCGCGGCGCGGCGGAGCACGAAGCCGCTCATCCTTCTTCTGCTCAGGCCTTGCCGTAGCCGCCGCCGGTCGGCGTCTTCACGATCACCGCCTCGCCCGCTTCGAGCACGGTCTGGTCGGCGCCCTTCAGCTCTTCGAGGCGGCCGTCGTTGCGGCGGACGAAGGTCGCGCCGAGCTCGCCCGGCGCGCCGCCGAAGAGCCCGTGCGGGCGGACCTTGCGATGCGAGGAGAGGATGGCGCAGTCCATCTTTTCCAGGAAGCGAAGCGTGCGCTCCGTGCCCGAGCCGGCCGACCATTTCCCCCGCCCGCCGGAGCCGCCCCCTCGAGGGGAGGTCGAAGGCTGCGTAGCAGACTTCGGGAGGGGGGCAACTCCGGCGACGCTGCTGCCCCCTCCCGAAATCTGGCTCGCTTCGCTTGCCCGATTTCGACCTCCCCTCGAGGGGGAGGTTAAGGCTGGCTGCTCTTCGCCGTCGCGGCTCAGACCCGCCGGCCATTCGTCGGGTATGTGCCGAATGTGAAAGTCCTCGAGCAGCACCGGAAAGCGCATCTCCAGCACCTCCGGGTCGGTCAGGCGCGAGTTGGTCATGTGCGTATGGACCGCGTCGGTGCCGTCGAAGCCCTCGCCGCTGTTGAGCACACCCGCCGGCGAGCCGGAGCAGATCGTCTCGTAATACTGATACTTGTCGTTGCCGAAGGTGAGATTGTTCATCGAGCCCTGCGCCGACGAGAGCGCGCCCAGCGCGCCGAAAAGCGCGTTCGTGACGTGCTGGCTGGTCTCGACGTTGCCGGCGACGACGGCGCGCGGATATTGCGGCGCAAGCATCGAACCCTCGGGGATGACGATCTCTATCGGCTCCAGGCAGCCGGCGTTCATCGGGATCGAGCCTTCCACCATCACGCGGAAGGAATAGAGCACCGCGGCGCGCGTGACTGGCGCGGGGGCGTTGAAGTTGTTCGGCTGCGCGGGCGACGTGCCGGTGAAATCGACCTTGGCGGAGCGCGTCGCCTTGTCGACCGTGATCTTCACCTTGATCACCGAGCCCTGGTCGGTCGGATATTCGAACGCCGAGTCCTTCAGGCTCTCGATCACGCGGCGCACCGACTCCGCGGCGTTGTCACGGACGTGGCGCATATAGGCCTGCACCACATCGAGGCCGAACTGCGCCACCATCTTCCTGATCTCGGCGACGCCCTTCTCGTTCGCCGCGATCTGCGCCTTCAGGTCGGCGATGTTCTGCGTCGGGTTGCGGGCGGGATAGGGATGCTCGGTCAAAAGCGCATGCAGCCCCCTCTCCCGAAAACGTCCGCGGTCGACGAGCTTGAAGTTGTCGATCAGCACGCCCTCTTCGTCGACCGTCGTCGCCAGCGGCGTCATCGAGCCGGGCGCCGTGCCGCCGACATCGGCGTGGTGCCCGCGCGAGGCGACCCAGAACAAGATTTCCCTCCCGCCTTGCCGGGGAGAGGGATTCTCAGCAAACACCGGCGTCACCACCGTGATGTCGGGAAGATGCGTGCCGCCGTTGTAAGGCGCGTTGAGCGCATAGACGTCGCCCGGCGCGATATCGGGATTGAGCCGCCGCACGATGTCGACGGAGCGGTCCATGGAGCCGAGATGCACCGGCATGTGCGGCGCGTTGGCGACGAGCGCGCCGGAGGAATCGAAGAGCGCGCAAGAGAAATCCAGCCGCTCCTTGATGTTCACCGAATAGGCGGTGTTTTGCAGCGTCACGCCCATCTGCTCGGCGATCGACATGAAGAGGTTGTTGAAGACCTCCAGCATCACCGGGTCGGCATCGGTGCCGACGGCGTGCGCCGTCTCGCGGCGGGCGACGCGGCGCAGCACGATGTGATCCTTCGCCGTCACCTCGGCGGCCCAGCCGGGCTCGACCACGATCGTTTGGTGCGGCTCCATGATGAGCGCCGGCCCGGCGACGCGATGGCCGGGCCGAAGGGTGTCGCGCGGGAAGATGCCCGCTTCATGGGCCGCGCCCTCGGAGAAGAAGCGCGTGGTCTTCGCGGGCGTCGCCTTGGCCTGCGTCAGCGGCGCGTCAGGCTCGACGATGTCGGCGCCACCGCCCTCGCCTTCCACTTCCACGGCCTCGGCGACGAGCGGCTTCCCTTCGTAGATGAACCCGAAGCGCTCGCGGTGCTCCGCTTCGAAGCTCCTGCGCATCTCGTTACACGAGGAGAACGGCACCGGAAGCGCCATGTCCGTGCCGTCGTAACGAACGTGCACGCGCGCTTCGACCACGACCTTGGCGTCGTTTAAGCCCTGCGCTTGAAGCTCCGCGCGAACGTCGCTTTCGAGCGACTCGCGGAATTGTTTCAGCTCTGATTCCGATTCAGCAACGAGCGGTAACACGCTGGCACGGCTGCGATTTGCGCGGATGTCGGCGAGCCCCATGCCATAAGCGGAAAGCACGCCGGACAGCGGGTGGACATGCACCGTTTCCATGCCAAGTCGATCCGCGATCATGCACGCGTGCTGGCCGCCGGCGCCGCCGAAACACGCCAGTGCATAACGTGTGACGTCATACCCGCGCGCGACGGAAATCTTCTTGATGGCGTTCGCCATGTTCTCGACCGCCACGGCAAGGAAGCCGTCGGCGACCTCTTCCGGCGTCTTGCCGACCTCAGCGGCGAGTGCGGCGAACTTCTCGCGCACGACGTCGGCGTCGAGCGGCTGGTCCTGCCCTGGGCCGAAGATCGCGGGGAAATGCTCCGGCAGCAGCTTGCCGACCATGACGTTGGCGTCGGTGACGGTGAGCGGCCCGCCGCGGCGGTAGGCGGCCGGTCCGGGATCGGCACCGGCGGAGTCCGGGCCGACGGAGAAGCGGCCCGCCTCGTAATGCAGGATCGAGCCGCCGCCGGCCGCGACGGTATGGATGCGCATCATCGGCGCGCGCATCCTGACGCCCGCCACCTCAGTCTCAAAGGCGCGCTCGAGCTCGCCGGCGTAATGCGATACGTCGGTCGATGTGCCGCCCATGTCGAAGCCGATGACGCGATCGAAGCCGGCCATCTTCGCGGTTTCGACCGCGCCCACCACACCGCCGGCGGGACCAGAGAGGATCGCGTCCTTGCCCTCGAAGAGATGCGCGGCGGTGAGTCCCCCCGACGACATCATGAACATGAGGCGAGGGGACATTTCCCTCCCCCCTTGCGGGGGAGAGGGTCCCGCAGCGCCCTTCACACCCAGATCGCGCGCCACCTGATCGACATAACGGCGGAGGATCGGAGTCAGATACGCGTCGACCACCGTCGTGTCGCCGCGGCCGACGAGCTTCACCAGCGGCGACACCTCGTGGCTGACGGAGACCTGCGGAAAGCCTGCACCGCGCGCGAGCCGCGCGACCGTCGCCTCGTGCGCCGGATACTTCCACGCATGCATGAAGACGATGGCGAGCGAGCGGTAGCCGTCGGCCTTCAGCGCTTCGAGGACGCGACGAACAGCGTCCTCCTCGGGCGCGGCTTCCACCGTGCCGTCCGCGCGCACGCGCTCTTCGATTTCCTCGACGTGCGCGTAGAGCAGCTCAGGCAGCACGATCTTCTTGGCGAAGATATCGGGGCGCGCCTGGTAGCCGATCCTGAGCGCATCCCGGAAGCCGCGGGTGATGAGAAGCGCGGTGCGCTCGCCCTTGCGCTCGAGCAGCGCATTGGTAGCCACCGTCGTTCCCATCTTCACCGCGCCGATGCGCTCGCTTGGGATCGGCGCGCCGGGGGCAACGGAAAGCAAGCGGCGGATCGCCTCGACCGCCGCGTCGTCATAGACCCCGGGATTCTCCGACAGGAGCTTCGACGCGGTCAGCCGGCCTTCGGGATCGCGCGCAACGACATCCGTGAAGGTGCCGCCGCGGTCGACCCAGAAGTCCCACTTGCCGCTCCTTGCCTGCGGCAAGACTCAGCTCCCTTCCGCCGCGCCGACGAGCGGTGGCGCCGGCTGACGCCGCGAGGCGACGCGCGCGCGAATGCCGGTCGCGACCACGATGACGACGGCGGTGGCGAAGAGAATCGTGCGGAAATCGACGCGCTCGCCGAGAATGAAGGCCGCGATCGCGAGCGTGCCGAAAGGCTGAAGCAGTTGGAGCTGCCCGATCCGCGCGACGCCGCCTGCGGCGAGCGCGCTGTTCCAGAGCCAGAAGCCGAGGTACTGGCTGATGGCGGCCGCATAGGCGAGGCCCAGCCATGAGGGCAGCGGCACCGCCGCCACGTCCTTCGGCCAGAGCAGAAACGTGAGCGGCACCATGACCGGCAGCGCCAGGACCACGGCCCAGGAGATCACCTCCCAGCCGGGCATCCGCCGCGACAGCGTGCCGGCGAGCGCATAGCCGGTGCCACAGATCGCGACACCGACGAAGAGCACGAAGTCGGCGGGCGTCGGAACGATCCCGCCGTTGCGCAGCGAGAAGACGACGACGAGCGCTGCGCCGAGAACAGACATAGCCCAGAAGAAAAGCGACGGCCGCTCATGCGCGAAGAAAACTGCCGCGACCGCAGTCGCGATCGGCAGGAGGCCGAGCACGACGCCGCCATGCGCCGACGACAGCGACGTCATTCCAAAGGCGAGCGCGCCGGGGAAGACGATGACGAGGCAGAGCGCAATCAGCATGAGCAGCGGAATGTCTCGCCAAGGTATCGTCCGCCGCAACGCGATCAGAACGGCGCCGGCCAGAAGCCCCGCGATCGTGCCCCGCGCGGCTGTCATGAAGAACGGATCGAGCGCGAGCACGGCAACGCGCGTCGCCGGCGGCGATCCGGCGAAGAGGATGACGGCGACAAGGCCGAGGACAAGCCCGAGAAGCGTGTGATTTCCGCGCATGGCCGGCTCGAAAGACGGGCGAGCTATAGGGGCTCGCCCTCCGCGCGGCTAGCCCGCGGGCGACCGTCCCGCGGCGTCTGATGCCTGCACGCTTTGCCAGGGGCCGGCTCCGGCCCAGCGCCATGCCGGCTCAGGCGACTTTCCGCTGCTCAACGGCGATCACGTCGATCAGCTCATAGATGCGCTGCTTGGCGAGCGGGTCGGGCCTGCGGTCGTAGTCGGCGGCGAGCGGCTCCATCTCCCGCCAGATCTCCGCAAGCGCCCGAAACGCGCGGCGTAGCTCCGGGTCATCCGCGCGTTCCGCGAGATTTGCGTAGCGGGCCGCCCGAGACAGGCAGCGTGATGCGTTGGTCACGGATGCCTCCTAGTTCACTGACGTCCCCTTCCCGGAAAATCCTCGCGAACCGAGTCGAAACGACAACAAACCGGTGGCAATCGCGTGAGAAGGTTGCGGCTCAATCTTGGCGCGGGGCGCTCAACTGCTTAACGAGCGCTTAACGACGGTGCATCGCGGCCCGAAAGGCCGACAGGAGGAACCGCGAAATGGAGACGCTGCAGAGCCTCGTGGTGCTCGCCGGGCGGGTCTTCCTCGCTCTGATCTTCGTGGTCGACGGCTGTTTGGCGATCGCTAACTACTCCGGCACAATCGCCTATATGGAATCCTATGGCGTGCCGGGCCTCCTCCTCCCGCTCGTCATCCTGACGGAGCTCGGCGGCGGGCTGCTCGTTGCCGTCGGGCTGTTCGCCCGTGTCGCCGCGTTCGCGCTCGCCGGCTTCTGCCTGCTGACGGCGCTCTTCTTTCACTGGAACTTCGACGACTTCGATCAAGTTATTCATCTCATGAAGGATGTCGCGATAGCCGGCGGTTTCCTGCTGCTCACCGCATTCGGTCCCGGACAGTGGTCGCTCGACGCTTGGCGAAAGGGACGCGGTTCTTTACCCTGACGTGTGCGGCCAATGACTTTCTGAACGATCTTCGAGGGGGCTTTCATGATCCGCGGTGCGGCCTTAGGCGCGTTTCTTCTTGCGCTGCCTCCGGCGATCGTCGCCGGGGGTTGCCAGAGCACAGACTACTCGACGCCCGCCATGCCATCGGGGGCGATGCCGACACAGGCCGGCGCGCCCCCGACACCCATGGACGGCACCTGGGCGTCGATCGACGGGGTGTTCGTCGCGACGTTCATCAGCGGCAACTTCACGTCGCGCTTCACCCAGACCAACGAAATCCTCGCGCAAGGCACCTATACGGTCGCCGGGCCCACGGTTAACCTCACCTGGATTTCGGTGGCGTCGCAAACGCAGCGCTCGGCGGTGTGCACGATGGCCACATCCGACGTGGTGAGCTGCACCCAGGACGACGGCGGGAGCTTCGATCTCAAACGGGCCGCCTGACCGCGGCTCACTCCAGACCTTCCGACGGCACGGCGACCCCTTGGCCGCCAACAATTGCCTGAAAGGAACCGACATGGCCAAGAAAGTAGTCGGCTTCATCGGCCTCGGCCTCATGGGCCGCGGCATGGCGAAGAACATCCTCACCAAGGGAAACGACCTCCTCGTCATGGCGCACAAGAACCGCGCGCCGATCGACGAGCTCGTCGGCATGGGTGCGCGCGAGGCGAAATCGCCGCGCGAAATGGCTGAGGCGGCGGATTTCATCGTCATCTGCGTGACCGGCAGCCCGGAGGTGGAAGGCGTCGTGCGCGGCAAGGACGGCATCCTCGCCGGCGCCAAACCCGGGCTCATCGTGATCGACAGCTCGACCGCCGACCCTGTCTCCACCGCCGCGCTTTCCGCAGAGATGGAGGAGAAAGGCGTCAGCCTCGTCGACGCTCCCCTTTCCCGCACCCCGAAGGAGGCGGAGGCCGGCACGCTCGACGTGATGGTCGGCGCCGCCGACGACGCCTTCGCCAAGGCGAAGCCGATTATCGACTGCTTCGCGGGCAAGATCGTGCATGTCGGGCCGGTCGGCGCCGGACATACGATGAAGCTCATCAACAATTTCGTGTCGATCAGCTACGCGGCGATCTACTCGGAGGCGATGGCGCTCGGCGCGCGTACCGGCATCTCGCCGAAGCAGTTCCACGCGGTGATCGGCGGCGGGCGCATGAGCTGCGGCTTCTACGACACCTTCATGAAATACGTGATCGAGCGCGACCGCGACGCCCACAAGTTCACGATAACGAACGCGCATAAGGACATGCGCTATCTCATGAACCTCTCCAACGCCGCGGGCTCGGCCAACGTCGTCGCGCCGGTGGTGAAGGGCTATCTGGCGAGCGCCGAAGCAATGGGAAAAGGCGGCGACTACCTGCCGATGCTCTCCGACCACATCGCCAGCCTGAACGGGGTCAGCCTCGGGAAGAAGGTCTGAGGCTTCAGCGCTAGCTGTGCCGCTTTGGCACGTCGTAGTTAAGCCTGCGGTGCATGACGCTCGCGCGGAGCAGACCGCTTTTGCGCGTTTCTTGTGAGCGGCTGTGGAGCAGGCACCAGATGCTGTGAGAACAGGCCCGGAATATCCGCAAGCACTCCGATTCGTCGCCCGTTCGTTCACGGCATGATCGATTCGTGAAGGAGGCCGGGTCGGCCGCCGCCTCTTCGTTTACGGCTTCGCAAGAAACCAACGGCGGCAAATGCGGATCAAGCGCCTGAGCGCGGCTCCTGGGACACAGTGTTGCCGCTCGGGCACAGATTCGGAAATTGGTTCGCGGACAGAGAGATGGCCGGGACTCTGAAACCACCTTGCGGTAAAAACATCCTCGACGCGACGCTCAATTTGGGCGCGCGGGGATTGAACCAGAACCTGACTTCATCCGATCGGGGGGCGATCGGAGGGGCGGCCCGGGCCGCCCCTTCTTTTTTTGCGCAAGCTTCACCACCACGCTTAGATTTTCCTTGCGTCCTCAAGGCGAAGCGCATACATCGCCGCTTGCCCAAATTCGCACGTGCCTGTGGTCGCCCAAGGGTTTGGACCGGCGACTTAAAGCAACGACGGTGGCGGGCTTTTTTGGTCTCTGCCGGCCCTCCAAAGGCCGGCGACACTGAAGAGGCACACACTCTCTTTGCCGGACGTGCGGATCGGGTCTTCCCGCTCCAAGCGAAAAGCTCACCAGGCTCGGACTCCTCGTCCGTTCCCGAGAGCTGTTCGGCGCGAACCACCCGGCCTGTCGCCGGTTGGGGGATCCAGGGGCTTCCGACCCGTTTCCATCGCGGGCGGCGGCCGGCGCAGGACTCCCGGGCTGCAACGCTTGGAAACGGGGATTTACGCCCGATGATGACCGATCGCATTCGCTCGTTCCTGAACGAGCGACGACCCGAGGGTCCGTGCCTCGTGGTCGACCTCGACGTCGTCCGCAAGAATTACGAAGCCTTCGCCCGCGTCATGCCGGACAGCCGCATCTTCTATGCGGTGAAGGCCAATCCGGCGCCGGAGGTGCTTTCTCTCCTCGCGTCCCTCGGCTCCTCCTTCGACGCCGCTTCCGTCGCCGAGGTCGAGATGGTGCTCGCTGCGGGCGCCGGGCCTGAGCGCATCTCCTACGGCAACACCATCAAGAAAGAGCGCGACATTCTGCGCGCGCATCAGCTCGGCGTGACGCTTTTCGCCGTCGACTGCATGGAAGAGGTGGAGAAGATCGCCCGCGCCGCGCCGGGCTCACGGATCTTCTGCCGTATCCTGACGGACGGCGTCGGCGCCGAATGGCCGCTCTCGCGCAAATTCGGCTGCGTAAAGGACGAGGCTGTCGACGTGCTGGCCCACGCGGCGGCGCTCCGGCTCGTGCCGCATGGCGTCTCCTTCCACGTCGGCTCGCAGCAGACCGATCTCAAGGCCTGGAACCGCGCGCTTCGCGACGCGGCGGAGGTGTTCCGCGCGGCGTCCGAGCGCGGCATGCAGCTTCAGATGCTGAATCTCGGCGGCGGCTTCCCGACCCGCTACCTGAAGGAGGTTCCCGAGGCCGACGATTACGGCCGCGCGATCTTCCGCGGAATTCGCCGGCACTTCGGCAACCGCATCCCGGAGACGATCATTGAGCCCGGCCGCGGCATGGTCGGCAACGCCGGCGTCTTGAAGGCCGAAGTCGTGCTCATCTCCAAGAAGTCGCGCGACGATGAGGTGCGCTGGGTCTATCTCGACGTGGGCAAGTTCGGTGGCCTCGCGGAGACCATGGACGAGGCGATCCGCTATCCGATCCGCACCCGGCACGACCGCGACGCAACGGGGCCGTGTGTGGTCGCCGGACCGACCTGCGATTCCATGGACGTGCTCTACGAGAAGGTGCCGTACGACTTGCCGCTCACGCTCACGATCGGCGACGAGGTCCTCATCGAGGGGACAGGCGCCTATACGACGACCTACTCGTCGGTGGCGTTCAACGGCTTCCAGCCGCTGCAGTCCTACGTGATCTGAGGCGGGCTTGATGCCCTGGGGAGCGGGGATCGCCCGCTCCCCTCTCCGTTGCCCTGGCGCTCAGCCACCAAGCCGCTTCATGCGGAGGGTGACGTCGTTCTCGCCGGGCTTCATTTGCATCGCCGCATCCTTGAAGCTCGGAACGAGCTCGTCCGCGGCGGCGCCGGACAGCGCATAGGGCTCACGCGGCACGCCGACGAACTTGTCGAAGACGTCGTTGCCGTTGGTGTCGTGGAAGGCGGCGACGGCGTAAGTGCCCGGCGGAATGTCCTTGAAGACCACCGTGATCGTCCCGGCGACGGCGGGGACGGCCTTCTGGCGCGGACATCCCTCCATCGATAGCGAGGAATCGCAAAGCGCGACCCAGACCGAGCCGCGACTCGATTCCACGTTCTCCACCGTGACGCGTACCGTCGCCTCCTCTGTTGCCGATGCGGGTGCCGCCGCCTCGGCAAGGGCGCAGAAGGCGCCGAGCGTAAACGCTCCCGCCATCGCAACACGGATTGCCCGCTTCATGAGGGTTGCTCCTCTTCCGCCGCGACGAGGCTCGCGGCTCCTTACATGTAGGGAGGTGAATTTCATTGCGACTCCCTTGCGACGATCGATTCAGCTGCATATAGGTCAACGTTATTGACCTAATACAATAGGCCGATGAACCTTGAGCACCTCATCGCCTTCACGATCTTCGCCGTGGTGACCACCGCCACCCCGGGGCCGAACAATGTGATGCTCACGGCCACA
>Ga0307442_1001432_pt1 | contig 11885 bp, 9 predicted proteins | sample SalMarWE160430MG_FD_202143 | JGI IMG/M metagenome (GOLD analysis project Ga0307442, IMG submission 202143) | Salt marsh sediment microbial communities from the Plum Island Ecosystem LTER, Massachusetts, United States - WE1604-30 | ecosystem: Environmental > Aquatic > Marine > Intertidal zone >... | reverse complement strand
TTGTACCTCACCTTTATCACGGGTCCCGGCCACAGTACTTCGATTCCGTGATGGGGAGTCGAACTACAGGTATAGACCTCGTTTTTTCCCTTCCTCAGCATGGCCAGGGGGATGTCTATCTCTCTGAGGGCGAAATCGTGGTTCCGCCCGATCCGCGGCAGCAGTTTCTTTCCATTGATTCCGATCTCATCTGCTTCGTACCCGTTCCAGGTACAGATAATCATCCTGGCCTCCTTTGCCTGATCCAGGTTGTCCTGGATGTCTATGGTACAGGAATGCCTGCTGCCATCCCGGCTCTGCCAGCAGGCGGGAACACCGCGGGGAGTGTACATCAGGCATTTCTCCTCACCCCTGCTCCGCGGAAGCTCTACTACCGCAGATACCCGGCTCATCCCTTCATAATCTGTGATACGTGCCATTATCCCCATTGGCTCTCCCTGCTCCGGTATCCAGGAAGTGTCGATCTGCACTGCGTAGGGAACCCCACTCACAGTCCCAAGATGGTTCACCAACCGGCCGTATCGGAACCGATAGTGCCATTCCCTGTACTGTCCGTCCCCGTTATGATCGAAATCTTCATAAAGGCCGAAAAAATCGATGCGGTCGATGCGATCGCTGGTTTCCGACCGGTCCGGCTCCAGGGCAATTGAAAAGCAGCGATCATCTTTGCGGGCCGGCAGCCTCAGCCGGCCACCGGGATGGGGTTTGTCGGAATCGTAGTATATGCGGAATATCACCCCGTAGATCCCCCACTGGCCCCAGCCGATATCGTGAATCAGGTGGCTTATCTGATTGCCGCAGGAGAGCTCGAATTTGTTGCCGCCCTCCTGCAGTTGTTGCAGGGGTACGGCCACAACGGGGTAGCGCATGTATTGGTAGGACTCCGGCCGCTGCGGTCCCATCGAAGCGGATTCCGGGATATCGATCCACTCGTGCCCGTTTATCCTGATTGTCTTGTTCGACGTCCCGGCGTGTCCGCCCCACTGCTCGAGGCAGCATTCGGCCCGGACCGCCCCCCGCAGATCGTCGATTTGAACGCTGTTGACCGGATTGGGCAGATACTTCCGCGCTCCCTGGTGGGAGGTTTGCGGGTCGGTTACCCTCTGCCAGTTCAGATACGGGCAGTCTATGGTCTTCCAGGGCCCGTTCCAGTGGTACTCGCGAAACACATCCCCGGGAGAGAATCCCAGCTTATCCGCGAACATCTATCACCCCTTCGTGGACCCCAGCAGGATCCCCTTTACGAAGTGTTTCTGGATAAAGGGATAAACGAGGATAATCGGCAGTACCGTGATGATGATGGCCGAGGCCTGGATAGTAGCGGGAGCGCCGACATTCACCACGGCGGCCACCTCTTCGGTAACGGCGCTGGAGATAACCTCCCTCAGGTAGAAGGAGAGGGGGTAGAGTTTTCGGTCGGTCAGATAGAGAAGGGCATTGAACCAATCGTTCCAGAACTGGACCGCGTAGAACAGCGAAATCGTGAACAGGATCGGTTTTGCCGAGGGGAGCACGATCCTGAACAGGATCACGAAATCGTTGGCCCCGTCGATGCGCGCCGACTCCTCGATGCTCACCGGCATCTCGGTGAAGTAGTTCTTCATCAGGATCAGGAAGTACATGCTCATCAGGGTCGGCAGAAACAGGGCGAACAAGGTGTTCCGCAGATGCAGCTTCTGTATGAGGATGTACAGGGGGATGAGCCCGCCGTCGAAGAACATGGTGATGATAAACAGGATGAAAATAAGGTTCCGCAGCCTCAGGTAGGATTTGGACAAGAAAAAGGCGGCCATAGAGGTTACCGTCATGGTCAAAGCCGTTCCCGCGACCGTGATGAAGATGCTGACCAGCAGGGCGCGCACGACCCGTATCTCTTTGAAATTGTGCAGGTAAGGCCTCAAGGTAAAGCTCTTCGGCACGACATGATACCAGTCGGAGTAGTAGGCCTGATCCGTGGAAATAGAAATCACCAGGATATTCCAGAGGGGATAGAGGGTGGTCAGGGCAAAGAGGATCAGCAGCGAATAGTTGAATGCGTCAAAGGCTGTCATCCGTTTCCCGATCACCAGCTACCTCCGACCCTTAGTAAATCGATGCACGTCCCCAGCGCCGGGCCAGGCTGTTCGCCACCACCAGAAGGGTCATCCCGATAAAAGAGCGGATGAAACCCGCAGCCGCCAACCGGGAAAAGTTGGGGTTATGGGACAGGTTGCGAATGATGTAGGTCTGCATGATATCTCCGGTTTCGTAGACCAGAGGACTGTAGAGATTGTAAACCTGGTCGAAGCTCCAATTCAGCACGGACCCTAGATTGAGGATGAAGACGATAATCATGGTGGAAGCGATACCGGGAAGGGTTATATAGAGCAGCTGCCGAAACCGACCGGCGCCGTCCACCCAGGCCGCCTCATACAGCTCCGGATTGATGGCGGCGATCGCCGCCAGATAGATGATCGATCCCCAGCCCACCTCCTTCCACACGTGGGTCAAAACGATGAAGACCCGGAAATAGCGGTTGTCCTGGAGGAAATCGAATTTGCCGATTCCGATCACCTCCAGCAGGTGGCTTACCGCACCGGTCTCATAGGCAAACAGAGAGTTGAAGATGCCCGCCATAATCACCCAGGAAACGAAATGGGGCATGTAGGTGATGGTTTGGATGGAACGCTTCAAAAGTATGTGCCGCATCTCATTGATGAGGACGGCCAGCGTCACCGTGGAGCTGAAGCCCAGAGCCAGTTTGCCTACGTTGATAAGCCAGGTGTTGATAAAGGCTCTCTTAAAGCCGGGATCCGAAAGCAGCCAGAGGAAGTGTTTCAATCCCACGAAGGGGCTGCCGAAAAATCCCCTATTCAACGAGAAATTCTGGAAGGCCATGGTGACGCCGTAGATGGGCAGGTAGCGGAATATGATCAGCCAGACCAGGGGCGGCAGAATCATCAAATAGAGGTACCTGTAACGACGGATGTGTTTGCCCAACGGTTCGTGACGGATCTCGTGAAGTTGTCTAGGCATGTTCCCTCGAGCGATGTGAACGGACGGGACCGGCGGGCGGGTTTTCGATTCCCGCCCGCCGCTGTAATCTCTTACTTAATATTCTTGTCGTAGTAATCCTGATACAGAGCCGTCCATCTGTCCAGGCCGACCCGTTTGAGCTCGGCCTGATGCTCCTCCCAGGTTTTTTCGAACTCCCCGGGTTTGGCGGCGACACACTTGGTCCAGCCGGTGACGATGGCGTCTATGACGGCGGTCTCCAGATCGTTGTGCTCGGGGAAGAGGACGAATTGAACGGGATTCGGATCTCCGAACCACTTTGCCCCCTCCTTGTACTCCAGGCGGACGTTCGCCTCATCCTTCTTGCTGGCCGGGACAAAGGGTACCGCATTGGCGTAGGCTTCCTCGAAGGTGACATAGTCCTTGGCCGGTATGTAGCCTTCGCAGTTCCCCTGACCTAGATAGAAGTTGAGGGGATGGTAGAGCTGCTTCCCGTAGTCCTGCTCCCACCTTGCTTCGTTTCTGTCGTAAATGCCGTCGGCGCCGAAGCTGCTCCAGTGCACCCCTTCAACCCCCGCAACCAGGAGCTGACGCCCGGCCAGGGACTGGAAGTATTCCAGACACTCGATAGCTTTGGCCGGGTTCTTGGACTTGGACGTGACCACGGCGTAGATCTGCACCATCATGCCCTGGGCACGACGGAAGTTGTAGCCCTTTGCCGAGAAGGGTTGCAGCAGGCTCACCTTGGAGCCGGGATCGATTTCCTTGAGGCGGGCGGCCTGGCTGGTGAAGGGATTGATCACCCAGCCCATACCGGCCTTGCCGGTCATGATGTACTTTTCGGTGAGCTGCGGGAAACTGTTCATCGACGGGAAATCGTGGTTGATCAACCCCTCGTTGTACAACCGGTTCATGTATTCGAGCGCCGCCTTGGTGTTGTCCATGGTGCAGATATGGGTCAGCTTGCCATTTTTAATATCGAAGTTGACGTGCTGGTCCCAAAAGCTCGAGGGCACGCCGAACATGGACATGATCGGGATCGTGGTCCTGCGGATCTGCCGGTCCCCCTCGAACTGGAATCCCGTGGTCTGGCCTGACGGATCCATATCCTTGAAGCCCTTTAGCGCCTTGTACAGCTGCTCTTCATCCTGGGGCAGGCCCATTCCCAGCTTATCCAGCCAGTCCTGACGCACCATGGTGCCCCAGGCAACCCCCAGAGGCACCTGCGGTATCGCCCAGGCTTGCCCTTCGATCTTCAACGGTGTAAACGTTGTGGAGTTGGTGATCTTGTAGATGTAGGGATGGGTCTCCGCAGTGATGTACTCGTCCAGCGCAATGATCGCGCCGTCGGACTGCCACTTGGGAATGTTGTCCACGGTAGTGACGATGTCCACATCATCCCCAGTGCTCAAGATAAGGTTGACCTTCTGCCGGTTCTCGCTCCACGGGGCGGTCACGAACTTCAGATTCACGTTGAGCCGCTTTTCCAGCTCCAGCACGACGGGATCGGTCTCCGGGTCGATGGTAATTCCGCCTCGGTAGATCGTGATGGTGACAGGCCCCTCTGCCGATGGCTGTCCGCTCCCCCAGGCAAACAGGCCGGAAAGTAGCATCACGCCCACAAGCATAAACAGAGATGCTTTTTTCATAGCACCCTCCTTAGTGTTTTGACCTGATTATAGAGTAAGCCGGTAAGCTGCCGTTAGGCCGATTTTTACGAATTGTACCGATTTTTTATGGTTTTACCGTTTGAACTTCCCACCACAATCGACGCGGACAGCCGAGAAAGGTGTCACCGTCTCCGAGGATCGAACCGATCTCCCCCAGCTCATCACCGTTCAACTGCCAGTCACAGGCCCTGCTGTTGGCCAGCACATGCTCGGGCCTGCTGGCTCCCACGATCACTGAGCTAACCGCCGGTCGGCACAACAGCCAGGCCAGAGCCAGCTCAGCCAGCGTGTGGCCCCGTGCTCGAGCAAATGCGGTGAGCCTGTCTATAAGCTCGAAGGTCCGATCGGTGGCGTAGTGGGAGTAAAAACGCCTGGCCCAATCCAGCCGCCCCGCTCGGGTGTCCGGGCCCGGTTCGCTGGCCCGCCGATAGCGACCGGCCAGCAATCCCCCGGCCAGGGGGTAGAAGGGCATCAAAGCCACTCCCGAGTATTCGCAGTAGGGGATCAACTCCCCCTCTACGTCCCGTTCCAGGAGGCTGTAGTGGGACTGGATGCTGAGCAAGCCGCCGTACCCCTTCTGTGCGCAGAGGTCGTGCGCCCGGCACAGCTGCCAGGCGTGGAAGTTCGAAGCCCCGATGTAGCGCACCTTGCCGCTTCTCTGCATGGTCTGCAGCACTTCGATGAGCTCTGCCAACGGCGTGGTTTGCCCTATCATGAAGTGAACCTGGTACAGATCGATGTAGTCCGTTTTCAAGCGCCGCAGGCTGGTTTCCAGCTCGGCTTTCAGCCTTTCAGGGGTTGGTCCACCGCTGTGGGGGTGTCCGCCTTTAGTTGCCAGGATCAGCTCGTTTCGGACGGACTTGATTGCCCGGCCGATGAATTCTTCAGAAAGACCGTCACCGTAGATATGGGCGGTGTCGATGAAGTTGATCCCCCTATTGAGCGCGGCAAAGATGATCTTTCTGGCCGCGGCCCGATCGACCCGGGTGCCGAACTGATCCGTTCCCAGAGCGATGCGGGAGACCTCCAGATCCGATCCTCCGAGCTTCCTGAGCTTCATTTGAAAGATCCTGTCGCTATGGGTCGGAACCGGTTCAATGGTCTCTGACCAGCTCGGCTACCCTGCTTTCCAGCGCCTCGATCTCATCCGAGCCGTCGAGTACTTCGATTGCAATTGAAAAACGGACCTCTTCCTGGGGTTCCAGAGTTTTCAGCTGTCCCTGCTTGCGCAGGCTTACCCTGCCAGCTGGGGTGCAGTTTCCCGGCTCCAGGGCCAGGAAATAGTCCTGGGATTTCAGGATGTTCGCCTGCGACAGCATTGGAAGCTCGGCCTTGCTGTAGCTCATCTGGAGGCCCAGCCGGAGTCGCTTGTTCACCACGCCGATGCGGGTGTTGCCCCGGTCGTCAACGGCAACATCGTGGAAAAACAGCACATCCTCTCTATCGGGAACCGGGTCTGCCAGTTCACAACAGCGATCGATCAAGCCGGCTGCTTCGGGGGTGGAATCCCAGGGCTCGGATTTCAATATCGGGGCAACGAAACGACTGTCCCCGCTGACCAGGGGGAACCCCAGGTTGAAGTGATAGAGAATCATGAGGGGTGTGGGCTTGAATCCTTCATTGCTAACCGTGTCGACGATTTGAAAGCTCCTCGATCCTCCCTGGGCCGTGATGCTGCGGGTCAATAGCAGGTTTTCATAGTGCAGGCTGCTCTCTCTCACCTTTCCGCTCACCTGAATCGTTGCCTCATCACCCTGCCAGGAGGTGGAGCTGTGGATTTCCTCAGCCAGAAGATGGGAGATGTGTCCATGGAGCCCCATCTCCTCCTCCCCATCCGTCTCCGGGATACCGGCATGGGTCAAACCGCAGGTTATCAGGAAGCCACCGCCGAAGGTCTTCAACCAGCCCCATCCACGGGGATCGTAGAGGTGGGCGTGGGCCACTCCACCCTTGCCGATGAAGGCAAAGGGGATTCCCCGGTACTCCAACCGGCCCAGATCCATGCCCCGCCCGGGAAGAACCTGAAACCTCAAGCCCCCGCCGGTGGCCACATCCATGGCTTCGACCCCGTCGGCGCCGCCTTCCCGTAGGACACAGCGCTGCACGCCGAATACCTGACTCAGATGCCCGACCCTTTGCAGGAGTTCGGTTTTCGATATTTCCTGGTCGAATAGTTTCATGGAACTGCTCCTCTGGATAGCGGAAATTCAAAATCGGGCGGTCAGTACAGGTTGCTCAGTTCCGGGATGTCGTGCTCTCCCAGGCGCAGCGGATAGGTTCCATAGGTGTTGATCAGATCCATGTAGAAGTCGTAGTTCTCTATCGGGACGTTGTCGGGCACGCTGTGGTCCGACATGGGGATGTAACCGCCGCCCTTGGCCGCGTTGAGCCGTCTGAGCACATCCCGCTTCAGGCTGTCTTGATCTCCTGTTAATACCTCCCGCACATCGATGTTGCCGACGAAGGCCAGGCGGTTTTTATACTTCTTTTTGAGCTCCACCACATCCAAGCCGGCCTTTACTTCCAGGGTCTGGTAGGCATCGATGCCGCACTCGATCATATCGTCATACACAGCCGAAGCATTTCCGCAGCCGTGATAGAGGATCTTGATGTCCGGTTTGGCTGACTTGAAGGCCAGGCACATGTTGCGAAGCATGGGCTTGAAGAACTTTCTCCAGGTGTCGGGGGAGTAGAACATGCCCTTGTCGTAGGCCACATCCCCGCCGATGAACATCAGATCCACCCCCATCTTGATCTGGTTCAGGCCCAGCTGGATCTCGAAGGCTTCGACCCGTTCCAGCATCTTCTTGACTTTCTTCTCCTCCAGCATGAGATCGATGAACAGCTCCTGCATGCCCCGGATGCGCCACATGAACTCCTGACCCTCCAGCACCAGACCCATGCGGGCGAACTTTCCCTCCGCCCCGGCCATCTGATCCCGGAACGAAGGGGCCTCCACGTTTCCCGAAGAGGAGAGGATATTAGCACTGGGCTGATGGTAGCGCCGTTCGTCGTTGGGATCGTCCAGCGCGAACTCTTCGTATTCGTCCGCCGATTTTACCTCGAAATCGAGATAGGCCGGCATCGGGGAGTAATCGGCCTTCTTGCAGGTACAGCCGAATCCGCTCTTGAAGATCGTATAATCCTTCCCTCTCTCGATCAAAGAGAACGATTCGACCTTGGGATCTTCATTCATGACGCAGAGCACGAAATCCAGGTCGTAGTACTCGTTGATGTTCGTGTCCGGGGCGAGCTTCTTCTCAGCGAGCCATTTGTCGATGAACTCCTGCCAATACAGGTCAAAGCGCGGGATGCGATCCGGCTCTTCGAAGGACAGCGCCTTCTGCACCCTGTCGAGCTTCTGCTGGTAGACCGTCACTGCAAACTCCTTGCCCCTAACGTGGATGCGGGGACTTCCTCGTCCCCGCATCCTTCAGTGGTGTGTCTATCCGGATTCCTTCTGTATCCCTACTGCTCCATCAACTCCGGCGGCATTGGGATTGCGTTATCCCATGTCTCATGCCCTTTTCGGAAGAACAGCATCATGTTGAGATCGGTGTACATCACTCCGTCAGGCGTCATATACATCTTTCTCTTACCGACATTGGGAACGTCCACGACATTACCGTCCTTGACCTCGATCTCACCCCTGTGGATGCCGATGGCCAGATAGGCGGACATGTAGCCGAACCAGTAGGGGGACCAGAGCGCAAACTGCTTGCAAGTGCCGTCCGCCAGGAATGTTTCCATCGTTGAAGGAAGGGCCATTCCCGTGGAATACACCTTGCCTGCGCGCCCGGTGTCCTCAATGGCTTTGTTGGATGCAGGATTGGACATCCCTGAACTGGAAACAAAGCCGGCCAAGTCAGGATGCGCTTCCATGGCTGATGTGGTCACAGAGTAGGCCTTGTCGGGATCGTCCTCCATGTACAGGGTGTCGACGAACTGGAAGACCTTGTACTTGGGAACCGTCGCTACCAGGTCGTCGATGTTCTCCTTAACTTTGTTGAACAGTGTGATGTTGGGAGACGGAGCCAGCCAGATAACCTTGCCGCCCTTGGGGTTGTTGTAAAGGGCGCTCTCCAGCTCGGCTATGGCCTGGACTCTGTACGGAGCCATATTCACGTAGATGTCCTGGCCACCTTTGCCAACAGGTGAGTCGAATGTCACGATGGTGCAGCCGTTTTCTTTCATCTTCTTGAGAGCCGGCACCGGTGCATTGGCGTCGGAAGAGGTGGTCACCATAATCTGGGGTTTCTGCGGCACCAGGTTCTGTAGAGTTTGGACGTATACCTCCACGTCGTTCTGGGTGGGCCCCAGAGTCACCATATCCAGGCCCAGTTCGTCGCAGGCCTGCTTGGCGCCCGAGCCAGCGAGCTCGAAGAAGATAAAACCTGTGAACTTGGGGACGTAATAGAGTGTCTCCTTGCCTCCCGTGGCACCCGCGCTACCGCCGGCGAACAGCGGAATCGACACCACCACCACCAGCAATAGCAAAACCAAAACTAGCCGGGTTTTTTTCATACCCATGCTCCTTTCCCCTGTCGTAGCAGGGATCTTGTTTATTTAGAACCTGCAGGAAGCTTCTCTGCAAGATTCTTTGCACGGAATCTCAACTCACCGATGGCTCTCATCACGGTGGGCACCAGTATGGCGGCAATCAGGATCAGTCCGATTACCAGCGTCTGTACCGGTCCCCTGATGTTGGCCAGACCCATCCCGTTCTGGATGGTACCCAACAGCAGAATCGAGAAAATCAAACCAACTATCCTGCCTTTGCCGCCGGAGATGCTGAATCCCCCGAGTGCGACACAGGCTACGACAAACAGAAGGATGTTGGCCACGTTGTCGGCCCTGGCCGATTGGTATTGTCCAATGTACACCAGCGCAGCTACCCCCGACATGAGACCGCCGATTCCGTAGGTGCTGGCGATGACCTTCTTGATGCTATGCCCGGAAAGATAGGTCGCCTGCCTGTTGTTTCCTGTGGCATACAGCAGCCGTCCGTACACCGATTTATGGATCAGGAAGTAGGCCAGGATGAACAGAAATACCAGCAGCAGAAAAGAAATGGGGATCACCCCGGCGATGAACTCGCTGCCCACCCAGATGTAGGAGGGTTTGAAGGCGTCCAGGCCGAATCCCTCGTACCCACCGATCCAAAGCGCGATCGCCCTGTACACCCCCATCATGCCCAGGGTGACGGCCATGGAAGGCAGGGAAAAGGTCACGATGAGGAAACCGTTCAGCAATCCGGCCAGGGTTGCGAACGTGAACATGATGAGGATCGCCAGTCCGAGTGGCACGCCATTCACCGACAACCTGGCGAAGCTGACCGTGCACACCGCCACGATCGCCGGCAGGGAGAGATCGATCTCCCCCACCAGGATGATCATCATGAAACCGATAGCCAGGATACTGGCTATTCCCATGGACTGCTGCAGCGAGTAGAGGATCTGAAAGGCATCCAGGTACAGGGGGGAGAGAAACGTAGCCACAGCTACCGAAATCAGATAGAAGATAAAAATCACGACTTCCCAGCTGTAGGTCTGAAGGAAGTGCCGGAATCCGCCCCTCATGCTTCCGCCCCCCGTCGCTTGGTGGCCTTCAACAGACCGCTGACCCGTTTCAACACACTGGCATCCAGGATGCAGGCGCCGACGATGGCAAAACCGTAGAGAAGCTGGCGCACTACCTCTTGCGCGCCGATGAGGATGAGACCGTTCTCCATGGTCGTCAGGACAATCGCTCCCAGGGCGGCTCCCACCACGTTTCCGGAGCCTCCCAGCACGCTCACCCCTCCCACGACCACGGCTCCGATTACCTTCATTTCCAATCCTTGAGCGAACCAGGGCACAACGTAGGAGGAGCGGGCGGCGAACAGAAAACCAGCCAGACCGGTCAGCGCCCCGCACAACACGTAAGCCCCCAAGATCACCCGTGACACCTTCAATCCGTAGAACGTAGCCGCGTCCGGGTTGGAACCGATCGCGTAGATCTGTCTGCCGATCCTGGTGTATCTCAGATAGATCGAGACCAGCACCACGATGAGGATCGCGATGATCGCCAGATTCGAAATCCCCGGTAGAAAGCTGCCGGTTACGGTACCCCGCACCCAATCGGCTATATCTTTCGGCTCTATCTGATGACCCTGAGCGTAAATCGTTACGATCCCGCGGTAGATCGACAATCCCCCCAGGGTGACGAACACCGAGGATACCCGGCCGTAGGCCACGATCGACCCGTTGATCAATCCGCAGACGATGCCGATCCCGATAGGGACAAGGATCAGCACCGGACCGGCGTTGGGAAACTTCTTGATCAGATCGAAGCCCACGAACGCCGCCAGGGCCAGCATGGAGGCTACCGACACATCGTAGTTGCGGGTGATTATAACCACGCCTTCGGCGCAGGCCAGGATCGCCAGGATACAGGCATTCAGGAATATGGTGTTCAGGTTGGAGATGGTGAGGAACTCCCTCGCGGCGATCGAAAAAATAATTATAATCAACACTTCGAAGAGCAGGACCCCCATGACCCTGTTCTTGAGGATGACCACGCTCCAGTGGCTTTTGGGAGCTTGAACCAAGGGTGTTTCACTCATTCTCATCCCCGCTTGCCGGTCACCGCAGCTGCCATAATCTTCTCCTGAGTGGCCTCATCCCGGGAGAACTCACCGACCAGCAACCCGTCCGATACGACCAGGATCCGGTCGCTCATCTGCAGGACCTCTGGCAGGTCCGATGAAATCATCAGGATTCCTATGTCCTGAGCGGCCAGTTCGTGGATCACCTTGTGAACCTGAGCTTTGGAGCCGACGTCGATGCCGTGGGTCGGTTCATCGAAGATGAACACCTTGGGACTCAGGGCCATCCATTTGGAGAGCACGACCTTCTGGCGGTTTCCCCCCGAAAGGGAGGAGATCATGGTCCTCGGTCCGGCGGATCGGATCTGGAATTGGTCTGTATAGCGGGAGTAGATTTTCGTCTCTTCCCTGGAGTTGACAAAACCCATGACGGCGTATTTCAGCACAGACGGGAGCAGCATGTTGTCGCTGACCGACAACTCGGCGATCAAACCCTCGATTTCCCGGTCTTCCGGAACGTAGACCACCCCTTCTTCGATCATTTGAGAGGGGTCTTTGACATTCACCTCCTGGTTTTCGATCCACACGGTGCCACTGGAAAGGGGTATAGCCCCGAAGATCGCCTTGGCGATCTC
>Ga0307442_1001426_pt1 | contig 11899 bp, 10 predicted proteins | sample SalMarWE160430MG_FD_202143 | JGI IMG/M metagenome (GOLD analysis project Ga0307442, IMG submission 202143) | Salt marsh sediment microbial communities from the Plum Island Ecosystem LTER, Massachusetts, United States - WE1604-30 | ecosystem: Environmental > Aquatic > Marine > Intertidal zone >... | reverse complement strand
GGGCAAGGTGCCAGCCGTGACGCCGATCCCTGCGCCGACGCAGACTCGCGCGGAAGCGCTCAAAGACGTGCCGCGCCTTCCCATCGAGACGCCCTCGCTGCGGGGCTCGATCGCCTTGAAGAGCGGCCGCATCGACGATCTGGTGCTCGTCAAGTACCACGAGACCGTCGACCCCAAGAGCCCCAACGTCGTTCTGCTGTCGCCGACCGACAGCCCGCACCCCTACTTTGCCGAATACGGATGGGTGGCAGGAGGCGCGTCGACGCAGAAGCTGCCCGACCGCGACACGCTGTGGAGCGTGGAAGGCAATCAGACGCTGACGCCGACGAGCCCGGTGACGCTCACCTGGGACAATGGCCAGGGGCTCGTCTTCCACCGCACGGTCTCGGTCGATGACGAGTACCTGTTCAAGATCGTCGACTCGGTCGAGAACCGCGGCAACGCCGCCGTCACGCTCGCGCCTTATGCCCGCATCCACCGCTACGGCACACCGAAGGTGAAGGGCTATTGGATCCTGTTCGAAGGGCTCATCGGAGTCGCCGATCACAATGTCGATTGGTGCGGCAGTGTTCTTCCCAGCGTCCTTTGCCAGCTGAAGTACAAGACAGCGGTGAAGGATGGCGAGCAGACGTTCAAGAGCACGTCGGGTTGGGTGGGCATGACGGACAAGTACTGGGCTGCCACCCTCATTCCCGACCAGACGGCGCCTTACCGGGCGCAGTTCACCGGCAGGGAGGCGAAGTCGTCCTCAGAGCAGCCCACCTATCAAACCGATTACCTTCGCGATGGCGTGACTATTCCGCCGGGAGAGAGCCGCAGCGTCGAAGCCCGCCTCTTCGCCGGCGCCAAGCAGGTCAAGCTATTGCAGCATTACGAGGCGGACCCCGGCATCAAGCAGTTCGACCTTTTGATCGACTGGGGCTGGTTCTTCTTCATTACCAAGCCGCTCTATTATCTGATGGAAGCCATCAACTCGGTGGTGCACAACTTCGGCGTCACCATCCTCATTCTGACCGTGCTGGTGCGGCTCGCCTTCTTCCCGCTCGCCAACAAGCAGTTCTCCTCCATGGCGAAGATGAAGAAGTTGCAGCCGCAAATGGAGCAGCTGCGCGAGCGCTACAAGGACGACAAGGCCGCCCAGCAGCAAGCGCTGATGGACCTTTACAGGAAGGAGAAGGTCAATCCGATTGCTGGTTGCCTGCCGATCCTCTTTCAGCTCCCGGTCTTCTTCGCGCTTTACAAGGTGTTGTTCATCACCATCGACATGCGGCACGCGCCGTTCTTCGGTTGGATCCACGACCTGTCGGCGCCTGACCCGACGTCGGTCTTCAACCTGTTCGGCCTGCTTCCCTTTGCGGTGCCGCATTTCCTGCACATCGGCGTGTGGCCGCTCATCATGGGGATCACCATGTGGCTGCAGATGCAGCTGAACCCCAAGCAGCCTGATCCCGTACAGCAGCAGATCTTCACCTGGATGCCGGTGATCTTTACGTTCCTGCTCGCGTCGTTCCCGGCAGGGCTCGTGATCTATTGGGCCTGGAGCAACACGCTTTCGCTCACGCAGCAGTACGTCATCATGAAGAGGCAGGGCGCCGAGATTCACCTGATGGGCAACATTTCCCGCACCTTCAAGCCGCTTGCCGCAGTGACCAATCACTTATCGGGCATGCTCAAGCAGAAGCTCGCGGGCTCGGGCGCATCCGCAGATTCAGGGCCCAAGAGTGACGGGCCCGAGACCAAGGACAAGCGCGGATAGGCTGCGCCCATTCATAGGTGCGGGCCCCGATGACCGAGCCGGACAAATCAGCGACCGTCACGTCCTCGCTTGCCTTGGGCGAGCGGCTGTTCGAGCGGCCCTGGCATTTTCTCAAGAGCGTGCCGGCGCTCGAGTTCCTGCCGCCCGCCGACCGGGTCGAGATCGCGTTCGCGGGCCGCTCCAACGTCGGCAAGTCGAGCCTCATCAACGCGCTTCTGCGGCAGAACGCCTTAGCGCGCACCTCCAACACGCCTGGACGCACGCAGGAGCTCAACTTCTTCCTCGCCGACGATGTACCGCTCTATCTCGTCGACATGCCCGGCTATGGTTTCGCCAAAGCGCCAAAGGAAAAGGTCGAGGCCTGGACGGAACTCGTTTCCGACTATCTCAAGGGGCGCCCTACGCTCGCGCGCGTTCTGTTGCTGATCGATGCCCGCCACGGCTTGAAGCCACCCGACGAAACGGTCATGGACTTGCTCGACGCGGCGGCGGTCACCTACCAGGTGGTTCTCACCAAGGCAGACAAGATCAACGCGCATGCCTTAGAGGCGCTGTCGCAGGCGACGGCCAAGGCCGTGAAGGCGCACGCCGCCGCATTTCCTCACGTGATCGCCACGTCTGCCGCCAAGGGATCCGGCATCGCCGAGCTGCGCGCGGCCATCGCGGAAATTCTCTCCGAGCGCAGCTAGCGAGCATATCAAATCGAGCCACAATGCGTTTCCCCTCCCCTGCCGGAGAGGGTGATGCAGATGACGCCGTGTGATCAGAGCCTGCTCTCGTGCCTCATCCGGACGTCAGCTTGGCGACGACCTGCATGCCAGCATCGATTGCGCTCTCGCCGAACCTCGCAAGCAACCCACCGATCACGGCCGCGACGCCCCAGCCGATCAAATGCGATGCGGTCTTCGCGTAGTTCGTTCTGACGCGCACTGTGATCACCTGGTCGGGAAGGGCCGTCTCGGCGGCAAGCCCGTCGGCGCCGACGGTGCGCGCCGAGATGATGAGCTGCAAGCGCTTCTTCCCCTTCTCGCGCGGCGTGACGTGCCAGCGCCAGCTCGCGTAGTCGTCGGAGGAGAGCAGCATCGTCCGCTCGATCCACTGCGTCTCTGGCGATGCGGTCTCGATGAAGAATCCGCCGTCGGGCGCGCGCATACGCACCGACATCGCCTTGGTGATCGTCACCTCGTGCTGGTAGGCGGCGCCTCCGCCCTGCAGCCCCTCTGCCAGCGCCTGCACCTCAGCCTTGGCGATGCGCACCTCGACGAGGACCGGAACGGCGACGCGCATGGAGCGGGGAATGTTCTCGACCAGCTGGCCGATCTCGACGCGCTGCTGAGGCACCGGCCGTCCGACGGCCTTCGGCTCGAGGATCATTGTGCCGGGGGGAGCGCGTCGCTCGCTCAAGAGAGACCCCAGCCTCCCTGGCCCACCAGCGTCGGCGGCGCCGACTCCCATCGGCCTGCGTGCCTCCTGCGGCCAGCGCCCAGACTGGGGCGGCGCCGACGGTTGGCCGCCGACGCGCCCCGGCGGGATCGGCGGTGGCGCCAACGGCGAGGCGGGCGCGAGCATGGCTCGATCGGAGGTGGGTCGCGGCGCCCTGGAAGGGGGCGGCGCCCAGTCTGGCGGCGGCCCAGAAGCAGGAGCAGATCCAGGAGCGGCACCAGGAATTGGCGGCGGAGCTGGCGCCGGCGCGGGCCTGATCGGCGGTGCGGCTTCCGCAGGCGGTGGAGGCATTTCTGGTTGCCGGGTGGGCGCGGGTTGTAGCTGCTGTGGCGGCGGTGCGGGTTGTGGCGGCGGTTGCGGCTGGGCTTCGGCCGCCGCCTCTGGCTCTTCCAACTTCTGCGGGGCCGGAGGGGCGGGCAACGTCTGCAGGGGTACCGACGCAGCCGGGGCAGCGTCCTCCTCGACGGCAGCTGATTCTGCGTCTTCCACGGCAGGCTCAGCCGTCGGCTCCTCGGGTGCAGCCGCCGGGGGCACCTCGCTCTTGCGCGCCGCGAGCCCGGTGCGCGAGAGCACCCGCTCGCGTGCGCTCGCCAGGATGTCCTCGGTGTTCGACGAGGGCGCAACGCGCGCCGCCGCAGCGGGGCCCTGTTGGAGGGCACGGATCGCACCTTCGAAGGTCAGACCTTGAGCTTGCAGCAGGTGAGCCGCCGGGCTGCGGCCGTCCCCCACGATAGCCGCGAGCACGATCGCGCCATTGATCTCGCGTCGGCGCCCGCCGCGCGCGGCCGCAGCGGCGGCTTCGAGAATGCGCCGCAAGTCGGGTGACACGCCCGGCTCGCCGCCTTGACCAGGCGCTCCCCGCTGCGGCAGGGCGGCAAGGTAGCGCGTGGCGTCGCTCTTGAGCCGCGCCGTGTCGATGTTGCTTGCGGCCAGCACCAGTTTGGCGTCGGGATCCTCGCACAGCGACAGCAGCATGTGCTCCAGCGTGAACTCGAGGTGGCCTTGGCGACGCGCGAGCTCGCCGGCGCGCGCCAGGGCACTGCCCAGGCTCGGCGACATGGCGATTCGGCTCAGGTCGTCGGCAATCATGACCTTTCCTCGCCCGCTCCCTTGCCTGCCTGGCCGCCAAATTAACCGATCGCCATCGCAGCGGCAGGTATAGGTCTCTCGAGCGATGCGTTAGCAGCCGAATGTGGGTGAAATCCGTTGAGGTAATGCGGCATGTCGGTATATGTGCTGGCGTCTGGTTGCGTCGGCATCCAACTTAGAGCGAATTGCGGGCCAGCGCCCGGCAAAAGCGAATCATAGGCCTGGACTATGAAGACGATCACGCAGCCACACGGCGGTGGGGCGGCCTCCGAGCAGGAGCCTTCGCCCCACGTTCAGGCGCGCATCCTGGCCGAGGCGCTACCGCATCTCATACGCTATGACGACCAAACCGTCGTCATCAAGTTCGGCGGGCACGCCATGGGCGATGCCGCGCTCTCGGACGCGTTCGCGCAAGACATCGTCTATCTGAAGCAGTCGGGCGTTAATCCGATCGTCGTGCACGGCGGTGGCCCGCAGATCGCCGCCATGCTGAAGAAGCTGCAGATCACCTCCGATTTTGTTCAGGGTCTGCGTGTCACCGACAAACCCACCGTTGAGGTGGTCGAGATGGTGCTCGCCGGCGCCATCAACAAGGACATCGTGTCGGCGATCAACCGGCAGGGCGGCAAGGCCGTTGGCATCTGCGGCAAGGACGCCAACTTGATGATCGCGCGCAAGATCACCGAGATCGCGGACCCCGAATCGAACCTGATGAAAGCGGTCGACATCGGCTACGTCGGAGATCCGATCGAGGTGAACCCGCACATCGTCGACGTCATCTCCCGCTCCGACCTCATTCCCGTGATCGCGCCTATCGGGGTGAGTCGCAGTGGCGAGACGCTCAACATCAACGCCGACACGTTTGCCAGCGCACTTGCCGCCCGCATGAAGGCCAAGCGCCTTCTGCTGCTCACCGACGTGGAGGGCGTGCTCGACAAAAAGAAGGAACTCATCTCCGAGCTCACCATCGAGGAGGCGCGCAGCCTAATCAAGAGCGGCGTCATCTCCGGCGGCATGATCCCCAAGATCGAGGGCTGCATCGAAGTGGTGGAAGCGGGCGTGGAGGCGGTCGTCATCATCGACGGGCGGGTCCCCCATTGCGTGCTGCTCGAGCTCTTCACCGCCCACGGCGTCGGCACGCTCGTCGGGCGGACGCAGCAAAAACAGCGGCCGAGAGCAAAATGAGCGTTGCCGACGAACGCCAGGCGTTGCCGCAGGCCGAGAAACCTCTCGCGCCAGCGCCCTCCGAGGAGCTGCCACAGCCGACGCGCGACTTTGCCGACACGACCGCTTGGATCTTCGATCTCGACAACACGCTCTACCCCTCGGCCTGCAACCTCTTCGCCGAGGTCGACAGACGCATGGGCGAGTTCATCGCAGGCTACCTCGGCGTGCCCTTCGCGCATGCGCGCCATCTACAGAAGAGCTACTACCGCCAGTTCGGCACCACGCTCACCGGGCTCATGCAGGTCCACAAGCTCGACCCGCAGCCCTTCCTCGACTACGTGCACGACATCGATCTGTCGTCCGTGCCCGAGGCGCCGGAGCTGGCGGCCGCCATCGCCGCCCTGCCAGGGCGCAAGCTCATCTTCACCAACGGTTCACGCCGGCACGCCGAGCGTGTCGCCGAGAAGCTCGGGGTGCTGCGCCTCATCGAGGACATCTGCGACATCGCCGCTTGCGGCTTCGTGCCCAAACCCGAGCGCGACGCCTTCCAGCGCATGGTTGATCGGCACGACGTCGCCCCGCGCCAGGCCGCCATGTTCGAGGACATGCCGCACAACCTTGAGGCGCCGCACGCGCTCGGCATGACCACGGTGCTCGTGCATTCGGACTACCCCGACCACCCGGTGCAGCAGCAAATGCGCACCTGGACCAAGCTGCCCCAGCATATCCACCATGCAACGGAGGATCTGACGGGCTTTCTCGAAGAGATTTGCCGGCACGCGGGAGCAGCGGCGACGCCGCCAGAGGGTAGCGCCCAATAGAGCGGGCTGTTTGTCGCTTGGCTCAGCGCGTCGGTACGGGCTTCTCGCCGCGATAATCGTAGAAGCCGCGATGGGTCTTGCGCCCGAGCCAGCCGGCCTCGACGTACTTCACGAGCAGCGGGCACGGCCGGTACTTGGAATCGGACAACCCCTCGTAGAGCACCTGCATGACCGACAGACAGACGTCGAGGCCGATGAAGTCGGCGAGTTCGAGCGGTCCCATGGGATGGTGCGCGCCGAGCCGCATGGCCTTGTCGATCGCCTCCACGGTGCCGACGCCCTCATAGAGCGTGTAGACCGCCTCGTTGATCATCGGCAAGAGGATGCGGTTGACGATGAAGGCGGGGAAGTCCTCGCTCACCGCCACCTGCTTGCCGAGGCTCTCCACGAAACGGCGCGTACAGGCGAACATCTGGTCGTCGGTGGCGATGCCGCGGATCAGCTCCACGAGCTCCATCAACGGCACGGGGTTCATGAAGTGCATGCCGATGAAATGCTCGGGCCGGTCGGTGGTGGAGGCCAGCCTGGTGATGGAGATCGAGGAGGTGTTGGTGGCGAGCAGCGCCTTTTCGTTGAGGTGGGGACACAGCTCGGCGAAGATCTTGCGCTTCACCGCCTCGTCCTCGGTTGCCGCCTCGATGACGAGGTCGCAGTCCGCGAAAGCGTCCATGCCCGGCGCGTAGCTGATGCGCTTCAAGGCGGGCTTGATGTCGCCTTCCTTGATCTGACCCTTCGCCGCCTGGCGCCCCAGGTTGTGCTCGATGGTGGAGATCGCGTTTTCCACCGTCTGCTTCTGCAAGTCGTTGAGCGCAACGGAATAGCCACCGAGCGCAATCACATGCGCAATTCCGGTCCCCATCTGGCCAGCACCGATCACGCCGACCTTCTTGATCACTTGGGGAATCTTGGTCTCCCCTTTCGGCCTGTCTGCCGTCTCGACCGCCACGTTCATGACCGATCCGTCCTTCTGTCCCCGAGCCCCAATTCGTTCCACATCATTGGCTGGCCTTCTTCAGCTCGGCCTCCAGCTCCGGCAAAGCTTGGAAAAGGTCGGCGACGAGGCCGTAGTCTGCGACCTGGAAGATCGGCGCCTCGCTGTCCTTGTTGATCGCGACGATGACCTTGGAGTCCTTCATGCCGGCGAGATGCTGGATCGCGCCGGAGATGCCGACCGCCATATAGAGATCCGGAGCCACCACCTTGCCGGTCTGGCCTACCTGCATGTCGTTGGGAACGAAGCCGGCATCGACGGCGGCGCGTGAGGCCCCGACCGCGGCGCCGAGCGCGTCTGCGACCGGCTCCAAAAACTTCTTGAAGTTCTCGCCCGACTGAAGCCCGCGCCCGCCCGAGATCACGATCCGCGCCGAGGACAGCTCCGGACGATCCGATGTCGTCAGCTCGGCCTTCTCGAAGGTCGACAGCCCGACCGGCGCCGGAGCCTCGATGCTCTCGACCGGAGCCGCGCCGTCCTCGGCTGGCGATGGAAACGCCGAGATGCGCACCGTGATGACCTTCTTCGGCTCGGCCGACTGCACGGTCTGGATGGCGTTGCCGGCGTAGATCGGCCGCTCGAAGGTGTCGGGTGCCACCACCTTGGTAATGTCGGAGATCTGCATGACGTCGAGCGCCGCAGCGACACGAGGCAAGATGTTCTTGCCTGAGGTTGTGGCGGGAGCGACGAGCGCGTCGTAGCCGGACATGAGCGGCACGATCAGCGCCGCCGTCTCCTCGGCAAGACCGTGCTCGAGCTGGTGAGCATCGGCCATCAGCACCTTGGCGACGCCCGAAAGCTTGGCTGCCGCCTCGGCCGCAGGCTTGCAGTTGTGGCCTGCCACCAGCACGTGAACGTCGCCGCCCAACGCGCTCGCGGCCGACAGCGCCTTGCCCGTGGCCGCAGCAAGTGCGGCGTTGGTGTGCTCGGCAAGAAGCAGAATTGTCATCAGAGCACCCCGGCCTCCGACTTGAGCTTGGCGACCAACTCGGCGACGCTTTCCACCTTGACGCCGGCCTTGCGGCTGGCGGGCTCAGCAATGCTCAAGACCTTGAGCCGTGGCGTGATGTCGACGCCCAAGTCGTCGGGCTTCTTCACGTCGAGCGGCTTCTTCTTCGCCTTCATGATGTTGGGAAGCGAGGGATAGCGCGGCTCGTTGAGGCGCAGGTCGGTGGTCACCACGGCCGGCAGCTTGAGCTTCACCGTCTCGAGGCCGCCGTCGACCTCGCGCGTCACGTGCGCTGAGCCGTCCTCCAAGACGAGCTTGGATGCGAACGTGCCCTGCGGCCAGCCGAGCAGAGCTGCTAGCATCTGGCCGGTCTGGTTGCAGTCGTCGTCGATGGCCTGCTTGCCGAGAATGATGATGTCGGGCTTCTCGACGTCGGCGACCGCCTTCAAGAGCTTGGCGACGGCAAGCGGCTCAACCGTCGCGCCGTCGGGGGTCTCGACGAGAATTCCGCGGTCGGCGCCGATGGCGAGCCCGGTTCGGATCGTGTCCTGCGCCTTCGTCGGACCGATGGAGACGAGGACGATCTCGGTTGCCGCGCCCTTCTCCTTGAGACGCACGGCCTCCTCGACGGCGATCTCGTCGAAGGGGTTCATCGACATCTTCACGTTCGCGAGGTCGATTCCCGATGCGTCCGCCTTCACCCGAATCTTGACGTTGTAGTCAACGACTCGTTTGACCGGCACCAGTACCTTCATGCCCGTCGGCTCCCCAAGCGCTGCCGAGGCTTCTCGACCCGGGACCAAGCGGTTTGTGCAGCGCGATGATTTCGGTGCTGCCTACGCGAAAAGGTCCCGTGTCGCTGCCCTTCTCGTGCTATTCGCAAGTGCGAAACGCAAACTACGAGCGCGGCGGGGCCAAGTCAATTGGCCCACCATTAACCCTTGCCGGGCCCGCCGGCGCCGATTGTCGCGCAAATTCCCCCATAAACAGGGTCAAACGACCCCGATGCCCTTGTCGAACAGGGGGACCCCCGGGCGGCGCATGAAAAGGATCAGCACAGCGCCCGCAATGAGGCCGCCAATATGCGCCCACCAAGCCGTTGGTCCGACGTCGGCGACGGCAATCATCACGACCTGCAGCACGATCCAGAGGCCGAGCGCGAGACCCGCCGTGATGCGCAGCGGAATGATCTTGAACGCCAGAACCCACACGCTGACGTGGGGATGCAGCATCAAGTAGGCGGCGATCACGCCGGCGACGGCGCCGCTCGCCCCGATGAGCGGCAGCTGCGAGTCGGGCAGCATCCATGCGTGGAACAGGCCCGCGAACACCCCGCACACCAGATAGAAGATCAGGAAGCGCACGTGGCCCATGGAGTCTTCGACGTTATCGCCGAACACCCAGAGGAACAGCATGTTGAAGAACAGATGGAAGATGTTGGCGTGGAAAAACATGTAGGTGAGCAGCGTCACGCCCGCGACCGGTATCACCCCGGTCGGCAGCGTGGCGGGGGTCGTGACAAGCTGCGCGCCGAACAGGTGGCTCGGCGTGAGGCCGAACGCGGCGACCGCGCCCTGATCGAGACCGTTCACCTCGAACAGGAACACCAGCACATTGAGCGCGATCAGCGAAACGGTGACGTACTGGAAGGGAATTGACTTGAGCGCGTTCTCGTCACGAAGAGGAATAAACACTGGTATCGGCCTACTGCTAAGGAACCATTGGGCTATCGGTTCTGTCCGGGAACCCAGAGCACATCGCTGTTGCCGCGGTCGTTGACGTAGCGGCTGGCGACGAACAGGAAGTCGGACAGGCGGTTGATGTACTTGAGCGCCGGCCCGCTGACGGGCTCTTCTGGCTGCACGGCGAGCTCCACCATAAGGCGCTCGGCGCGCCGGCAAATGGTGCGCGCAACGTGCAGCGCCGCAGCGGCCGGAGCACCGCCAGGCAGCACGAACGAGCGCAACGGCTGCAGCTCGGCGTTCATCTCATCGATCTCCTGCTCGAGCCGCTTGACCTGCGCCTCGCTGACGCGCAGCGGCTCGTGCTTGGGCTTTTCGCCGCGATCGGGCAGGCACAGGTCGGCGCCGAGATCGAAGAGGTCATTTTGGATGCGCACGAGCTTGCCGTCGAGGCCGAGATGGCCTGCGTTCAAGTGCGCGCGCGCCATTCCCACGCTGGCGTTGGTCTCATCCACGGTCCCGTAGGCGGCGATGCGCAGGGCATGCTTGGGCACGCGCTCGCCACTGCCGAGCGCTGTCGTCCCGGCATCCCCGGTCTTTGTGTAGATCTTGTTCAGCACCACCATGCGTTACGCGCCGGTCCCCTCCAACCTCTCTTCGTCGGCCCCCGTGCGCCATCCTAGTGCAAGTCATTCGGCGTGCACGTGCCGTGGCCGGGCGGCGGACTAGTGATAGCTGTGGACGAAAACGAAGAGCATGATGATCACGATTGCGACGAACTGCAGGCCGACGCGCCAGCGCATCAGCTTCTGGCTCAGGTTGGGGCTCTTGCCCCGGGTCAGATTCCACAAGCCCGCGAGCAGGACGACGAATACGGCCACCACGGCCACCGTCGTCAGGTTGTAAAGAACGTATTCCATCGCGTTCGATCTCCGTTCTCAATTCCCATAGAGCTTTCCGCAGCGAGGGGCAAACCGTATCTCCGCGGAACGGTGTCCTGGCCGCGCCGAGGGGCTTGAGATCAGCAAGGGATTGGCAAGCCCGAGCGCGCCATAATTGCCGCATTTCTCGCCTCAGGTGCCGTGTCGATTAGGGGTTTGCCGGGGGAAAGAGGGCCGTTGCTGCCAGCGAAACGCAAGAAGCGATCAGGGTCTGTTGTGGCCGCCACGCTGGCGGCCGGCATTGCGATGGCGCTCGTTTTGCCGTTGTCGCACGTCGCGCTGGCGCAAACCCCCAAGACGCCGGAGGAAGTCAAGAAGAAGCTCGAGAGCCAACGCAAGAAGCTCGAAAGCGTCTCCAAACGCACCAAGACCCTGGAGAGCGACGTCAGCACGCTCGCCGCCGAGCGCGAGCGTCTCAATGCCAAGCTCGTGGAGACGGCCGCCCTCATCAAAAAGAGCGAGGGCCAGCTCACCGCCATCGAATCGCGCCTGGGCGAGCTCGAGGCGCAGAAGAAGATCATCAAGGGATCGCTCAAGCAACGTCACGGCCAGATCACCAAGCTTCTGGCCGCCCTGCAGCGCATGGGCCGCAACCCGCCGCCCATCCTCGTCACCCAACGCGAGGACGCGCTCAAAATGGTGCGCAGCGCCATGCTGCTCGCTGCCGCCTTCCCCCAGCTCGGCGACCAGGCCCGTGCGCTGGCCGCACGTCTCAACGAGCTTGTCCGCGTCATGAGCGACATCCGCACTCAAGGCGCGAACCTGAAAGTGGAGATGACCCGTCTCACCGACGCGCGGACAAGGCTTTCGGGACTACTTGCGGAGAAGAAGGCGTCGCTGGAGCAGCGCCAGTCCGAGCTGACACGCATGCGCAAGGCCGCGGCCGACATCTCCGCGAGTGTGACCGACCTCAACGAGCTCATCGCGCGGCTCGACAAAGCGGTAAAGGACAACACCGGCCTCGGCGCCTATGACGCCGAAGCGCGTAAGCAGGCCGCCGCGCCAGATGACAAAAAAGTAATGCCGGGCAAGCCAACCGACGTCGTGGAGCTTGCCCCGG
>Ga0307442_1001425_pt1 | contig 11901 bp, 8 predicted proteins | sample SalMarWE160430MG_FD_202143 | JGI IMG/M metagenome (GOLD analysis project Ga0307442, IMG submission 202143) | Salt marsh sediment microbial communities from the Plum Island Ecosystem LTER, Massachusetts, United States - WE1604-30 | ecosystem: Environmental > Aquatic > Marine > Intertidal zone >... | reverse complement strand
ACCACAATTGTAATCCGGCGATTTATTGCCCGGTTTTGAGGGGTGTCGTTTTCTGCCATAGGCTTTGACTCACCATAAGAAAAGATGCTCATGCGGTGCAGAGGTAGACCGTGCTGCGTGTAGAGGTACGTCTTTGCTGCTTCGGCTCGGGCCATGCCCAACCTTAAATTATACGCATCTGTTCCGACACTGTCTGCGTGTCCCTGGATTTCCATATAGACATTCTTGTTTTCCGCTTTCACACGTTCGGCAAAAGAATCGAGAGCTGCTTTGGCTTCACCGGAAAGAGTACTCAAATCAAAACCAAAATGAACCGACTCATATGTGAACGTCACCTCAAAAAGAAGCTTACCCTTGGCTAACGTGCCTGCCTCCTCAGCATGTGTGAGAGCCTCCTCAGCGTTCGTGAGAGCTTTCTCAGCACGAGCAAGCGCTTCCTCTGCATTCTTCGAGAATTTCTGCTGGTTCTCGTTTAGTCCTGTAGTCGTCTCTTTCAATGTAGCGATTTCCGCTTTGTTCTTCTCAGCCTGAGACTGAACAGGGTTCATAGCCTGCGAGATCTCTTCTTGGACGAAGCCTTTACTGGCACATCCGGTCAACCCAAGCAAGATGATTCCAGCCAGGGCTACAAAAGCGAAAAATGAGTTTTTCATGATAGTTCCTCCCTATATCTTACCTTTATGATGCTATATTTTCTTATCTAAACAATTAAATGTAAAGAAATTTTTCATCGGGTAAATCAAAAAGATACTGTGGTTGGTTTCCTCATCTTTAAAAATATAGTTTTCGTGCCAAAATCAATCGTACAGCCAAATTAAATTTCATTCAAGGTTTCGTTTGGTAGTGATAAGTTTTTAGGCCTTTGAATTATCCACAATCAGTAGTTGAAAGTTGGCACTAACGGCGGGTATCACCAGAAACGAACACAGTGGCGAGAAATTCTACTTTGCCAAACACCGTCGCTGGACAAGAAACTTGCAAAGAATCGGACGCGTTCGTTTTCTGGTGCATACCATTGTTATGCGTGCTGCTTACCCAATGCATCCTCTAACATAAAATGTGACCAACAATGGCTAGATATTTTGTACAGCTTCAGCAATTCGCGGTTTCGATCGTCTATTTCCAGTGTCTAACTCGCGCAGTTTTCCTCACTTTGTAGCCAAAGTTTTAAAAACTCACTTTTAACTTTTCCTATATTATGTTGGTTACGCAAAATACAATAATTAATGCCATGAATTAATTCTAATAAATTATTCAGAAATACATCTCTTTGTTGCACAACATCGGCAACAATTTCTATATGAGTAATATACAACTCATTGAACGATTGAGACCCCATGATATTTTGGAGTGCTCGCAGAAACCAACAATGCTCCATTTGTACTACTGAGCATTGCGTCTGGTCATACAAAGTAATTCTCTCTTTTTTCGAAGTAATTATTTTAGCACTCGTCAATATTTTCCCCTCAAAAAAGCGCCTTTGTTTCTTGTCTGCAAGTGTTTGAACAACGTTCTGTATTTCTTTTCGTCTTCTAACTTTCAAAGGTTGTAAGGTATCAAAAGGAATATCTTCAGTACTTAATATGAGATCGCCTCTTTTTAATGTTGGGTCTAAAGCTCCTCCTCCACCAATATCCACGATATCTGTTATCTTTCCTGAATTCAGTTTTTCAATTATAGTTGGATGAGGTATCCTTTGTTTCTTTCCATAACCAAGAAACAAGAAAGTAATGTTATGTCCTGCATGGTGAGTGATAGCACCTCTGCTGCTTATAATAGACTGTAACTGTTTTCTAAAATGCGGAGTTTTATCAAGAAAACTTGGGTACTTGCGAATAAAAAGAATGTCTTTTATAGGAACATTTAACATCGCTTCAACTTTTGTCTTGAATGCAAAACCGCATAACAAGTGATTATATAGTTTCTGTTTAACTTACAAAAAATAATATCCTTTACTCTAAAAATCAGTCTATTTTATGATTTTCCTAACTGTATAACATTACAATTTGTATGATAAAAAGAAAACTGCTTTTCTCCGAAGAACCAATGTTAAAAATATTTGAGTTTTGATTGCGTGCCATAGTCTTAGGTTAAGGACATCGGTTTAAATTCTACATTTAGGTTTGACATCAACTGAAATCAGCCTAATTCTCGATATTTAAGGGATGAAAAGGGTAGGAAGAGATAGTTTTCAGAACAGGGTGGGATTAGTCTCGGCTGCCCAGTAAAAATACAGAGCAGGTGAGGGTCACTACGACCAGAGTAGAACCTGCAATGGTAAAGCTATGGTAGAACCCAAGCTGATCAATGAGGTAACCCATGGCCGGTGTTAGTATGCCACCACCCTCTGTACCAGAAAAGAAATAGATTCCAAGTATCGTCGACCGGTAACGCGCTGGCGTATGGGCAACAATGTAGTCTTCTGAAACCGGCATACGCGTGGTCGTAATCATGCCAATGACAAGCAGTACTGCACCGAAACCCAACCCGTAGGGCACTAGGTTCAGGAGGTAGATGATAGGACCAGAAATAAGGCACACCGTCAGTATTATCGGTACTCTCCCTAGACGGTCGGAGAGGTGTCCGCCCAAAGGGGCCGCCCAGAACCCGGCAGAGTAGATAATGGCCAGAGAGGCTGCCGCAGTTTCCTTGGCAATACCGAAGTGGTCGACCATGAAAAGTGGGATGAACGCTATTGTGGAGAAAAGGATCGCCTGGGTGGATGTGCTGAGAGTCATAAACGCCACGAGGCGTCGTAAATGGCCCGGAGTGGAAAGTGTCTCAGCGTGGTTGTCAGCTATTCTATACTTCTTCTCTTCTATGTGTGTTCTCCGGCCCAAGAGTACACAAAATATTATTCCGAATACAAACGTGGGGGCAGCTAGTCCGATAAATGGGCCACGCCATCCCCAGGCGGTGGCAATGGCAACACCGATGAGCGGGGCCAAGAAGTAGCTGGCACTACCGCCAATGACATGGAATCCCAGTGCCCGTCCCCGGTTCTTCGGCTCGACTACCGTTGAAATCAGTGACGGGGCAGACGGGTGATAGCCACCACCAGCCACCCCCATAAGCACCAGGAAAACAATCGTCATACCATAGGTCTCTGAAAGGCCGACCAGAAGTCCAGCCAGCCCCACACCCGAGATGCCTATGGTAATCAATATGCGAGGCCCTATATGGTCAGCAAACCAACCAGCTGGCAGTTGGGCAATGCCGTATGACAGAGTGAATGCCGAGATCAGCAAGCCAGATTGGGTGTAATCAAGGACAAAATCGTTCCGGATCATCGGCAAAAGGGGTATCGGGAGTGCGGTCAGCAAGTGATGGCTAAAATGTGCCAGCACAAAGAGAGGCAGCATCCCTGAAAAAAGCGGGCGAAAGTCGAATTTTTTAATGGTATTTCCTTTCAATCTGATTTTTCATGTCTCAACATAGGTCACACGGTACGAATAGCATTGCTTGGAACTTCCCATTGGTCGCGAAAGAGCTGAGGCCCAGGGCAAATAGGGGACCGGTTCCTTGAAGTGGATTTGATAGGACTACCGGGGTCATACTCCACGAGCTTCAATTGAGTCGAGTAGACCGGTTTCTCCCAATGCTACAGGTTGAGGTTTGTTTTCTCCGTTTCTTTCCTGGTTTCCAGGTGATCTCACTATATCTTAACCATACATCAGTCGGCCCGTCCGTCGAGGAACCTTAATCTTTTTTATAGACCCTTGGAAGTTTTCTTGAAAGCCACAAGATCTTTTGTCAAATCCTTTTACTACAGAATTGAACAATACGTGCCATATACTGAATCTGAAAACATTCGAGTATACACATGTTAATTAAAACATCAACTGCTTTTTTCTTGCCTAATCAAGAGGGGTATCCCGAAATTAAGTAAGTGGTAAGCACACGATGGTGATATTGTGACTAATGTCTCAATAATTCATTAATAATGTGATAATGAGAATGTGTACAGCTCGCAAGAGAGTGAAAGATTTAGCGATTTTGGCTCAAAAGCGTTTTAGGAAAAAATAGCTGCTGCGAAAAGGAATGCACACTAATCATTATCCATGACGCCGGTGGAGCCCCACGGGCAATCTCTTGGCACAACTTAGTTTCGCCGATTCTCTTCGCGAACAGCGGGACTCAGTGACACGACATCCCGACCGCAAAAGGTCGGGATTAAAGCCGTAGCTTTCTTCAGGCGGGGTAAAGTCTATCATTTCGTGTTTCCCGGAACGGTTTACTAGGTGACAATTGTCAAAAAAAGATTTGATGCCTTTATTATCTTTATTAATCTATCTCCACTAACTCCTTGCAACTCCCACAGCGCCTAGCGCCGCGAAAGAGCTGGCCATTACAATGAGGGCATCTGTAACGATTTTCCTCTTGTTCCACCCACTTTTCAGAACCCAACTTTTTTCTTGCAGGGACAGAGCGGAGCATTACTTTTTTACCAACAGGAACAGGAAATTCATCAATTAATCTACAAGGAAACTCTCCACATTGATGGCAGCCTTCATAATTTTTTTCCATGACACACGCTCGAATACCACATGCTTGGCAGTATACAAATTTTTCGTCTGACAAACAGCCTTTGCATGCTATTTGTTCAGGGGTAACGCCATACACATTGGCTAATTTGTCTTTTAGTTTTTGATTATTGTCGCGATGTGCCATATAAATTCCGCAAACGCCACAATACATACTGCAAGGTGCTAATAATTCTGTGTTCATGTTGTTGTCTCCTTCTTATTTTTGACTATCTTCAATTCTAATTTCCATGACAACTTTTCCCCAGCCTCCGTATTGTACTCCTCCATCTCAACAACCGAATCTTTTAAAAAGTTTTTTATTTGGCTCAACCACAGCATAGAACAACTCGTGCATTCCAAATACAGCTAGTTTGATGCCATAACAAATTTGTCAGCGGCGAGGGGACCGAGTCCGCTGGACAAAGTTGTTGGGTAGCTGTTTTTTAATGAAATGTTTGATGATAACATTTTTTCTATGACCTCATTTTTTCTTATCAATCTGAGGCAAGATCAATCTGCGCCACTTCTATAAGCGGTATTTTTTTCGGACCGATCAACGAAGGATCAATCAGACAGATCTCGTTCAAAGCGTCAACTATGTACCTGAAGGACTTGGAGCGTGGATATATGCCGAGGCGAAGATTGTCGAGAGCGGCAAGCAGGAGTTCAACTGCGCCCTTCAGATCACCAGAGTCCATCAAATGCTTTGCCTTAAAATAATGCCCCCAGTATGACCTAAACCGCTTATTGCCGGTGATTCCGATTAGCTTGTCGGATACGGATACTACTCCTTTTTTATCGTCCGCCTCCACCATGGCGGCAAGCTTTAGTTCAAGAAGCTGGAAAAAGATAGAATTTTGATCCTTAAATAAATAAGACCGTAGTTCCCAGGGTTTGGGGGGGCGAGAACTTTTCTCTGCCGGCAAATGAGATTGATAGAGATCGATAATTTGCAGGGCTTGTTCGGGTTGTCCGCTATACAGGAGATAGAGAATGTATTTTTCCATAATGGACCATTCTAAGGCCCAGGGTTGCCTCAGAACGGGTAAAACTACTTTTTTCCATTCCTCGACGTCCCAGGGCAAGGAGGAAAAATCATCGTGGAGGAAATAAGGTTCGTTCATTTTCAGGCGGTCAAGACCAAAGGATTTTGAAAGGTTGTAGCGGTCATAATCTTTCCAGTAGTTTCCTTTGCTCTCATAGTAATCGCTGATATGAGCTTTCTGCCATAGTTGGTAATGGCGGCTGTAACGGCCAAATTGCGGAAAAAGTGAGGTGAATTTTTCTTTTTCCCCTTTTGGCACAACAACACTCATTAAAAAGCTACCCCTCATCCAGTTTCGTTGTAAACTCCAGAACGGTTTATCATTCCAACGATTTGATTTAGCCGTATCGTAGGTAAAAAACATCTTCCATCGTGAATCATATCCATAAAGGGTGTATACATGGCCGGGAATGTAGACGAGTACGGGAAAGCCCGCTTCCAAAAGAGAAACTAATGTTTTGCTGCTCTGCCAGAATGTAGTGAGAAGCTCGTAGTCGTTTTTGTCCAGAAAGGATTCGGCCTTCCAAATGAACGTGCCCTCAGAAAAGCTCTCCTTGATCGCATAGCTCAGCTTTCTGGTGCTGATTGGTTGCTTTTCGTAAAAGTTTAGGATCACCGAAAGGGAATTGGGAAAGCATGATGCTGCCTGTTCAAAGGTACGATGTCTGACGACAAGGATTTTTCTTCCATGTTTATTGATGGACTTGCTCTTTTCAAAGGCATCCATGTATCTGCGTGCTTTCATAAAGACTTCGTAGTTTTCTGAATAATCGGCAAGCACTTTCTCGAAACTGGCAACGGCGGATTGATAATCCTGATTCAATACGTGCAGTACGCCTTGTCTGTGATGAAGTGAGGCGAGAAGGTTGTCGTGCCGTATGTAGGGAATGGCTTTTGCATAAAGCGTTTTAGCTGAGGAAAGCTTCTGCCTGTCTTCCAGAATGGAGGCTATGGTCAGATTGATCGTGACAGAGTATGCGGATACCACAATAATGTGAAGCGCAATAAGCGGGATACCGATAAATAACGCGAGGCCGCTCTTCAAGGTTCCAAGGTGAACAGCTGTACGTAAAAGGTAGACAGTGGAAATAGTAATGGCAATAAAAAGCAGCAAATAAAACAGATACTCGGCCGATTGAGGGTAATATGAAATCGGTGCGAGTCGCTGGAGCGGATAAATGACCAATGCCAGATAAAAACCGCTGTACAGGAAGATAAAAACAAAGACGAAAAAAATGGATCTGGCAATCGCACCTATATCCCTGTTAAAATAGTCATTGTTTTTTCGTATTCCATAAACAAAACCATATATCAATCCAACCAGGATCCAGAATTTAAATATATTTGAATGGGAGGAAAAATATACAGTGACCTGCTCCCCAAGAATCCAGTAATAAACAGCCTGGACAATATTGGTGAGACCCGGGAACAGAACCCCCATGACTATCATCCATGCGCATGCCCGCGAAAAGGAATGTTTCTGTTTAGGGCCCGGGGTTCGGATTTTGGTTTTAGAATCGAGACCCCAGCAATAGAAGAATGCCAGCCCGAATATTGACAGAAAAACAATCAAATACACGAGGCGGATAACAGACGGGCTGAATGTGAACGCAAACATCAGATAAGCGCAAAAGGCCATTACAAGAAGGGAAAACCAGGCAAAATATCTGGCGGCGGGATAGGCATTGCGTGTCTCCCGGAAATAGAGTGCAAGGAAAAACGGTCCCAGAAACAGAGCGTACGCCAACATCTTCCAGCCTTTAAGTCTTTGCATTTCATTCATCATAATCCCTCCTGCACAGGGAAAAAATGGCGTTCATCCAACGGCCTGTTAAAATATTTGCTTAGCAAATGGGTAGCCAGGCTGTTATGGCTGTCTTTTTCCAGCGCATTCTCCAGCCGTTTCAAGGCCGACTTGTCATGTCCTTCTCTTATATCGGCCAGGGTTTGATAATAGAGGTATAAATCAGGCTGGTGCTCGGGTGGCGAGTAAAAAGGAACCGGCGGTTTTGTGAGTTTTTCTCTGCCGATATGATACCACAGCTCGTATTCAGAGTTAAAAGGGTGCCGCAAAAAAGCGAGCTCCAGATAACGGAATGCCTTTTCATGATATCCAAGCAGAAACAGTTCACGGCCTATCTTGAATGCGCCACGGCAGCCGATCAGGTCGCTTGCAACAATTTTTTCGGTTGTTAGCCGGACAAACAGATCCGGTGCTCCGTTCACATGGTTATTATTGACCAGAAGCTGGGCAATATCAATTCGATCACAGTCCCGCAACGTGCCGATCCGTCCAAGAAGTGCTTCGATTTCTTTGATCCGACCGAGCCCTTTTCGGTTAAACGATGTTACCGCCGGGCGGGAAAAGAGATTACCTTTGTAAGGTGTTGGCCTTAGCATGGCCTTAATCAAGGCGACGGCCCGCGTATAGCCGGCATATTCGGAAAACAGGTTCGTTTGAGGATCGACAAAAACGGGAGCAGTTGACAGCACAGGGTCGGAAGCGAAGGCAACGGCGCGATTCATCTCTGCAAGATCTTTTTTAACAAACAGATCTGGCAGTGCTTTTTCAAGGCCTGTCGGGGTAAAAACAACAACCACTCCGGAAAAATGCTCCAGAACATCGCGTAAATATTCAAGGGACAGGGGAACCATAAACCGAGAGAGAATTTCATCCTTGAGAGTCCCTGATTCACCGGAATCGAAAAGGATTTTAATCGATTTTCCCATGCACGAAAGGGTTTTGATGCGAAACCAGGCGATGCTGGATTGACGGTCGATATGAAGAAGCGTGGCCCAGTAATTTACGCCGGCCAGCTTGAGGGAAAGCACAGGACAGATGTTTTTTTCTAAAAGACTCTCAAGAAACTCAAACCGGGGCGGAACGAAATCGACATGTGTATTAGTAGCTAATGACACATAGCGCGCCTTGTATGGTGTGCTGATGTTCGGAAGCCTGCCCTGTGAGGTTTTCGGCATCATCGTTTTAAAATCGGCGATGAAATCGTTCAGATCTATCTTCGAAATCGTGCCCTGCATGAGGAGCGCAGTAAGCATCACATCCCAGTCAGGGTGGATCGGCCGGAATATCGGAACCCTGTCAAAGACCATGGAGGAGGATTCTATTTCTCCGCGGTTTATCACATCCGCCAGGCGGCAAATATCCGCATCAGCAGGAAAAACGGAACCTTTATTTCCGTCGAGGAGTCCGGTGATTAGATTCAATTCGTCTGGTCTGGAGTTATAGAGCGCTCTGGAATAAAGGGACCTCATCCGGCGCGCTGCTTCATGCGCACTTTTAAAACGGTCGCGCTCAGAAAAAACCAGGTGCTTATTAAAGCCTTGTATGACTGCAGGTCTGGATTTCTTAAAATAATAAGCGGAGATAGTAGAGGCGGCTTTCTGGGGCAGCCCCACAAAGCAGAGCCACAGAAAAATAAAATAGAAGACCTTTGTGCATGTCAGGAAAAAAAAGCGCCTTGTGTACTGGCCGAAAGACCGTGCATCCCAATAATCCATTGCCAGGATCGCGCCAAGGAAAACAATCACAAGCTGTGTCCCTAAGCCACCTTGGATCTTCAACCAGGCGAAAACCAGGACTAAGATTATCGTGAGCACGCTGGTAAATATGATAAAACAGGCATAGAGGATAAAAGCCCTGTTGATGGTAACCTTCGCGATAGAATTCGTTATGTATCCAGCTAAAAGCAAAAGGAAACCTGATACCAGGATTAGCAGATCCTGCCATAAGGGTAATTCCCTGATCCAGCTCTTATAAACCTCTGTGGATTTTTGCTTCAGTTCGATAAGATCGAGATCGGGCAGTATACTTAACGCTGTAAAAATCAGAACAAGAAATAGAAAGAAAAACACATGGGTTCTGGTGACGGTGGTGATGTCAAAAGGTTTGAAATTCCCTCTTAGGGAACGATTGGCATACAGGACTAATAAGCCAGACAAGACGGGTAGAAGCATCCACAGGCGGCCCAAATCATGAAATACCAATTGCAATGATGCCGATATAAGGAGAACGAAGCCTAAGAGAAAGGTCACGCCAAGATGTATAATGCTTTTGCCGAAGCGGAAGTCCTTGATCCGCAGGAGAGTAAAATGGGCAGGCGCAGGAAAAAGGATAACATTTAACACGAACCAGGGCCATGTCCCCCTTTCCTGCCGGCGATCTTCGATATCGTTTGATTGAGCGTTTATTTCTTCTGCCATGGATGCTCCTTAACTGTCATTCAAGATGGGTGTTGTAAATTTTACTACCGTGATTCCCTGTCTTAAACTCTGTATTTGAAAATGCCCACAAACTTTCGATTATAATTTTATTTAACCGAAGAAGTCAGGGGCAGTCAGGGCTTCCATTGATTTCGAAAAATACGATTAATTTCAATTTACAATAACCTGCGAAAGCAGCACGGCCATGGCTGTCACCTAAACTGACAGGTTATCCAATTTTATATTTCCTTTTTGCCCATAATTTATGATCTTTCACTGAATTAGCAAATTTTGAAGCGGGATGCCATTAATTTTCTTATAATCTTATTCTTTCAACTAATAATTTTATCACCAGGACCTATCTCGCCCCCCTCTCCATGAATATCTACCCAGCGTAGCAGAAATCTGAGAGAGCTTTTTTGATTCCCATTGTCATGTAAGGCTAAGGCTGTCATATAGAGTTAGCCCTGGGATGTATTGTTATGTATTGTTTCCCTATCAACTCCAAAATTTATAATCTGAAGGGCGTAACGTTTTATGATCTACAAGTTGTTTTGCTGATCCACAGCTTTAAGCGCAACCCTTAGGGGTCAGACCTACATGTTTTATACTTTGGTTTTATTTTCTATAGTCATTGTAATTGTGTAAAATGTGTAGGTCTGACCCCATTTTCTCCAGGCTGTAGCGGATCAGGCGGGGCTGCATGCCGTCACCTAGATCCAGCTTATTGGATGCGCTATTTTGTTCCATGTAAATATGCCAGCCTTTCGATCTCAGGCAGTTTCTCGATAGCATAGCGTAGCATGGTGCGCGGCATCTCCTTGTAGTATTTTACCAGAAATCTTTCTTCACCATTCCGGTTTCGCTTGCCCACTTCGCGCAACATCCACCCCACGGCCTTGTGAATCAAGTCCTCTTGGTCATGCAGTAACAACTCCGCAATCGCCAAAGTATCCGAGAAGTCCTCTTTTTTTATGAAGTGAAAAGTGGACATAACGCCGATCCTTCGCTCCCACAGGCTTCTTGAACGAACAAGCCGATAAATCGGTTTTCTATCTTTAAAAAACAGGTGAGCCCCCACAATGTGTTCCGCTGAACAGTCAACGAGGTCCCAATTATTGATGAATTTTGTATGACTGAGGTAAGATCGATAGATAGCCTCTTGTTCGGTATTCATATTTGTAGAGCAATACTTTGCAACTAGTATCAGCAAAGCAAGTAGTCGTGCTTCGTGAAAAGGAGATTTTAGAAGCTTTAGGGTATCTTCCAACGATATTGCGCGATATTCTCTGACACATTTCCTGATAGTTGGGACACGAATACCAAGGAACCTGTCTCCTTCCCCATATTCTCCCTTTCCAGTCTTAAAGAATCCCTGCGAATGGGCCGCGATATCGCTATCAATCAGCTCCCGTAGCTTGTTCATAATTTGCTTAGTCTGGGCGCTCATAATGGCTCTTATATGCTATATCCAAGATTTATGTATAAGGCAATTTTGCCTGATCCCGATATATCGGGATTAAATAGGCAAACAGGCAATTTTGCTTACTTTCAATATTCAATATATCTATTTTTTCTGATCGTAAAAAAACGATAAAATAGGATAAAATCCATGTCAAGCAAGATCCTTGATGACATGTGTGATGTGATTCGCGAAGCGAGATACGCTTAATTTTCCAAGACTTTTATTCTGTCAAATAAGATTTTTTACCAGCACTTATCTCGCCCCCCTCCCCCTGAATATTTATCCAGGGTAGCAGAAAATATGAGAAAGCTTTTTTGATTCCATTGTGATGTAAAGCTAAGTCCCTCGATTCATAAATTCGATGACGTATTTATTTACTCGGGACTCAGTGCTGAGTGAGCAATCGCAAAGATTATACTCATTAGAATGCATTATAGTAGTATTTGCGAATCGAAGCATTAAGGGTGTCACATATAGTTAGCCCTGGCATATATTGACATTAATTGTTTCCCTCTTAACATCAAAATCTAACATCTTAAGGACGGCCCGATTTATAAATATCAGGCGGATTGACGGGTTAGGAAAATTACATTTGACACAAATACTTATTTACTTATGACCCCATTCATTAAGTTGTTTTAGAA
>Ga0307442_1001422_pt1 | contig 11905 bp, 16 predicted proteins | sample SalMarWE160430MG_FD_202143 | JGI IMG/M metagenome (GOLD analysis project Ga0307442, IMG submission 202143) | Salt marsh sediment microbial communities from the Plum Island Ecosystem LTER, Massachusetts, United States - WE1604-30 | ecosystem: Environmental > Aquatic > Marine > Intertidal zone >... | reverse complement strand
CCGTCGATCACCGCGCGTTTGAGCTCTCGCAACCATGGACCAACAGGAAGGTTGAGTTCGGTTAACCGGGTCTTCCAAATGTTCACATGGAGTCGTTCTTGTAGGGCAAAGGCGAGACAGGGGATGCGATGCTCGAGCACGGTTGCCGAAACCAGAAATGCCGGCTCGCTGTACAAAACGCCATTGGGTGGAAATTTGCCGTCCAGTTTTTCCTCGATGAATGCGTCCTTGAGTCGAAAGCGAGCAGCGCGGGCTGGGCCAGTTGCATTGACCTCCGTAACTTCAAAGACAAGATCGCAGACGAAGCGATCGACCAGGTTCCATTCGTAGCTGTGGAGCTTATGACCTACGCGGTCGATGAATCCCTCGGGCCCGAAAATGCGAACGATCTTTTCCCGGCCCACGAGCAACCGCAGAAGCAGGTCGAAGCCAATAAAGTGGTCAATATGGGCGTGCGTGACGAAGACGTGCTCGATGCGGTGAATCTTGCGCGGCGGCAAAGCCGTGATGTCCCCGAGGTCAAATAGGATGGCTCGTTTTTCGAATAGCCTCTCAAGATAAAGGACGGGGTCACCAAAGCGGGTATTGACCAGAGCGGGATGCAAGAGTGGGCGCATGGAGATTTTCGCTCCGAACTTCACGACGCCAGTTGCGGGGCACCTTTCTGGATACAACCACTCCCGGACCTTAGCAGCCAGCGTCGTCGCGCAGTTGTTGGAGAGCTTAAGTGTTGAAATGTGCGCATGAACCGAAGATGCTCACACAAAAGCACCTTCGAGGGCGGGCGCATTGCGTCATCACAGGCGATGTCCGATCCTCTGGCTATGAGGGCTCGGGCCCCGGAACGTCGCGCAACTCTCTTTTTAAAAAGGGTGTCTGCGCTAGAGCGGCTGAAGGGCGTGGCGTTAAGGGCCCTCAGTCAGGCCGAAGTAGGGCCCGCGTTTGACTTAAGCGGCGGGTCAAAATAGATACCGCGATAGTTCTGTTCGTTTATGACCCTTGGCTTGCGCCTAGGCGTTGCAAAGACAGACTATCTCGCCTTAAGGAAAGCTCGAGTGCCGCGGGTCATTTGTGCCTGGATCGGCGCTGCCACATCAGCAGCTAGCTTAGTCGACAGTCTCCGCATCTCCTCGGATTGAGCCGCAAGGTCGTTGAGCTGCTTGCGCCAATGGTTTGCCTGCACTTCCATAGCCTCAGCGATGTTCTTTGCCGCAGCCAAGCGCTCGGCGAGACTGAAGCCGCTATGAACATTGCGCCTAGTCATGTCGATCACCGTACGGTTGAGCGCCACGGCGCCCTGACCAGCCGCGCCAATGAATCTCTCCCAACTCTCCAACACAGCGTCGAGAGAATGCTCATAAGCCTCGCGGGTCTGAGCTACGCTTCTCTCGGCGAAGGCGCGCATTGTCTCTGGCAATTGCGGATCGCCAGCCCATCCGTCGAAGTGAGCGGACCTACGGTAAGTGCCGCGCGCCGTCCCCGTGGCACGTTTTGGGGCGGCTTGGCGACGGTTACCGTGCGCGGCAGCTCTGGTCTTGGGTGACTTGCGGACGGTAGCTCTAGTTGTGAATGACTTGGTCATGTCAGGCCTCTTGACGTTAGACAGAGCGGAAGCCTCAGGCTAGCAAAGCCCATTTTGCATTGCACAGTTAACGCAAAAAAATTGATTTTACCAGCGAGCGTTGATAACTCCGCGGAATAGTTGAAGTTTGAAGCTGATTGCCGAGTCTCGGACGCCCTTAACTACTGCATGGTTTGGTGCTGATGCTGCAATGCGACATTTTGCTTGCGTAGCGATGTCGCTCGAGAGAACATCACTGTCGTCTTGCGGAGCCAAACTGTAACCGATGCCAGTAGTCGCAAAGCGAAAGGCCACCGACAAGATCGCGGGGGGCCTAGATGTGCAATCCTAATGAGCCTCCAACAGGACGTCGACGCTGCGATGCATTCAATAACGAAGGTGTTTGACACGGCGAACCAGGCCGCTGCAGCGATAAACCGGAAAGTCATTGAGATCGCCCAGAGGAATTTGAATGTAGGTTCCTGAATATGATGGCGCTCACGGTTCCAGAGCATGCCAGCACTCGCCCCAAGAGCAAGCCTCAGGAGCAAACGCCAGCCCCGACAGCTCCGGCCCACGCCGTTACCAACTGCCGGAGCTGTTGGGACCGCCAGGGGGCCCGAATGAAATACTTATTATTGAGTTCGACCATCTTGCTCGCGGCCTCTACCGGCCTTATGGCGGAGGAGGTCAGGGTGGGCGACCCCCAGGCCGGATTCGCATACGCCAAAGAGGTTTGTGCCAATTGTCATGCCATTGTTTCTAATGAAACATCTCCTGTGGCGGGGGCGCCAGCCTTTGATGAAATCGCCAATAGGCCGAGAATGTCGGCGAAAGCCCTCCTTGAGTGGATGCAGACACTACATCCGACGATGCCGAACATCACTCTTAAGCGTGAGGATTTGATAGACGTGATCGCCTACATTTTGAGTCAAAAGGATAAAGGGCCTAGCTAATGACCGACGAACCAAACGAGCCACCATCGCCATCAGTGGAGTTGCAGAAACGAGAGCAAAAGGCTTTGCAACCTTCTGCGGCGCTAATGGCTGAGTGGCAGAAGGCATGGCAACCCTCTGTCACGCTAATGGCTGAGTGGCAGAAGGCATGGCAACCCTCTGCCGCACAGATGACTGAGTGGCAAAAGACTATGCAATTTTCTGCCGCGCTGCTGGAACAGTGGGAGAAGATTCTGCAACCCTCTGCCGCGCTAATGGAGGAGTGGCAAAAGACTTTGCGATCCTCTGCCGCGCTGGTGGAGCAGTGCCGGAAGACTTTGCAACCCACTGCTGCGCTAATGACTGAGTGGCAAAAGACTTTGCGATCCTCTGCCGCGCTGGTGGAGCAGTGGCAGAAGTCGGCTGCTGTGCAAATGAATGAGTTGCAGAAGCCTCCACGCGGATGATGCGCTTCTTCATGGCCGATCCACGTCACTGATGCCCTTCAGCGGGCGTGAAGGTACCACGCCGCCCGTCGTGTTAGTGCGTTCAGCCATTCAGCCCGCAGGGCTAACATAGGCTCTGGCGGAGCACCCGTCCGCCGACACTAGACCGGAAACCTAGCTTTATTCGCTATTGGGGGATCAAGCCCACATGCCTGCCCACAAAACGACGCCAAGCTTAGTGACCTTCATGGCTTCCTGACTTGATTTGATGCCGCAACAAGGCGATCTTAGTCACGTCAAATCCATTAGCTACAATATGGAAGCGTGGCTTGGGATGGTTGCCCAAGCTCCAACATCGAAGTAGCGCGTGAGGAGGAAACCTGATGTTCCATCTTCGCACCGCACAGATGCACGTTAACGCCGCCATCTCGGACAGCATGTTCAACGACGGATGCTCCCCCAAGGTCATCAAAGGGCTCGCCTGCCTCCGCGAGGCTTACAACAAGATCGAGGAGGCGCGAGAGCTATTTGCTGAGGCTGAGGCCAACAAGGGCAACCAGTACCGCTCCAAGTCCCAGAAAGGATAATGTGGTGACGAACGCCGCCACCAGGAGCGCGACACGAACATCATCGAGGATAGCTCCGAGTGCAGCTTAGCTGGCGCTGGCCATCGCCGTCATTCACAGTGCGAGGTGTCGATCCCTAATGCGCTGGCTTATTTTGGCGCCAAGGATACCAACCTGGGCAAGGAACGCAGTGACACCCTCTCTTCTGGAAGCGGTCGCATACCTTCTGCTGCCCCAGCTCGCACTCGCCCGGTAGTCCCGGTAGCCAGCAGCCAGCTTTTTCTGCCAAGAAAAAGTTTGTCGCGGGGTGAGCGGTTGCCGCGCTGGTCAGCGTCGTAGCCTCGGCATTCCAGGCTAAAATTCCTCCCAGCAAAAGTACGACTGTACCTGTGATCGCAATAGCTAACTTGCGCATATCTACCACCGTCGTGAAATCTTGTAAGGCTGAAGCCTACCAGGTCACTGAGGCGGCAATTAGGAGGTAACTTGTGCCTGCGAGAGCGTCCCTCGCGAGCGCTACAGCCATGCCTCCCGAGCAGTGCTATCTAGCGTGATGCGGGGTGGCCGCTCTAGTTCGCTTCGGTGAACGGCGGAGACCACGGTAACCCGCACTCCAAACCACGAAGCCCCGGGGGCGCTCAGTGCCCCCCGGGCCTCTACTTTTCTTTACGAGTAACAACGCCGGTTCAATCGGCGATAACGAATTTAGCCAGAACGGGAGTAGCGGGGCGATAAGCCTAAAGCACCCAAGCCGTGGTCAGTCCGACCAGAATAAACGGGAACACGCTGCGGCACCTATTCTCTGTTGGGTCCGCGCGTATGCGCGCAATGGCCCGATCGCAGAGGGTGACGGGATGAGGCGACTAGGCTGCGCGGTCGATCTAGGCCAGGTGTTAAGGACTTCGGCTCACCAGTCGCCGTAACATGATTGCGTAGATCAAGGCGGCGCCCACGGCTCCACCTCCAATCAAGTCAAGTACGAACAAAAACCAATCTCCACCTTGCATTCCCTCAGCTCCCTAATGGCGAAGCGACGCCATGTTCACGCGCCGCTTTCCTAAGAGGCTAGACTACAGGCCTTAAAGGAAACTCAATGTCGATGGGGCGTTGGCTCTTCGGCCGGCGGCGCCCTTTTGTTGTACGCTCGGTCAACACCGCTGGGAGCCTAAAACAGGACGTATCCAAAACACGCGACTAGGCCCCCAACGATGCCGGCGACCACAGCAAGAGAAAGCCAAACGCCGTACTCGTACGGTGCAAGAAGTTCATCTCGCCATGGGCTATCAGGCTTTCTCGTCTTCACGCACCAAAAATGGGGAGAGACCACCCTCGCTGCAATGTTCCTGGCAGTAGTACCCCTTTCGAACTCTTTGGAACGTCGCCGCTAAGGGGCAAAGATTGAGTTGCATCAGTGGGGCGTTACCCTCCGCTTCCCTGATGAGGACTAACAGCCCTTGTCCCCCAAAGGGCGCCTTACTCAGAAGCCCCGGCTCTCAGCGGACCGCCTGGGCTTCCCTTTTTGCGCTCACATATACTGAATTGCATGGACCGCATCGTACTTCCCCGAGAAATCGCTGCTCGCACCACGCCCCCCGGTTTGTTGAAATCAAGCCCGAGCGCTGGGAAACGGAATCCCTCCTTTAGGGTCGGAATGAACCCGAGGCATTGCGCCAGAATCGTTGGGCTATAGAGAGCGCGAGCGGCTGGTGAGAACATGGGAAAGCTGATGGCTTCTCACGCGAAGTCTGTCATGGGCACCGTCGGGGCCAAACTCCCCAAGCCCGCGAACGAGAACTAGACCCCAATCGGCGCGTGCCGCGGCACCGACGGTGGTGGCTTCGTCTTGCGTCCTCGGTACCAGCGTTAGTTGCGGTGGCCCTCGTTCAAATATGGATGGCTCGGATTCGCTAATTCATGGGTTGAGAGGACCCGGAGAATGGCGTGCTGCTGCTCAAGGGAAAGGTGAGAGTGAGCGGACGGTGAGCTTTAGGACGGCGTTCGCCCTGGGGACCTTTCTGGATACAACCGCCCCCGGAGGCCGCTTTATGCCGGAGTACGATTCAGCCAGCCACTGATTGAGGGCTCAGCAATCTGGCCCCCAACCCCGTCTCCTTAAATTGCGGTGACGAGCGCAAAGGCTTCGGGTGTTCTCATACTTGGTGAACAGCGACCACTCACCTAGGTGAGGTTCAACGTGATCGACGTGGACGGCAACGACCGTTCGCCCGTCTTGCGCGCAATCTCTACAACTTGGCTCCTGAGCGAGCCGATGCCGTTTGATCGCCTTCCACGTTGGTGACTTGTACCAAGTGCGCCACGGCTGCTCTCGTTCGGCTCGCTGACGTTGAGCACGATAGGCTGCCGAGTTTGTGCCGTACGATGGCATGGCAAAGGCCTCCGTTCCTGCCAAGGATCCGGTTCACTCGAACACGTCAGAGTTTTGGTCAGTTTCCTTGAAAAGGTTAGCTGATTCGCCGGATGCATAGCGTCCAAAAGCAATGCCTCGGCGATCATTCCGATAAGCTAGGGGGGCGTGAAAAGCGGCGAATGGCTCGTGCTCGACGCCAAGCGCCATCCAAACGCGCGCAGCTGCGATTCCGCCCCTGCACCATCACCATTTTGTTCCGGTTGACTATCAAGCGCTTAGTGAAAGTGGGGCACTCGAGGATTTCAGGGTGAGGCCAAAAAATCGTCTTATTCTTGAGCCTTAAGGTCTATCGCTCAGGTGTTTTCTGATCCCAATTGGAGGGAACCTGAATGCAGGATCCTAAGAATTGTCGCAGCCACGCTTTGAAATGCTCGCTTCTAGCCGACAGCTTACCGGAGGGTTCAGCGCGTCAGCTATTTATTGAGATGGCGGCGACGTGGACGAGAAAAGCCATTGAAGCGGAGAAATTCACGCCGGTTCTTGATCAAGTCCTTCCGCATGGAAATGAGCCCTATCGTTTTGGGTCGCGGATGGACACACAGGATCACCGTCGGCGCTAGCCTTCGGCTGACGATGTCTGATTGATTGAGAAGCCGCTGCGCCAAACCTACCTGCTACGCTAGCCGAGTCCGTTTGGGCGAGTCCGAGCTAGGCAGAGAAGGCAGCTCACCCCTCCGCACCACCTATCGTCCCATCGAATCGAATTTGGATGACCCTCTGCGTGTGAGAACCGTAGCCAGGCTTGGGTTTTCGTTTCGTTCGATACCCACCGCCAGGTGCCCCTAAAGCCTTAATTTTTGGCTTTGATCTGGCAACCGGGTTCTGCAGCTTCGCTGGCGACGCAGGCTGGTCATTTTCCACGACCTCGGCAACAAGGGATGGCGTGCTCCTTTTGCCGAAAACCAAATCCAACAATGCCAGGACGATCATCGAACCTGCGACAGCCGCTGACGTCGCTACCAGCATCAGGAAAACCGCGACTATCGGCCCTTGGAACATCATCCTGACAACTCGTTTACTGCGTCACTCCCATGTTGGCCTTTCGGCCCGCCAGGTCTCAAGTCAAAGCATTCGCGTTGGCTGTTGGCTGGAGGGTATGGCTTAGTGATCGTATGAGTTTTACGCGGTGGAGTCGATGGGCCCAATCTGGGATTGGTCGTTATCGAGCGACGAGCTTACGCAACGACGGGCATTGCTGCTGAACTCGGATTCTGACTTTTTGCCGTCGCTTGGCGAATGCGCGATCCCCTTCGAAGGCCCTCAACCCTGCCGAAGATGCTCACGTTTCAAACATGAGCACCTTCGAGACCGATGAGCATCTTCAGAGTGCGGGGGGCCTAAGTAAGCAGAGACGGCAATGTCTCTGCTCAGTCCGGCATTAATCAGCTCTCCGCAAGCGCCGCGCGCATGTCGCAGACTGACCCGCCGCGATGCAGCTAAGGAAGATAGCAGCTTGCTGGCTCGCTCTTGCTCGAATGGACGTGCAGCGTCCAGCCGGGCTCCATTGGCTCGCCGATTTTTCTCATACCACGGACGGCGCGGACGAACTCGTCGCAAAGGCTTAGGGCGGCGGCTTGCGTGGTAATCCTTGGAGCGAAAACCATAATATTCGGCTTCGAAAAGGAGCACTTCTGCCAGGGATCGACGAGATCGCAAACGTCGCGGGCGGACATAGCCGGCGACACGCGTCGAGCTTCCGAGATTTGATCCGCGCCCGTCGGCGGCGACAGCCGGGCCGGCTCAGGCTTGTCGGTATCTACCAACCGCGTAACCAGCAGATGCCGCCAGCGATCAGAACGAGCGCTGCCAGAGTTTTCGTCATGGCACGCTCCTCATTCAGCACCCCGGTTCATCGGCACTGGCATTCACAGTCGATTTCGACGCGGCACATGTCCGCTTTCAGCGCCAAAGCGGACATCCCTTATTCGCTCGCCGATGTCAGCTTTTGACACCCAAAGCGGACCTTGCGCTTCCCAAACCGAAATTGCTTGAGCGAGCTACTGTTCGACGCATTCCGACTTGATTTCGCTCAACGTCGCCATTTCTCCCAGAACTAGCGTTACAGGGAGTGAGCGACTTTGGCCCAACGGAGGATGAGGTATGTCGAGAACGTTGGTTTTTATTGCACTGCTCACCGCTACCATGGTCGCGCCGGCAGCGGCGGAAACATACAAGATGACAACGCCGATCGCGCCGGGCATCGCGACCCCAGATGAGGTTGAGACATCGATCGGAACGCTGAAATTGCACGATGGCGTTCCGTCCGCCGAAACTACCGAAGCGATCTATGACAATCTCGATCGGTCGCGGGCGTTTCAGGCCTATCTGCTGGGTATTCCCATCGTGAACCAGGTAGCCATGCGCAACGCCCTGCGCGAATACGGTCCGGTCAACACGACAGACGTGATGTGGGAAGACCTGGTCGATTCGAAGACCGTCGAGCTGACAGCCAATGACAACACGGTCTACAGCTTCATCTGGATCGATACGACGAAGGGGCCGCTGGTCGTCGAGATTCCGCCCAAGGTACTCGGGGCAATCGACGACATGTGGTATCGCTGGGTAGCCGATGTCGGCATTACCGGCGCTGATCACGGCAAGGGTGGCAAGTACCTGATCCTGCCGCCCGGCTACAAAGGCGAGGTGCCCGACGGCTATTTCGTGGTTCGGCCGAGCACCTTCGGCAACTGGATGCCGTTCCGCTCCTTCCTGGTGGACGGCTCGCCTAAGCCCGGCGTGCGAGTGTCCCCCGGGGTGATGTCGCCGCTGTCGTCCTGGTCGCGGAAATGCACCTCCCGGGTGCCGGGGATGGAGGTCATCGTCAGCGACCCACAAGCCGCATCAGCGTTTGCAACGTTGCGATCAGCATCAGGACCGCGCCAGCGATACATCTGTCCATACCTGGCACCGATGTCTCCTTCTCGAAAAGGCGGACTTCGAAGATCGTCTGACAAAACCAACATCACGCGAAGTCATCAATCGCAACCGTACACAGTCAACACTGCGGTTCGCTTTGGAAAACGCCCTACTGATATCATCTCATGATGGTGCGACTGTAGAGTATTGCAATTGCATTTGACGTTGCCGCGCTGGACCCGCTCGGCCGGTCAATCTTGGCTGGTGATCCCGATCCCTCAGAAGGCGTTCCTCCAAAATAGGCGGCCCCACAGGGAACGGAGGTGGCGGTCTCTTTGTTTAGAGCTTTGGAAACCCAGGCATTTGCGAGGGGGACAAGAAACGCCACTTTTTGGTGCTTCCAATGTCGGGCGGGGGGCCAATGCGACAAGGCACTCAAGGGCATGATCCAAACGATCAACTCGCTTGGTTGGTCCTGCGGGTCATTGACGAACTTTCACCCTGCACCGAGGCATCGCTCCTCGCCGTTGTTGCAACCGGCGATCAAGATGCAACGCGAGCTCAGGCACAGTTCGGCCCAGAGGGGCGCGAGTTTGTGGATAGCGCGCTCCGAAAACTCGATGGGCTTGGCTTCGTGCGCTTGGACCGAACGCAAATCGATTTGACCGACGAAGGAAGACGTTTCCTGCGCGAATTGCCGGCTGCCGCCTTGCGCCTCGATGCGCGATCGATTTCCGCGAGTGACATTGGCAGCGACCACACCAGCGGGCTTTCCGGCCCCTCACGGACACAAGCATGGACGCGCTGCGGTGCGCTGTTGGCGCGGTTTCCGGCTGGCCCCCTGGTCTGGCGGATCCGAAGGAGCATCGTTCGGGGATACGAGTTTGCGCTCGAGGTTTGGAAGCGCAACGTCGCGCCGAAAATGGGGGCGAAGGCTCCCGCCGATGCCGTGAAGCATCTCGCAGAGGTCAGCCGCGTACGCGCAAGCGCATTAGCCGTCGTTGTAGCGGACTGGATTGCGAAAAGTCGGGACCTCCTTTGGAAGCTTTGGCACCGTTACCCATCCATAAATGCCAAGCTTTCTGGTCTGAGCCCGGTGGTCATCCTCGCCGGCGGTCTCTTGGCCGTTGCCCTATCGACCGCCGGCGGCGTCGCCCTACTTTCGACCAAACAGCTGGAGGATCCCCTGGGGTCGACCAACCACCCGGAGAACTCCCGGGAGTCCCCCATCAGTTGGTCCTATGACGGGCAAGACCCCCTGAAGCGATCAATCTTTGTGACGCGCGTCTCGGATGGAACGGCTTGGATCGAAGGTCTTTCAATTAGCGGCGAGAACAAATCAAATCAGACGCTGACTGGAGTTCAGGGCGTCGTCAAATGGGACTCGGGTGAGCGGATGACTCTTAAGGTCAGCGCGGCAGGGAGCCAGGGAACAGGGCCAGACGCGCAGATTGTTCCTGCAGGAGACGAATTTACCCTTGGGTATGAGTTTCAACCGGACGGCTCCGGCCAGCCTGGTGTGCCCGCGAAGGCGTTTCTTGCAGCCAATGGCGGCGTGATCTTCAAGGTCCGCTATAAGGTCGCCGACGAGCAGACGACTCTCATCGAGTATCTCTCGCCTTCCAGGCTGAAATCGCAGCTCTCGGGATTGGAAGAGACCGAGCTCAGCCAATAAGCGCGGCCAGAGAAAACGGCCGCAGGCCAAATGAGAAAGCCTAATCGGAGATGATCCTGGTGATGACCATCTTCTGATCGGGACGAGAGCAGGTTATTAGCACCGACCCGTCATCGGTGTCGAAGCGCACGATGCGCGTGGTGCTCGTTTCAACGATGTTGATCGGTGCGACACCAATCTGGGCGCCGACATAAACAATGATCCCACGGCATTTGTTGAACGACAGCGGTAGGGCTCGGCTCGTCGCCTCCACAGCGACGGCTGACACGCTGAGGGCCAACGCGAGCATTGGCAAGTGAAGGGCCACGGCTACTTTCATGTCACACTGCCACTGCGACCGCCCGAGAAAAGGGTTGGAGGACACGCTTGCCAAATTGAGGCCAGGCAATCTTGTCTATGACGGAGGGTAGCCCAGTTTGCGCTGCCATTCGATACTCAGGAGGGCAGGGATCGAAATCCGAAGCGAGCGAGCTACAAAAGACTTAGGCGCTTATACCGGCGCCGGATATGTCGGCTTCAGAGGGTGAAGCGGACGTCCTTCTGAAGCGCTCCAACGTCTCTAATGATCCAAAGCGGACACGTCCCCGCACTCCTGGCGTGCCACAGCCCTCCTCGCCACGATCCTGGCGCCGACCGCCGGTCTGCAGTGTGGCAAAGCTCACAGCGTGCTTTGCCAGCACGAGCAACACTCTCCTTTCAGGCTCAAGGATGGCCTTGGGCCGATTTGCGGAAGGAGGTCGCAAAATGTTTGCCCGCACACGAAATCTGTTCTCGAGGCTCACCGCGGAAAGCGCAGGGCAGGGCGTCATGCACAGCCCCCTGAGCAAAATCCTGATCGCTCTGGTGGTCGCTGCGCTGACGGCACCAACTCATGCCGGCGCCGAGAACGCGATGACGCCGTTGCAGCGTGCGGTGAGCACGCCGAGAGGCGCATTGCAGAATCCCTATGCCGACTTCGCCAATGTCGCCGCGGAAGGCCACAAGATCTTCCTGTCGCATGACTGCGGTAGCTGTCATGGCGGCGGCGGTGGCGGCGGCATGGCGGCGCCGCTGAGCAACGAGGTTTGGATCTATGGCGACGACGACGACACCTTGTTTCGGGTGATCGCGCTCGGCACCGGCAGCCTCAGTCCCGGCGACGCTTTCCGCCGCCAGGGCTTCGCGCGCAAGGGCTCGGAAAACGTGGTCGGGCCCATGCCGCCCTTCGGCGAGATCTTCAAGACCGATGACGAGATCTGGAAACTGATCGCTTGGATCCGATCGGTCCAGTGCGAGCGTCGCCCGTCGAACTGCTAGCAAAACCGGTCTTTGCGGTGGATATGCCCAAAACTTGAGCAAAATCACGGCCTTGATCGGGCTCTGGGAGTATAGTTGGGCCCGGGCGAATCACTTCCTCTCGCCCCGATGAAGTCCTGGCACAGGGAGGATTGAGACCATG
>Ga0307442_1001421_pt1 | contig 11912 bp, 10 predicted proteins | sample SalMarWE160430MG_FD_202143 | JGI IMG/M metagenome (GOLD analysis project Ga0307442, IMG submission 202143) | Salt marsh sediment microbial communities from the Plum Island Ecosystem LTER, Massachusetts, United States - WE1604-30 | ecosystem: Environmental > Aquatic > Marine > Intertidal zone >... | reverse complement strand
GCTGCTGGTGGCAAAAACGATGGCGGCTGATTCGTCTTAAGCAGCGAGCTTTCATTGCCGCACAAGGCCCGATCATTCACCGCTCTGCCCGGCGCCGACCAGGCGCCGGCGCTGTTGGCCGAGATCGTGACCGCGCCGTGCCCTTTTGCTCCGGCGACTGCCGACGCGCCGCTCGCCCTTTATGGTGCGGGCAATCTTGGCCAGCTGGCGCGCGATTTCCTCAAGGCGGTGGGACAGGATTTCGTCATGGCCATCGACCGCGACGCCGGCCGAATGGCGACAGACCCCGCCTGGTCCGGCGTGCAATTGCTGCACCCCGACGAAGTGGCGGACGCCGCTAAGAACGGTGTCCGGCTGGCGGTCAGCGTCGTCACTTCGCCTTACGTACCGCTCGAACGATCGCTGGCGGCGCGCGGGTTCAAAGACATCGTGCCTTTCTACGACCTGGCCGAGGGTTTCCGGCACCGCCACCCGCTGTCGAATGGCTGGTTCGCACCGCCATTGATGGCGGAAGACCAAAATAACACGAGCAAGGTCCTGACGCTTTGGGACGATGATGTGTCACGCGCCCACCATTTGCAGTTTCTAGCTTGGCGGCGCCTGCGCGAGGAATGGACGTTCGAGGCAGCGCCGGCGCCCGATTGCGCCCGGTTTTTCATTCCGGAGGTGACGCGGCTGCTGCACGCCGATGAAGTCCTGCTGGATGCGGGCGCCCATCACGGCAGCGTGACGAAGACCTTCGTCAAGCAGACCGGAGGATCGTTCCGGCAGATCATCGCCATCGAGCCCGATCCCGCCAACCGCGCGCGCCTGATGGCGAATCTGCAATCTTGGCTGCCGCACGATCCGCGCGTCACCGTGCACAATTGGGCGCTCGCCGCGGATGAGCGTGACGCGCTGTTCCATGATGGGCTTGGCTACGCCTCGCAGCTTTCCGATACCGGCCACATGCGCGTCCCAACGCGCCCGCTTGGCGCGCTCGGCCTCTCACCCACCTTCGTCAAGCTTCATCTCGAAGGCGCCGAGCTTCCTGCGCTGAAAGGCGCGAAGGATACGCTATTTTCGAGCCGACCGATCGTGGCGGCGACCGTCTATCATAACGCGGATGGCATCTGGCAAACGCCGCTCTGGCTCATGGAAACATTGCCCGACTACCGTTTCCTGTTCCGCGCCGATTCGTGGTGCGGCACCGGCGCCGTGGTCTACGCCATACCCAACGAGCGGCGCACACCATGACGCCGACCATGAGCAGACTGAACTCAGCAGCCGATCGCGTTTTGAACTCTGTTCCCGAGGGGGTCACGCGCGGCAAGATCCCAGCAGGTCTCTACGGCCTTGGTTTTCTTGGGCGGTGGGCACTTCCCCGATTGAAGGACCGAGCCATCAAGCTCGTGTACTGCTATGACGCCAATGAGGCCCTGACAGGCAGCATTTTTGAGGGTGTACCGGTCTATGCGGCCAGCGATCTCAAATCTTCCGCACCGGAATTTTTGTTCGTAACCGCTCGCCACGCCTTGCCGCCCGTGTCGGAGATGCTTTGCAATCTTGGCATAGCTTACGTGTCATATGACGCGTGGTTCGTCGCATCGAATTTTCCCGCCTTTCGTCGCATTCACGATTTCATTCTCCGCGACGAGCGGTCGAAAGGCGTCTTGCGCGCCGTCATGATGGCGATGCTGACCGGAGAAAAAAAATACTGTGCCGCTGTTTTTGAAAAGGACCAGTATTTCTGTTTGCCGCGCTTTTGCGGCTCGGAAAGGGACGTATACGTCGATGCGGGGGCCTTCTGCGGTGATAGCGCAGAGCGATTTATTTGGGCCCATAACGGGGTTTTTTCCAAGATTTATGCATTTGAACCCGGCGCTCGCCAATTTGCCGCTTTGAAGGCGCGCACCCAACGTCTCATCGACGAGTGGGCGCTGGATTCCGGTGACATTGAGCTCATAAATTCCGGCCTCGGGCAAAACGATTGCGTGATGCCTGCGGTGAGCCCCAGCGGGCAAATGACCAATCTCGCACTTGGCTACGATTCCGGCACAGCCGAGACGAACGTGGATATTGTCAGCCTCGACAATTTTCTAAAGGGGAACGGCGTCACGTTCCTCAAAGCGGACGTGGAAGGCATGGAGATGCAGCTTCTGAAGGGTGCCCAATCAACGATCCGTCGCTACCACCCCAAGATCAGTATTTGCGTCTACCACTACCCGAACGACATTCCAGACATTGCAAATTATCTCGCTGATTTGGTGCCGGATTATCAATTCGCGTTGCGCCATCATTCGCCGCAGCTCATGGAAACCGTGCTCTATTGCTGGATAGACTGAAGCATCTGAAATGAAAAACGCTCCAAATCCCGTCGAGGATTTTCGCAACCTGGTTGCTGATAACATCCGAAAGCTCGGAGAAGATCGCGATTTTATCGGCCTGTCAAATATTTCGATCCGGGAGGCAGTCCGACACAGCCATGCGCTGAACTTTTCTTAGCTCGGCCGACCAACGATCCTGATCCCCAGAATCTATACGCCATCCACGAACTGATCTGGGCCTGCCGTCCCGACCTAGTGATCGAGACCGGCATTGCTCATGGCGGATCCTTGGTGATGAGCGCGTCAATGCTGGCGCTGCTCGATTATTGTGATGCCGTTGTAACGAGCGGCGTGGTCGATCCAACTGCTGACCGCTGTAAAGTGGTCGGGGTGGATATTGACGTCCGTGCGCACAATCGCGCGGCGATCGACGCCCATCCACTGCGTCATAAGATCCACACCATTGAGGGCTCCTCGATCGCCCCCGACACCATGGGCAGGGTTGCTGCCCAGGCCGAGGGCTACGAGCGCGTCATGGTGTTTTTGGATTCCAACCATTCGCACGATCTTGTCCTCGAAGAGCTCGAACGTTATGCGCCTTACGTCAGCAAAGGTTCTTATTGCGTCGTCTGGGATAACAGCGTCGAAGACCTGCCGGACGAGATGTGTGCCAACTGCCCTTGGGGCAAAGGCAGCGATCCGAAAATTGCGGTCTGGGAAGACATGAGGCGCCTGAACGACCAAGGCCGCAAGGCACGCGACGCGCTGCGCTTCGAATACGATCACACGATCGAGCACAAGCTCACGATTACCGCTTCACCGGACGGCTTTCTTACGCGCGTATGAGGCCTTAGCGCGGGTTTGCCCACCGTCGGGCCAGAGTGCGCTGCCTATAATGCCACTTTGCGGGGCGGAAAGTCCGTATTGGCCGCTTCAGCCAAGTGAGGACGCCCAATCAAGCCGAAATGCTCTGCATGGCCTCTCCAAGTATTATTCTTTGCAATGATCGCGTCGTAGCTTTCCAAGTTTTCCGTGACCTTCTTCTCATTGCCGCCAATTTTTTGATAAGCTTTGGCCAGGAAATAATGCGCGAAGGCGTGCTCGCGATAGCGCTCGATCACGTCCTCGAAGCAGCGCGCGGCCACCTTATATTCGCCCATCCGCATCCGCCGATTGTTGACGAAGTTCACGTCCAGGTTCATCCGATACGACGCCAGAGGAAGGCTTTCGGGATCGAGGCCCGGAGCGCGAATGATGTAGGTGCCGAGTTCGTATTCCCCGATTTCCATGTTGTCGGGAATGTACTTGTTCTTGACGCAAATATCATAAAGCTCAGTCCCGCGAATCGGCGAAGCAAGGCTGAAGCTGGCCCAGTCCAACCCAACATCCTTGATGAATTGGGCAGTCTCAATACGATCTTGTTCCCGTTCTCCCGGAATGCCCATTACAAAGAAGCCCTGAACGAACAAGTCGTTCTTGTGCAGCGATTCGACGACCGGCGCGACCTTGCTGAGCCGCAACGGTTTTTTGATCACGTTGCGCAGCATATGTTCGGTGCCGGACTCGATCGCGAGCTGCACGGTATCCATTCCTGCTGCCTTCATGAGAGCCGCCATTTCTTCATCGATATAGGCAACGGTTAGCCCATTCGGCGTCTCAACCCTGAGGTCGTATTTAGCCAATATTTTGAAAAATTCCTTTGCCCTCTTGTGATTCAGGAGCAGTTGGTCGTCATAAATGGTGAGCACGTTCATTCCATACGTGTCGACCAAATATTTGATGTGATTTTCGATAACCTCCAGGCTGGCGTAGCGCATAGCGCCGCCATGCAAGGTGGGCTCCGCACAAAAAACGCATTTAAACGGGCAACCGCGCGAGGTAACGATGAAAAACTGTTTGACCTCATCATCATTCGCTTTGCGGAAAGGCGAAAATGCTTCAATCATCCCATAATCGTCGACATCGATAAGGTTGTAGTCGATCGGTATGACTTCATTCAGATCTTCGACGTGCTTTGTCTTCGGCTTTCTCCCTTCGACAATCGATTGCCGAGTGACCCAGGGATCTGCGAACAGCTCTTTTTGCGGATCGTCCGAATTCAAAAGATTGGCGAACGCAAGCTCTCCTTCTGAGTAACAAAGTGCATCAACAAACGGTTGGTCGTTTAATATGATATCCCAAGCTGTCGTGACGGCAGCGCCACCCAAAAGAGTTATAGATTCTGGATTGGCGGCCTTGGCCGCAGCTGCCAGTCCCGCAACGTGCTTGTAGGATACGTCGAACATCACCGATATCCCGACGATATCAGGCTTGAAATTGTTGAGGGCTTCTGTGAAGCGCGCAAGCCGTTGGTCTGCGCTGTAGCGATTAAGATCGATAATTTTTATGTCATGCGCGCCAGCGGTTGCCTTGTTGATGTAGGAGGCGAGGCAAAGAACCCCGTACGGGAAAGCAAAAAAGCTTCTTAGTTTTGTTGGCCGTATTGCCTCAACCTTGTCTCCAAGATACGGAGGGATGACAAAAATAATTTTGTAGGCGGGCATCATTCGACCTTTCTGCCGCAAGTCTGACGTCGGAACGGCTGTACAGGCTCCAGCCAATGTTCCGAGCCCCGATCATCGAATAAGCCGCCATTCTTAAGGTTCCGTTAACCATAGGCGCGTGACCGCGCCCAGGGGGCCATAGGCTGGCCTGCCCAGTCGGATTTAGCGAATTCTATTGGGAGCCAGGACCGCCGCTAGGCCGTGGTCGAAACCTTCAGGCCGGTCACGGTGTCGATCTGGGTGCCGTCGCCGAGCGTCAGGATATTGGTCTTGGTATTGAGGTAGGCGCCATTGGCCATCTGGATGACGTCGGCCGGATCGACATATTTTGCGCCCGTCGTGATGTCGTATTGGGTGCCGTCCGCCCGCGTCATGATGTTGGTTTCGGTATCGATGGTCGAGCCGTCCGATAAATAGACGAATGGGTTCACGTTCTGCGGCTTGACCTGGTTTTGAGATTCCTGCAGCGCCTTGAACACCTTTTGCAGCGCCTCAGCACTGCGTTGTTTCTGATTTTGCGATGCGATCTGGGCGTAAAAGGCCGACGCATTGGTGACGTTGTTTTGCGAAATGAGCGCGAGATTACTGGCGTTGGTCGAGCTCTGCCCCAGGAATGAATTGATGCTGCCGTCGCCGGAGCTTGCCAGCGCGCCGAGAATGCCGCCCTGGGTGGCTGAATTTTGGATCGCGGTGATAGTGTCGCCGATCCAATTCGCGCTCGGCCCCGCGGTAAATATCGAGGAATAGTAATCGGTGGACGAACTTGCACTGACAACTGAAGTCATACGCGTGTTCCTGAACGCTTCAAGCGTAGACGAATAGGATTAACAAAGTCTGAAAGTTTCCAAATTGTTAACGCCGCCGCATCGTCAGACGGTGATGCCCGCCTATGCGGCATAAGTCAAAAGACCACGGGAAGCGATCACCCGGATTGCCAAATCGCATTGAATGCGGCCGCAGGCAATTACAGATTGCTAACTTGTTAACCATGAACTTTTACGGGCCGTTTGGAGCAGCATGCGATGACAATCGCCGATCCTTTGGATCGACACGTGTAATTGCCAGTACGGCACTCTAAGACCAGAAAGGTAGCGTAAGATGTCCGACATCGTACTTTCGGCTGGTGTTCGTTCGAACCTGCTCAACTTGCAGCAGACTGCGAACCTGATCAACCAGACACAGACCCGGCTGGCCACCGGCAAGCGGGTCAACTCTGCTCTCGACAATCCGAACAACTACTTCACCGCCCAGGGGCTCGATAACCGTGCCAACGACTTGAGCAACCTGCTCGACTCGCAGGCCACGGGCATCAACACCATTCAGGCGGCGAACAACGGTATCACGGCGATCACCAAGCTGGTGCAGTCCGCTCAGTCCCTGGTCAGCCAGGCGCAGCAGACCACCGACACCTCGACCCGGGCGACGCTGTCGTCTCAGTTCACCGACCTTCTGACGCAGATCGGTCAGCTGGCCGGCGACTCGGGCTTCAACGGCATCAACCTGCTCGGCGGCGACGACCTGACCGTCACCCTCAACGAGACCGGCACGTCGACCACCACCGTGAGTGGCGTTGACTACACCGATGCGACGGCTTCGCCGTTGAGCATCGCCAATGCGGCGAACAACTGGGGCGGTGCTGCAGACATCACGGCTGCTTCGACCGACTTGACCGCCGCGTTGACCACGCTGCGTTCCGAGTCGCAGACCCTCGGCTCCAGCCTCTCGGTCGTGCAGATTCGTGAGGACTTCACCAAGGCCACGATCAATACGCTGCAGAGCGGTTCTGACTCGCTCACCCTGGCCGACACCAACGCGGAAGGCGCCAACCTGCTCGCGTTGCAGACCCGCCAGCAACTGTCGACCACCGCGCTATCTCTCGCCGCGCAGGCCGACCAGAACGTGCTGCGGCTGTTCCGCTAATCAGTCTGGCAAACGCGCTGAAAACGGCGGCCTCCAGGCCGCCGTTTTTTTGCGCCCGCTGTAATTATGGTTAACGAACTCTTAACGCGCGTTCATTAACCGTCCATCAACCATAACAAATCATTATCGTCGGTAGCTGAACTTTCCGTTTGCAGGCAAGGAGTCTGCCATGAGCGACATTGTACTCTCGCCCGGCGTCCGTTCTAACCTTCTGCAATTGCAGCAGACATCGGACCTTATTACGCAGACACAAACCCGGCTTGCCACCGGCAAGCGGGTGAATTCGGCGCTCGACAACCCGATCAACTTTTTCACCGCCCAAGGATTGTCCGTGCGGGCCAACGACCTCAATTCACTGCTCGACACCATGTCCACGGGCATCAACACCATTCAAGCCGCCAACAACGGTATCTCGGCGATCACCAAGCTGGTGCAGTCCGCTCAGTCCCTGGTCAGCCAGGCGCAGCAGACCACCGACACCACGACCCGGGCGACGCTGTCGTCGCAGTTCACCGACCTTCTGGCGCAGATCGGTCAGCTGGCCGGCGACTCGGGCTTCAACGGCATCAACCTGCTCGGCGGCGACGACCTGACCGTCACCCTCAACGAGACGGCCACGTCGACCACCACCGTGAGTGGCGTTGACTACACCGATGCGACGGCTTCGCCGTTGAGCATCGCCAATGCGGCGAACAACTGGGGCGGTGCTGCAGACATCACGGCTGCTTCGACCGACTTGACCGCCGCGTTGACCACGCTGCGTTCCGAGTCGCAGACTTTGAGCTCGAACCTGGCAACCATACAGATCCGCCAGGATTTCACCAAAGCGATGATCAACACACTAAGCACCGGCGCCGACAGTCTCACGCTAGCCGACAGCAACGAGGAGGGCGCTAACCTTCTTGCCTTGCAAACGCGCCAGCAACTGTCGACCACCGCGCTATCTCTCGCCGCGCAGGCTGATCAGAACGTGCTGCGGCTGTTCAGATAATGTTAGCCGCTTGACGCGCCGCAGGACCAATCCCTTGCGCCGCGTCAGCACCGACTGGCGACCGGTAAGGAACCGAACCAAATGGGCCTCAAGGTCGAACTGAAGCCTGGTGAGCGCCTTATTCTCGGCGAGTGCCTTGTCACAAACGGCAATCACCGCACGCGGCTGCTTATCGATGGCGAGGCGCCGATCCTGCGCGAAAAAGACATCATGGTGCCGGCGAAGGCCGACACGCCGGCCAAGCGCATCTATCTGGCGGTCCAGTTGATGTATACCTCGCGCGATCCGCGCGCCCACCACGACGCCTATTTCTCGCTCATGCGCGACCTGGTGCAGGCGGCACCGAGCGCCTGGCCGCACATGGTGGCGGTAAGCAACCAAATCCTGGCCGGCGATATGTACAAGGCGCTCAAGAGCGCCAAGGCTCTCATTGCTTACGAAAAGGAGTTGCTCGATCATGCAACACGCGGCGCAAACCTACGGCGCGGTCGCCAACAAGACCGCAAATCCGCGTGAGCTGGAAGCCGATCTGCTTTTGAGCGCGGCGGCGAAGCTGCAGACGATTCGCGACGGCTGGGACAGCAAGTCCGCCGAACTCGACGCGGCGCTGCTCTATAACCGCAAGCTTTGGTCGATCTTCGTGACCTCGGCCACGAGCCCGGAAAACCCGCTGCCGATGGCCGTGCGCCAGAACGTCGCCAATATCGGGCTATTCGTGTTCAAGCAGACGCTGCGGGTTCTGGCCGACCCGAAGCCGGAAAATCTCGGCACGCTCATTACCATCAACCGCGAGCTGGCGGCTGGACTACTCGGCCGCGCCGCCTGAGCGACCAACGCAGCTCGAAGAATCAAAGACCGCGGACGAACCCGCGGTCTTTTTTTCATGCGCGGGCAGGGCGCGCGGAAGCGATATTAGAGGTAGTTGACGAGGCTGGTCTGGAACAGCAGGGCAGTGGTCTGCATCGAGGCCTGCATGCGGGTTTGCAGCGCCAAGATCTGCGCCCCGACTTCTTCGTTCGATACGCCTTCAATCTGCTGCAGGAAATCGCTCAACGTGGCGGTGGTCTGCTGGTGCCGGCTTTTTGCCGCGCTGATCGAGGTCTGCGCGCCGGCAAGAGCGATCTGGATGTCGGTGACGGTCTGAGTGCCGGGCGCAGCCAAGTTGGCCGACAGCCGCTGATTTAGCGCCGCACTCAGATCCGTCGCGTTCGGATCTGACGGGGAGACGGTCACGGCGGCGAGCGTCGCAAAGTTTTGCACCAGGGTACGGATACCATCCTCATTGGCCCGTGCCCCGTACGAAACCGCCAGCGACTGATCGATGCGCGCGGTCGCGGTCGCGCGCGCAGGATCGCTGCCGGCTTCGCCGGTGTACCAGATCACCGAATTCGCGGCGGTACCGGCGATCTGGCTCGTGGCCGAATCGAAGGGGGGGCCGTTCACCCGTTGCGGCGGATTGCTGGCGTCGGCGGCAAAGAATTCGCTAGAAGCGGTGACCGCCGACGCCGCGGTCAGCTTGGTGGCTGCCAGCGTGCCGAGCGCCGTCGTCAACGCAGTTTGCAGACTCGTCGTGGTGGCGGCCGGCGTCGCGCCGATGGTGAATTCGTTGGTGCCCGGCGAGGAGGAGGTGGTGGCCGTGAGCGTGAGGTTTTCGCTACTGCCGTCGGGCAGGGTGAAGCGGAACGTAATGGTGTCGCCGGCGTTCGGATTGCCGCCGGTGAGATCGACCGTGAGCGAAGCAGGCGACCCGCTCGGGCCGCTGGTCGTCGCATTGGTGAGGCCGGAGGTGACCGAGGCGAGCTTGAAGCCGAAGGGTGACACCGCGTCCTCATCCACCTGGAGCGAGGTCGCGGTCGGCGTGCTGAGCACCAGCCGTCCGAGGCCGCTGGTGCCGAGATCGGCCTGGTTGCGTTCCGAAATAAACTGCTTGAGGCCCGCGCGCGCTCCATCGCCACTGAGGATATGATCGAGCGTCTCCACCGCCGGCTGGTCGGTGGCGCGGCCCGAAAACAGATAGCGGTCGCCGGCCTGCGTGTTGAGCAAAGCAAGCAACTGGTCGAGCGAGGATTGTCCGGTCTGCTGCGCCAAGGCCGCCCCGCTGCCGTTGGCGCCGGTCGGGACCTGGGCCAACGCGGCTTTTACCGCACTGGACAGGTCGGTCATGCTGCTTAGCGCGCTGTTCATGAGACTGATGCGCGTCGTCGCATTGTTGATCGTGTCATTGTAGCCGCTGATCGCCGACAACTGCGCATTCAGGCTGACCGTCATCCCGCTATCGACGCCAAGGCCGGCATAGTTCGAGGACTTCTGGCCGGTAGAGAGTTGGCGCTGCAAATCGTCAAATTGCTTACGCATATTGACCAGCTGCTGGATGGCAAGCCCCGATTGGGCTCCGATCGCTGAGACGCTCATGCCGTCCTCAAATCTGCAACAAGGTGTCGAGCATGGCCTTGACCGCCGATAGAACGCGCGCATTGGCGGCGTACGAATTCTGTAAGGTCAGGAGGTTGGCCAACTCCTGGTCGACGTTGACGCTGGAAGCGTCGTTGAAGCGCTGCTGCAACGCTGACAGAACAATGTCTTGACCCTGCTTCAGGCTGTCGGCGGAGCTCGCCGCTTCGGCCTGTTGGCTTATGACCTGGCGCAGGAATGTGGTGAGCGAGGCGGAGAATGGCGCCGCGCTCGTGCCGATACCGGTGTTCGGAGAATATGTCAGCGATGTGCCGGTGAGCTGCTGATAGATGAAATCCGGCCGCGTGCTATCGCCCGAGGCTGTGCCGGCCTGGTAGACGACGAGGCCGGACGGATCAGCCGCCAGCGCCGAATTCACGGTGATGCGGCCGGAAAATCCGATGCTCTGCGAGCCCAGCGCCGTGATCGCACCGGTATAGGGTGTCGTAACGTCGGTGAAAAACGGCAGCTCGGCGCTGCCGCCGGAGAGCGAGGTCGCCGTTAAGGTGGTGCTGACGGCATCGACGTTCACGGTGTTGGCGGCGCCATCGTCCAAAATTTCCAGAGTCGTGCCCGACGGATTGGAGGCCGTCATGCCGGTTCCAGCGAATGCGGTATTGATCTGCGCGATCACCGAACCGATGCCGCCGGAAAAATCAAGGCCGACCACCGTGTCATTGGGGTCAGTAGTGGCGCTGTTGGACAGCGGCAGCGCCAAAGGGTCGTCGACCCGCATCAGCGTCAGGGTGTACGCTGTGCTGGTCCCCACATCCGTATAGTTGACCGTAATCGTGTTGCCAGCCGACAGGCTGCCGATATCGACGTCGAAGCCGCTCTGTGCCCCGACCGCGACGGCTGTGCCGCTGGTGGTCTTATCCGAGAGCGCCGAGGCCATAGCTGCGGCGATCGCGTCGAGCTGATTCTGTGCCTGCACCAAATCCTGATCGCGCATCTGGAGATAGGCGGCGATGGTGCCAGAGCGGATGGAGTTGTTTTGGATCAGGTCAATTGAATTGCCGGAGGACGCGGTGAGCGTGATCGTGCCCAGCGTGCTTTGCGAAGGGTTGGCGCTCCACTGCGAGGCCGCAGTAATCGTGCCTTGCGCATTGAAGGAAAGCTCCGAGGCCTGGGTACCGACGAGCTGGATACCGGACGTGGTGAAGATGTTGAGCTGATTTTGGTCGCCCTTGATGATATTGATGTCCATCAGCTGCGATAGTTGATCGATATAGGAATCGCGCTGATCCATCAGCGTCACGATTGCACTATCGGCCGTAGTGGACGCCGCAATCTTTTGGTTGAGCACGGCGATTTGGCTCATCGCGTTGTTGGCTTGCGTGACCGCATTGGAAATGCCGAGCTCGGCGTCACCGCGCAAGCTCTGGATACTGTTGCTCATCTGGTTGAGCTGTTGGGCCAGCAATTGGCCCGTACCGATCACCGTCGAGCGCGCCGCGGAATTATCGGGGCTGGTCGATAAGGCCTGCAGGGCATTGGTGAAATTGTTGTACACCGTCTCCAGCGCGTTGGCGGAACCCGGCTGGCCGTAGATATCCTGGAGCCGGCTGTAGAAATGCGCGCGCGTGTCGGCGTAATTGGCGCCGGAATACTCCGTCCGCAATTGGCGCTGCACGTACTGATCGAGCTGGCGCTGAACGTCGCTGATGCGCACGCCGACATTGGTACCGTTGGCGATGGCGG
>Ga0307442_1001420_pt1 | contig 11926 bp, 11 predicted proteins | sample SalMarWE160430MG_FD_202143 | JGI IMG/M metagenome (GOLD analysis project Ga0307442, IMG submission 202143) | Salt marsh sediment microbial communities from the Plum Island Ecosystem LTER, Massachusetts, United States - WE1604-30 | ecosystem: Environmental > Aquatic > Marine > Intertidal zone >... | reverse complement strand
GTTACGGGGCGCGATCAGGAGGAGGAATCGAAGATCACCTCGTTGGAGTAGCCGCTCTCCAGACCTGTTGTATTGTAGGCCGTGGCCGCGATGTAGTAGGTTTCCCCCACGTCCAGGTCCGTGATGGTATAGGTGGTCTGGTTTCCCACGTCGATCGTGGTGTCATAGCTGCCGCTGGCCAGGCCGTAGTGCAGCTTGTAGCCGGCCAGGTCCGCTTCGCTGTTGGGGTCCCATTCCAGGGTGGCCTGAGTGACCGCACCGGCGATCACCTGAAAGGTATGGGTGGCCGAGCCGGCCCTGCTGCCGTCGCTGGCCATGACCGTCACGTCCAGCCGGTAGGTGCCTTCGACCAGGTCCGCTCCCAGGGTGTAGCTGGATCCCGAGGCCTTGAATAGCCCGTTGATGTACCAGGAGAAGGCGACACTGCCGGTATCCGACGGAACGGAGGCGGTTACGGTCATGGCGGTCCCCGTCTCCAGGGTATCGACCTGACCGCTCAAGGTTACTTCGATGGGGTCGTAGATCTCCGGGGTGATCTCTACGGCGACCCCTCCGCCGGGTGAATCGATCTCGGTGAACTCGAAGGTCCCGCTGGTAGCCTGGTCCTTGACGATGCGCACTATCTCTGCGACCCCCGCTACCGCGATGCCGTTGTCCAGCAGCTGAAGCTCCAGGGTGTAGTAGCCCCTGGGAATGTCGGATTGGCTGCTGACCGCGTTTCCCGGAGTTGGGATGGTGAAGGTTAGATCGATAGACGATCCGGCGACCGGGTTCAAGGTGGCCGCCACCGACGGGTTTTGGGTATCCCCGGCCGGCCAGAGCAAGCTGAGATCCAGGGTGCCGGAGCCGTCCAGCTCGGCAACCACGACGTTGATGTTGCTGGTCTGTCCCGCATTCACGTCTACCTGATTCTGTCCCCTGCCGATGATCGTGCCGATATCGTTCAGGGCATCCACGGTGACGGTCCAAGTGCCGAAGGCCAGGTTGGGGATGGTCACGGAGGAGGCGGCGGTGTTCTCCTCAAAAGCCCCTCCGTTTCCGTCGTTCCCGGTTATGGTGTAGCCGGCCGGAGTCATGGAGATTGGCGGAGTGAGGGTCTTCACTCCGGCGCTGTTGATGGTTACCACCAGCTCTCCGGTTTCTCCGTCTGTTCCCCCCCCGGATCCAATGGGATCGTCTAGATTATGCAGTAGGTAAAGAGAACAACCGCCTGAGCTGAAGAGCAGAAAAGCGGCAGCGCTGAAAAGTATGAACGTTTTTTTTATTGTTCCGTAGCGTAGTTGCATCGGAGCACCTCCCAGGTTTTGATGTACTGCCCGGCTTTCGACAGCACTTGCGGAAGGTGCTGTACGCGCTCGGCAGCCTTGCAGCCCTATCCCACTTCTCCTGGGATGTAGGCCAACGGCTTTGCGTCCCCTTCTTTCGAAGAGTTTGCCCTTGTCGGCGCATACCGACTTTTAAACTTCTACTTTTTGCCTGCCTTTTTTTCTTTCTCTATGTAAACTCTCCCGTTATTACCCTACTATCCCTCCGGTTTTCCTCCCCCGGTTTTCAAACAGTCCAATTTCACAGCACCCAGCTCAGATACCAGCCACTTTCCGGCTGCGCGGTGTCGTCCAAAGAGGTGTGCATGGCCGATTCCTCGGTCTCCGCGTCCACGGCAACCACGCCGAAGTCGTAATCCCCGTTTCCGAAGGCATCGTGAAACAGGGTGTACTCCGGATCATCGTCGGCGGGAATTTCGTCGAACAGGATCCAGGTTCCGGTTTCGTGGCTGCGGTAAAAGATCTTGTAGGTTGCTATGTCTGATGGAGGGGCGTCCCAGGCCAGGGTGACCTCTGCTGTGCTGCAGAGAACCTTTTCCGCGCCGCTGTCCGGATCAGGCGTGCTTCCCGTTGCCTCGAGGTTCTGCAGCAGATACAGGGAACAGCCGTCTGTGGCCAGGAACAATGTGGTGATGAGGATGAGGATCGAGAGCGTACGGATGGATTTGGATAGACCGATCACCACAGCACCTCCTGAGTTCTATCTGCCGTGCGGCAGACAGCTTCACGGAGATGCTGTGCTCGCGCGGCAGCTCTGCAACCATGTCCCGTCTTTGACGGGATTTAGGCCAATAGCTTTGCGTCCTCCCCTTTCGGGAAGTTTGCCCTTTTCGACGTTTTTCTATTTATCTTTTTTATTTATATAAGGAGCCCTATCGCTACCTCCTGGTCGGCGGCCCCCTCCCAGCGTTATAACGACTGTTTTACAGACCGATTCCTAGATCCCCAATCTGGCCAGGGAGGTCTTATACGTACCTTCCAGCCTCTGCTTCAGAGACGCTGCCTCACCGTTCAGATAGGGCTCGTTGTCGACCTTGCCCTGATACTCCAGGGCCTTGAAGCAATTGACCACGATCCGCAGATCGTTCATGGAGATGTTCAGCTTCACCCGCGTATCCAGCAGGTCGAGCTTTCGGTCCGCAACCATCATGCTTTGCATCTGAAGTTCCTTTCTTCTGCCTACATAGTATCAAGCAATCTATGTGCCAAAGGCCGAAAAACCCAAAAAAAATGTAATTACTTATAGTTTCGACAGTTAATGGGAAGGGTAAAAACAGGGAATTCGGTGGGAGTGTAGGGAACTTACAAGATTGTAAGTCGTTTCACAGGAGAATATACGAAATGGTAGCGGAAGGGGTGCTTGCGGGTGTTTTAGGATGTTATTGGGGAAAGTCGGCTGGCGCCGGCTGGCACGGGCCGGCGCTAACTACCGGTTCTGGCTCCACTTGGGGTGGGTGATGCCGAACTGCTTGATCTTGTAGTTCAGCACCCGGCTGGACACGTTCAGCAGCTTGGCCGCCTCTTTCTGGACATAGTCGCTGCGCTCCAGCGCTTGGACCACGAAGTTCTTCTCCAGCTCGTCCAGGTCCACCCCCTCTTCCGGCAGGATCAGCTGCCCGTTGCCTTCAATATTCCGCGCGGAGCGCGTATAGGGCCGGTTGGCAAAGATCAGCTTCAGGTCGTCCTTGGTGATCTTCTCTCCGTCGGCCAGGAGCACGGCCCGCTCGATCGTGTTCTCCAGCTCCCGAATATTCCCGGGCCAGTGATAACCGGCCAGCATCTGGATCGCTTCCGGCTCTACGCCCTTGATGCGGTGGTTCAGCTCAGCCGAGTATTTTTTCAGGAAGAACTGGCTGAGCAGCTTCACATCGTCCCCCCGCTCCCGCAGGGGCGGCAGATGGATCGTAACCACGTTGAGCCTGTAGTACAGGTCCTCCCGGAACAAGCTCTTTTCCATCTGTTCCAGCAGGTCCTTGTTGGTCGCCGAAATTATGCGGACGTCGGTTTTCACGCTCTCATTGGAGCCGAGGCGCTCGAACTCCTTCTCCTGAAGGACCCTCAAGACCTTGGCCTGGGTGTACAGGCTCATGTCGGCCACTTCATCCAGAAAGATCGTGCCCTTGTTGGCCTGCTCGAAGCGGCCTATGCGCAGCTTCTCCGCCCCGGTGAAGGCGCCCCGCTCGTATCCGAACAGCTCACTCTCCAGCAGCTGCTCGGGAAGGGCGGCGCAGTTCACCCGCACGAAGGGACCATTGGCGCGTTTGCTGTTGAAGTGGATGGCCCCTGCTATCAGCTCTTTGCCCGTGCCGGTTTCTCCGGTGATGATGACGCTGGAGCTGGTCTTGGCCACCCGCATCACGATGTTGAACAGATCTTTGATCTGGGGGCATTCGCCGATGAAATTCGCCGGCTGGTAGATGTTCCGGAAGCGCTCCGCCGGTCCCTCACCCTCCGGCACCCCTTCCTGCCGCTCCAGGGCTTTCTTGATCTGGAAGTTCAGCTCCGGCAGGCTGAAGGGCTTCTGGATGATGCCAAAGGCCCCCTCTTTGACCGCCCGCACCCCCTCCTGGACCGTGTCGATCTCGGAATTGACCACCACCACGGTCTTGGGATCCTTCTCGCGGACGTAGCGCACCAGGTCCCGGATGTTGCCGCCGGGGATCTTGACGTCGCTGACGATGACGTCGAAGTGTCCCTTCTCGATCAGCTTGAGAGCCGACGGGTAATCCTTGGCCTGCTGTACCCTGTTTCCGGTGCTGCGGAAGAAGGCACAGACATCCTCCCGGAGATTGTCGTCTTTGTCGATGATCAGGAACGTCGCCATCGCTTATCTATAATTATACACAATAACGGGAAATATGTTATCAAAATACTTTTTTTCGTGACTTGCCAGGAGTGATACACGGGCGTATAGTTGGCCTATACCGTCCAACTCAACTTTGCGGGGAGTGAATGACCAAAGGCTCGAAAATCCCCAAACTCAAGCGCATCCCTCTGTTTGCGGACATGTCGGAATACGACCTGCACGAGATAGACCAGATCACCCTGGAACGCCGCTATGACAAGGGTGAAGTGATCATAGAAGAAAACACCGAGGCGGAACGTTTCTTCATCATTTTTCGCGGAAAGATCGAGATCACCAAGAAGTTCGAGGACGGGGAGCAGTTCGTCCTGGGGGTGCACAGCGACGGCGAGTTCTTCGGGGAAATGGCGATTTTGGATGAGGGACCCCGCTCGGCAACGGCCCGGGCACTGGAGTCGACCTCGGTCTTGGAGATCTCCCGGACGGATTTCGAAACCCTGCTGTACACGGCTCCGATCCTGGCCTTCACCATCATGAAGGCGCTGAGCTCCCGGCTGCGGGAGACCGGGGCTCTGCTGATTTCCTACCTCCAGCGCAAGAACCGGCAGCTGGCCAAGGCCTATCTGGATACGGTGAACACGGTGGTTCATGCCATAGAGGAGCGGGATGCCTTCTCACAGGGGCATACGGATCGGGTGGCGGAAATCTCGAAGCTGATCGGCCGGGAGATGGCCCTGGGGGAGGAGGAGATGTTCAACCTGGAGATCGGCGCCCTGCTTCACGATATCGGCAAGATCGGGATCCCCGATGCAATTTTACAAAAGCCGGCGCCGCTGAAACGGGATGAGATCAAGAAGGTCCAGGAACACCCGTTGAAGGGCAAGCGGATGATCCAGGACATCTCCTTTTTGGAGAAAGCCGTTCCCCATGTACTTTATCACCACGAGCGCTTCGACGGATCCGGGTATCCGGAGCACCTGGTCGGAACGGACATCCCCGTGCCCTGCCGCATCATCGCCGTGGCGGATGTGTTTGACGCCCTCACCAATGACCGGCCGCAGCGAAAGCGCATGAGCTTCGCCGATGCCCTCGCCCTGATCAAGGAGGGTGGGGGAAGCCAGTTCGACCCGGAGGTGGTGACCGCCTTTCTCAAGCTGGTGGACACCGGCGTTCTGAAGGAGTAGGCTGAGATTTCCGCCGATCAACCAACTGTGTATTCACCCGCCCAGAGTCTCTTCAGAAAGGTCAAGACGGGAAGGATTTCAATATCCCCGACGCGGCGGGGAGCACGTTCTGTGGAAACAACGATCTTGTGTCTGAGCGGCATTTCATCCTGCAAAAGCTGCAGTGACCGTAGATCCCTGAAGTTAACATTGTCGCTCGCCTTTACCTCCACAGCCACATCGTCTCCTATAATGAAGTCGACTTCCTGCCCGCTGGTGGTACGGAAGAATGAAAGCTCCCGTTCATCATTCGCGTAGGATAGATAGGCTCGAAGCTCTGTAAAAACGAAGTGCTCCAATACCTTTCCGTAGCTTTCGGATTTGGGTACTACATTTCGCTTCTTGGCCAGCACATTTCCGACACCCACATCGAAAAAATAAAATTTCGCAGAGCTCACGGACTTTCTCTTTCGTGTCCGTCGAAAGGGTCGAAGCATCGTTCCAACCAGCGTATCTTCCAGGATATAAAAATACTCACGGACGGTCCGGGGAGGAACCGCGCAGTCGCCGGCGACATTTTCGAAGTTCAACAACTCGCCGTTGCTCAGGGCCGCGGTCTCCAGGAAACGGGAGAAATTTTCGATTCGTCGTACCGCGCCTTCCGACTGGATTTCTTCTTGCAGGTATGTTCCGCAGTAAGCCGCCAGATCCTCCCACGGTTCCTCGGAGAGATAGATCGACGGTAGAGTTCCATAGTTCAGAGCGCGATTGAGATCGAAATCAGAAATTTCTTTCGTGACAAGCGGAAATAAAAAATGAGTTCTGGCGCGGCCCGCAAGCAGGTTTGCTCCACCTCGTTTGAGCTTTCGGGCGCTGCTGCCGGTTAAGATGAAATGAACCGCAGCTGAATCGATGAGATACTGTACTTCGTCCAGAAGCAGAGGTAGCTTCTGCACCTCGTCGATGATTATCGGTTGATTCAAAGTACCGCGTGCGCGATGCGCCAATATTTCCTCCCGGATGCGCATAGGTCTCTGGCTCAGCTGGAAAAAAACATCGGAGAGCAGAAGGTTATAGTACGGTGCTTTGGGAAACAGTCGATTCAGTAAAAACGTCTTTCCGGTTTGGCGAGGGCCGAAAAGAAAAAAAGAGCGTTTTTCGCTTTCTTCGACGGGATTGAAAAAACGATCGAATACGGTCATGACCAATTGTAGCACGAATTTATTAATTCCGCAACTATTTTGCGTAAAATATAATAAATACCGCATATTAATGGCGGAATCTTCAGAACCAGTGTTCAGTTCAACGCCTAGTAAACTCAGGAAATGGCGGATGCCCCTGGATTTTTCATCGTATTTTTCTCCGGCTGAGGAGTTGAAGCCTCACATCCCGGCCTTCCGCCCTGTAATGATCGATTTACATGCGATGGAGGATCATGACTTTCGGGGAAGCAAGATGATACAGGCGGCTCTGAAAACGCTGAAGTATTCCCGCGAAAATCTGCGCGTACACCTGGTGGAGATCCTTAGCGGTGTATTTATCGTGCCCATGGATGAAAAGCAGAGGGCTTTTCTGGAATCGCTTTTGGGGTATATTATAGTAGGGTGCAGGGATGTTGACGAACAGTACGTGGACCAGGCGATTCTCGCAATTGGTTCGCGGGAAGTGAGGGAGGCGTATATGACCGTAGCTGAACAACTGATCGCAAGGGGCAAACAGGAAGGTAAGCAAGAGAGCTTGCTCAAGCAGCTTACTCAGAAATTCGGTGCCGCTTCCGAAGCAGATAAGAACAGGATCACGAGTACCCGGAACCCGGACAAGCTGGACCAGGCCCTTGGATTGATACTCAAGAGCGAATCCATCGAGGAGATTTTGCGGCCGCTCAGCTGACGACCCGCTCAGATCACAGACACAGCGAAATCACCCCCACCGATAATCCGCCCGAACACTCCCATCTCCACTACCCACTCCTTGAGATTTCAACTATCTTGACCAAAGCCCCGCCCGTGGTATAGTGAGATCACCGTGGCCCGACTGCAGGCTCAACTGGCTCCACAGAGAACCCCCCTCAAGATCAACTGGCTGGTGCTGATCACCCTGATCTTGAGCATCGTGTCCCTGATCGTGGAACAGGCGCACATCCAGAACCGCTTTTCCGCTATCTTCACTCACACCCTGGATTTCACGGTCCTGTTTCTCTTCCTGGCCGAGGTCATCGTAGACTTCGTTCGTTCCACCGACAAACGCCACTTCATCAGGAAGCAGCTCTTCGAAGTGCTGTTCCTGGTCTTCTTCACAGTCCTGTTCGCCTACAATAAGTACCTGCTGTTCTCCAGCCAGGGTGCGGTGTACGGCAACCTGCCCGGCAAGATAATCATCGTGCGCAACATCTTCGTGCTGCTCAAGGTCTTCGGGCGCATCCGCAAGCTCAGCTCCTTCGTCCGCAGTTTGACCGCCCATCCGGCCCGAACTGTCATGCTCAGCTTCTTTTTGGTGATCGTGACCGGCACGATCCTGCTGATGCTGCCCTTCACCACGCCCGACGGTGCGGGGCTCGGCTTCGTCGACTCCCTGTTCACAGCCACCTCCGCGGTCTGCGTGACCGGACTGATCGTCGTGGACACAGCCACGGCCTTCTCGATCTGGGGCAAGCTCGTCATCCTGCTCCTCATCCAGGCCGGGGGACTGGGGATCATGATCCTCAGCTTCTTCATGGCCTTCATTCTGCGGCGCTCCCTGACCGTGGAGGACAAGTTTCTGATCTCCTACATGACCAGTGAGAAGGATATGAGGAATCTGGGCAGGAGCATCAAGAACATCATCAACATCACCCTGATCATCGAAGGCGCCGGGGCGGTGCTGCTGTTTCTCGGCTTCCGGACCAGCCTGGGCACGAATCTGCAGACCCTCTTCATCTCCGTATTTCACGCGATCTCCGCCTTCTGCAATGCCGGCTTCTCCCTGTTCAGCGACAGCCTGGTGGGATTCCAATCCAACACCCTCATCAGTCTCACGGTGATCGTCCTGATCATCCTGGGCGGCCTGAGCTTCGTGGTGATCATGAACCTGAAAGGCTGGCTGGCAGCCGGAGTTCCCAACCTGGTCAAGAGAAAGAGCTTCTCGATCAAGGGATTGAGCCTCAACACCCGGGTGGTGCTGCTGGGCACCGGGACCCTCCTGGGATTGGGTATGCTGCTGATCTACGCCCTGGAGCATCGCTACTCCCTGGCCAACCTGGATCTGAAGACCCAGTACTTGGCGGCGTTTTTCCAGTCCGTCACCACCCGTACCGCCGGATTCAACACCATTTCCATGTCGGGCCTGCGCAATCCGACCTATCTGCTGATGATGGTCTTCATGTTCATCGGCGGAGCTTCCGGCTCTACCGCCGGGGGGGTGAAGATCAACTCCCTTGCCCTGGTCCTGGCCTACGTAAACTCGCTGCTCAAGGATAAGCGGGAGGTCACCCTGTTCAACTACGCACTAGCCAAGGACCTGGTGCTGCGGGCCCTGCTCATCCTCCTGTTCGGACTGGTGAGCGTGCTGGGCGGCATGCTGATCCTTTCCATGACGGAAAGCGCCCCCTTCATCCAGATCTGTTTCGAAACCGTATCCGCCTTCGGGACCGTGGGTCTGTCCGCCGGAATCACCTCTGCTCTTTCCATAATCGGGAAATATGTTATTATCCTGTTGATGTTCGTCGGGCGTATCGGTCCCTTGACCCTGCTGGCCGCCGCAGCCCAGCGGATGAAGCAGGTTCAGATCGAGTACCCCACCGGAGAAATCCTGGTCGGTTAAGGAGAAAAGGACAATGGCAAAGGAGGAGAAAATTTTCGCCGTTTTTGGACTGGGGGCTTTCGGCATGGAGGTCTGCCGGGGATTGATCGACAAGGGGGGAAAGGTGATCGCCTTCGACCATCGGACCCAGCCGATAGAAAAGATCAAGGATCTGGTCACCCAGGCCATGGTGCTGGACTCCACGGATGAGGATGCCCTGCGCAACGCTCCTCTGGAAAATGTTGATGTGGCCATAGTAGCGATCGGGGATGACGTTGAGGCGAGCATCCTGACCACCGCGCTGCTGAAGAATATCGGCGTGCCCTACATCATGGCCAGAGCCGTTACGGATGTGCATATGCGGGTTCTGCGTCAGATCGGAGCCAATGAGGTGATCAACCTGGAGATCGAGGAGGGGCGCAGGGTCGCCTCCCGGCTGCTGACCGGGGAGGTCCTGGAGACCATCCCGGTTACGGAGGACTACAGCATCGTTGAGCTGTACGTGCCGGAGAGCATGGTCGGCAAATCCCTGGCGCGGTTGAATCTGCGCAGCGACTACCTGGTGAATGTCATCGCTATAGAGCGGTTCAAGACCACGGTGGATGAGGAGGGCAATCCGGTCAAGGAGGAGCGGGTGATCATACCGACCAAGGATGACGTGCTTCTGAGCGATGATATCCTGATCGTGGTGGGGCGAAACACCGATCTGGATGCATTTCGTGAGCAGACTTAGGAGCGTCTTCTCTTGATCCAGATCCGCCGCATCCTGTTCATTTTCCTGCTCCTGCTGAGCTGCGCCGGAGTGCTGTTTTTCGGCATCCGGGATTACCTGTTGATTGCCCGCAGTATCTCCCTGTCTCAAGGGGAGCTCAAGATCCGCGGCGAAACCGTTTTGTACCTTTCGATCGTGTTTTCCGCAGCGATCGTGCTGTTGTTCTCCTTTGTGCTGCTGCGCAGCCGCAACATCTCCCGGGAGCTGGACAAGATCAGCGACATGACGCGCTACGGCAACTTTACCATTCAAGGAAGCCTGGGCAGACTCGGTCCTTTGGGGGAGAAGATACTCCAGCTTAACCAGCGGCTTATCGATCTGAATGAGATGAAGAGCCTGCGGATCAGCTCCCTGGCGTCGATCAACGCTTTTCTGCTGAACAACAGCCGCCTGGCCCTCCTGGTCAGCGACATTACCGGCAAAATTACCAATGTAAGCGCTCGCTGCCGGGAGAGGCTGAAAAAAGAGACGGGGGAGGTTGTCGGCAGGCACATCACCGAAGTGCTGCCGGAGCTGGACTACCAGTCGGTGATCGGCAGGATAGAGAAGCAGCACGGGGAGCTGGAGCTGGGTGAGCTGAAGGAAACTCCCACTCTATATCCGGTTTTCAACAGCAAGAACGAGCTGTCCAATATCATCTGTGTCCTGGGCAAGGAGGAGATCGTTACGAAAATCTCGAAGTACGCCGAGGAGCGCTCCAAGCAGGCATCCCGGGTTACAAAACTGGTGCGGAAGGTTTTCATCGGGCGTGCCAAGGATCGCAGCAGGTAGAGCTGTTCCGCTGCCGGCTCGGCCGAGGTCACGGTGTCGACGGCTACCACTCCTGCAGGTTATCTTCTATACTGGGTAATAAGACTGAGAATCAAGGAGGACGATCGTGTTTCGTTTCATTTTGGGTATCGTATTCGGGATCCTGGCGCTGATTTTCGTGTTTCAGAACATGGAGAACACCAGTGTCACCTTTCTGGCCTGGACCATCACCACCTCCCGGGCGGTAATCCTCTTCATCCTGCTGGCCGCGGGTTTCATCGTGGGCTGGGCCGTAGGCAGCATTGGCCGCTGGCGAAGAAAGACCCGGCGTTAGTACCGCGGCGCTGGCGGAGCGCTAGCGAAGCGCCAGCAGCGCAGAAGCACCGCCGCCGCTCTGCCGCCCCTTCCCGGCTGCAGTTACGCCGGCGGAGTGTGGCCGGCGGGACGTGGCCCACGGGGGCGAGGCTCAGCGGGGCCAAAGCAGGAAACAGGAGCTTGCACCGTGAGACGCATAATTACCAGGAGAATCCAGAAGACCGGGTTGGCCCCGGGCACACCGATCCATATAGGCGAACGGCGCACGGAATCCACGAAAATCACGGTCTTCGAGTACGATGCTTCGACGGTCCGGGAACGGCAGCTCGGCAGCGTGGAGGAGTGCAGGGAGTGCATGGAAGCCAAAGGCCTGGTGTGGATCAACATCGACGGCATCCACGACATTTCGGTGGTGGAAACGGTCGGCAGGATATTCGCCATCCATCCCCTGGTACAGGAAGACATCGTCAACACCAACCAGCGTCCCAAGGTGGAGGAGTACGACAGCTACCTGTTCGCAATCGTGAAGATGCTCTACGAAGAGGAGGACACCCACACCCTGCAGGTCGAGCAGGTCAGCATCATCGTTACGCCCAAAGTTGTCGTCTCGTTTCAGGAGAGAGAGGGGGATGTATTCAACCCGGTTCGCGAGCGTCTTCGTACGGGCAAGGGGAACGTCCGTCAGCGGGGAAGCGACTACCTGGCCTACTGCCTGATCGACGCGATCGTCGACCATTACTTCCTGATCATGGAGAACCTGGAGGACAGGATCCTTCCCCTGGAAGAGCAGGTGATCGACGATCCTCAGCCCCGGGTGCTGCAGAGCATCCACCATTTGAAGAACGATCTGGTGTTTCTCCGTCGTTCCCTCTGGCCGCTGCGGGAGATGCTGGCGCGCCTGGATCGGGACCGGCTTCCTCTGATACAGGAGGAAACCCGCCCCTTTCTTCGGGATGTCCACGATCACACCATCCAGATTATCGAGATCCTGGATTCCTTCCAGGAAATTCTCTCCGGTTTG
>Ga0307442_1001415_pt1 | contig 11935 bp, 9 predicted proteins | sample SalMarWE160430MG_FD_202143 | JGI IMG/M metagenome (GOLD analysis project Ga0307442, IMG submission 202143) | Salt marsh sediment microbial communities from the Plum Island Ecosystem LTER, Massachusetts, United States - WE1604-30 | ecosystem: Environmental > Aquatic > Marine > Intertidal zone >... | reverse complement strand
CCGCAACCCGGCGTCCAGTCCTGGCCCTTCCAGTCGAGGTGAGCGGGTCATCATAAGGCTTCCCCTTTTCCTCCAACCATTTCAGCTGGCTCGGCCTGCGGTAGTTGGGGAGCGTCTGGATAAACCTAGCCGGGCTTTTCTTGAGTTCCTGCGGCGTTGTTTCCCAAACCTTGGTGTCTCCTGTCACAAAAGAGGCAACCCCCTGGAGCGTTGACGAGGAATAGGAATGGGCAGGCAGACCGGAAATTGTTGGATCGAGGACCATTTGTTCAAGGGAGTCACCACCCGTATATCCCACCAGATCAGCAATCTGGCGTCTGAAGGCAACAAACTTGGTCACCAGGCGGGTGAACATGAATCTCATGAAGGGGAATAACAAGTTCTGACCGAACTGCGATTTCCACAGGTTCCTGTGAATCTCCTGCAGAGATCTCGTTCAGCGACTCAGGGGGCACCCTTAACGCCAAATAATATACGGCAATGAAGCGAATTCATCGGCAGGCACTGGCCGGCTGAAGTAATAGCCTTGTCCCTCGGCGCAGTGATGGGATTGCAGGAACGCTAGCTGCTGTTGCGTTTCGACCCCCTCCGCCACGACATGTTGGCCGAAGCTCTTACCCAGCGCAACTACGGATTTGACGAGGGCCTCGCCCATATTGCCCGTGTCGCCGGCAACGTCGTCCAGATCCCGCACAAACGACCGGTCTATTTTGAGCGTGTCAATCGTAAAACGCAGCAGATTTCTCAGGCTGGAATAACCGGTGCCAAAGTCGTCAATAGCAATCTGCACGCCGAGTTTCTTGAGCGCGGACAATGTCGCAGTTGTCGACTCCATGTCCTCCATGAGTCCGCTCTCTGTCATTTCAATTTCAAGGTAGCGCGGGTCTAGGCCGGTTTCTTTGAGTACGGCAAGGATACCGGCGAGAAGATCCTTATTGTGGAATTCACCGGACGAGAGGTTGACTGAAATCTGACCGATGTCCATGCCGGCTTGCAACCAGGACTGGGCCTGACGGCAGGCTTCATGTAACACCCATCTGCCGATCGGCACAATCAGGCCGCATTCCTCGGCAATGCAGATAAAGTGCTCCGCGGAGACAAGCTGATTGTCAGGTCCCTGCATGCGGATAAGTGCCTCGACACCAGTAATGGCGCCGGTTTCAAGATTCACCTTCGGCTGGTAGTGCAACACAAACAGGCGCTGCCCCAGCGCGCGGCGAAGCGCCGGCTCCACGGATCGCCGCGCAACCGCGCTGGCATTCATTTCCGGTGTGAACACCCGGCAGGTGTTGCGCCCGATTTTCTTGGCCTCATACATTGCTGTGTCGGCGTTTCTTGCCACAGTTTCGGCATCCTTGCCGTCGTCGGGGTAGAAGCTGATGCCGATGCTGATAGTGACGCGGAGATGATGGCCGCAGACGAGATGTGGCTGAGCCACGGCTTCGATCAATTTTTCCGCGGTGAGGACAGCGCCCTGCGCCCCATCGACTTCAGACAGTAACACCACGAATTCATCCCCCCCGTGGCGGCTGACAGTATCGGAGCGGCGAACGCCGGCTTGCAGGCGTTTCGCGACCGACTGTAACAACATGTCTCCGACCGTATGCCCGAAAGAGTCATTGATACGCTTGAAGTGGTCGAGGTCTATATACATCAGGGCGACCTTCTTGCCACGACGCCGCGCGAGCGTAATCGATTGCGCCAAGCGGTCGGTCAGCAGCGCACGGTTCGGCAAACCTGTCAGAACATCGTGCTCGGCCATATAAGACATCTGCTCTTTGGCCAGCTCGGCGGTCTCTGTCATCGTCTGGGCGTGGATGGCAGCGACAATGAGATTCTCGATCGCCTCGCGCAAATGCACATGGGTGCTTGCACTTAGCGTGGCTTTGTCACTGGTAGCCAGTTCGCGCAGGTCGACAGCCTCTCCACGACTGCGGACAGCCTGTTCGTCGGCGGTGACCGGGGATCCGCTTTTGGCGGGAGTCTTCGCTGCCGGGTCCGGAGCCATCTCGCTTTTGCTTGCACCAAGCGGGTTACTCGATCCAGATTTCCGGCCCGGATGTCCCTTCTTGCTCATCACGCCTTGCCTCTATCGATCCGGCTCGGGCGTATGCACCCGCGTCGGTTGTCCCCCCAGGATACCTTCGTAGTCGGTCACCGGATCACCGATGACGATACCTTCCTGGGTAATCTTGTATCGTCTGATTTCGGTGCTGTGGGCGCTGGCGCGTACCTTTACGACCGCCATGACGCGCTGCAAGCTGCTCTTCACTTCGATGTAGCGCTGGACGATAATTGCGTCGGTGAGAAATGCCGCCCCGTAGGGGCTGAACCGCAGATCGATATAACGGTCTTCGAGTTCCGACGTTATCAGCACCGTCACGCCCAGGGTGGACAGCATGGCCAACATGCGAAACAGCGACTCGCGGAAGTCCTCGCGGAAGGTCGGAGCTACCGCCAGCTCGAAGCCCGACAACGAGTCGATCACCACCCGGGTCGCTTTAAACCGATGAATGAGGCTGGTCAGGTCTTGAACGATCTCGTCGATCGACAGATCCGGAGTTCGGGTATTGATCAGGCCGATTTCTCCGGCGTGCACCATATCGTCCAGCGCGCGAACCCAGGACTGACTCGGCGTTTGTTCAAACGCGACGATCACGCCCGGTTCGCCCTGGCGCACTCCTTCGGCCAGGAAGGCCGTGGCGAGGATGGTTTTGCCCGATCCGGACGGCCCCGCAACCAGCAGTGAATAGCCTGACGGCAAGCCGCCGCCCAGCATTTCGTCCAGGCGCGGCACTCCCATGGCAAGCCGCTTATTGCTGCGCAACACGTCGACGATACCCGGGGCACCGATGGTATCGTGGAGAACCAGCGTCACAGGATATACCGCGATCCCGTCGTTTGTGATGCGGAATGTATGCATCCCCGGGCGGGTCGACTGGCCGCGCATTTTCAGAACCTGTATCTTGCGCACTATTGAATTGCGGCAGACGCTTTGCTCCAGCGACAGCAGGCCGTCGGCCACCGTCAAGATCGGAAGGGAGACGTTCGTCGACAAAAACTCCCCCATCAGGAAGCTGGTGGCCTGCCAGCCGCTCAAGAATGTCCCGAGCTGTTGTATGAACAGCTTCAGGCCCATCACATCCCCGGACTGGATTTGCGCGTCCTGGATGACCGTGCGGAACGAATCTACGAAGACCAGCGCCGGAGAGAATGCCGCGATTTCTTTCGTCATGCGCGCCAGCACCTGCTCTAAATTCCCCGTTGCGACGTCGTCGCACAAATTGACGAAACGGATCGAACTATCGAGCTTGCCAATGTCGAAGAACGAGAACTGCTGTTGATAACGCAGCATTTTCAATGGTGGCTCGCCGAGCACGGTGAAGAACAAGGCCGGCTTCTCCCGGGTCGCCAGGGCGAACATGATATGGTGCGCCAGCGTCGTCTTGCCGGAGCCCGGAGGCCCCGAAATAAGGTTGAAAGAAAATTCCGGCAGGCCGCCGCCCAAGATCGCATCGAGGCCAGGTATGCCGGTGCTAAGCAGATGGATGGTCACCTTTTTGCTCATGGTTCAACCTCGTTTTCTGAAAACGGATCCGGAGATGCCCAGACCGGACCCAGCAGGCGTTCGGTTAAGGATTCTCCAATTAAAGTTGCTAGCAGTTCGGTAAAGTTGATCAGCAGGCCATGGCCGGCTCTTAAAGCGTCACCCGGATTTCGGCCCGCCAAGCGGGCCTTGAGACATGCAAGCAGAGCGGCGCTGTCCCCGTGCTCCTCGCTAGTGAGAAGCCAAGGGCATTCCATTCTCATCAGGTGCAGCGAGCGTCTTAGGATGACGTTGACGCCCCGCGTACCGATCACCGGTGTGAGCAGGTCGGCCATCTGGGTCCATGTGGAAGTGACGGCTTCGGCGACAACGCTCGCATCCGCTGCCCCCCCGGCATGATGCTCCAGAGTTATTCGAATCTTTTCCCGCAACATCCTAGTGTAGTGAGACCTTTGAATTTTCAGGAAGAGAGGTAAACCGCCCCCCCTGAACTCGATTTTTGACAAAATTTGTCACAAACTTTTCAGATTCATGCTTTCCTTGGTTGGCTTTTTTGTGGTTTCGCCCCTCTGTTCGCCCCTTATTTGGGGCTTTTTCCTGCTCTGCGTGCCCTATTTTCGCTTTTGGACACACCTCTTCTTTTAAGTTGTCACCAGGATTTTTGACCCTCGGGTTAGATTGAACGCCATCTGCCTACACATGCTGTCCCAGAGGTTCTTAACGAGCTTTGTAAACCTTGCCCTATACGCCCTGTCATGCAGATGACTGAGGCCAAAGTACTGTTCCACTATATATCTCTTCTTTGATATCTGCTTGTTCCGCTCTATCTCAAACTTCGTCAGCTTCGCCGTCGTCGTATCCTTCCGCATAATTCTCTCCGAGGCGTAGGCTCATTCCTCTACGAGCCGGAGGCCTTCTTCTATATCATTCAGATTCAGAAATGCCCGGTTCCGATGACCGAAATATCCCTTGTCCGCGTATATCTTCTTGATCGGGTCCTCTGTATGGCAACTCGCCAATGCCAGGTACGGCAGATACTTCGTATCATGTTCAGACGCCGGCGTCATAGTCACCCCCAGCACAAATCCATTCTCCACATCAACCGAAACATGCTCTTTTAATCCGTAGTGGAGCTCGTTATTCTTCACGGTCCAGTCTGATTCTAAGTCCTTACAGAATTTCAGGGGATTTCCGTTTTTATCAACCTGATCCTCAGGCGATTCCCTCTTCTCCCTTTCCTTCCTTAAATCATCTTTGCTCATTGGATGGCTGGCCGATTTTACTCTCCGAGCCGTAGGCCGGCTACGCCATGCTCCTCCAGCCAAACCTCTCTTCTACCCCGCGACCTTTTCAGCTTCCTTTCAACCCACCTAGCCTCATTCCTATCGCCAAATTCTTGAATAGCCATCAGCCCCCAGGGTTTATCTTCCTTTGTCGACTTTACCAAACCCCGATTGTGTTCTCTGAGCCTTCGTTCAATATCATTGGTTTGCCCTACATAGATCCGCTTCGATGAGAGGCTTTTGATTCCGTAAACCGAGATCATCTTCCTGCTCTACGAGCCGGAGGCCAGCCGCGCGTCCACCGCCATCCCTTCGTTTATGCTCAGCCCTCTCTTCGCTTATTTTCAGTGACATTTCTTGGCAGGTTCTGCAAAGGTCTCAGGGAGTGTGGGCGATAGTATCAACCTGATGCTGGCAGCTTCTTGACTATTTGATTCTATTTTTCCAGGCTATCAGGATGCGGTGATCCATTCAATCTCACTGAAAATCGCATTCTAGGGCCAAAATCGCTGTTTTTCAGGGTCGACTAGGTAAGAAGTGTAGGGAAAGTGCCCTTGTGAGTCAAGAAAAAAGCGGCACGATATATGGTGGTCTCATATTTCTTATGGGTTTTTCGCCTGGGAAGTCTTGTGTTGAATAGCAGGGCGTGGAAGGGGATAGCCTTTCGGAAAGCGATCTTTTTGGATTTTGCTTCTGTTTAGCCCATTTCGGATATACGTCCCCATTGAATCTCATGGCCATTTTTTGAAAGGCGCGGCCTCTGCTTAGGCCGAAGCACAGGTCTCAATGGGATAATCCGGATCGCGGTAGAGATAATCCTCGCAGGATGGGACCTGAGAATCTGAATAATCTATATGGCACTCGCATGGTGGCGCGTTTGCCCTCTTCAGGGGGGCCTTGCCTTGATATCCCGCAGGTCAAGATGTTGGAGGAACTTTTTGATGACCTCCTCATCCTCGATGAATGCAAATATGCGCATCCCGCCCTGGCACTTGGGACACGGTAAGGGGTATACGTCGTAGATTTTTTGAATTAATCTGGCCCAGTTTTTTCTGTATTCCCTGAGCACCACCGAAGAGTAACGTACAGTATTATAAACCTATCGTTTTTGGCTCCCCTCAAAAGCAACGCATACGATATGTATTCGCCACCATTTCTGTTGGGTCACCTCAATGGAAACGGGGCGAAGCGATTAAATCTTCACCCCGTTTCTGATTAGCTGTGGAGCCTGTCAATCCACCTCATCGCTTCTATCTCGCTAATTTCCCCCAAATACCTTTGTGTCGTTGCGAGATTACTATGGCGTGAGATGATCTTGCTGACGATTTCAAGGGGAGTTCCGGCGCGGGATGCGTATGTGGCAGCAAACCTCCTCAGATCATGTAGTTTTAGGTCGATTCCAACCAACTTTTCTGCCTTCTTTACAACCATCCTTGCTGCAGGACACAAATCATCCTGTATGCTGCTATTAGCCGCCGTCAGGAAGGTAGTATTGAGTGGTTGACAGGTTCGAATGCCGTAAAAGCACCTAGGAAACGATTTCGAGTGGCGTTCCGGATCGGCTGGCATATGTTGCGGCGTGTCTACGCAAATCATGAGGTCTGAGCCGAATGTCCACCAACTCACCGGCCTTCTTAACAATAACTCTGGCGGCAGCGTATTTTATCGGGAAAATCCTGTCTTCTGGGTTGATCCCATTGCCAGAGATATATATTTTGAGTCGCTCCGCGACTTTCTGTGGCAGGAAAGCAACCTCCGCCTCTCTTCCGCTTTTGGGGTCCCTGATTATAGCTTTCCGGTCTTCGATATCCTTGGGTCGGAGTTTCAGAACCTCGCCGACCCTCATGCACGCACGTGCCATGAGTTCGAGTATGAAACGATTCCTGGGCTCGGCGTCCTGAAAATGATTTCGTCGACCACATCTTTTTCAAAGATTTTGAACTGAATCATCTTCCCTGCCCTGAAAAGCTTTCGTAGCACAGGATTGTCACAGGGATTTTGAAAATCAGGATCTGTCGAATTCTTGATGTGGTTGAAAAATGCCGACAGGAGGGTGAAACGCAATTTTTTTTTACTTTTTCGTTCCTTCTGACACCTCGGACATAAATGCCAGGATGTCTTCGGATGCTATGGAAGATAGCGCTATGTCTCCGAAATGGTTTTCGTAACTTTTCGATTCGTTTAAAAAAGGCTACTGCCAGAAGAAGTCATGGGTACAGTTAAAAGTTTTACGACCAACAATCATTTCATTATTGAACAGATTAAAATTGATACAAATTAACCAATGAAGCTATCATATATGAACGATTGAAAAAGGAGTTGACAGAAAAGAAAGTTAATGTTAATTGAAAATTATTATTATTTAACACAAAGAGGCATCAGTTGGCAGAGCATAAAAAAAGATTTGAAATCATCATCCAAAAACTAAGGGATAATGGCTGCAGGATAACACCTCAGCGGCTGGCTATCGCTAGAATTCTTGCCAAAAGTGAAGGCCATCCCAGTGTTGAAAATATTCATGCCCAGATAAAAAAAGACTTTCCGACAATGAGTCTTGCCACTGTATACAAAAATATTTTATTAATTAAGTCACTTGGTGAAGTTCTTGAGTTAGGGTTCCCGGATGGGAGCAACCGATATGATGGAAACAAGCCTTATCCCCATCCACACCTCATCTGTATCAAGTGTAAAAAAATTGTCGACCTGGACCTGGATAGCCTGGATGAAATGAAAAGAGAGGTCGCATTAGAGACTGATTTTAAGATCCTGAATCATAGGTTGGACTTTTTCGGTATATGCAGCAATTGTATGGCAGAGAAAGTTTAATATATTTTTTTGCCATTAATTGATAGTCATTATCATATAATATTTGATCCTATAAACAGAAGCACGATATTCATAGCAGCATGGTGCATAAATTCAAACAACGAAAGGAGAAAACTTTATGAATGAAGACAGCAAGTGCCCGGTAACGGGCAGGACAAGCAAACCCATTGCCGGAGGCGGCACGTCGAACCGGGACTGGTGGCCGAACCAGTTGAACCTCAAGATTCTTCATCAGAACTCCCCCTTAAGCAATCCCATGGGCGAGGCGTTCAACTATGCTGCGGAATTCAAGAACCTCGACCTGGAGGCCGTAAAAAAGGATCTCTATGCGCTGATGACCGACTCGCAGGACTGGTGGCCGGCCGACTGGGGTCACTACGGACCGTTCTTCATCCGGATGGCGTGGCACAGCGCCGGCACCTATCGCATGGGCGACGGCCGCGGGGGCGCTGGGCGCGGCACCCAACGCTTTGCGCCCCTCAATAGCTGGCCGGACAACGTGCTCCTCGACAAGGCGCGCCGGCTGCTCTGGCCGATCAAGCAGAAATACGGCAGAAAACTTTCCTGGGCCGACCTGATGATCCTTGCCGGCAACTGCGCGCTTGAGTCGATGGGCGTCAAGACCTTCGGCTTCGGCGGCGGGCGCGAGGATGTCTGGGAGCCGCAAGAGGACGTCTACTGGGGTTCCGAAGAGGAATGGCTGGCTACGAGCGACAAGCCCAAGAGCCGTTACACCGGTGACCGCGATCTGGAAAACCCCCTCGCCGCCGTGCAGATGGGGCTGATCTACGTGAACCCGGAAGGTCCGGACGGCAACCCGGATCCGGTCGCCTCCGGCCGTGACGTTCGAGAGACTTTCGCCCGCATGGCCATGAACGACGAGGAGACCGTCGCACTGGTCGCCGGCGGGCATACCTTTGGTAAGTGTCATGGCGCCGGTGATGCGGAGCTTGTCGGTCCGGAACCTGAGGCCGCCGGCATAGAAGAACAGGGTCTCGGCTGGAAGAGCAGCTTCGGCAGCGGCAAAGGCGGTGATACCATCGGCAGCGGCATCGAGGGCGCCTGGAAGCCGAACCCGACCAAATGGGACATGGGCTATCTGAACACGCTGTTCAAATACGAATGGGAGCTGGTCAAGAGCCCGGCCGGCGCAAATCAGTGGCTGGCCAAGGACGTGGCCGAAGAGGACATGGTGGTTGACGCGCACGACCCGTCGAAAAAGCACCGGCCGATGATGACTACGGCGGATCTTTCCCTTCGCTTCGACCCGATCTACGAGCCGATCGCGCGGCGCTACCAACAGAACCCCGAGGAATTCGCGGATGCCTTCGCCAGGGCGTGGTTCAAACTGACCCACCGCGATATGGGTCCCCGCTCGCGCTATCTTGGCCCGGAGGTCCCGGCCGAGAAACTGATCTGGCAAGACCCGGTGCCCGCAGTCGATCATAAACTGATCGACACGCGGGACATCGCAGACCTCAAGGGTAAGATCCTTGCCTCGGGACTGTCTGTCTCCCAACTGGTATCGACGGCCTGGGCCTCGGCATCCACGTTCCGCGGCTCCGACATGCGCGGCGGGGCGAACGGGGCGCGCATTCGTCTTGCGCCGCAAAAGGATTGGGAAGTCAACCAGCCGCCCCAACTGAAGACAGTGCTGCAGACTCTTGAGGGGATCCAAAAGGCGTTCAACAGCGCGCAGGCAGGCGGAAAGAGGGTTTCGCTGGCCGACGTGATTGTTTTGGGCGGATGCGCAGGTGTCGAGCAAGCTGCGAAAAATGCAGGCCACAATGTGATCGTTCCCTTCACGCCGGGACGCACGGATGCGTCAAAAGAGCAAACCGACGTGGCGTCATTCTCCGTACTCGAACCGGTTGCAGACGGGTTCCGCAACTACCTCAAAACCAAATACACCGTTTCGGCGGAGGAACTGCTGGTTGATAAGGCGCAACTACTGACGCTGACCGCTCCTGAGATGACGGTTCTCGTTGGCGGTATGCGCGTCTTGAACGCCAACTTCGGTCAGTCCCAACACGGCGTCTTCACCAAGCGGCCGGAGACGCTCACCAATGACTTTTTTGTGAATCTTCTCGACATGAGCACGACGTGGAAGGCAACCTCGGAAGATGAAGACCTGTTCGAGGGTCGTGATCGCGCAACGGGCGAACTCAAGTGGACCGGCACCCGTGTCGATCTCATCTTCGGTTCGAACTCTCAACTCCGGGCCTTGGCGGAAGTCTATGCTAGTGAGGACTCCCAAGAGAAGTTCCTGTACGACTTTGTATCGGTGTGGAACAAGGTAATGAACCTTGACCGCTTCGACCTCGCCTGATCGCAGCATAAACGTTTTTGAAGGCTTCTGAAGAGTATTCTGAACTTCAAATCGGATGATCAGGAAGCGATAACCACCACGAACTGACGGATGTTTTGAACGCTCAGCTATCAGCAACATATGAGCGCGGCGTTTCAATACAATATGAAACGCCGCGCTTTCTTTAGGCCCTTCCAGTCTGCTGGTCACAGAATCGGAGCCAAAACCATAGCCTCAAGGGTGACACCTTCCGCGTTGCTCAAGACGCACCTCAGGCGAGCGTTCAAGGATTATCCTATTCGTGAATTGCGATCAGCTTTCACCTATCAGACTTATCAGAAGGAAACGTTGGCGATACTCAACATATTGAATACGCCGGGCCCCGGCCAAGATATGCGATCACTGCTATGGATCTCAACCTCACTCGAACCTGTGATAAGAGAATATCAAGGATCCCAATGGGTGGTACTGCTGCTGTGACTTCCTGCATAATTCCTTTGTCCCAGAAACCATGCCTTTGGTAGCCATAGAACCCAAAGTCAAGCTTTGAGGGCAGCGGAAAATTCAACAATCCCATTTGAGGAGCAAAAGACCTTCTGTGGGATGGGGATATCCGCCCGGATGGAGCCGCGGCGCAATTGCAATTCAAATTGAAGCCCGCCGAAATTTTTATCACACCCGCCTGCTTTATCCTCGACGAATACAAGATTGACAAGGATGATCCGGCCATGTGGCTGATCCAGGTGGGTGCCAAGATCGACATGGCGAAGGCCATGTACCTCAAGGTTGCCGGTACCTATTATGATTTTGCCAACGTGACTGGAAACTCATTCGATCATAGTGCTGGGACGAACAGCGTGGATGCTGCAGGAAACCTTACCCAGGATTATGATTCCCTGGCGGCGGATGCCGAACTGGGGGTCACTCTCTCCGGGCCGGTTCCCATGGTGGTGGCATTCGGTCAGTATGTGAAATCAGACGCGGACGACGAAAGCAAAGGCTGGCTGGTGGGAGTCAAATTCGGCCATAAGAAAGCAAATGATCTGGGACAGTGGCAGATCAAGTATAACTATCGAAAACTGGATAAGGACGCCTGGTCTGATTTCCTGCCGGATAGTGACTTCTACGGGGGCGCCACGAATGTGAAGGGCAGCGAAGTAGAATTCACACTCGGACTGGCCAAGCATGTGGCATTCGGGATTGACTATTACTTTGATGTCAAACCCATCAATGGCGATACGGACAGAAAGCAGAAAGTGCTGCAGGCAGACCTCGTCCTCAAGTGGTAGATAGTTGGTGAATGAAGAGGGGCAACCGCGTGGCATGAGATTTTTTTGCCACGCCTGCCCCTTACCCATCAATTCATCCTTGACATATCGGGAAAATATGCAAACATTGGTAACGGGCAATTCCACTCATTTCCATCGCTTTGCCGCGTGCTCGCCCGTGTTCCCACCATTCCATTTTGGGGAGGCCAATGGGTATCACCATCGATTTTTCCAAGTCCTCAAGCTACCGGGCACGCTATCCTGATGTTCCTTTCGGACTGACCCTGATCACGGGCTGTACCAACCATCTGAATCCCCCTGGGTTCGATCAATACAAAAGAAAATACCTCCGAAAGATGAGGAAACGTGAAACGCTCTCGGAAATCAAGGACCGCATAGGCATCTATGACCGGTTTTTCGCGGCCTTCGGCCAGGAATGCCCACTTCCGGCGCACCTGAAGAGGACAGTCAACAGCGGCTTCCCCCGGTATGACCTCATGGTTGACGCACATTTCATGGCGGAAATGTGCGCCGGAATCCTGGTGGCCGTGACCGACTATCGCCGGTTCGACGGGAGCCTGAAACTGGATCTGGCAAGGGACAACGAACTCTGCCGGGGCATGGGCGGCCGGGGAATGCGAACCGTGGAAGGGGAAATTGTTTTCAGGGATGAAAAGGAGATCGTGTGCGTGCTCTGCCAGGG
>Ga0307442_1001413_pt1 | contig 11939 bp, 12 predicted proteins | sample SalMarWE160430MG_FD_202143 | JGI IMG/M metagenome (GOLD analysis project Ga0307442, IMG submission 202143) | Salt marsh sediment microbial communities from the Plum Island Ecosystem LTER, Massachusetts, United States - WE1604-30 | ecosystem: Environmental > Aquatic > Marine > Intertidal zone >... | reverse complement strand
CGGCATTGTCAAAGACAAAATATATCATCAGCTTCATGGCCGCCTATACAACTCTACCGTTGATCTACGCCAGAATGTCTAGTCCGTCAGCCTGACTAGGTCTGCGCCGTTTTGAATGTCACGTTCCCCGCGCTGGGAGTTGAATCGTGTGGGTTACTCGTGCGCGCTCTCCACCGGTTCGAATTTCGTACGATTCGTCGCTCATTTCCACTCGATAGCGGAGACATGCCATTCCGTAGAGCTGCGCGGAGCCAATTTTAGCTTCACCCGCTACTTGACGCGGTGATCGGTCTTTCCGGTGGGGACATGAAGCTCAAACGTGAGCGTGGAGCTAGAATATCTGAGGCAAGCTAAGAGCTTTGACGACGCCATTTGAAAATTTACAGAGACATAGGTGCAGGATGCGGAACGGGCTTATAGGCATTGGCGTAGTGGGGTACGGTTATTGGGGCCCCAATCTTGTGCGCAATTTTGGTGCTGTTGAGGGAGCGCAGGTCATAGCGATTTGCGATATGGACGCGACAAAGCTGGCTCTTGGTAAGCGCCGTCATCCGGACGTCTTGGTAACGAATGAATTTCAGGACCTACTCAAAGACAAACGAATCGATGCAATTGCTATTGCGACTCCTGTACACACTCATTTCGAGCTCGCGCTTGCCACGGTCAAAGCAGGGAAACACATTTTTGTGGAGAAGCCACTGGCGCGAACCTCCGAACAGGTCCGCCGTCTCATCGAAGAGGCAGAGCGACGAAAGCTTATTCTGATGGTTGACCACACGTTTCTTTATACGCCTGCGGTTCAAAAAATTCGTGATCTGATCGTCGGGGGAACTCTCGGAGATGTCTATTATTATAATGGTATCCGAGCCAGTCTAGGGCTATTTCAAAGCGACGTGAGCGTGATCTGGGATTTGGCCGTTCACGACATATCGATCATTCAACATATCCTGCCCGAAAAGCCAGTGGCAGTTTCGGCTACAGGTGCCAATCATGTCGCCGGCACGCCGGATAACATGGCGCATATCGCTCTGTTTTTTCAGAGCAGTTGCATCGCCCATATAAGCGTCAACTGGCTTTCACCCGTGAAAGTGCGGCAAACCCTTATTGGCGGGAGCCGCAAGATGATTGTTTATGATGATATGGAGGCGACCGAGAAGATCAAAGTGTATGATAGAGGAATCACTGTAACCAGCTCGGCGGAAAGCGCTCATCAACTCAGGATCGGGTATCGAGCCGGAGATATGTGGGCGCCACACCTGCCTGCAAAGGAAGCTCTGCAAACGGAAGCTGAGCACTTCGTTGAATGTCTTCACAGCGGTGCGTCACCCATGTCCGACGGCGTGAGCGGCCTGCAGGTGGTCGAGATTTTGGAGGCTGCGTCCCGCTCGATTACCGCGCAAGGCAATCCTGTACGTCTTTCGCACAAGCTTAGAGCAGTCTCATAATGTCCCGGCCTGAAAAAAGTGGTGCCAGAACGGTCAAGGCTGTGCACGCCGTGCGCGAGGCTACGCCAGACCCACAATACGAGATTGACCTGGCCGCCGATCTCCGGCAGCGTCTTGGCAATGAACAACTGCTGGACGCTTTCACGCAGTATGCTGACGGGTCAGGTTATATCGATGTGCTTATGAGACGGATATGTTTGCGGGCGCTCGTCAAGAAGCTCGGCTCAGGGGTGACCATCGGGAAAAATGTAAGCTTGCTCCATCCCGAAACCTTTGGAATCGGGGATGGTGTATTCATCGGCGAGCAGACTGTCATGCAGGGACGATTCGACGGCCGCTGCGTCATCGGCGTCGGAGTCTGGATTGGTCCGCAGAGCTATTTCGACGCTCGTGACCTAATCATCGAAGACTACGTTGGATGGGGCCCGGGCGCAAAAGTGTTGGGGTCTGAGCACACAGGGTTCCCAACCGACATTCCGCTCATTCAAACGGATTTGCAAATCGCTCCGGTCCGTATCGGCGCTGGCGCTGACATCGGGGTGAACGCTGTCATTTTGCCGGGTATAACTGTTGGCCGTGGAGCTATCGTCGGCGCGGGAGCTGTTGTTACAAGGGATGTCCCTGAATTTTCAAAAGTCGCTGGTGTTCCGGCCAGAGTGATCGGCTGGCGCCGAGGACACGAATCCGTCAGAAGAGAAGCTTGAACGGTCGCTTCTTGTGATGAATTCGATCCATCGATCAATTTTATTCTCTGCACTCGAACGTTACGGCTATTGTAGCGCTTTATTTTATTCGCCGGCACCTCGCAATGAGCCCAGCCGATCTTATCAACGCTATACTGAAAAGCGGTATTGTTGCGTCCTGCAGTATGGCCGCTGTTTTGCTGAGCATGGTTATTATTGAATTTCTTTCCGGGGGTCCAATCGTGAGACTAATTTCGGCGGGTGTGACTGGAGCGGCAGGCTGGTGGCTGGGATTGGTCATGACCAATCACCCACTGATGGTACAGATCCGGTTCGCAGCAGGCCGCATTGGTGTGTTTGCAGGCACTGCGCCGAGATTTCCCGTTCTGGGCGCGGGACATACAATGCGTTCGCGGGAGAACGCGGTGAAGAGGAGCTAGTTGGATGCCTATTGGCAAAGACGTTCAACTCGGCAATGAGGTCCGGATCCATCACCCGGACCTCGTCAACCTTTATGGCTGTCTTATCGGTGATGAGACTCGAATTGGCGCATTCGTAGAGATCCAAACAGGGGCCATAATCGGCTCACGGTGCAAAATTTCGTCTCATAGCTTTATATGCGAAGGCGTAACAATCGAAGACGAGGTCTTCGTCGGACATGGCGTGATGTTTATCAATGATCGGCTCCCAAGTGCGACTACTGCAGACGGCAGGCCGCAGGGACCGGCCGACTGGAAAGTGGAACCAACAAAGGTTGGTCGCGGGGCATCCATTGGGTCAAATGCCACGATTTTGTGTGGGATTACTGTCGGGGAGGGCGCAATCATTGGTGCGGGCGCGGTCGTAACTCGGGATGTCGGGCCGCGCACGATCGTGGTCGGTGTTCCGGCTCGCGCTGTGAGTGCGCCCTCTCAGCGACCGGCGGATGTGCAACTGACATCCGGAACTTAATATGACGCGGTTAACCTGGAAGGACAAACTCGTGATACCGTTTCTCGACCTAAGAGCGCAGTACAAACAACTGAAGCCGGAAATCGATGCCGCAGTAACCCGTGTCATCGATAGCGCGCAGTTTGTGCTTGGGCCGGAAGTGGCTGCTTTCGAGGAGTGCTTCTCCGACTATTGTGGCGTGACTCACTGCACGGCGCTCAATAGTGGAACCTCGGCGCTTCACCTGGCACTGCTTGCCGCCGGAATTGGTCGCGGCGACGAGGTGATTACAGTCTCCATGACGTTCGTGGCGACGGCCGCAGCTATTTCTTATTCCGGGGCAAGGCCGGTATTTGTCGATGTGAAACCTGACACTTGGACAATGAATCCAGCGTTGATCGAGGCGGCGATTACGCCCCGGACCAAGGCCATCTTGCCGGTTCATCTGCATGGCCTCATGGCGGACATGGATCCGATCATCGATATCGCTCGCCGTCACGGGCTTGTTGTGATCGAGGACGCAGCTCAGTCACATGGCGCTGAATACAAAGGGCGCCGGGCCGGCTCAATCGGTGACGTCGGTTGCTTCAGTTTTTATCCTGGCAAGAACCTTGGCGCGTACGGCGAGGGCGGGGCGGCTGTAACGAATAATCCCGACTTGGCACGGCAGATGATGCTGCTGCGAGATTGGGGACAAGAATCTAAATACAACCATGTCGTGGCTGGTTACAATTACCGTATGGATGGTATCCAGGGCGCCGTGTTGAACGTGAAGATGAACTACATTGAGGGGTGGACGGAAGCACGCAGGGCTATCGCGTCGCATTACGACCGCCTGCTAGCAAGCAGCCGTTACTGCCGACCGGCGCCGCCAGCGCATTGCCGGCACGTTTATCATGTTTATGCCATCGAGCTCACAGAGCGTGATGAGGTACAGAAAGCACTCCAAGCAGCCGGCATTGGAACCGGCATCCATTATCCCGTTCCGGTTCACCTACAAAAGGCCTATGCGGATCTGGGGTACCGACCGGACGATCTCCCTGTTACGGAAGCTCTGGCTGATCGGTTTCTATCGTTACCGATCTATGCAGAGCTTCGGCCTGAGCAGGCAGCGGAGGTCGTTCGCGCGCTGGACCAGGCCTCACTTGTTGAGGCCGCATAACTTAGCTTCTAAGTCGTAATACAGCTTGAAAATGTGCTGGCCGATTTGAACTAGCAGATAGGAGAGGATCGTGGCAGATCTAAAGGGGAAACGTGTTCTAGTGACCGGAGGCGCGGGCTTTATCGGCTCGCATATCGTGGATCTCCTTTGTGACGAAGACTGCACAGAGATTATCGCACTCGACAATATGGTGCGTGGCCGACCCGAGAACCTCGCACGCGCGAGAGCCAATGGTCCCGTTCGTTTGGTGAATGGCGATATTCGTGACAACAGATTGATGGCGTCGTTGATTAAAGCTACCGATATCGTTTTTCACCAGGCAGCACTGCGAATCACGCATTGTGCAGCGGAACCTCGACTAGCAATGGAAGTGATGGTGCAGTCGACCTTCGACTTGCTAGAGCTTTGCGTCAAACACGATGTTGAAAAGGTCATTGCTGCGTCGTCAGCATCAGTCTATGGGATGGCCGACCAATTCCCGACGACGGAGCGCCATCACCTGTATAATAACCGGACTCTCTATGGCGCTGCGAAGGCGTTTAATGAAGGGTTGCTTCGCACATTCAACGATATGTATGGGCTTAACTACGTTGCGTTTCGATATTTCAATGTTTATGGCGACCGCATGGACATTCATGGCCGATACACCGAGGTGCTCATCCGCTGGATGGAACGACTGGAGGGGGGCCAGGCGCCGATCATTTTTGGCGATGGCCGGCAGACCATGGATTTTGTGCATGTCCGCGATGTCGCGCGCGCCAACATTTTGGGCGCCAAGGCGAACTTCGGCGACGAAGTGTTCAACGTTGCAAGCGGCACAGAAACCAGTCTCGCGCAACTGGCACAATCACTTACATTGGTCATGACCCGCGATGAGCTGGGTCCCGAGTTTGGGCCGGAGAGGTCCGTTAATCCAGTTCCGCGCCGTCTCGCCTCGACAACAAAGGCGGAGCGGATGCTTGGTTTTCGGGCCGGTATTACGCTCGAAGAGGGCCTGCGAGACCTCGTAAAGTGGTGGCGTGCTGAGCGGCGTTCATTCGTCGTGCTGAGCAAGGAAGAGGTCCTCGCGTCGTGATCCCAATCGCAATGCCGCTCCTCGAGGAGGCTGAAGCCGAGGCAGCCCGGCAAGCAGTACTGTCGGGATGGGTGTCGCAGGGCACGCAGGTCGCCGCGTTTGAACTTGAATTTGCCGCGTCGGTGGGTGCGCCCCATGCCTGCGCGGTCTCGAATTGCACGACTGCGCTACATCTGGCATTGCTGGCCGTTGGTGTGGGCCCCGGCGATGAGGTAATCACGGCAAGCCACTCGTTCATCGCAACAGCCAACAGCATCCGATATTGTGGTGCAAATCCAGTTTTCGTGGATATCGATCCAAAAACCTACAATATCGATCCGGAGCAGGTTGACGAGGCGGTAACCAACCGCACACGTGCCATTCTCGCCATTCACCAAATGGGGATGCCTTGCGACCTGGCTGCCCTCCTGGCCGTGGCAAGTCGTCATGACATTGCCTTGATAGAAGATGCCGCCTGCGCCGTGGGAAGCCAAATTCGGGTGAACGGACAGTGGGAACAGATTGGCAAGCCTCGCGGAAAAATCGCCTGCTTTTCCTTCCACCCGCGCAAAGTCATCACGACTGGTGAAGGCGGGATGTTGACAACAACCGATCTCGAATTTGACCACGAATTCAGGCTGTGCCGCCAGCACGGCATGAGCGTTCCAGACACAGTGCGGCACGGGTCCAAGCAGGTGACGTTTGAGGACTATCTCCTTGTTGGCTATAACTACCGCATGACGGACATCCAGGCCGCCGTCGGTCGCAAGCAGCTTGAGCGGCTGCCCGAACTTGTGTGCCGCCGTCGCGCTCTCGCCGCCCGATACACCGAGCTGCTAGGAAATATCGAAGGATTATGCTTGCCGGATGAACCGGACTGGGCGCGCTCCAACTGGCAGAGCTACTGCGTGCGATTGCCGAATCGGGTGGACCAGAAGGCCGTCATGCAGAGCCTTCTTGACCAAGGGATTGCGACGCGACGCGGGATCATGTGCTCACACCGCGAGGCGCCTTACTCGAGAGATAAGCAGCGTCATCAGCTGCGTGAATCCGAGCTCGCACAGGATCACTCGATCCTGCTTCCAATCTACGCCCAGATGAGGGAAGGGGACCTCATCCGAGTCTCCGATGCCCTCAGGCGCGAACTCAACTGATGACCGCCGAGCACGGTTGCGGAACCTACCGGAGCGAGCCGTCTGGCTATCGTGGCACCGTGTCAACAGAGGGCAACTGGTGCCTGTGCCCACCTTTAGTTGTTTTTTCCTCCGGCGAGCCTTGCGGCAAGGGCAGCGCGAGCGTTGCAGTCGTCGACGGGGGCCGATCCGTGCCACCGCTGATATTTCCTCCAGAGCTTGCTGCCAAGCACGCCAGCGGCGGAGCGGACCAGATCAACGACGAGTGGACCGGTGGCGAGGCGGGCCTTCAGCGCCGCAAGGTATTGTCCTTCCTGCACTCGGGCCGCGTGGTGCAGGCTGAATCGATCCAGCACGATTTGGCGGGCGTAAGCACCGAGCTGGTGCCGCAATTCCGGAGAGCCGATCAGGCGCTCCAGAGCCAGTCGCAATGCGGGGACGCCAGATCCGAGGGAGCCGGGCCCGAGGCCGTACCAGCCCTGCCGCAGAAAAGTCGATACGCTGTCCGGAGTGAGCAGCTCGCTGAAACCATCTTCACCAACTACGATCAGCGGCTTACCAAAAGCCATCCCGCGAAGCGCCGAACCACCTTGCCCGACCACCACGTCGGCCGCTGCATATGCGGGGCGGGGATCGGCAATCTCACCCGTCAGCAGCACGATTTGGCGACCAGCGATTGCATTGGCTTTCCGGCCGCGTTCGGCGACTTCGTTGCTTGCAGCCCCGTCCCCGACGATTACGAGGCGCACCCGACAGTCGGTGCGGCCCAGTTCGCCCATCGCGTCGCACGATGCCAGCAGCCCCTCGAGCTTCAGTTCGGGAACCAGCCGGCAGATCATCCCCACCAATATTTCGTCGGGGTCGATCCCGTGCTGAGCCCGGAAGCTACGGCCATCGACCGACGGATTGTCGGCGTCTGTGTCCACCGGGGGCTCCAGCAGGGCGACATTGCGGTGCCCAGCAGCAAGGGCAGTCTCGCGGATCCGCTCGGTCCCGACCAGGAGCGGCACGGTACGCGGGATGAAAGGCGCCACGGACATCGACATCACAGTGCCTACGACCGGGGTGCGGAGCCGCAGCCCCGGACCGAAGAACGCCTCGATAACAGGCGGCCATTCGTAGCCGTGCACGAGAGCCACGCCTCGCTCGCGCACCAGCCGTACGAGCCTGCCGAGGACCCCGAGGGAGGGCCGTCCCCGATTGAGCGGGATTTCCAGGTGCTCCAGCCCCATGTCGCGGACGCGCTCCACCAGCGGACCTGGTTCCGACAGCACGATTACCTCGTGCCCAAGGTCGCGCACCGCGCCCGCCAGTTGTATGGCATTGAGCTGCGCTCCGCCGATCTCCATCGAATGTGGGTAGACAAGGATTCTCACGCTCAGCCCTCCTGCGCCGACGCGGCTCGCCGGCCCGAAGTCTTGAAGTACTGCCCGACCCGCGCGCGGTTTGGCATGCTGGCTGGCTTGGACGGGCGGCTTTGCAGCTCACAACAAGCTCTGTGTTCCCTAAGCTCGAGCACACCACAACGATATATCAGTCTAAACGGGATAATCCAATGGTTGGTACCATTTCCGTAACCAATGCCCCCCTGCGAGTGCTTGTGGCCGTGGCAAGCTATGGAACTTCGAATGACCGTTATCTTTTGCGTCTCATTCAAGAATACCGATCCATGGAATTTGAAATAGATATCGTCGTCCTCTCCAATCTCAACAAACAACCTGCTCCGGAAGTTGAGGTCTTGGTAGGCCTGCCTGACAGAAGAAATCCGTGGTCGCTGCCTTTTGCTCACAAAAGAATATTTGCAGATCGGCTCGAAAACTATGATTTATTCATTTATTCCGAAGACGACATTCTGATAACCGAAAAAAATTTACGCTCATTCCTGAAGGTAAGTGAGAATTTACCAGAAAATGAAATTGCCGGATTTCTTCGCGTGGAGAAGGGTCCAAATGGCAATATCACCTATCCCGACGTTCATGGGAATTTTCATTGGGTCCCGTCATCTCTCAGGTCGAGGGCAGGATATACTCTCGCTCATTTCACCAACGAACATGCCGCTTCTTATGTCTTTACCCAAAGGCAGCTTCGGAAAGCTCTCCAGTCGGGCGGCTTCTTGGTTGCACCGCACGAGTGGAAGTACGATCTGCTCTGCACGGCGGCGACCGACCCTTACACCAGATGCGGCTTTACAAAATTGATTCCTATTTCCCACATCGCTGACTTTACCGTCCACCATCTGACAAACAAGTACGCCGGCAACGTAGGTGTGGAAGATTCCGAATTTAGAGCGCAGATCGAGAAGCTGTTGCAACTTGCCGAAAATGCATGCAGACCGACGCCGCTCCTTAACACGGAAACTAAGCTCTCGCGCGCGATGTACTCCAAGGATTATTACGAACCTGTCTGCGAAGAAGTCATCTCTCTGATCCCTTCAGATGCACGAAATATACTTTCGATCGGATGCGGATCAGGGGCAACGGAGTGTTGGCTAGTGGAAAGAGGCTTACGGGTCACTGCGGCGGCGCTCGATCCAGTGATTTGCACCAGTGCGGCAGAGCGAGGTGTCGAGATGGTGTTCGGAGAGTTCCGCACCGCTAAGGAGAAACTCAAAGACGAACGCTTCGACTGCCTGTTGTGCCTAAATGTTCTTCATTTGGCTCGCGACCCAGCCGAGATGCTTTCCTTTTTTTTGGATAGCTTGTCGGTCGAGTCAGTAGTGATTATTCAGGCGCCGAACATGCTTTACCTTCCAGCTATTTTGGACAGAATTCGTAATGCTTCGCGCTATCGGGGCTTGGGAAACTACAATATGAGTGGCACGCATTTCAGCTCGATTGGGAAGGTGCGGGCCTGGTGTCATAATTCCGGACTAAATGTAGAACGAATGACGGGAGTAAACGTTAAAGACTATTGGGAGTTATCGCATCAAAGCCGCGCCACACTTCTTCGCGACTCTGTAACTAGGTTTGCTGGATTATCCATGTCTCCTAGCGTAGTTTGTGTTGCTAGAAAAATGAAACCATCGGAGGCTAGCTAGGCGCCGCTCAGCCAAACCCAACTTCGAGGGTTGGACGTTTGATAGTGTTGGAAAACGTTGCAAATGCTGGGTTTCTGCGCTCGCGTTTCGATTTGTGGTGCTAAATTATCTAGAAGTTCGGTGCGCTTTGTCTTGACCGAATCGCGCTTTTCGTGGTGCTTTCGTGGGGACCGCCAGGGTGCCCACAATGTTCGTCCGGGTCAAGAAGATCGGCGCCTACGAGTATCTCTATCTCGTCGAGAACGCCCGCGAGGGCGGACGGCACGTGCAGCGCGTGGTCAAAGCGCTGGGACGTCGGGACGAGGTCGAGGCGTCCCGGGATGCTGGATGCGCCGGTGGCCTCGGCGGCGCGGCATTCGCGGCGCTCGATCGTGCTGTCGCGCTTCTATCGCGGCGAGCTTGCCGAGTTGCGGCGGGTCAGCATCGGCCCTGATCTTGTGTTCGGTCGGCTGTGGCGGGAGACCGGATGCGCCGAGGTGATCCGTGCGCTGCTTGTCGGTCGACGGTTCGGCTTCGACGTCGAGCGAGCGATCTATCTCACGGTATTGCATCGCCTGATGGTCTCGGGCTCGGATCGGCACGCCAGCCGATGGCACCATGGCTTCCGCATTCCCGGCGCTGAAGAGCTGACGCTCGATCACGCCTACCGCGCGATGATTTGGCTCGGCGAGGAGATCGCCGACGGCCGCACTACTACGGATGCCATCGAAGAGGACCTCTACCGCCATCGGCAGGAGCTGTTTGGCGAAGTGTCGATCGCCTTCTTCGATACGCTCGCGCAACCGCTGGACGACCGGCATGAGCCGCGTCACGTCGGCGGTGTTGCCGGGCCACAAGAAGGAGGCGAACGGCCGATCATCGCCGTCGAGAACCATGCCGAGCACCACCTGCTTAAGGTGCGGACGATAGTCCTTGCTGTGGCCGAACTGGCCCAGCGTCTGTCCGCCGGCGCCCTCGAAGTACAGCGATGTCGCGTTTTGGCATCGCCCAGATGTGCATCGTCGCCGACCGTGGCATGATCACGAGCCACTTCATAGCGCGCCTGCTCCAACGCCAACTCTATTTGCTGCAGCCGCTCCGCGCCGGCGCGCTCACGGTCCGCGATTGCTTGCAGGGCGGCATCAAGGCCAAGCGGTGCAATTTGCAACATTACCTCTGCCGATACCGCGGCATCGATGCGCATGTTCCCGAATGCAATACACTTCGTCCGCCGCCCATGATTGACGTTGGCGTCGTTGCACAGATATCGCGCAACTGTCCGCCGTCAGCACTCATGAGACAGATTGGGTGGGGTTGAGGAGGGGAGGATTTCTACTCATCATAGCCTTTCAAGGAGCGAAGATGGGACAGAAATCCAGGCCGGAGAAGCAGCCGGCGGAAGACGTGATCAAAGACATCCGCCGCGTGACGCGTCGACACTTTTCGGCGGAGGACAAGATCCGCATCGTGCTGGAAGGACTGCGCGGCGAGGACAGCATTGCCGAGCTCGATCGGCGCCAAGGTCATCAGTCACGGCCGCAGCATTGCCTTCCAGATGGCCGAGGTCGCCATTCCCCGGCAAATGCTCCAGGAGATTTTGCGGCTGATCGCAGAGCTGCGGCCGAAGCCGCCGCCTGCGCGAGCCTGAAACGGCCGATGGTCATGCGTTCAACAGCCCTGACGGGAGGACTGCGCCTAGATGCAAAGCAAAACCAGAAACGTCGGTTCCAAGAACGCTACTCCTGGCTCGGAATGGAGGCCACCGGCCTCCAATAGGTCCGCACCTTCCGGGAAGCTCGGAAGATCGCTACCATCCGCTCCCAGTTCAGGCTTCATCTGGGGAATCCCGGTCTAAAGCGCGATGCACCGGCCGGCGTCGAAGCGATTGTCACCAATCCGCCATACAAGATCGCCGGCGAGTTCGTCGAACACGCGCTCCGCCTTGTCCCGCGCGTGGTCATGCTGCTCCGCCTCGGCTTCATCGAATCCGCGCGACGCTCCCCGATCCTCGATTCCGGGCATCTCGCTCGTGCTCATGTGTTCCGCCGCGGTTACCGATGATGCAACGGGACGGCTGGAATGGCCCGCGCGCGAGCTCCTCGATCGCATTCGCCTGGTTCATATGGATACACCCACTCCTTATCGATTGCCTTCTCAATCCTCGCCCCTTGGTTATAGAAAAACGCCGATTAAATCCGTTACCCTATTCAACTACGGGACAGCTGTGGGACCCGCTCGAGCAGACATATCGCGCACCAATTAAACAACTTTCTTACATTTTCGTTTCGTCAGCCAGAAAGCATTTATACTCTTTTTCCATAGCAATGCGTGATGTATTATCTCTTTCCCAAATAATAGACTTCCTGCGAAGGCGCAATTTGGATTTTCCACGCGCTATAATATTTACCCCTAAGTATACCGCAAGTCCCGGCCATAACGAATATGACCATAAAAGGCCTATAATTGCTCTATTATTACTCAATCCTCTGTTTTTCCAAAGATCCGGGTAACGTTTA
>Ga0307442_1001407_pt1 | contig 11956 bp, 9 predicted proteins | sample SalMarWE160430MG_FD_202143 | JGI IMG/M metagenome (GOLD analysis project Ga0307442, IMG submission 202143) | Salt marsh sediment microbial communities from the Plum Island Ecosystem LTER, Massachusetts, United States - WE1604-30 | ecosystem: Environmental > Aquatic > Marine > Intertidal zone >... | reverse complement strand
TGATATGAGCCATATCGTGCTGGATAGCCGCCAGGAGGCTCTGGAACATGTTATGTCCCTCTCTCTTGTAGGCGACGAGGGGGTCGCGCTGGGCTACGGCGTGCAGCCCTATGCCCTGGCGCATATGCTCCATGGCGGTCAGGTGCTCCACCCAGAGACTATCTATGATGCGGAGCATGAGCAGTCTCTCCAGAATCCGCATGTTATCGGCGCTGACCTCTTTCTCTTTGTCCTCATAGAGGGTCTCGGCATAGTCGATGAGCTGGTCTTTGATTTCCTGCGCCCCCATCTTCGATAGGGTCTCGGCGTTGAGGGTGGGGGGTAGTGGTAGCATGGTGGCCAGTTCGCCGACCAGGCCTTCGACATCCCAGCCGTCGCCGTAGCCGCCAGCGGTATGAGTATCTACCAGGGATTGAAGCTCGTCCTTGACCATAGACAGGATATTCGACTTGAGGTCGAAGCCGCTCAGGATTTTTTTGCGTTCTTCGTAGATAAGCTCGCGGTGCTTGTTGACCACGTCGTCGTAGTCAACCAGGTGCTTACGAATATCGAAGTGGTAGCCTTCCACCTTGACCTGAGCCGATTCGATAGCGCGGTTGACCCACCTGTTCTCGATGGGGGTGTCTTCGCCCATGCCCGCCCATTCCATGATGGTCTTGATGCGGTCGCCGCCGAAACGGCGCACGATATCGTCTTCTAAAGATATATAGAAACGGGAGCTGCCGGGGTCGCCCTGCCGGCCGGCGCGGCCGCGGAGCTGGTTATCAATGCGCCGCGCCTCGTGGCGCTCGGTGCCGATGATATGAAGCCCGCCCATATCCAGCACCTGCTGGTGTGCCTTTTGCCACTCCTTCTCCTCTTTGCTCTCGGGGTTGCCCCCCAGAATGATATCGACGCCGCGCCCGGCCATATTGGTCGCCACCGTTACCGCCCCCGGCTGACCCGCCTGGGCGACGATTTCGCCCTCTTCCTCATGCCGCTTTGGATTCGCGTTAAGCACTTGATGGGGGACGCCCCTCTTGGTTAGCTTATTACTGAGGTTCTCTGAACTCTCGATGGATACCGTGCCGATGAGCACCGGTCGTCCCTCTTTATTCAGCTTCTCGATTTCCTTCACCACCGCCTTGAACTTAGCCTCCTCGTTCTTATAGATATAGTCGGGGAGGTCCTGGCGCACCATGTCGCGGTTGGTGGGGATAACCACCACCTCCAGCTTGTATATCTTGTGGAACTCTTCAGCCTCGGTGAGGGCGGTGCCGGTCATGCCCGCCAGCTTTTCGTACATGCGGAAGTAGTTCTGAATGGTGACGGTGGCGTAGGTGCGGCTTTCCTGCTGCACCTTGACGCTCTCTTTGGCTTCTATCGCCTGGTGTAAGCCGTCGGAGTAGCGCCGACCGTGCATCAGCCGTCCGGTGAACTCGTCGACGATGATGACCTGGCCGTCCTTGACCACGTACTCGTGGTCTCTACGGTATGCCTCCTTGGCGGTGAGGGCGTTTCTGATGTAGCGGTGCAGGTCGGCGTTAGCCGGGTCGTAGAGGTCGGGCGCTTTGAGCAGCCCTTCGCGCTTCAGCATTCGTTCCATACTGGTCATGCCGTTATCGGTCAGGCTGACAGCGCGCGTCTTTTCGTCCACGGTATAGTCCACCTCTTTTTTCAGGGTGGGGACAAGGTGGGCGAATGTCTGGTATTTCTTGCCCGCTTCCGCATCGGGGGCGCTGATGATAAGCGGCGTCCGGGCTTCATCGATGAGCAGGTAGTCCACCTCGTCGACGATGGCATAGTTCAGGGGGCGCTGGACGCAGCGTGCCAGGTCGGAGGCCATGTTATCGCGCAGGTAGTCGAAGCCGAATTCGCTGCTGGCGCCGTAGGTTATATCCGCCTGGTAGGCTTCCTGACGGGAGATGTCGCGGAAGTGCTTCCAACGGCTGTCGCCGGAGTCGTGTTCGGGGTCATAGAGGCGGGTGGGGGTGTGTTCGTCGGGGTTTTGCATGGGGTAGATGCTGGCCACGCTCACCCCCAGCGCGGTATAGACGGGGCCCATCCAGTAGGGGTCGCGCCGTGCCAGGTAGTCATTAACGGTGACCAGGTGAGCGCCTTTGTCCGTCAGTGAGTTTAAGTAGAGGGGGAGGGTCGCCACCAGCGTCTTGCCCTCGCCCGTTTTCATCTCGGCGATTTTGCCCTGGTGGAGGACGATGCCCCCCATGAGCTGGACGTCGAAGTGGCGCTGGCCTATGGTGCGTTGGGCGGCTTCGCGGACGGCGGCGTAGGCTTCGGGCAGGATTTCATCCAGCGAAGTGCCTTCCTGAATCCGAGCCTTGAACTCGTCGGTCTTAGCGCGCAGCCCGTCGTCACTGAGTTTCTTGAAGTCAGGCTCAAGCTGGTTGATGCTATCTACTATGGGTTGCAGGCGCTTCAGCTCTTTCTCGTTGGAGTCGCCCCCGCCCAGCCATTTAAACACTTTCTTGTTCCCCGATTAACCTTTTGGCTTCCTCAGCTCTGTTTTCATTAACCATAACCTTAACCTCTCCCATCCCGTCAACGGTAAATACATGCACGGAAGGCGCCGCATGGGATTTGAGGAGGCAGGGTATGCCGTTGCTCTCCAGCAGGCTCTTGATGATGAGGGCTTCGGCTTCGCCGGAAGCCCGATAGACTTCGACCAGTTTGAACTCTTTAGCCATATTCCCCCTATTGAAACATCGCGCCGATGGACATGCCGGTGTGGATGCGGTGGATGGCTTCACCCAGCAGCGGGGCTATGGGCAGCACCGTGACCTTGTCCAGCTTCTTGTCGCCGTTGACGGGGACGGTGTCGGTGACCACTACCTCTTTGATGGGGGAGGAGGCTATGCGGGATATTGCCGCCCCGGAGAATATGGGGTGGGTGCAGCAGGCGTATATCTCCTTGACGCCGCGTTTTTGCAGCGTCTCGACCACGCTCATCAGGGAGCCGCCGGTGTCAATCTCGTCGTCCACGGTGAGCGCCACCTTGTCCGAAACCTCGCCGATGACGTTCATTGTTTCCGCCTTATCGACGTTGCCGATGCGCCGTTTTTCCATAATAGCCAGGGAGGCGTCGAGGCCGGCGGCCAGGTCGCGCGCCCGCTTGGTGATGCCGATATCGGTGGCTACCACCACCAGGTCTTTGAACCTCTTTTTCTTGAAGTAGTTGATGAAGAGCTTGAGGCCGGTCAGCTCGTCGACGGGGATGTTGAAGAAGCCCTGAATCTGGGCGGCGTGTAAGTCCACCGTCAGCAGGCGGTTAGCCCCGGCTACGGTGAGCAGGTCAGCCACCAGCCGCGCCGTTATCGGCACGCGGGGCTGGTCTTTCTTGTCGGTGCGCCCGTAGCCGTAGTAGGGGACAACGGCGGTGATGCGCCCCGCCGATGCCCTTTTCAGGGCGTCGAGCATGATGAGCAGTTCGACCAGGTTGTTGTTGACCGGCGAGCAGAAGGGCTGGATAACGAAGGTATCTCGCTGGCGGACGTTTTCCAGGATGCGGACGAAGATATTCTCGTTGCTGAAGGTAAAGACCTCGCATTCGCCCGGGGGTATTTTGAGGTATTCCGCCACCGCTTTAGCCAGGGCGGGGTGGGCATTGCCAGTGAATACCTTTAGCTCATCCATCACTCGTTGCCTCCTCTCGAATACGGCTTTAACTCATTATAGCACTATTGTTTGTCGGGCTCACCCCCTTAGTTAACAACCCGCCCCCTTGTTGGCGGAGGTCTTGTTTTCCCACCCAGCCCGAAGAGTCTTCGCCCCGCCCTGTGGAGACCGGATTCCCGCCTTCGCGGGAATGACAAAGTGGGGGTGCGCTCGCTTGGAATGACGGGGAGATTGCTTCGTTGCTGCGCGCCTCGCAATGACGGTTGAGAGCTGTGCTCCTGCCTCATGTTTTGAGGGAGTTTAAGAGGGGGCTTTGCCCCCTCTTTACCTTAAAAGGGTGGCGGGTGGGAATAGATAAAATCGGGGTGGGGGGGAGATTCTTCAGTCGTCAATCCCGGGCACGGGGAAGCGCGAGCACATCTCGGCGACTTCCTGCGCCGCCTTTTTCTGCACACCGGCATCGTCTATATGGCCGATTATCTCAATGACCAGCGCCGCAATCTTCTTCATCTCCTCTTTGCCGAAGCCGCGCGTGGTCACAGCGGGGGTGCCTAAGCGTATGCCACCGGTGATGCGGGGTGGGTTGGGGTCGAAGGGGACGGTATTGCGGTTGACCACGATGCCGACCTTGCCCAGAGCTTCCTCGGTCTGCTTGCCGGTGACGCCCGTTTCGGCCAGGTCGACCAGCACCAGGTGGTTATCTGTGCCGCCCGAGACAAGACGCAGGCCGTTCTGTTGCAGCCCCGCGGCCAGAGCCCGGGCGTTATCCAGCACCGCCCGCTGGTAGTCGGTAAAGCCGGGCTGCATCGCCTCCTGGAAGCAGACCGCCTTGGCGGCGATAACCTGCATCAGGGGACCGCCCTGCATCTGGGGGAAGACGCCGTCGTCTATCGCCGGGGAGAAGTCTTTCTGGCAGAGGATGAAGCCGCTGCGGGGCCCGCGCAGCGTCTTATGCGTCGTCGAAGTGACGACCTCGGCGTAGGGGATGGGGGTGGGGTGTAAGCCCACCGCCACCAGGCCGGCGATGTGAGCCATATCCACCATCAGTTTTGCCCCCACCGAGTCTGCAATCCGGCGAAAGCGCTCGAAGTCGATAATCCTGGGGTAGGCGCTGGCTCCGGCCACAATCAGCTTGGGTTTATGCTTTTTAGCCAGCTTTTCTATCTCTTTATAGTCGATGCGTTCCGTTTCCCGGTTGACGCCGTAGTGAATGAAGTTATAAGACTTGCCCGAAAAGCTGACCCTGTCGCCGTGAGTTAGGTGGCCCCCGTGAGCCAGGCTCATGCCCATGACGGTGTCGCCGTACTCCAGCAGGGCGTAGTAGGCCGCCATGTTGGCCTGAGAGCCGCTGTGGGGCTGGACATTGGCGTGGTCGGCGCGGAACAGTTTCTTGACCCGCTCGATAGCCAGGCTTTCCACGATATCCATATTTTCACAGCCGCCGTAGTAGCGCTGGCCGGGGTAGCCTTCGGAGTATTTATTGGTGAGGAAGGTGCCTTCGGCCTGCATGACCGCCCGGCTGGCGTAGTTTTCGGAGGCGATGAGGTTTATGGTTTCTTTCTGGCGTTTGCCTTCCTGGGCGATGACGCGGCTGATTTCGGGGTCAACTTTGCGTAAAAAATCCATGGCTTCTCCTCTTCTGCTCTGATAAAGTCTACAACTGCGCCTTTCTAGTGTCAACAAAGGGAGGGAATGTTAACGGGTTTTTCAGCCCCACCTCAGGGTCTTTTTCCCACCCAATACCCACCCTACAGAGGTGTAACCTCTATAGACTTCTCGCCCCATCCCGTTCCCCCCTTTAAAAAAGAGCCTGCCCTGAGCCTGACGAAGGGGGGATTAAGGGGGATTCCCTTATGCTTTGAGGAGTTTAAGAGGGGGACTTGCCCCTCTTTACCTTAAAAGGATGGTGGGGTGGCAAAACAGTGCCCGATTTTCATTGACTTGACATATTGCCCGTGTTATCATAATTAAAAGGCTGGTGAGTATGTCGGCTCTGAGCGAGCTAAATGAAGAAATTGCGCTTTGCCAGCAGTGTGAAATAGCAAAATATCGAAACAGGGTGGTGCCTGGAGAAGGGGCGGAGGCTGCCGATATCATGTTCATTGGTGAGGCGCCAGGCTGGCACGAAGACCAGCAGGGGCGACCTTTCGTGGGGCCGGCGGGGAAATTCCTCGACGAACTACTGGCATCTATCGGACTAAAGCGGGCACAGGTTTACATCGCCAACGTGATAAAGTGCCGTCCTCAGGGAAACCGAGACCCATTACCCGTGGAAATCCAGAATTGCCGCGCGTGGCTGGAACGCCAGATTGAGATAATCAACCCCAGGATGATTGTGACCTTAGGGCGTTACTCGATGGCCATGTTCTTCCCCGGCAAGAGCATCAGCAGGATTCACGGCACCGCTCAGAAGCGGGACGATGTGCTCTATTACGCTATGTATCACCCCGCGGCGGCTTTGCATCAGGGGAGCCTGCGCCAGGACATAGAGGCGGATATGCTCAAGATACCGACACTGCTCAACCAATCGGAAACAATTAAGGAGGAAAAACCACCAGAGCAACTAACTATGTTCTAGGTGAAACCAAGTGAGAAAACCAAGAACTGGACCAAAATCAAAACTAAAGATAATCCCCCTGGGGGGGCTATCCGAAATCGGCAAGAACATGATGGCCATCGAATACGAGAACGACATCATGATTATCGATGCCGGACTTATGTTCCCCGGGGAGGACATGCTGGGCATCGACCTGGTAATCCCCGACATCAGCTACCTGGTGGAGAATAAGGAAAAGGTGAGGGGTATCGTTATTACCCACGGCCATGAGGACCATATCGGCGGCTTACCCTATATTCTGCCCCAGCTCAATGTGCCCGTTTATTCCACCAAGCTGCCCCACGGCTTAATCTCGGTCAAGCTGAAGGAGAGAAAGGCGCTGACGGGGGCTAAGCTCAATGCGGTGCCCTACGGCCAGCAGATATCGCTGGGGCGGTTCAGGGTGGAGCTTTTCCCGGTCTGCCATAGCATACCCGACGCGGCCGGGCTGATTATACATACCCCGCTGGGCATAATCGTCCACAGCGGGGACTTTAAGCTGGACTATACGCCGGTGTACGGCAAGCCCACCGACCTTTCCCGTCTGGCGCAACTGGGGGCGCAGGGGGTGTTGCTTTTGCTCTCCGATTCCACCTACTCCGAGCTGCCCGGATATACCCCTTCGGAGCGGATAGTGGGCGAGACGCTGGACAGGGTGATGGCCGAAGCGCCGGGGAGGGTGATTGTGACCACCTTCTCCTCGCTGGTCTCGCGTATCCAGCAGGTTATCGACGCCGCCGCAAAACATCAGCGCCGCGTCTTCGTCGTCGGGCGCAGCATGACCGATATCGTGAAAATGACGCTGGAGCTGGGTTACCTAAAGGTGCCCGACGGCATACTGGCCAGGATAGATGAACTTAAAGGTTTGCCTCATAATAAAGTCGTCTTCGTCACCACGGGCAGCCAGGGCGAGCCGACCTCGGCTCTGGTGCGCATCGCCAACAGGGACCACCGCCACGTCCATATCATCAAGGGGGACACGGTAGTCCTCTCGGCGACGGCGGTGCCGGGTAACGAAGGCCTGATTAACCGCACGGTGGACGCCCTGTTCAAGCAGGGGGCGCAGGTGCTCTACGATAAGGTGGCCAAGGTGCACGTCCACGGACATGGCAGCCAGGAAGAGCTGAAACTGCTGCTTAACCTGGTCAGACCCAGGTTCTTTATCCCCGTCCATGGCGAGTACCGCCACCTGAGCCTGCACGCCCAGTTAGCCGAGTCGGTGGGTATTCCCAGGGACAACATATTCGTGCTGGAGGACGGCGACGTCCTCGAACTGGGGCCCAACGGGGGCAAGGTGACGGGCAAGGTCAGCTCGGGCAACGTCTATGTGGACGGCCTGAGCGTGGGCGATATCGGCAGCGTGGTCTTGCGCAACCGCCGCATGCTCTCCCGCGACGGCATCGTGGTGGTGATTGTCGCCATCAACCGCCAGACGGGCCAGCTGGTGGGGAGGCCTGATATCGTCTCCCGCGGCTTTGTCGATACCAGGGAGTCTAAAGACATGATGGAAGAGAGCCGCGACCTGGTGGCTAAAGCCTTCGACCACAGCGGCGCCCGTCCCGCCGATTGGGACTTTATCAATACCAAGGTCAGGGACATCTTAAATAGATTCTACTACGACCAGACCAAGCGCCGGCCCATGATTCTGCCGGTTATGGTCAAGGTGTAACTAAATGGCCAAGAAGCGAGCCAGTGCCAACCGCCAGCCCCGCCGTCAACCCAAGCCTAAAGAGAAGGCGGGGGGGAACCGCTTTTTCCGTTTCATCTTTTCGGCGCCGGTGCGCCGACTGATACTGACCGTTATCTTCCTGGGGCTGATTGTATGGCACTGGACGACCATCACTAACTGGGTGGATAGCGTATGGGCCGGCACCACCGACCTCTTCGGCTGGGGGCTGCTCTTCTTCTTTCTCGCCCTCGGCTTTATTATCGGGGTGTTGTGGGGGCGGCGGGTGCTTTCCGTTATCTATCACTGGAACCAGTGGCTGGGCGTCGTCGCCTTTATCTTTACCGTTTGGGGGATACTGGCTTTCTTCGAGCTCGGCGGCAGCTTCGGCGATGGGATTATCGGCACTTCCGGCTTCGCCGGAGTCTTCAGGCTGCTCGGCCTGGCGATTCTGGGCGTTATCCTGGTCGCCCCCGGCTTTTGCTGGCGTCTTATTAAAAGATTTTTGAGCTGGATTGGGGTGCAACTGCGAAAGCGCCCGACCCCGGAGGCGGGCTATCCCGAGCCCAGTCCCCTGGATAGGCCGCCGGAACCCCCGGTGATTATGCCCCAGCCGCCGCTGACCAGGCCGCTCGATGCCGAGGCAACGACCCCGGTGGTGACGCCGGCGATTACGCCCACCCCCGGCCAGCAGGAGCTGAGGCAGGTGGCGCAAGAGGTGTGGAAGAAGTACGGCGAATCTCCGGCCCTGATTACCGTCGACGGCTGGAGGTTGCCGCCTATCGATATCCTGGATAACATCCCCGACGTCGAGTTCGGGCAGGCGGATAACATGCAGCGGGCGCAGCTTATCGAAGAGGCTTTAGCCAGCTACGGTGTTGCCGCCAAGGTGGTGCAGATAAACGCAGGGCCGGTGGTGACCCAGTTCGGCGTCGAGCCGGGTTGGGACCGCAAGATGAAAGAGGTCAAGGAGCGGGACAAGGACGGCAACATCAAGGCGAGGCAGGAGGAGGTATCCAAGACCAGGGTCAAGGTGGAACGGATTACCTCGCTTTCTAACGACCTGGCTTTAGCCCTGGCCGCCCCCAGCATCCGCATCGAAGCCCCCGTGCCGGGAAAATCACTGGTGGGCATCGAGGTGCCCAATACCATCTACGGGCTGGTGAGCCTGCGCGGGGTGGTGGAGACCAGCGTCTTCCAGAAGACGAAGGCCAAAGCCAAGCTGGCGCTGGCGCTGGGCAAGGGGGCGGGTGGGGAGGCGGTGGCGGGCGACCTTTCCCGGATGCCCCACCTGCTTATCGCGGGGGCGACGGGCAGCGGCAAGACGGTCTGTCTTAATTCTATTATCTCCTGCCTGCTGCTGCACTATACGCCCAACGACCTGCGCTTTATTATGATCGACCCCAAGCGGGTGGAGATGACGCCGTTTAACAGCATACCGCACCTGGCCGCGCCGGTTATCGTGGATACCAATAAGGCGCTGGGCACGCTGCGCTGGCTTAATCAAGAGATGGATAAGCGCTACCAGAAGCTCGCCGCCGACGGCGCACGCAACATCGACGGCTATAATAAGAGCCGTGGAGGCGATGAGAAGCTGCCCTACCTGGTGCTGGTTGTCGACGAGCTGGCCGACCTGATGATGGCCGGCTTCGACGAGGTGGAGCATGTCCTCTGCCGTCTGGCCCAGCTGGCGCGCGCCACCGGCATTCACCTTATCGTGGCGACACAGCGTCCTTCGGTGGACGTGGTCACGGGGCTGATTAAGGCTAACTTCCCCACCCGCATCAGCTTTGCCGTTACCTCCCAGGTGGACTCGCGGACCATCCTCGACATGGGTGGTGCCGAGAAGCTGCTGGGGAGGGGGGATATGCTCTATATGCCCACCGAGGCGGCCAAGCCCAAGCGTTTGCAGGGCTGCTTCGTCTCCGACGCGGAAAGGGAGAGGCTGGTCTATTTCTGGGGCAGCCAGCAAAAAGAAGAAGCGCCGTCGCTAAAGATAGAGGAGATTTCCGCCACCGCCCCGGGGGGTGGAACCTATCCGCCCGACCCGCTGCTCGAAGCCGCCCGACAGCTGGCGCAGGAGCACGCGCACATCTCCACCTCTTACTTGCAGAGGCGGTTGCACATCGGCTATCCCCGCGCCGCCCGCATCATGGAGCAGCTCGAAGAAGAGGGGTACAGGCGGGGGGGGGAAGAGCTTTAGCTCCTATTCCTTGCCTATGGTGTAGGCGCAGAGCCATGACCATAAGCCCCCCACCCAGAGCGCAATCGCTATCAGCAGCCAATAGGTCGGGTCCAGGCCAAGCTCTCTATCCAGGGCGGCGGCTATTATGCCCACCGTTAAGCAGGCTGTGCCCAGAAAGTCTAAAGCCAGCGCTATCCAAGCGTGCCAGCGATACCATTTTTTCCCTTTCCCGAACAGTAGCAGCTTCGGGTCTTTGAAAATTCCGGCCATTTTGGTCTCCTTGTAGTGAATAGTTGATGGTTATGATTGTAGCACGGGGTGTCAATGTTTATCTTTTCCCGCCCCATTCTGTCATTCCCGTGAAGGCGGGAATCTAGCCTCTCTTTCCACCCCACCCCCTGTTTTTAATCTATTCCCGCCCGCCGCCCTTTAATGAAAAGAGGGGGCTGCGCCCCCTCTTAAAAAAACCCCCTATAAGAAAGGTGTTTTATTGTTTCGCTATTTTAAGCCCTTCTTTAGACCATCTTTCAAAAAGATAATCAAGGAATCCATCTATAGGTTTTGAACTGCAAATTCCGCTAAGCTCTTGTCCTGTGCTGCTGAAGATAGCTTTGCCTATTTCTATGCTGTAGTGCCATAATAGTAAATATCAATTTGCTGGGGTAGTTCTATCTTTTGAACAGCGGCTATTGAATCAAATACAATAAGGCCGATACTGTCCAAATGGGTTAATGTGTCAAAAGTGATTTGTTGCGCTTTGTATATTGATTCGTGTGTATCATAAATTAAAGGAGAGGGTTCTCCTTCAATTATCGCTCCGAAGCTGCAAAGAGCGGTGAACAGCTGTGCATCATGCTTGTCTAGAGAACCTAGGGCGTTGACAGTTCGCTTTGAATAAGTTCCTGGGGAATTCGCCTCACCGGCAAGTACCTTTGCCCACAACAACTGCATCTCCTCGTCTGAAACAATGCGACACTTATCGAAGAAGTTAGTTATCCAATCGTTCTCCATGTTTTGGGGGTTGGAGGAGTCGTCTAGCTGTGGGATAGCTTTCTCTGTGATCGATTCTATGTTCTCTTGCTTCTTCGCTTCTTCGGAGACGAAACGGGCAAGTGCCCGACGATGGAGGTCGGTGATTTCAATCTCAGCCTGCTCTTTTATAAGAGCTGCTTCAGCCTCTGCTTTTGCGACACGTCTAGTTTGATAAGGCCTGAAGTAACCGCCGACAGCTTCGGATATCTTTTCGATTAAGACCGTCGCTGGTTTCGAGATTTCGCCATCGATTTTGATTAGGGAAAACGGATCAGTCATTTCCTTTAATTGTACTATGACTTGTCAACCCTCACCTCCCCCTCTTAATCTTTTAAGAATCGCGTCCATGTAAACCCGCGCTATATTTTTGCCGTGCTTGGACATGCGCTCCCGCTTCTTCTTCAGCTTCTTCTCGCGGCGCTCCTGCTTGGTCTCCAACTCGTCATCGGTCATCTATCTATCTCCACCGGCTCGAACTCCTGCCTCAGGACGATAATGCGGTCCCTGATTAAGGCCGCCTTTTCGAACTCGAGGTTGCGGGCGGCGGTTTTCATCTGCCCCTCCAGCTCTTTGATGAGGCGGGTGATGTCCTCCCGGGTGTGGGGGGTGGAGGCGTCATAGACGGCGCGCACCTCGGCGGCGACCTTGACCCGCTCGGTGATGTCCCTGATGGCTTTTCTAATGCCCTGGGGAGTTATGCCGTGCTCTTTATTATAGTCCAGCTGAATCTGGCGGCGGCGCTGGGTTTCATCCATAGCGGCTTGCATGGACCTGGTGACGGTGTCGGCGTACATTATGACGTGGCCGTCGATGTGGCGGGCGGCGCGGCCCATAGTCTGGATTAGAGCGCCCTCCGACCTGAGGA
>Ga0307442_1001406_pt1 | contig 11959 bp, 8 predicted proteins | sample SalMarWE160430MG_FD_202143 | JGI IMG/M metagenome (GOLD analysis project Ga0307442, IMG submission 202143) | Salt marsh sediment microbial communities from the Plum Island Ecosystem LTER, Massachusetts, United States - WE1604-30 | ecosystem: Environmental > Aquatic > Marine > Intertidal zone >... | reverse complement strand
CTCCTCTGGCGGCGGTGATGATGGCGCTGATGGGCGAGACATCGCCGGCGCCAATAGGCGCAACGGCGGCGGTATCGCTTTTTGGAAAGGTAGGGATAGCCATAGTAGACATAGCCGCGCCCGATATGCTTCGGGTAAAACCCGCGGCTGTAGTAGTACGGATAATCGTAGGCGAGATAGTTCGGACCTATAGGCAGGTAGAGCCGTCGACCGCGGCGGCGACGCTTGATCTCAATCACATTATTCCTGGCACTTTCACCGGGCTTGAGAAGGGCCGGCCAGGCCGAAGCGGCATTGGCCGTTGGCGCAATGTCGAGCAAACCGACCGCCAGGAAGCAAGCCATCAGAATAGATGCGAATAGATTCCAACTACTCATGAGATTACCTCGTATCGTTCCCCGTCATCCGCGATCGGTCAGAACTTCCTCCGGAGCTCGGCGCGGACGCCGAAGTTGTCTTCGTCGGCGCCTTCGAGGATCTGATAGGTCGCATCGGCGCGGAACAGCCAGGCCAGGGTGAGCGGGACCTGATAGCGCACACCGAAGCCGTATTGCGCATCCTTTGCGCCGATGCCGTCATCCTCGAAGGGCTGCACCATGGCCACCTCGAAGACGATCTGCTGATCGAGATTGAAGAGATACTCCAAGCCAATCGCGCCGCCGATGGTGTTGGAGCCGGTGTCATCGAGCTTCGGATAGCCGGTGAGCGCGTCGGTCTCGAAGTTGATGCCGACGTTCTTCAGTATGCCCGCGCCATTGCCATCGACCAGCGGCTGAGGACTGCCGAAACCGACAAAGAAGTTGGCGTAAGGCAGCAGCGTGCTCGGCAGGCCGGAGATCAGGCTGTTCTCCGAAATGATGGCGACGCCGTCGTTGTTCTCGCCGTCCCCGACGTTGGCAAAGAAGCGGGTCGAGTTCGACACCGTGTTGGCGTAGCGACGGCTGTAGGCGGCGGTCATGAAGTGCGTCAGAAGGCCGTCCTGCTCGTCGAGACCCTGGATCACGGCATAGCCGGTCTCGATGTAGCCGTTGAAGGCGTCGATGAAGGCGGTGACGCCGTAAAGGTTGGCGCTGTGGTTGTCGACCTTGCCATTCGCTCCGATGACGCTCGCGTTATCGACGTTGTCGAACGCGCCGAAGAACGTAATGTCGAAGTTGGAAAGGCCGAGTGCTGCCGAATTCTTCGCAGGGAGGCTCACCGCCCCGCCGAGGATCGCGTCGTTCGCCCAGATCCCGTTCTGCAGGAACAGCGGGAAGAGACCGACCGTGAACGGCAGGTCGAAGCCGGCTTCCTTGCCGGAGAAGCCCGAATAGAGTGAGCCGAAGTCACCCTCGAAGAACAGCGTCTGCGGATTGGCGTCGAACTCATCGTTGAAGTCGCCGTTGCCGTCGCCGCCGCCAAACTCGAAGCGGCTGAATTGATTATTCTTCTGAGTCGGTGTGAAGAAGGCGTGTATTCGTTCGGTGCCGGTGATCTTGAAGTCGACATCGAGGTTCAGCCGGGTCGCGATCTGGGCAATATCCTTGCCGTTGTTGTTGTTGTAGGCGACCGCGGTCCGCCAGTCGCCGTAGATGGCGAGGCCCGGGAGCAGCGGATTTTTTTCACCCAGGAAGGTGCTACTCGCGTCGTATGCGCCGGAGGTGTATTGCTGGCGACCCAGCTCGAGCAGGGGGCGCGGCGGCGCAATTGCGGTCTTGGCGCCGTAGATGTCGAGCTGCCCCTCGGCATTGTACTTGGCTTCGTACTGCGGATCGGGTTGGAAAGCGTCCTGATTTAAATTGCCTTCGTTGGCGACCTTGGTGCTCCTTTTCTTGGCGACAGTCGTACCGCCTTTCTTGTCGACCGTCGTGCTGCCTTTCTTGACGACCGTGGTACCGCTTTTCTTGTCGACCGTCGTGCTGCTTTCACCTTCCGCTGGCTCTGTAGTGTTGTCGGCAGCCTTCTTTCCGGTCGCCGCACCTAAGTACTGCGCGTCAACTTGGGTCAACCACCCTCCCTTGCGGCCTTCGCTACTGCTTTGGCCTGCCGCAGAGACTGAAGTCGCGCAGGACGTCGCAAGGTAACTACCGGCTACCAGCGCAATGGTAGAGATCGTTCTCCTGGCACGGTACGCATTACAGGTCATATGGGTACGCGCTACTTTGGACCCCTAGTGGGCCTCAATGCGAAACTCTCGGCTTTTCGGTACTAGCCCTTTACTTCGAGCTCCACCGCGAAGGCGTGGAAGTTCATGATCCGCTCGTTCATGCTCTGCTCCATTTCCTTGGTGGAGCCGACGAAGCGCATGAAGTAGATCGGCTCGGCACGGCTGCGCATGCGGAAGAGGAGGCGGTATTTTCCGGGCTTCGTGATCAGATTCCCCGGTACTTGGTACTTGGCCTGCTTCTCACCCAGCGGCGTCAGCGAGTGGTTCTCCATGCGCACCAGCGGCGGATGATTGAGAACAGTGGTTGGAATCTGGGGCGGACGCAGGTGCGGCAGCGGATCGATGTCGAAGTTCACCGGCAGGTACATCTCGCGGTCCGTGCCCTTGACGTTGGTCGTCAGGAACTTGGTTTGGAAGTGCACAAGCTGTTGGTCCGTCTTGATGCGGCCGGCCGCGACATCCAGGCTGTGCAGATCGGCCATGTTGCCGTCACCGTCGACGTAGCCCGACTCCCAGATGTTCTTGCCGTCGGGATCGATGAGGGCGACGTTCACCCAGAGCTGTGGCTGCGCACCTAGGGAACCCGACGGCAGGTTGTGCCCCGTATTGGTGTTCTTGATCCTGTAGGAGAACGCCAGGTCCGTGCCGACCCTCGGGGTGCCTTCGATGTGGGGACCGTCGACCTTGCTGCTGGCCTCCAAGACCCGCTGCCTGAGCTCGTCCCGCTCGTCGAGCTTCTTTAGATTCTCGTCGATGATCTCCCGGGCATCTTCGCGGTCGAGCGGGTCGGCCCAGCGTTTGGGGAAGTCGACCTTGATCTCACCGTTTGCGACCTTGTCCTCGAACTCCGTGGTGCCCCAACCGGCGCGCCAGTCGAACTGCAGCCATTCCTTGATGCTGAAGGCCTGGGCCTTCTTGTTGTGAGGGAAGATGCCGGGGTGGGCGATCGAATAGCCCGGGCCGATGAAGCGGTGATTGGCATGCTTGCGTCCCGGGTTGATCTCCTTGCCGCCGACGATCGCCGAGGGGGCGGTCGCATAGCCCTCGGGCTTTCCGGGAACCTTGCCCATGTGGCAGTCCTGGCAGGTGACGCCGGCTTCGCGTGCCGGGCTGTCACGATACTGGTCCCAGACGATCTCCAGCTTGATGCCCAGGTTGACGGCGACCTGGTGGCAGCTGACGCAGAACTCCGACTTGGTGATCTGATCGTTCGTGACCATGCCATTGTGGATGTCGTTGCCCCGCCCGTCCGTGCTAGTTTTGACGGAGTAGGTTTCCTTGTTGGCGAGGACGTCTTTGATCACGCTCTTCTCGCCGCTGCCGTAGACCGGCTCGTAGATCTGGCCCGGCTCGATCCGGCGCTCGCCGTTCACCTTTCCGTATTGCTCCTTGACCCGGTGGCAGGTGATGCAGCTCACGCCCTCGCGGGAGATTTGGCTGCGCGCCCAAAGCGGCGTTTCGCGGTGCTCCCCGAGCTGAGTGCCCACCTGCTGATGGCAGCGCACGCAGAAGGTGCCCACCGTACCTTGGGTCAGCGCCTGAAACTTCTGCTCGAACTTGTGGAACATCGGAGAGATCGACGCGTACGCATGCTGCGACGACGACCACTCCTCGTAGATCTGCTTATGGCACTCGCCGCATTGCGCAGCGGTGGGATAGAGGGAGAGGGTCTGTTCGTCGACCAGGCCGCTGTGGCCATCGGGCCTGGCGTTTGCGTCATCCGTTTTTCCGGACGCTCCTTCAGTCTTGGCTCTTCTCTCCCCGTCCTTGTTAAGAGCTTCGAGCGCGGCCTTCGCATCGGTTGCTGCGGCCGCTCCTTTATTCTCGGCGAGCCGCAATCCGGGCTGCACTTGCGCGATTGGGGTCCGCACAACCTCGCTGGATGCGGCGACAGCATCCTGGCCAAGCCATGCTATGTGAATCAGTGTGACGCTCGCGAAGCCGCAGAAAAGCAACGAAAGGCGGGATAATCGTTCCACTCATTCCCCCCTAATACATTTCAGAGTCACATCCCCATTTGCGTCGCCCCCGCCACTGTGCGCGACTATTGAGATGACGATTAGTGTGCGAAAATTGGCGGTCCTATGGCCGCGCCTATAGAGAAGCCATCACGAAAAATACCAAGCTTGAAATAACACGTGTGATCAAAACAGAACGTCCGCAATTGAGCAGAATGCATCATAGCCCTCACAACACCGTCGAGATCGCGATGGGCTGCGGCTTGCCAACTGGACTATGGCAATTTTGGGTCTTGCGGGATCAAAAACTCTTTCCGATCTTTTCACGCTTTAATCATTTTGGGAGCACAATGCATTTGAATAGTCATTAGTGGAGCAAAATGCATTTCAGGTGGCGTCGAACTGCATACGTACCGCAGCCATGTCTCAGCCATTTGCCGAATTGGTTTGTACGGAAATCGCAAAAAGGGTCAAGTGTTTGCCACCTCAAACCATCAAACAGTCATTGTCTGACCATGATGGGCGGATAAACCGTCGCCGCTAATCAAGGCGCACGAAGATCAGCGCTTTGATTTGGGATTTTCCATTGTGTCCGGCGTCGGCCCCTCGGGGGAAAGAAGGGACGGACGCTAGAAGAAGTCGGCGTTTCTGCAGCCGTACGATGAGGGTCAGCAATTCTGAGCCGGAACGCTGGATTCCTGACTATCGCGGGAAGCGCAGCGGCGGCGGGACAGTGCGGTCGGCCGTGTAATGGGGAACTTGAAGTCCTTCCGGGATCAGGCAATGGCAAGAGCTCACCAAATTACGATCAATGGGAAAAGCTTTCTAGCGCGCCGCGGGGAGTTGCTGCTGGACGCTGCCCTGAGCAACGGCATCGACCTGCCCCATGACTGCCGCGCCGGCCACTGCGGCACCTGCTGCGTGCGGCTGGTATCCGGCGAAGTACAAGGTGGCGCCGGCTCCAAGCCGGGTATCGTTCATGCCTGTCAGTGCCGGATCGTCGGCGATGCGGTGATCGAGGGGAAGCAGCCGTCGGATGTTCGCACCGTTGAAGGGGTGCTGAGCGCATTGCGCGTCCTGTCGCCCGAGGCGATGGAAGTCGGCATCAGAACGGATCGCGCGCTGCCCTACCTTCCGGGGCAATATACGCAAGTGCGCTTCAGGGGCTATCCGAGCCGTCCCTTCAGCATTACCCATCCCTTGGAGGGCAACTCGAGCGGCCGTTCGGTCTGGTTCCATGTCCGGCGCATGAGAGATGGGCGTGTCACCTCTTCACTCGGCAAGCGCATCAAGCCGGGGCATCGGGTGAAGCTCACCGGGCCCTACGGCTCGGCGCATTTCCGGCCCAACCTGAACGGTCGGATGATCCTCGTCGCCACCAACACCGGCTTTGCCCCGATTTGGTCGATCGCCGTAGCTGCGCTGCGCGAGAACCCCGAGCGCAGGATGCTGATCATCGCTGGCGGCCGCACCATCCAGTCGCTCTATATGGGCCCGGCTCTCGTGCAGCTGTCCCGCTTCCCCAATGTCCTTGTCGTGCCTGTCTGCAGCACGCCACAGACCTTGACCGCAGCGGTGAAGCTAGGCCGGCCGACAGACTATCTGCCGCAGCTGCTGCCGACCGATGTGCTCTACGCCTGCGGCGCTCCGGGGATGGTCGATTCAGTAAAATCGATCGCCATGCACATCGGCGCGGTCTGCTATGCGGATCCGTTCTTGCCGACCACCAACGACACGGCCGAGGAAAGTATTCTGACCCGCGCGATGGGGTGGCTCGCCATGCCCACCAGCCGGCAGATGACTCAGCTCGCTCTGGATCACCCCCGCAACAGGCGGGAGCAGCCGATGCAGTTATAGGATGGCTGAGGGGTGAGACGTCGTATCCGCCTCAATGCGCATAGTCTTTGGTCGATCGGGTTCGGACCCAGGGCCCTCCGGTCTTGCGTGCTTTGTCTCTGCGGCTTGCTGATGATCTTTAGCTTTGCCGCGGTCGGCACGGCTGCGTCCGATCCGGCCAAAATCGTCGGTCCGAATGCCTGTGCCGAATGTCACAAACAGGAGGTGCAAGCCTGGAAGGGCACGCATCATTTCAAGACCTTCCGTGAAATGCCGCGCAAAGCCGAGGCGAGCACAATCGGCAAAAAAGTGGGAGTGCGGCGCATCAAGTCGGGGGCGTTATGCCTGAATTGCCATTTCACGGTGCAGCAGAAGGACAGCAGGGAGAAAATAGTCGCGGGCGTCTCCTGCGAATCCTGCCACGGCGCGGGGCAGGATTGGATCAAGGTCCACAGCAGTTTCAGCGGTAAGACAGCGCTGTTCGAGAGCAAGGCGGAGGAGAAGGCGCGCTGGAAGATCTCCGAGTCCAAGGGGATGATCAGGCCGCGCTCTTTCTACCTGCTGGCGAAGAACTGCTATGGCTGCCATGTCGTGCCGGAAGAAGATCTCGTGAACAAAGGCGGCCACAAGGCCGGAAGCGCTTTCGAGTTGGTGTCCTGGTCGCAGGGCGAGGTGCGCCACAACACTTGGCATAACATGGGCAGAGACAACGTGCCGGCCAGCGCGGAGCGCAAGCGGATGCTCTATCTCGTCGGCCTCGGCGTCGAGCTTGAGACCGCGCTGCGCGGGATCAGCCATGCGAAGGTCAGATGGCTTTATGCGTTCGAAATGGCCAAGCGCGCCGACCGGGCGCGAAAGCAACTCGCCGCCGCCGCGAAAGCCGCACCCGCCGTGCCGGAAATCGCAGAGATGGTCAAACTTTCCTACTCGGCCGGGCTTAAGCTGAACAATGAGCGCCGCCTGACCGCTGCTGCCGACGGCGTCTCCAAACAGCTCATCCTCATCACCGAGAAATACAACGGCAGCACGATGGCGGGGCTCGACAACCTCATTCCCGGACCGGCCAAATACAAAGGCACACCGAGAAAACCAGACAGTTGATCCCCGGCGCGCTCGCGGCAACCCGAGGTGCTTGCCGGGGGGCAGAACCACTGCGATGGGAAATTTTTGGGGCGCTGCCGTGACACCTGACACCATCGGGGGACGCCCGGCGAGATATTTCACCAGGCTGACAGTCCAAAGCCTTCTGATCGCCGCCATTTCCGGCGGCCTGCTCTGGCTCGTCTGGATCTACGGCAATGGGCTGCGCGACCCGCGCTATCTCGACGGCTGGGCGCTGGCCTGCGGCATGGGCTTGCAGCTCTATTTCCACATCGCCATCAAGAGAGGCACGCTATCGCCGAAATCCGCCGCGAGCTGGCGGAAGATCCATATTTTTCTCGGCTACGTGCTGATCGCCGCCTTCATCTCGCATTCGGATTTCTCTCTGCCGGACACCGGCTTCGAGTGGGCGCTGTGGGCGGGCTTCGTGCTGGTGACGCTGAGCGGCATTTTCGGCGCCTATCTCGCCTGGTCGCTGAAGACCAAGCGCCGGATCGACGAGGGCCTAAGCTATGATCGCATCCCCACCCTCCGCGCCGAGCTGGCGCGGGATGTCCACGACGCCGTCGCCGAGACCGAACCGGCCGCCGCTCAGATCGCCTTACCGGGGTTGCCCGTCTTACCTCATGACGACTGGATCATAGACCTCTACACCAACCACCTGCGGGACTATTTCCAGGGGCCGCGCAATTTTTCCGCCCATCTCATCGGCTCGCAGCGTCCGCTCAAGCGGCTGACCGAGGAGATCGACAACCTGTCACCCTACGTCAACCAGCAGAGCCGGGAGAAGCTTGCCGCCATCAAGAACCTGGTGGTCGAGAAGGACCGGCTCGATTTCGCGCGTGTCTATCTCGGGCTCACCAAGGCCTGGCTGTTCGTGCACGTGCCCGTCACCTATGCGCTGATCGTGCTGACGGTGCTGCACATCCTCGTCGTCTATGCCTTTTCATCGGGGGCCTGGTGATGTGGCGACCGGGTCGGATGGAGTCGGTTCGGCCGCCGAAGGCGGAGAGGGGGCAGGCGCCCCCTAGCTCCCGGCGCGACCGACTCGCGGTGCTGCTGGCGCTCGCGACCGTCGTCGGCCTCAGCTCGGCCTTCGTTCTCTCCAAGGGCACGCAGTTCCTGATGCCGGGACCGCTGGCGAGTGCTCATGGCGCGATCGAGAATTGCAGCGCCTGCCACACCAAGAGCGGCAGTGGTAAATTGAGCTGGATTCACGGCCTCGTCGCTGGCGATCCGCTTGCCGACAGCAAGGCCTGTCTCACCTGCCACAAAATGCCGGACACGGCCTTCAACGCGCACGGCGCTTCGGCCGAAGTGCTGAAGCGGAGCACCAAGCGGCTGACAAAAATCGCCGCGGAGACGCTTGCGCCGGGATCGGCCCGCGCGCAGAGCATCGCCTTCCCGACCCATGACTTGGTCGCACGCGGTCTTTATTGCGCGACCTGCCACCAGGAGCATCAGGGCGTCAATTTCAATCTGAACAAGATCTCCAACGAGCAATGCCGCGCCTGCCACGTCGTGAAGTTCGACAGCTTCGACGGCCATCACCCGAAATTCGAGAACTATCCGTTCAAGCGGCGCACGCGGATCATCTACGACCATGCTGGCCATTTCGGCAAACACTTCCCGGAAGTGGCTAAGAAGCATCCGGCAAGGCGCATTCCCGCTACCTGCGCGACCTGCCACAGCAGCCGTGACGACAAGCGGATCATGGCCGTGGCGCCGTTCGAGCAGACCTGCACCGCCTGCCATCTCGACCAGATCACCGGCAAGGAGCGGGCCAGCGGCCCAAAAGGCATTGCCTTCCTGACCGTGCCCGGCCTCGACCTGCAAACGCTGAAGCAGAAGAACGCCTCGATCGGCGAATGGCCGGACGCGTCCGAAGCCGAGCTCACGCCGTTCATGAAGATGATGATCAGCCGGGATGGGCGGGGCCGCGACTTGATCAAGACTGTGGACAGCCTGAACCTCCAGGATCTGAGTAATGCGCGCGACGACCAGATCAAGGCGGTGACGAGCCTGGTCTGGGAGATCAAGGGACTGTTCTATGCGCTGATCAAGGGAAAGGCGTCGGACGTGCTTGGCGACCTCAACATCGGCGGCGGGGTGAAGCTGAGCGCGAATCTCGTTGCCGATCTGACCGCGAACATACCGCGCGATGTGGTCATCGGTGCGCAACAGGAGTGGCTACCGCATCTGGCTGCGGAAATGGCCAATCGCCCGGTCCCGAGTGATCCGGACCAAAGCGGCTGGAGCACGACGACTACAGAATCGAACTTGGTCGGATCGGCGTCTCGCGAGGAGCCGTCTGGTGGTGACAAGGAAACGCGCTCCGCCAAGGAACTGCCCCCCGCGATGAGAGCTGGCGTCAAGGTCGCTGAGACTGCAACCCAACCTGAAGGAGCGGCTGAGGGAGCCGATGCCGCAAACGCCCCGGCCGAAACCCTCTCTGCCGACGAACGCGAGGGGCCGATCAAAGGGCGTTGGAACTTGCCGAGCGGCACGCCGCGCGCAATCAAAGCTCGTACTAAGGACGCCGCGGAAGCAGACCAGCCCGCAGCAGCGGCCGGGAAAACCGATACCTTGAAGGCCAGGCCCGATCGCGACAAGGAAGCGCAGCCTCGTGCGGTCAAAGCAGGTGGCAAGGACGCCGAGCAAGCAGCTCAGCCTGAAGGAGCGGCCGGAGAAACCGATGCCGCGATGAAGTCAGATGACGGCAAGGGAACGCTCTCCGCCGGCGAACAGCCTCAGAACAGGGCGGCCCAAACCGACGATTTGCTCTTCCCCACAGAGGATGAGCTAAGTGCGATCAAAGCAGGTAGCAAGATCCCCGAGAAAGCAGCCCAGCTGGGAGGAGCGGCTGGAAAAAAAGATACTGCTAAGCCCAAGTCCAATGGCGCCATGTCTGCAGATGTCGCCGCCGAGGCGGACGCAAATGCGCCTGCCGACGCCCCGGCAGCCTCCGATGCCGCTGCGGCTGAGCCGCAATTAAGGGCTGCGCCCGTGATCAGCATCGAAAGCGACGTGGACCCGGAGAGCTGGGCTGAATATGGCGGCTGGTACCGGCAGGACTACGCGATTTTCTACCGTCCCACAGGCCATAAGGACAAATTCATCTACTCTTGGCTGCTCCTGACCGGTCCCCAGGCGCCGAAAGGCGCTACCAGCCCGGCGGCGGCGATCTTCGAGACTTTCACAGCTAAGGACGCTCAGGGGTCATGCACGAAATGCCACAGCGTTGACGATATCCAGGCCAAAGGGCGGCTCGCAAATTTCTCCCCGCCTTCGGCAAAAAGCAAAGAGGGACGCTTCACAGATTTCATCCATGAGCCGCACTTCGGCATCATGGAGAATCGCGGGTGTCTGACCTGCCATGAGCTCGCAAAGGGGCGCCCGTACCTTAAGAGCTACGAGCAGGGCAATCCGCAAAATTTCGTGTCCAATTTCGGCGCGGTGAAAAAGGATCTGTGCCAAGCCTGTCACACCAGCACAATGGCGCGACAAGACTGCCTGTTGTGCCACAAGTATCATGTGAACGGCGTGTTCACGCCGATCATAAACACGAAAATCCCAACTCAATAGCGTTTGATGGCAAGCACGCGCATGGCGTTGTTCCGCTGAAGGCAATGGTCATTGCCGAGGGCTAGCTGTTCGGCGTGCTTGGAAATCCGCTTGTGGCCCTAGGCCGACATACGTGCTCGTTGGAAGCGCGTCCGCTATCGAGGGTGAAGCTGCCACTCATGCCTCAGCTCGAGGTATCGCCGAGTCCGCGTGTCGGTGACAGAAAAGGGCCCCGCCGGGGATGAGCGGGGCCAAGTCGCCTAGTCGCCGCGGAGGTGACGGGACCGGCGGCTAGGTGAATGTTGCGGTGGTCTCTCCTCAGTGTGCGGCAACCGCGTTTAGCGACTTGACGATCATCGCCAGCGCTTGGGCCTGGCAGGTAAACTCAATCCGGTTGCCTTCCGCCAGCTGATAGGTCAGCGACTGGCCGGGCTCGATCCCCGCCTCGCGGCGGACGGGAGCGAAGTTGGTGTCGTCTGCGGACGTCACGGCAAGCTCGCACGTGCCGTCGCCGTTGAGGAAATAAGCGACGGCATGCTTCGTGCCGACGTGGAAGCTGATGCCCTGCACGGGCTTTATCGTCTGCTCGTTAGCGTGAGCGGTTCCGATGAGGCCAAAGGAAAGGGTCGCGGCGACGAGAATGTTCTTGATCGTGGTCATGGCTAGGCTCCGTTGTTGGGTGCCGGAACGTCCGGCGTTGATCTGATGTTGGGATCTTGGAGCCTCGCCGGATTTGGCGCTGTGAGTATTGCCACACCGCGAAGATTTCTTGGTGCGGCCGGCAAAGGGCCTTTCGCGGACGTGCTTTATCGGGGTCCGCTATCGAGACCTGAGCGGTTTGTTCGCCTGATCACGTCAGGGCCAACAGCGCACCTGGGCTGAACACCACCGCGAGCTTTAGCCGCTGGTAATACTGCCGTGGGCAATCTGGCCTCGGAGTGCGCCATGAAGGCTCGAAAGCTTATCGAAGAGAACGGCTCGTTCGGCCCCGACGAGCTGACTGTCCTGTGCGATGCCCTCGAGGAGGCATGGTCATTCATCGAGGGTTATTTCGACGGCGAGCAAGTGAGAGACAACGCGCGCACGAAGCTTGCGGGCGTCATCGTGATGCTGGCCCGTAGCGGCACGTTGGAGCGCGAGCAACTAAGGAATGACGCCATTCAGACGACTGATGTTGATCGTTCCCAGAGGCGACAAACTGACAGTTGAGGCCAAGGTTGCCCCGCGGGACATCGATCAGCTGCGATTGGGACAGACCGCCATGCTGCGCTTTTCGGCTTTCAATTTGAGAACGACACCGGAGATTGACGGAACGGTCAGCCGCATATCCGCTGACATTACGACGGACGAGCGA
>Ga0307442_1001402_pt1 | contig 11965 bp, 10 predicted proteins | sample SalMarWE160430MG_FD_202143 | JGI IMG/M metagenome (GOLD analysis project Ga0307442, IMG submission 202143) | Salt marsh sediment microbial communities from the Plum Island Ecosystem LTER, Massachusetts, United States - WE1604-30 | ecosystem: Environmental > Aquatic > Marine > Intertidal zone >... | reverse complement strand
GGCGGAAATACGCGCTTTCCGAGCAGGAACGAGGCTTGCACCGGTCGCGCCCTCTCTCCGTGGGGGTGCTGCCGGAGAACGCGGGAACGAGGGGCGATGGACGGTTTCGTGGCCACATACGTGAACCGGCTCGACCAGAAGGGTCGGGTCTCGGTTCCGGCCCCCTACCGCGCCGTCCTGGTCCGCGAAGGGGAGGAGGGTCTCTACTGCTATCCGGCGCTCGATCGCCCGGCCATCGACGGTGGCGGAGCCAAGCTGAAGCAGGCGATCTCCGACCGGCTCTCCGTCTTCGAGACCTTCTCGGAGGACCACGAGAGCCTCGCGACGGCATTCTACGGCGAGAGCCGCGTGCTCAAGATCGATTCCGATGGCCGCGTCGTGCTCCCGGAGGAGTTCCGCGCCTATGCCGGGATCGCCGAGACGGCCGTCTTCGTCGGCCAGGGCTACAAGTTTCAGATCTGGGAACCGGAGCGCTTTGCCGTGCGCCAGCGCGAGACGCGCGCGCACCTTCGCTCCGTCACACAGGGGCTCGGGAAGGCCAATTCCCCAGCTTCGGGCAGGGGAGACTCGGAATGATGGCGGGCAGCAGCAACGAGGCTGCTGGCGGACTGGCTCGCCATGTTCCCGTCCTCCTGCCCGAGATGCTTCAGTATCTGAGCGTCGTGGAAGACGGCCGCTACGTCGACGGCACCTTCGGCGCCGGCGGCTATGCGCGCGCGATCGTCGCCCGCGGCGGCAAGGTACTCGCGCTCGACCGCGACCGCGCCGCCATCGAAGCCGGCGCCACCATGGCGGCGGCGTCCGGCGGCCGCCTGGTCCTCGTCGAAGGACGCTTCTCCGATCTCGACGCGCATGTGCGCGCCGCCGGCTTCTATCCTGTCGACGGCATTGTTCTCGACGTCGGCGTCTCGTCGATGCAGCTCGACGATCCGGCGCGCGGCTTTTCTTTCCGGTCCGATGGGCCGCTCGACATGCGCATGGCACCCGGCGGCGCCGATGCGGCGATGGTGGTGAACAACGCCAGCCCGAAAGAGCTTGCCGCGATCATCCGCGTCTACGGCGAGGAGCGGAAGGCGGGCCGCATCGCCCGTGCCATCGAGAAGGCGCGGCAGGACGCGCCGATCACGCGCACGGTACGCCTCGCCGAAATCGTCGCGGCGGCCGCCGGACCGGCCGGCGCCTCGCGTATTCACCCGGCGACCCGCACCTTCCAGGCGCTTCGCATCTTCATCAACCGCGAGCTCGAGGAGCTGGCGCAGGCGCTCGCAGCGGCCGAGGCGGTGCTTGCCGAAGGCGGGCGTCTCGTCGTCGTCGCCTTCCATTCGCTCGAGGACCGCATCGTGAAGCGCTTCCTTCAGGAGCGCGCGACGGAAGCGCGCGGCTCGCGCCATCTCCCGCTCGCAAAGGCAGCGCCGCCGACCTTCAAGCTCCTGACGCGCGGGGCGGTCGAGCCATCCGAAGCGGAGATTGGGACGAACCCCCGCGCGCGCTCGGCGCGGCTTCGCGCCGCCGTTCGCACCGGCGCACCTGCCCGCGCGCTCGACTTCAACGCGGTTGGTGTCCCAAGCCTCGGCGGCGTCGCCGGTCCGGAGGCGTTCCAATGATCCGTTGGCTGCAGGTCGTCTCGGTCGTCGCCGCGGCAGGTTCGGCGGTCTTCGTGTTCCAAGTGAAATACCGCGCCGAAGCCGTCGCACAGCATGCCACGCAGCTGCAGCGTGAGCTTGACGAGGAAAAGGAGACGCAGTCGCTGCTCGAAGCGGAGTGGAGCCTGCTCATCCAGCCGGCGCGCGTGCAGGACCTGACCGAGCGTCACCACGACGTCCTGAAGCTCGAGCCGCTCGACCCGAGACAGATCACCAGGATCGAGAACCTGCCGATGCGCCCGACCGGCCCGGCGCCGGCCGACGAGGCGGCGCTTTCGGCGATTCTCGAAGCGCCGACGGAAGGGCTACAATGAGCGCGACTGCCGCCTCCGATTGGCGCCACCAGCGCGCCGCACCTGCCGCTGAGACCCGCGACCCGGAGCGCCGCGGGAAGCTCCGCGTTGTCCTCGCCATGCTCGGCTTCGGGCTTCTTTATTCGACGCTCGCCGCCCGCCTCGTGTTCCTCGGCGTCGGGGCGGACGGTGCGACGGACGACGGCCAGAGCTTCGCGCGCACCGCCTCGCAGGCGCGTCCCGACATCGTCGATCGCAACGGCGAGACGCTCGCCACCGACATCCGCACCGCCTCGCTCTTCGCCGAGCCGCGCTACGTCGTCGATCCGGACGAGGCGACGGAGCAGCTTGTCTCCGTCCTTCCCGATCTCGATCGCACCAGGCTCCGCCGCGAGCTCGCGAGCGACGCCAAGTTCGCCTATATCAAACGTGAGATCACGCCGCGCCAGCAGCAGGCGATCCACAAGCTCGGCATCCCCGGCATCGGCTTCAGGGTGGAGAACCGACGCTTCTATCCCGGCGGCCCCTCCGCGGCGCATGTCCTCGGCACGGTCGACATCGACAATCACGGCATCGCCGGTATGGAGAAGTATATCGACGAGTCGTTCCTGAACGACCTCCATGCTGCCGGCTTCGGCACCGGCAACAACCTTGAGGCCGTCAAGCTCTCGCTCGATCTTCGCGTCCAGCATGTCGTTCGCGACGAGCTGGTTCGCGCAGTGGGGCGCTACAGCGCCATCGCCGCGATCGCCATCGTGCTCGACGTGAACACCGGCGAAGTTCTCGGCATGAGCTCCATACCGGACTACGACGCCAACAACCGCGACGAGGCGCTCGACAAGGACAAGATGAACCGCGCCACCGTCGGCGTCTTCGAGATGGGCTCGACGTTCAAGGGCTTCACCGCCGCGATGGCGCTCGACTCGGGCGTCGTGAGGATCACCGATTCCTTCGATGCCACGCACGGCTTGAGGGTCGGCGGCTTCACCATTGACGACTTCCACGGCAAGCACCGCTGGCTGACGGTTCCGGAGATCTTCATCTACTCGTCGAACGTCGGCGCGGCGCGGATGGCGCTCGAAGTCGGCCTTGCCGGCCAGCACGATTACCTGAAACGCTTCGGGCTTCTCGACACTTTGCACACGGAATTGCCGGAAACCGGCTCGCCGATCGTCCCAAAAATGCCTTGGCCGAAGGTCACATGCGTAACCATGGCTTTCGGACACGGCATCTCCGTCACCCCGATGCAGACGGCGGCCGCCGGCGCGGCGCTGATCAACGGCGGCTTTCTGATAACGCCGACCTTCCTGCCACGCACGCCCGAAGAGGCATCGCGCGTCGCCAAGCCGATCCTGCAATCCGAGACGAGCACCCTTATGCGGCGGCTCTTCCGGCTGAACGTGCTGAAGGGTTCGGGCAGGCGGGCGGACGTGCCGGGCTACAGCGTCGGCGGCAAGACCGGCACCGCCGAGAAGGTCGTGAACGGCCGCTACACGTCCGACAAACGGCGGAACGCCTTTCTCGCCGCATTTCCGATGGACAAGCCGAAATATCTCGTCCTCGTCGTGGTCGACGAGCCGAAGCCGGAGAGGCCCGGCATCGGCGCCACCGCAGGATTGAACGCGGCGCCGACCGTCGGCAACATCATCCGCCGTATCGCGCCGATGCTCGGCGTTGAGCCCAAACCGGTCGATCCGGAGGACGAGCCCGCGATGGCGCTAGCCTCCGTCGAGTGAGGAGACCGCTTTGAGGGAGGAAAGACGCTACGGCCCTCGGCGGCTGGCGTCGCTCCTTCCGGATGACGCCAACCTCCCCGAGTCGGAAGGCAATGTCTGGATCCAGGGTCTGACGGCGGACAGCCGGTCGGTCGGGCCGGGCGTGCTTTTCGCGGCGCTCCCCGGCACGAAGTCGGACGGCGCGAAGTTCGTCCCCGATGCGCTCGAGGCGGGCGCCGCCGCGATCCTGATCGGCCGTCAGCCGCTCGAAGGCGATTACGCGGTGCCGATCGTCCGGGTCGACGACCCTCGCCACACATTGGCGCTGATGGCGGCACGCTACTTCGCGCGCCAGCCGCGGACGGCGGCCGCCGTCACCGGCACTAACGGAAAGACCTCGGTCACCGTGTTCCTGCGTCAGATCTGGGAGAAGGCTGGCTACAAGGCGGCGAGCCTCGGCACGATCGGCCTCGTCGCGCCCGATCATCTGGTCGCCGGCAACCTGACCACGCCCGATCCGATCAAGCTCCACGAGATTCTCGCCGACCTGGCAGCCGAGGAGGTGACGCATCTCGCTCTGGAGGCGTCGAGCCACGGGCTTGAGCAGCGCCGACTCGACGGCGTCAGGCTCGCTGCCGCCGCCTTCACCAACCTCTCGCGCGACCACCTCGACTACCATCCGTCGCTCGAAGCCTATCGCGCCGCCAAGCTCAGGCTCTTCGACACGCTTCTGCAGAAAGGCGCCACCGCTGTCGCCGACGCCGACCAGCCGGACGCGGCGCGCATTCAAAGGATCGCCAAGGAACGCGAGCTCGAATATCTGAGCGTCGGCAGGAGGGGCGAGGTGCTGCGGCTCGTCTCGTCGACGCGCATGCCGGACGGATCGCGTCTTTTGGTCGAGGCATTTGGCGAGAAGCATTACGTGCCGCTGCCGCTCGTGGGTCAGTTCCAGATATCGAACGCGCTCGTCGCCGCGGGGCTTGCGATTGCCACCGGCGCGGAAGCGGGGAAGGCGCTGGCGAGCCTGGCCGAGCTCGAGGGCGCGAGCGGCCGGCTCGAATGCGTCGGCGTGCATCCGTCCGGCGCGCAGGTCTTCGTCGATTATGCGCATACGCCGGACGCGCTCGCCAACGCCTTGAACGCGCTTCGCCCGCACGCGAAGCATCGGCTCGTCGTGGTCTTCGGCGCCGGCGGAGACCGAGATCCTGGCAAGCGCCCGCTGATGGGCGAAGCCGCCGCCGCCGTCGCCGACCGCGTAATCGTCACCGACGACAATCCTCGCACCGAGGAACCCGCGGCAATCCGCGAGGCCGTGATCGGCGGCGCGCCGCAGGCCGACGAGATCGGCGATCGCGCCGCTGCGATCCGCACTGCGGTCGCGGAGCTTGGCGAGGGGGACATCCTCCTGATCGCCGGGAAGGGACACGAGACCGGGCAGACGGTTGGCGACAAGGTGCTTCCCTTTTCCGATCAGGAAGAGGCTCGCCAAGCTCTCCGCTCCGTCGGGAGCAGCCTGTGAGCGCGCTCTGGACGACCGCTGATTTCGTCGCCGCCTCCGGCGGAAGGCTCGTCGGCGAGGCGCCGCCGGAGATATCCGGCGTGTCGATCGATACCCGCACCATCGGTCCCGGCGAGGCTTTCGTCGCCATCAGGGGCGAGAACCGTGACGGGCACCTCTTCGTCGAGGCCGCACTCAAGGCCGGCGCGGCACTTGCGGTCGTGGAGGAGGAGCGGGCGCCCGAAGGCGTCGGTCCGCTCCTCGTCGTTTCCGACGATCCGCTCGCCGCGCTCGGGCGCATCGGCGCCGCCGCGCGCGCGCGCATGGAAGGCCCCGTCGTCGCGGTGACCGGCTCGGTCGGCAAGACCGGCACCACGGAGATGCTCAGGATAGCGCTCTCCGCGCTCGGGGCCACGCATTCGCCGGTCGGCTCCTTCAACAATCAGTGGGGCGTTCCGCTGACGCTTGCGCGCATGCCAGCGTCGACGCGCTACGGCATCTTCGAGATCGGCATGAACCACGCCGGCGAAATCCGCCCGCTGACGAAGATGGTCAGGCCCAACATCGCGGTCATCACGACCGTCGGCCCGGTGCATCTCGAATATTTCGACGCCGAGGCTGAGATCGCCGAGGCGAAGGCGGAGATATTCGAGGGCCTGGAGTCCAACGGTACCGCGGTCCTGAATCGCGACAACCAGTGGTTCGACCTTTTGGCAGAACGGGCGCGAGCCCGCGGCGCGCGCATCTTGTCTTTCGGCGAATATCCGTCCGCGGACGTGCGGCTCGCCCGCGTCGCGCTCCACGAGGACGGCTCGAGTGTCAGCGCCGAGATCGACGGATTGCACCTCGCCTACCGTCTCGGTGCTCCCGGCCGGCATCTCGTGCAGAACTCCCTTGCAGCGCTCGGCGTCTGCCACGCGATCGGCGTCGACATGGCGCGGGCGCTCTTGGCGCTTGGCCAGTTCCACGCGCCGAAGGGACGTGGCCAGCGGCTCCGCCTCACTCATCCCTCCGGCCCCTTCACGCTTCTCGACGAGAGCTACAACGCCAATCCGACCTCGATGCGCGCCGCGCTGGCGTTGCTCGGGCAGACCAGGCCCGAAGGCCGGGGGCGGCGGATCGCCGTCCTCGGCGATATGCTGGAGCTCGGTCGCGAGGCCCCGACGCTCCACCGCGGGCTCGCAACGGACGTCGCTAAGTCGAGTGCTGACCTCGTTTTTCTCGCCGGACCGCTGATGGCCGAGCTTTGGCGGGACTTGCCCGATCAGCGGCGGGGGGCCTATTCGGAGAAGGCTGCGCGGCTTGAACCGATTCTCTTGGAGACCATCGGGCCTGGCGACGTGGTCATGATGAAGGCCTCGCTCGGCACCCGGCTCGGTCCGGTCGTTGAGGCGGTCAAACGCTATTTTGCGGGGGAAGCGGAATGACGCGACGTTTGGGCGGGTGCGTCACATGCTGACCTATCTTGGCCAATTCGGCGGCGAGATTCCGGTCTTCAACGTCTTCCGCTACATCACGTTCAGGACCGGCGCCGCGACGATGACGGCGCTGCTCTTCGTCTTCCTTTTCGGCCCCGGCATCATCCAGGCGCTGAAGCTCAGGCAAGGCCGCGGCCAGCCGATCCGCGCCGACGGTCCGCAGACGCACCTTGCCAAGGCCGGCACGCCGACCATGGGCGGTCTGATGATCATGTCGGGCGTGCTCGTCTCGACGCTGCTCTGGGCATCGCTCTCCAACGTCTATGTCTGGGCGGTGCTCCTCGTCACCGCTGGCTTCGGACTGATCGGCTTCTATGACGACTATCTGAAGATCACGAAGGCGGCGACGAGGCACGGCTTCTCCGCCGGCATGCGGTTCGGCCTCGAGGCGCTGATCGCCATCGCGGCCGTCCTCATCATGATCGTGTTCGGAGACCAGAAGCTGCACACCTCGATAGCGTTCCCGTTCTTCAAGGATTGGGCGATCAACCTCGGCTACTTTTACGTCATTTTCGGCGCCTTCGTGATCGTCGGCGCGGGCAACGCGGTGAACCTGACCGACGGCCTCGACGGGCTGGCGATCGTGCCGGTCATCATCGCCGGCGCGAGCTTCGGGCTGATCGCCTATCTCGCCGGCCGCGTCGACTTCGCCGAATACCTGCAGATCAATCACGTGCCGGGCACGGGTGAGCTCTCCGTGCTCGTCGGCGCGATGATGGGAGCGGGGCTCGGCTTCTTGTGGTTCAATGCGCCGCCCGCCGCGATCTTCATGGGCGACACCGGCTCGCTTTCGCTCGGCGGCATGCTCGGCGCCATCGCCGTCGCCACCAAGCACGAGATCGTGCTCGCCATCATCGGCGGCATCTTCGTTATGGAGGCGCTCTCCGTCATCATCCAGGTGGCGTCGTTCAAGATGACCGGCCGGCGCGTCTTCCGCATGGCCCCCATCCACCATCACTTCGAGCAGCTCGGCTGGACCGAGCCGCAGGTGGTGATCCGCTTCTGGATCGTCGCCGTCGTGCTGGCGCTGATCGGCCTCTCCACGCTGAAGCTGAGGTAGAGGCGCAGTGGTCCCGCTCACGCACCTTGACGGTCGATTGATCGGCGTCTTCGGATTGGCGCGGAGCGGTGTTGCGACGGTGCGAGCCGCACTCGCCGGCGGCGCCGGCGTGGTCGTCTGGGACGACAAGGCCGAAGCGCGGGAGGAAGGCGAGGCGCTTGGAGCCGCCGCGGTGCTGCCGGAGGAATGGCCGTGGGAGCAGCTGGAGTGCCTCGTGCTCGCCCCCGGCGTTCCCTTCACGCATCCAGCACCCCATCCGATCGTGGAGATGGCGCGCGCGGCGGAGGTCGAGGTCATCTGCGATGCCGAGCTGCTTTGGCGCGAAGCCGCGGGCATCGCCCGCTTCGCCGCGATTACCGGTACGAACGGCAAGTCGACGACGACGGCGCTTCTCGGCCATGTGCTTGGCGTCGCCGGCCCCGTTTCCGTCGGCGGCAATATCGGGCGTGCGGCGCTCGATCTCGAGCCGCCCAGCGAGAAGCGCATCTACGTGCTGGAGATGTCGTCCTACCAGCTCGACCTGACGCGCGACTTCCGCCCCAACGTCGCCGTCTGGCTGAACCTGACGCCGGACCACCTGCAAAGACACGGCGATCTCAGCGGCTATGCCAAGGCCAAGGCGCACATCTTTCTCAACATGGGGCCGGAGGACACGGCTGTCGTCGGCATCGACGAGCAGGCGATGACGGTGATCGCCGCGGCGCTGAAAAGCCCCGGTCGCCCCGAGCTCGTCACCGTTTCCGTCGCCAAGAACAAGGGCGCGACGCTCTATGTCGACGCCGAGGGCGTGCTGCACGAGGAAGGGCGGAGCGAGAGGGACAGCGTCTCCTTCGCCAACCTCCCGACGCTTCGCGGCCAGCACAATTGGCAGAACGCGGCAGCGGCCTGGGGCGCCGCCAGGGCGCTCGGGCTCTATGGCGGCATCATCCTCTCCGCGATGCAGAGCTTTCCCGGTCTCGCGCACCGCATGGAGATGATCGGGAGGCGCGGCCACGTTCTCTTCGTCAACGATTCCAAGGCCACCAACGCCGATGCCGGGGCGCGCGCGCTCGTCACCTTCGATCCGATCTATTGGATCGCCGGCGGGCAGTCGAAGGAAGGCGGGATCGCCAGCCTGACCGAGCACTTCCCGCGCGTCGCCAAGGCCTATCTGATCGGTGCCGCCGCCGACGAGTTCTCCGCCGTGCTCGCCGGCAAGGTGCCGCACGTGATCGCCGGCGACCTTGAGACCGCCGTTGCCATGGCGGCGGCGGACGCGGCGCTCGACGATCGCCCCGAGCCGACCGTGCTTCTTTCGCCCGCCTGCGCCTCCTTCGACCAGTTCGCCGATTTCGAGGATCGCGGCGAGGCTTTCCGCCGCGCCGTCATGGCGCTCGACGCAACCCCGCTGGAGGCTGTCGCATGATCAGCCGCGCCCATCGCTCGCCCCTTTCCGATTGGTGGTGGACGGTCGACCGACCGATGCTCTCGCTCGTCCTCGTACTTCTCTTATGCGGTTTCGTGCTCTCCTTCGCGGCGAGCCCGCCGGTGGCCGAGCGCCTCGGGCTCGACAGCCTTCATTTCGTCATCCGTCACGCCTTCTACGCGCCGCTTTCCGCCGCCCTGATGATCGGGCTCTCGTTCTTGAATCCGCGCCAGGTGCGTCGCGTCGCGCTGACGCTCCTCATCGTCTGTCTCGTGATGATGGTTGCGGTGCTTTTCGTCGGCGAGGAGATCAAGGGCTCGCGGCGCTGGCTCTTCCTGGCGGGCATGTCGATTCAACCCTCCGAGCTGATGAAGCCCGCCTTTATCGTCATCACCGCATGGCTTTTCGCCGAAGGGAGCAATCGGCCGGACGTGCCGGGCAAGCTCCTCGCCGTCGGACTTCTCGTGATCACCGGTGCGCTCCTCGTCGCCGAGCCCGACCTCGGCCAGACCGTGCTCTTCGTCGTCGTGTGGGGGGCGCTTTTCTTCCTCGCCGGCGCCAACACGATGATCTTCGGCGGTCTCGCCGCACTCGGCGCAGTCGGGCTGCTTGGCGCCTATTACGCGTTTCCCCACGTCGCCGCCCGCGTCAACCGCTTCCTCGATCCCACAAGTGGCGACAACTTCCAGATCGCGACGGCGATGCAGTCCTTCCAGCGTGGTGGCTGGTCCGGCACCGGGCCGGGGGAGGGGATCATGAAGCGGGTCCTGCCGGATTCGCACACCGATTTCGTCTTCGCCGTCGTCGGCGAGGAGTTCGGAATCGTGCTGTGCCTTCTGATCGTCGCGCTCTTCTCCATCCTCGTGACCCGCGGTCTCTACCAGGCGCTGAAGCGCCACAGCGCCTTCGAGCGCATGGCCGTCGCCGGCCTGACCACGCAGATCGGCATTCAGGCCTTCATCAACATGGGCGTGAACCTGCATCTTCTTCCTGCCAAGGGGATGACGCTGCCGTTCATCTCCTACGGCGGCTCGGCGCTTCTTTCTTCGGCGATGACGATGGGCTTCCTGCTCGCTCTGTCGCGCCGCTTCGCCGACGCTCGCGTCACCGTCGTGCCCCGCTCAACACTCGCGGCCGAGGCCTGATAAATTGGCAAGGCGTGTGCTTCTGGCCGCCGGCGGTACCGGCGGCCATCTTTTCCCGGCGCTTGCGTTACGCGAAGTGCTGATTCGGCGTGCTTGGACGGTGAACTTCGCCACCGATCCGCGTGTCGGCGAGATGATCACCGGCGTGCCGTCGCAGGATGTCCACCGCATCCAATCCGCGACCCTCGGCCGAGGCCTCTTCGGCAGGCTGGGAGCGATCGCGACCCTCGGCGGAGGTGTGCTCCAGGCACGACGGCTGATGAAGCGCTTCCGCCCTGCGGTGGTGGTCGGCTTCGGCGGCTATCCGACGGTCCCTCCCGCCGTCGCCGCGCGCATCGCCCATGTCCCGATGATCGCCCACGAGCAGAACGCCGTTGTCGGGCGCGCCAATCGGCTCGTCATCCGCTTTGGCGCCACGCTCGCCACCGGCTTCCGGGATCCAAAGGGCGCGGAACGGGCGCAGCGCAGCGTCTATGTCGGAAACCCCGTGCGCAAGGCCATCATCGAGGCTGTGCGGTTCTATGAGCCGCCGGCCGAGGACGAGCCCTTCCGCCTGCTTGTCTTTGGCGGCAGCCAGGGCGCGCACGCCTTCGCCGAACTCGTTCCGGGCGCTCTGGCCCTGATGCCGCCCGACATGCGGCTTCGCATCGCGGTGACGCAGCAGGCGCGGCCGGAGGACGTGGCGACGACGCATCAGGCTTATGTCGGCATGGGCGTGAAGGCGGACGTGGCGCCCTTCTTCGACGACATGGGCGAGCGGCTGGCGCAGGCGCACCTCGTGCTTTGCCGCGCCGGCGCCTCGACGGTGGCGGAACTCGCGGTCATCGGCAGGCCGGCGATTCTCGTTCCCTATCCGCACGCGCTCGACCACGATCAGGCCGAGAATGCGCGCGTGCTTGCCGAGGCTGGTGGCGCCTGGCTGATGCCGGAAAAAGAGCTGACCGTCTCGAGCCTCGCCCAGCGCATCGGCGGGCTTTGCGAAGCGCCGGAGGAACTGGTGGCCGCCGCGAAGGCCGCGCAGTCCGTGGGCCGTATCGACGCGGCGGAGCTTCTGGCCGACCTCGTGGAAGAGGTGTCCGGAGAAATCTCCGCCTGATTCCTTCCTCGCCGCCCGCCGAGCTGGGCTATAGGAGCGGCGCAAAGAGCCATCGCCCATGAGGAGCATCGCGATATGAGGTTGCCGCGCGACATCGGCCCGATCCATTTCGTCGGGATCGGCGGTATCGGGATGAGCGGCATCGCCGAGGTGCTCGCCAACCAGAACTATCGGGTGAAGGGCTCCGACGTCGCCGACAGCGCTAACGTCCAGCGCCTGCGCGACCGCGGCATCGAGGTGGCGATCGGACACGATGCGGCAAATCTGGGCGAGGCCGCTGTAGTGGTGGTCTCCTCGGCGATAAAGCGTGACAATCCGGAGCTCATCGCCGCGCGGGCGCGCGGACTTCCCGTCGTGCGCCGCGCCGAGATGCTCGCCGAGCTGATGCGGCCGAAATCGGCGATCGCGATCGGCGGCACGCACGGCAAGACGACGACGACTTCGCTCGTCGCGGCGCTGCTTGACGCCGGCGGGCTCGACCCGACCGTCATCAACGGCGGAATCATCAACACCTACGGCACCAATGCGCGCATGGGCGCGAGCGACTGGATGGTGGTGGAGTCCGACGAGTCCGACGGCACTTTCGTGAAGCTCCCGGCAGATATCGCGGTCGTCACCAATATCGATCCGGA
>Ga0307442_1001401_pt1 | contig 11966 bp, 8 predicted proteins | sample SalMarWE160430MG_FD_202143 | JGI IMG/M metagenome (GOLD analysis project Ga0307442, IMG submission 202143) | Salt marsh sediment microbial communities from the Plum Island Ecosystem LTER, Massachusetts, United States - WE1604-30 | ecosystem: Environmental > Aquatic > Marine > Intertidal zone >... | reverse complement strand
TCGCACGCCGATGTAGGTCCCCTCGTCGAACAGCCGCCCGGCTCGCACGTCGCCGCCGAAGCGGGCGGCCCCGAAGCCCGCCTCGATGCGGTAGCCTCCCGAGGCGTACCACGGCCCTCCGCGCCAGTCCCCCTCGACGAACGCGCGCCACCCGTCGTCGCGCAGGTTCGAGTCGTCCGGACCGGCGTTCGCCTCCTCGTAGGCGCGGTACGCCCCCCCGCCCTCGAGACGGAGCCCCAGATCGGGCTCGGCCCACGCGAGGCTCACGCGCCCCTCGTTGAACCCGACCGGGCTGAACGCGCCCCAGATCGTCCACAGCTCGAAGAAGGGCGAGTGGTGCCGGGCCTCCGCCGTGACCTCGAACCCGGCGGGGAGCGGGGTCGTGCCACGCAGGCGGACCTCGTTCCACTGCTCGTAGGTCCAGTCGTACTCCGCCGAGGCGTCCACGACGGTCTCGCCGAGGAAGGCGCGCGCATCGAGCGCGATGCGCTCGGAGTACAGCGCCAGCCGGTCGGTGCGGATCTGGCGCTGGTACGTCACCCGGCCGGACGCGATGCGTCCGACCCGGCCACCGGCCTCGGCTCCGACGATGAAGCCCCGATCATCGGGGGCCAGCGGGTCGGCGCGCGACACGAGGTCTCCCGAGCGGGGGACGTTGAGACCCCGCGGCAGGCTCCAGCCGCCGTACGCCTCGATCCACAGCGGGCTCCAGCCGCGCCACAGGAAGGAGGCGCCGTCGAAGTTGTAGAAGCCGAGCCCGTCCGTCCGGAATACGCGGCCGACGCGGGCGCGGTAGTCAGCGCGATCGTAGTCGATGTAGGCGCTCACGACCTCGAACTCCTGGCTCGCCAGCGGCCAGAACTCGTCGCTCCCGTAGCGCCCGCGCAGGTGCACGCGGCCCGACAGCCCCTGGACGCGGGTCCACCCCGTGAGCATCAGATCCTGCGTGGTGACGAACAGGGACTCGATGCCGTCGGCACGATACCAGCGGCAGTAGTCGCCCTGCGTGCACGTGAGGACGGTCCCGTCCGCCAGCCGGCGCCGCAGGCCGGTCCCCTCCACCTGGTCTTCCGGCAGGCTGTCGCGCACCAGCGGCCGTGCTTCGAGGTACGAGGTTCCGACCCGCACCTCGCCCCGGTATCCCTGCGCGGCGAGCGGCCATCGAGAGACGCCGAGTGCGAGGGCGAGGAGCGGGAGGAGGCGCGCCCATGCCCGCCGATCGGGGTGCGGTCGGCTCATCGTCTTCCCTCCGGGGGAGGCGCCGGCTCGCCGAGGATGTGGCAGCGGGCGCAGGGCTGTGGCGCCTCGTGGTCGCGCTGCCCCGGGTGACAGGCGAGGCACAGGTTCCGCTCGTCCGGGAGGGCGGCGAAGTCGATCCCGGGGGACTGGTGGCACCCGGCCTGCCCGCACCCCGTCAGGTCCAGATGGATCGATTCCGGGTGGGCGGTCACCGGCGGCTCCGCGTGACACGCGGTGCAGTTCCGTCCCGGTTGATGATGATCGGTGTGGCAGCTCGTGCAGCTCGCCTGGACGGAGGCGGCGCCACCGGTCGAGTGGCAGCGCCCGCAGCCCAGACGTACGTGGCGGCCGTGATCGAAGGTGATCGAGCGCGTGACGCTCGGCCCGACCGACAGATCGAAGGTGACCAGCGCCCGCACTGGCTGCGGCGCGATCTCCTCGACGGCGTGACACCGCTGGCACGCGTCGTAGCCCACGTTCCGGTGGTGGCATTCCGCGCACCAGGAGCGGTTGCTGGGCGAGGTCGCTCGCCCCGTGGAGTGGCACTCGGCGCACGGGTACGACGCGTGGAGCGCGTGCTGGAAGCGCCCCGACCCGGCGGCCTGCTGGGCCGAGACCGCCGGCGCGAGCGCCGCGAGGACCAGGAACGCCCCGGCGATCGGGCCCGCGTGCCGCCTCACGGCGGCACCTCCCCGCTACCGGTCGGCGCGGTCGCGGCCGGCGTCTCCGGGGTCTCCGAGGTCTCCCGCGCCGCCTCCGCGTATCCCAGATAGGTCATGAGGAGGATGAACCCGATCACCCCGACCCACACGTAGTTCAGGAGCCCGAACAGACGGGGCGACGGCTTCCCCTCCCTGCGCCGGTCGAGGAACGGGACGAGCACGAGGATGAGCGCCCCCAGCCCGAAGCCGAGGATGCCGACCACCTCCCCTTCGATCCCGAGGATGTGGGCGGGCAGGTACTTGAGCGTCTGAAACATGAACATGAAGTACCACTCGGGGCGGATCCCCGCCGGGGCCGGCGCGAACGGATCCGCCTTCTGGCCCAGCTCGGCGGGGAAGTAGGCCGCGAGCGCGGCCACAATGGCCAGCGCGGCCAGCCAGCCGACGAGGTCCCGGAGGAGGAAGTGCGGCAGGAACGGCAGGGAGCCTCGCTTCGTCCCGGCCTTCTCGACGCTCGGAGGCGTGCTCATGCCGAGCTTCTGGACGAGGTACAGGTGCACGACGAGGATCCCGACGATCAGCGTCGGGAGGACGGCGGCGTGGAAGGCGTAGAACCGCGTGAGCGTGGCCCCGCTGACGTCGTCCCCGCCCCTGAGCAGGCGGAGGAGCCCCTCGCCGATGAGCGGCACCGAGCCCACGATCTGCGTGCCCACGCGCGTGGCGAAGTAGGCGAGCTGGTTCCAGGGAAGCAGGTAGCCGGTGAAGCCGAACGCCAGGGTCACGATCAGCAGGCCGCCGCCGGAAAGCCACGTGATCTCGCGCGGGGGCCGGTACGCCCGCAGCATCAGCACGCTGAACAGGTGCAGGTAGAGCGCGAAGATCATCAGGTTGGCGGCCCAGTGGTGGATCGAGCGGATCAGCCACCCGAACTTCACCTGCGTCATGATGAACTGGATCGACTCGTACGCCTCCGAAGCGCTCGCCCGGTAGTAGAACAGGAGCAGGATGCCCGTCCCGACCTGGACGATGAACAGAAACAGCGTCATCCCGCCCAGGTAGTACCAGATCGTGTGACGGTGGACCGGCACTTCCTTCTTGCGCGCCAGACGCTCGAACCCCGCCAGCCCGAGCCGGCTGTCGAGCCATTCCCAGAGTCGGCCGCGACGGGGCTCGGCGGAGGCCATCAGGCTTCCTTGCTCACCACGATCTTGTCGCTCTGCTCGACGACGCTGTAGGTCGTGAGCGGCCGAGGGGGCGGACCCGCGATGTTGATCCCGTTCAGGTCGTAGTGGCCGTTGTGGCACGCGCACCAGATCTGGGTCAGGTCGTCGCGGTACTGCACGATGCAATCGAGGTGGGTGCAGATGGCGTCGAACGCCCGCAGCTCGCCCTGCGGCGTCCGGATGAGGATCCCCGGCCGCGATCCGAACCGGAACACCTGGCCGCTGTTGGGCGGGATGTCGCGCGGGTTGATCGACAGCGTCACCTGCGAGGCATTCGACTCCTCCACCTCGGGCGGCTCGAGGTACCTCGCGATCGGATACAGGATGGAGGCCGACAGCGCGCCGAACCCGGTCCCCAGCAGCCAGTTCAGGAACCTCCGCCGTACGGGCATCGTCCCGCGTCCCGTCTCTCCGCTGTCCTCGGTCATGGCGCTCCCAGGTCCCGGATCTTGATCAACAGCCCCCCGATCACGAGGAGGATCACGGCCGCCGAGACCGCGAGCCCCGTGCGACGGGTATGGAGCTCCGTGAACGCGTCCTCGCCCGCCTCGAAGCCGGCGGACGCGACCTCGAGCCCCTCGTCGATCTTCGCCCTGAGCGAGTCGATGCTGGCCGTGTGGAGCACGGCCCTGGCGCTCACGATCGCGTTCTGTGCCTTGGCGAGCTCGAACTGCGCCTGTTCGACCGGCATCCCGGCGCGCTCCGCTTCGCCGAGGATCGAGTCGCTCCGGGCACGTGCCCCGATGAGCGAGTCGACCAGCACGAGCGCCTGGCGCGCGACGCGGCCTCCCGCATCCGCGTCGGTGTGGCACCCGGCATCCACGCACGTGCTCCGATCACCCAGCCCGAGCAGCTCGTCGTTGGCGACCTGGATGGCGTGGTTCCCGTGGCAGGTGGCGCACCCCGGCCGCTCGAGACCCACGAACACGCTGTCGTGCGGGCTGGAGGCGAAGTACTGACCCACCTGGAAGTGGCACGAGCCGCACACACGGCCGACGGCTTCGAATCCGGGTGGAACGGCGCCGTGGTTCCCGTGGCAGTCGTTGCATACGGGCGCCGACAGGTCCCCCCTGTCGTTCATGGTCGCCCAGTGAATGCTGGTCTTGTACTCCTCCAGCTGGTCGGTGGGGATGCCGTACGGCGCCATGCGCTCCCTGTCGGCGTGGCACGAGCCGCACAGCTCGGGGATCTTGGGCGGGTAGATCGATGATGTGGTCTCGCTCGACGGCTGGATCGAGTGCGTGGTGTGACAGTCCACGCACACCGCGACGCGTGGGTCTCCTTCGAGCAGCCGCTGGCCGTGCACGGAGGTGAAGTAGGTCTCGACCTGATCGATGCGAATGTCGGGATCGTAGCCCCGCATGAACTCCTGGTTGGCGTGGCAGCGGCCGCACAGCTCCGGGATGCGCTCGCGGGGTGGACGGGCGAGCATGCTCGTGTGCGCCACGCCGGGATCGGTGGCCACCGCGTCCCCCCCGTGGCAGCCGGTGCAGGTGAGCCCGGCCTGCAGGTGGACGTCGGCCTGCCAGGCGATCGCCGGCCCCGACAGCGACGGGTCGGCCAGCGCGCGATGGCATCCGGCGCACTGCCCCCCGTTCGCCTGCGCGGACACGCTCGTCGGGCCAACCCAGCCGGCGAAGGCCAGAACCAGGAACGCGGGCCCGCGTCGCGAGGTCATTCCTGCTCGCGTCGCGCGCCGGGCGGCCCGGTGGGAACCAGGTGGCAGCTCGTGCACAGCTGGCCGGGCTCGTGGTTCGCCATCCCCTGGTGGCACGCCGTGCAAAACTGCCGCGTTCGCTCCATGCGAGTGAACCGGGGCTCCGTGTGGCACCCGGACCCCGTGCAGCCTTCCGTGTGGACCTCCGCGGTATGCGCGTCGGTGCGGTGCTCTTCGTGACAGGCGGCGCAGTCCGTGTCGCCGCTCTGCGGGTGATGGTCCTCGTGACAGTCCGAGCAGGTGGCCTGGACCCGCTGCCGGATCCCGCCGCCGTGGCAATCGACGCAGCGCAGGGCGTCATGGGCGCCGTGATCGAACGGTAGCGCGCGGACGCGCGGCGCGCTCCACACGCTCATGCGGAGCGTCAGCGTGACGTTCCGGACGCGCCCCAGCTCGCGCGCCGAGTGGCACCCCCCACACCCCTGCACCGCGGCCGTGCTGGTCGCGTGGTGGCATTCGAAGCAGTCACTCTGCGTCCGGACGGTGACCTCGCCGTGTCGGCTCCGGTTCGAATGGCAGGCGGTGCACTCGACGTTCGCGTGCTGCCGGTGGGAGAAGGACTGCTGTTGCGCCACGAGGCCGGGGGGCGGGGGACGTACGGACGGCGACCCAGAACCCGCGGCGGCCCCGTGGTGGGCCCCGGATTCGTCGGGCCTCCCGAGCGCACCGTGGGACCCCGCGCCATCGGTGCCCGAGGTCGACGAGCGCAGGTCCCGCGGCGGGGCGAGCCCACCCGCCGCCGCGAGGTGGAGGGCCGTGGGCCCCGTGGGCGCTCCCGCCCCGGCGAGGTGAGCGGCCGCCGGCCGCACGCGCCCTTCTGCGGCGGCCGGCGCGCCGCTTCTTCGCGCGCCCGTCGCGGCGGCGAGCACATCGGCATGGCACGATGCGCAGTCGTTCCCATCGCGCACCCAAACGTGCGGCTTGTGACACTCCGTACAGTCCTGCGTCACCTCGTCGGGGAGACCGATGTGGAACGTGCTCAGCGTGTCCGGGCGGGCGTGACAACCGGCGTCCGTGCACGCGCGCAGCGCGAGCTCGGGCCGGTCCTGCACGTGCGGGTTGTGACACGCCCCGCAGCGACCCTCGTGTGGGTCGCGGAGGGGATCGTACCCGGCGAACAGCTCCTCCATCTCATGGCAGGAGGTGCACTGGGCCAGGCCGGGGGTCAGGAGCGCCGTGGCCGAGTCCACGGGCGTCGCCACCTCGCGCGGAGCGGTGAAGTCGTGGCACGCCACGCAGTGCAGGCCCTCCGCCCCCGTCATGTCGCCCAGCACGATCTGCGTCCGATCGGGCGCGTGGCAGCCGGCCTGGCCGCACGTCTGATCGGCGGGCCGGAACTGGTGCACCTCCTGGCCGTGGCAGGTGACGCACTGGATGTTGGCGAGCGCGGACGAATCGGACTCGAGGTGCGCGAGGTGCCCCTGGGTCGCCGCGATCTGCGGCCAGTTCTCCGCGGGATCGTCGTTGATGTGACACTGGGCGCACACCTCGCTCGGCACCGGGGCGTGCTCGCCGATCTCCGCCGGCCGGTCCTTGACCCACAGGTGGAGCTGACGGGCGCTCGCGAAGATCGACTGCCGGTGGCAGTCGTGGCAGCTGAGCTCGGCGTGCCCGCTCTGCGTGAAGCGCAGATACGCCGGTCCCATCACGTGGCAGCCCGTGCAGAAGTCGTTGTCGTGCTGCATGTAGTTCCAGCTCACCGTGCCCCCGGTGACGGCGAGCACGAGCACGACGGCCGCCAACGACGCGAGCCCGATCTGCACACCCCTGGATCGGGTCCGGAGCCAGGCGAGCAGAGCGACCCGCTTCCGGATGATCCAGATGAGGAGACCGAGGGCGACGAGGGCAGCCACGATGCCACCCGCCATCTGGACTCCCTGCGGGACGCTGAAGAATATCCGCAGGAACGGGGCGACGCCGCCCGGAAGGTCGACGTCGGGTAGCTGCTGCGGTATCTCCTGCACTGCGCGGAGCGAGGTCACCGTCGAGCTACACCTCTACACTACACCGTGGGAGTCGGGTGGCCGAACGGCGGCCAAGATAATGAAGGCCTGGGGGCCCGAGAAGGCCGGGCGAGTCCCTCCGCCCGGCCCTCGTCGCGCCAGCCAGCGACGATCAGTGGATCGCCGAGGCCTTGATCTCGCTCAACCGCCGCTGGAGCTCGACGGGTGAGATGCTGGGGGCCACCCCGTACTCGTCCTCGACGGCCTGGCTGCTGGCGAGCAGCAACGCCTCGACGAGGAACGGATTGTGGACCGTGGAGCCCAGGACCGTGTTGGTCCCGAAGTCCTGATTTCCGAACTCGGCCAGCTCCAGGTTGAAGAAGGCGCCTTCCGCCACCGTGAACACCGGATTGGCGCCATCGATCGGCCCGCCGGCGCCATCCAGGTTCGGATCGACCTTCAGGAGCTGGGCGCGCAGGTCGTCGACCGCCTTCTGGATGCGGGTGGACGCGGCCGTGATGGCCGAGAACGCCGCCTGCTCGGATCCGTGGCAACCGGCCCCCGTGCAGGACACGAACGAGCGGGCCGCGGTGCTGATCTCGCAGCCGTTCTCGAATGGTAGCGGGACGCCCTGCGCGTCCAGACAGGGGATGGGCCGGAACAGGTGGCCCTTGACCGAGAACACGAACGCACCGGTCTCCTCATCGGTCACATCGAAGGACGGCAGGTGACAGGTCGCGCACAGCTTCGGGTTGGCCGCGCTCCCGTGCGTCCCCGCGATCTCGCCCTGGTCGATGTTCGAATTGGGCGGGAACCAGCCGGCGTCCCCGACGAGGAGCGCGGCCTCGGGCGAATGGGGCGACAGCCCGTGCGAGGAGTTCGGGTCGGGAACCGTGCGGCGGTTGTGACACCGGGCGCACAGGTGCTCCTCGATCGAGGTCGTGTTGACCGGGAAGCGCAGCTGGTGCTCGTTGGGCGAGCCGTGCGGGTCGTGGCACACGGCGCACACGACGGGGAGCGCCGGACCATCCTTGTCGAGATAGTCGGCGGTCTCGCCCCACGCCTCGAGCGTCGACTGCGCGCGATGGCAGGCGCCACACGCCTGGTTGTCCGCCGCCGCCGCCACCACCTGGGCGTGCGGCGACTGGGCCCACTCGTCCACGAAGCCGTGGTGCGTGCCCGAGTGACACTCGCCACACCCGGCGTCCAGATCCGTCCCCACGCCGAGCTGGGCCAGCGGTTGCGAGGCGTCGGGGTTGGACACGTGCGTCTGCCCCGGGCCGTGGCAGCTCTCGCACTGGACGTCGAAGAACCGCATGTCCCCGGTGGCCTCCCAGCCGACGCTGCCGCTCGACAGGTTCCCCCGCTGGCTCACGGTGTGACAGCCCTCGCAGGTTTCGCGGGAGTGGCCACTCGCCTCGAGGGTCTCCCAGGCATCGGCGTGGTGCGTCGTCTCCCACGAGGCCTGCTGGCCGACGTGGCAGTTGCCGCACACCGGCAGCTTGGCGAGCCGCGCGTCCTCGGTCCCGTACCCCAGGAAGCCGCCCGCCGCCCCCGGCGGATCGTCGAAAAACGGCCGCTCGACGAACACCGTCTTGGTGTCGGTGCACCCCACGAGCAGCAGTACGGCCCCCGCGATCCAACACCACGAACGTCGCCACCCGACAGTTGACCGCATCGACGCCTCCCTCACAAAAACCGATCGGGTCGTATTGTCCCGGCCGATCGGGGTTTTTTGGGACATCTTGAGACGACTCGACCTTCAGGACACCATTCGCGAGGCAACGCAACTCTTGTTTCTGCTTGCATTTAGGCCCTCAGGCAATCGAGGGCAAGCTGCGTGCGACGGCCCCCAAAACGTGCGGAATGCGTGCCCGAAGAGCAAGTCGGGAGCGAATATCGGCGGGTTCCGTCGGCGACCGATGCGCGGCGGATGAAGGAACGGCCGGCGCGGCGGTCGAGATCCCGGTTCCGTGAGCTGCGAGCCACCCGTTCCCCGGAGGCGCACATGTACTTCCCCTCCTCTCACCCGTGGTCGAGCGAGGAGACCCTGGGCGAGCATCTCGAACGCCGGGGCGTGTCGCGGCGGGACTTCCTCACGTACTGCGGCGAGCTGGGGGCAATGCTCGGTCTCGGCAGCATGCTCACCCCGAGGATTGCCGAGGCCCTGTCGCAGCAGCGCCGTCCGAGCGTGATCTGGATCCAGCTCCAGGAGTGCACCGGGTGCGTCGAGAGCGTGCTCCGCACCGCCGAGCCGACCATCGGCGATCTGTTGCTCGACCTGGTGTCGCTCGACTACAGCCACACGCTGATGGCGTGCGCCGGCGACGCGGCCGAGGCCGCCTATCGGTCGGCACGCGAGGAGAACTTCGGGAACTACCTGCTGGTGGTGACCGGCTCCGTCCCGCTCGCCGAAGACGGCATCTACACGATGATCGGTGGCCGGACCGCCCACGAGATCCTCGAGGAGGCCGCCGAGGGAGCCGCCGCGGTGATCGCGGTGGGTGCCTGCGCGCACTTCGGGAGCGTGCAGGCCGCCCGCCCCAACCCGACGGGGGCGGTGGGGGTCGATCAGATCGTGCGCGACAAGCCCGTGGTGAACATCGCCGGCTGCCCGCCGATCGCCGACACGGTGACCGCGACGCTGGCCCACTACCTCACCTTCCAGCGCATTCCCGATCTCGACTACGACGGGCGACCGCTGTTCGCGTACGGGAAGCGCATCCACGATCAGTGCCCGCGCCGGGCGCACTTCGACGCCGGGCAGTTCGTGTCCGAGTTCGACGACGACGCCGCCCGACGGGGCTGGTGCCTGTACGAGGTCGGCTGCAAGGGCCCGGCCGCCTTCTCGCCCTGCCCCATCTTCATGTGGAACTCGCGCACGGACTGGCCCATCGGGGCGGGACACCCGTGTCTCGGGTGCACCGAGCGCAACTTCTGGGACACCATGAGCCCCTTCTACGAGCGTCTCCCCGATGTGGCGGGCTTCGGGGTCGAGCGCACGGCCGACACGATCGGGCTCGCCCTCGCGGTGGGCGCCACGGCCGGCGTGGCGGCGCACGCCGTCGCAACCGGGGTGCAGCGGGCCCGGGCGCGGAGGGAGCTCCCCGTCGTGGACGGCTCCGGCGCCGCGCGGCCGGACAAGGAGGATTCCAATGGCTGAGGCGAGGGCGAGCCAGCAGGGTCGTCGCCGGGTCGTCGTCGATCCGATCACGCGGATCGAGGGGCACCTGAGGATCGAGGTCCAGGAGGAGAATGGGCGCATCGCGGACGCCTGGGCCTCGTCGACGCAGTTCCGGGGCATCGAGATCATCATGCAGGGGCGCGATCCGCGCGACGCATGGGCGTTCACACAGCGCATCTGCGGCGTGTGTACGGTCGTGCACGCGGTCGCATCGTGCCGCGCCGTCGAGGACGCGCTCGGGATCACGATCCCGCCCAACGCGGTGATCATCCGGAACCTCGTGCACGGCATGCAGACCGTGCAGGACCACGTGATCCACTTCTATCACCTGCACGCGCTCGATTGGGTCGACGTGGTGAGCGCCCTGTCGGCCGACCCGGCGGCCACCTCGTCGCTGGCGAAGTCGCTGTCGCCGTGGCCGAAGAACTCGGACACCTACTTCCGCGAGATCCAGAATCGCATCCGCACGTTCGTCGAGAGCGGCCAGCTCGGGATCTTCACCAACGGCTACTGGGGTCATCCGGCCTACAAGCTGCCACCCGAAGCGAACCTCATGGCGGTCGCCCATTACCTGGAGGCGCTCGACTGGCAGCGCGACGTGATCCGTCTGCACACGATCTTCGGCGGCAAGAACCCGCACCCCAACTTCCTCGTGGGAGGGATGGCGTCGGCGATCAACCTCGAGGGCACGGCCACGATCAACCAGGAGCGTCTCGAGGAGATCCAGGGGATGATCGCCCGGGCGCGGCAGTTCGTGGAGCAGGTGTACTGGCCGGATCTGCTCGCCATCGCCGGCTTCTACAAGGAGTGGGCCGCGATCGGGGGCGGCGTGGGGAACTACCTCGCCGTGGGCGAGTTCCCCGAGAACGGCGGGTCGGATGACCTGGACTCGCTCTATTTTCCGCGCGGGATCATCCTCGCGAAGAACCTGGCGGAAGTCCATCCCTACGACCACACGAAGGTCCGCGAGTACATCACCAGCTCGTGGTACGAGTACGAGGGCGGCGACGACGTGGGGCTCCACCCGTGGGAGGGGGAGACGAAGGCGAGGTACACGGGACCCGTGCCGCCGTGGGAATACCTCCAGGGTCTCGACAAGTACACCTGGATGAAGGCGCCCCGCTACGAGGACCGACCCATGGAGGTGGGTCCGCTGGCCCGCATGCTCGTCGCCTACGCCTCGGGTCACGAGGACGTGCAGGAGGTGGTGGGGGATGCGCTCGGCCGGCTCGGGGTCGGACCGGCGGCGCTGTTCTCCACCCTGGGCCGCACGGCGGCCCGCGGTGTCGAGACCGTGCTGCTGGCCCGCCGTCTGGGGGTGTGGTACGACTCGCTGGTGGCGCGCATCCGCGGAGGCGACGTCACGACCTTCGACGGGTCGCGCTGGGAGCCGAGCTCGTGGCCGCGGACGGCCGAGGGGTACGGCTACCTCGACGCCGCGCGTGGCGCCCTCGGACACTGGGTCCAGATCGCCGACGGGAAGATCTCCCGCTACCAGTGCGTCGTGCCGAGCACGTGGAACTGCTCGCCGCGCGACGGGCAGGGTCAGATGGGGCCGTACGAGGCGTCGCTGGTCGACAACCACCCGCTGGTCGACCCGGAACGCCCCATCGAGATCCTGCGCACCATCCACTCTTTCGATCCCTGCATGGCCTGCGGCGTCCACGTGCTCGACGCGGCGGGACGCGAGGTCACTCAGGTTCGCGTGAGGTGACATGAGCGCGAGCGCCGGAGATGCGAGCGGAGCCCGCACGGGAGCGGGGGCGATGACGGTGGGGCGCGTCGAGGACGCGGCCCGCGGGGCGCCGAGCTACCGATTCGTCCACCTGTGGCACACGCCGCTTCGGGTCATGCACTGGGTGGCCGCCCTGGCGATCGTCGTATTGGCGGTCACCGGATTCTACATTGGGAAGCCCTACTTCATGACCCAGGGTGAGGCGAGCTCCCACTACCTGATGGGAAGGACGCGGTTCATCCACTTCGCTGCGGCCGCGGTGC